>Ga0157380_10002910_pt1 | contig 11641 bp, 7 predicted proteins | sample S35metaG_FD_119757 | JGI IMG/M metagenome (GOLD analysis project Ga0157380, IMG submission 119757) | Switchgrass rhizosphere microbial communities from Kellogg Biological Station, Michigan, USA - S3-5 metaG | ecosystem: Host-associated > Plants > Roots > Rhizosphere > Soil | place: USA: Michigan...
ACCGGTGTTAATAGAACCGGTATGCCCTTCTTCTCGCGCACGTCTTTAACAAAGCGCACGAGATTGGCTCGATAGTCTTCAGGCGGCGTGTACCGATCGACTTTGTCTTTCGAGCTGTCGTTATGGCCGAATTCAATGAAGACATAGTCACCGGGAATCAGTTTGCCAACGATCGTCGTCCAACGATTTTCGGAGATGAAAGTGCGAGTGCTGCGGCCATTCTGAGCATGGTTTTCAATTCTGACTTGTTTCTCGTCGAAGAACGACTGCAGCTTCTCACCCCAACCAGTTTCAGGTCTTTTTTCCGGTAGCTTTTGCGCCATCGTCGAATCGCCGGCTAGATAAATCGTAATCGGAGGCTTTTCGGTACCGCGCTTTCGGGCCGCTACCGGCAGCCCCAGGGCGGACACAATCATAAGAATCGCGGCGAGAAATTTCATGCTGCTATCTCAGCGACCTGGTTAACTAGCTTCCCATTAATCCGAACCGAGCGCAGCTCGAGGCCTTTGACATTCTTAATGATGCTGGGCGACGCCGCGTTATCAAACACACAATCCGATAGTTTCAGATTGAAGATGGGTGCTCGTTCAAATCCCTGCACATCGAGCGCGTATTTGCTCTTGCCGCTTTTCAGGTTCTCAACGACAAAGTTTCGCACCACCGGTATGAACTTTCCTTTTTCACCCTCTTCGTAGTTGAAGTCGATGGTGATAACTGCATGAGCTACCTGGCCAACAGTGATGTTGCGAAAATACAAGTTCTCGAGGAGGCCTCCGCGCATGGCATTATTCTTCACTCTCAGCGCGTGGTCGAGGTTCGGACTGTCCATGCGACAATCTTCAGCAAACAGATTCCGCACACCGCCCGAGATCTCGCTACCGACAGTTACCCCGCCGTGACCGTCTTTCATTTCACAACCCTGGATGACGATGTTCTCAGTGGGTGTATGCAGCCGACGCCCGTCACCATTTCTTCCAGACTTTACTGCGATACAGTCGTCTCCAGTGTCAAAATAACAGTTTTTGATCAGCACATCTCGACACGATTCGGGATCGCAGCCGTCGTTGTTCGGGCCATGACTGCTGATGCGAACACCACTGACGGTGACGTTCTCACAAAGCACCGGGTGAATTTCCCACATCGGAGAGTTCTTTATTGAGACGCCTTCGATTAAGACGTTCTGGCATCGATAGGGTTGAATAAACTGAGGTCGTAAGTAGTGACCTTCCCCGAATTTCCTTTCGCTGACCGGTACGTCACGCTCGATCATTTCCACTAGAGCAGAGCGCGACTTTCTTTGATTCGGGTCGCCTTCTTTCCAACCGTATTGAGTCCTGCCATTCCATGGCCACCAAGCTTCGGGCCCAGCCTGTCCATCGAGAGTTCCCTTCCCGGTAATCGCGATGTTGCGCTGCTCGAAGGCATAAATGAATGGGGAGTAATTCATTAACTCCATGCCTTCCCAGCGAGAAAATACGAGCGGAAGGTAGTAACTGGCATCAGTTTGAAACTTGATGGTTGCGCCGGCTACCAGATGGAGGTTCACATTGCTGAGTAAATGGATCGGACCCGTAAGAAAATCACCAGCCGGTACCACGACTCGCCCACCGCCAGCTTTATGACAAGCCGCGATTGCATTTCGAAAAGCACTCGTACAATCGAGCTGGCCGTCGCCCCTTGCGCCATAACGCACGACGTCAAAGTCTTGCCTGGGAAAGATTGGCGGTTTGATTCGCCGCAGGATTTCCGGAACTTGTAACCAGGCGCTATCGCCAGCGGATGGCGACACCACAATTGAACCAAGGATTGAGCCTCGAGAGACGACGGCGGCGCCGCCAACTGCAACAAGTGCTTTAATAAATTCGCGACGATGATTCATATTTGTACGACAGGCTGCCAGCCTGTCGCTGGAAACCGTAGCTTCAATTTAGGAAACGGTACTCCAGAGTGTTCGCCCTGCAGTACCTTCGAGATCAGAAAACAAACTTAACGCCAAGTTGAATGTCACGTGGGTTATTACGCTGCGTGGTCACCAGTCCGAAGCTTCCCGGCGTGTTTGGATCGAGACCAATGCCGCTGCCAAAGTACGGATGATTGAATGCATTCAGAGCTTCCGCGCGGAATTGCAGCTTCATTGTCTCGCCCAGGGCAAAGTTCTTCGAGACGGAAAGGTTCACGTTCAGGAATGGTTGATTGCGAAGGTTGTCCAGCGTGGTCGGCACATTTCGCAGTCCGGTATTGAAGTTGTTCAGCCTGAGAATACCGGTAGGATCAAACGCCGGAATGTCGATTCCATACTTCTGACCCTGAGAATTGTTTTCGCCGGTATGGCTCTGCACCTGAGTGATGTCTCCCGCAAAATACCAGGTCTGGGTCGGGCTCAGTAGAAAAGGTTCTCCACTCTGCCACTCGTACGTACCGTTGAGTTGCCAGCCCCCGATCACTGCATCGGCAAAACGATTCATATCAGTACCGAACCTTCGGCCGCGACCGACCGGCAGACGATAAACCGTCGACATGGTAAAGCGATTCGGGCGGTCATCGGTCGAGATTCTGTCTTCGAGTGCCGGATCCGAGGGATTGAGATATGCCAACTTCTCACGCAAGCGAGATCGCGTGTAAGTCATCATCAAGGTCAAATCTTTTGAGAAGCGTTGGGTCAGCTGAAGCTGAAGAGCCTTGTAACGATTTGAGCCGTTCGACTGCTCGACCCAAACATTCGTGAACTGCGGAAAACGAAGGAGCGACTGCGCCTTGGTAATTGTGGTTGCTGTCGTGAATGGACTACCCGCAGGTAAAAGGTTACGGAACGGGTTGGGAATCGTCGCGGTGAGTAATGTGTTGGCTGCCGTGTCCGCTGCCGGAGTGGTACCAAGGAATGACCTTGGGGTGTAGTTCAGATTTCGAGCCACGGCAAGATCGTAGCCCCATGACGAAATGTAATTTGCTTCGAAAACAAAATGGCCAGGAAGCTCACGCTGCACACCTATAACCATGCGCGCAAACTTCGGGTTCTTGCGATCGAGCGCAAGAATTGGAGCCGTGGACGAACCGACATCGATGCCGGTGCTGGTCAACAATCCTTGTGATGAACCTGGTGAAGCAGCAGCACCGTTCGGAAAAGGATTCGTCAAAGTACCGACAAAGGTTAATCCATTATTATTCGAAGCGACGAAGGGCGTCGATCCGGCAAAACCGGCTTGCAGTGGACTTCCCTGAATTTCAATTTGGTGCGGCGCCATAAAAATGCCAAACCCACCACGAACGACCGTCTTGGCGTTGGCCGCAAAAGAAATTCCAAAGCGAGGCTCCCAGTTACCATGATCAGTGTCCCAAGCCTCACGATTGCTCGAGTCAGCAAAGGTATAACCACCGAGCACGTGGAATTGATCCGGGGTTACCAGGAAGTTAGCCGGGTTGGCGTTGTAGGCAGTTGTGTAAGCAGCGCGGACAGCGGCCTCTACGGAAACTGGGGTGCTTAGATCAAAGCCGCGCTGAATGCGGTTGTAACGCTCCGTCAAGCCGCCCTCAATTTCGTAACGCAAGCCGAGATTCAAAGTCACCTTCCGCGAAATGCGCCAGTCATCGTGCACAAAAAATCCGTGATAGACCGATTGAACTGAATAGTTGATCGAGTTGTCGATCTGACTGGCAGTCGATCCTGAACCAGTGGAGGCAATTCCCAGCAGGAACGCCGCGATATCGCGCCCGAAGGCATTTCGAAGCGCCGTTGAAGAATTCGACGCAGGCGCTGTGTACAAGCCATCGAAGAACAAGCGCCCACCTTGATATCCATTACTGATGAAGTTCTCGCGAACTACTCGTAAGTCATAACCAACGCGACCGGTATGATTACCGAAGGTTCTCGTCACCACCGGCTGCAATGACCCCATCATGAACGGTCGCAACCGTCCTGAGTTCCAGTCCGAACGCATTGAACCCAGGTCCGACCGAATAGGCCTGGTGGCATCCAGATTCCGAATCTCCATCATCGGGAAGTATTGATAGCCTCGAAATGCTGCAATTGCTGCGGGCGAAAATGGCAACGTTGCCGGATCAAGGAAAGCTCCGGGACGACGTCCCTGTGTGAACTTGTTAAAGCTAGCGCGCACATCGAACACGGTCGAGGAAGAAAGCGTGTTCGTATAGTCGATATTGCCGCCGTCATTAGTGCGATCTTCAAATCCCTGCGTGATCGAAGTGCCATTGACGCGGCTGTTGGCTTCTCCGGCAGCCCAATCGTAGCGATCTTCGGGATTGAAACTGTGATAGTACTTCCCAAAGATGGTTTGATTGTCGCTGATGCGATGATCGATGCGCATTAGATACGCACGATAATTCTCGTGACGGATTACGTTATTGAAGTAATTGTTTTGGGTTCCATTAGCTGTGCCGGTAACGTTTGGCAATGGATAATACTTTAGAAGAGCGACGCCCACTGGATTGAACAACGCCGAGGGAATCATGTTGCAAGTCGAACCCGCGGCAACGGCTCCCGACGTTGGGCATCCAAATGAGGTACGAACGACGTTGCTGCCGCTCGTTGTTCCTGAAAATGGGTTGTAGATGACAGTGTTCGCCGCAGCAGCAATGTTGGTGCGGTCGACAATGAGCCCGGAGAAATCGCCGTTCCGCATCGCTGCTGTCGGGACAGTGAAAAGCTGCGGCTCAGCAGTGTTGTCCTTTAGACGTTCGTAAGAGAAGAGGAAGAAAGTTTTGTCTCGCCCGTTGTAAACCTTGGGGATGTGGACGGGACCACTCACGACTCCGCCAAAGCGATGATAGGTGCGAACTGGCCTGTCCTGGCCGCTGCGATTCGAGAAGAAGTTGTTGGCAGTTCGACTACGATCACGATTGAAGTAATAGATCGATCCATGCAGACTGTTGGTGCCACTCTTGACAGCAACGTTTACCGTCGCTCCTGCCGAATAACCCTGCTGTGCGTCGAAGGTATTCGTCTGAATCTTAAACTCCTGTACGGCGTCGGCCGGTGGCGAGAAGCCTACCGCACCATCAAATGCATAGTTTGGAGAACCATCTAGCGTGATCTGATTTTGCGGAGGCGCACCATTTGACCTGAAGGCGGCGAGATTGCCATTCGAGATTGGCGCGGTAAACATTGGGTTTCCCGTGTAAGCTATGCCTGGCGCCAACGTCGCAAGCTGGTAAGCGGTACCTTCGGTTAGTGGTAGTTCACTAATTTGCTTGCTCTCAATGACTGAACCCGTGCTAACCGTGCCAGTTTCGAGGGCCTGTGTTGAAACCACAGTGACCATGCCGGTAAGGCCGGCAGTCTGTAGCTGCACATCAAGAGTTATCTTGTCAGCAACACGAACTTCAATGTCTTCACGAGTAGCTGAATTGAAACCCTGACCGGTAACGGTCAGCGTGTACTTGCCCGGCTGCAACAACGGAAAGGTGTAGCTACCATCGTCGTTGGTCGTCACAGTGTTTTCGCCGTTGGTGGCGATGTTTTTGATGACGACGGTTGCACCGGGAACAATGGCTCCGTTCGGGTCAGTAACTCTCCCCGTAACGGAGCCGCGAAATTCCTGTGCGCTCGCGATCACGCAGAAGGCACAAATCAACAGTGCCATCATAATGATGTGCTCAAACTTCAACATGACTAAATCCTCTCTCTTAAGTCAGGACAGCACGATCAGTGCTGTTCAGGTAGTAATTTATTCAAGCGACTGTAGGGTTCAGGTATGGTCGCTCGTTAAGTTTCCAGCCTGACGCCGGCCCGCTTTGAAACCTTAAATCGAATGCTTGCTCAATCTTTGTAAGAACTAAGGTAGAAATGTCTTTTATATTGCAGGTTAACCGCTTAACTCAGAGAAGCATACTAAAACAAGAACGGCAAAACCGTCAAGGTATTACTGGCCGGATTTGTGAGTTTAACTAACCCGAAGTGCGATCGATTCCTATTTATAGGTGTTGGTCGTCACCATCATTGTGGTGGCCACCAAATTCATCGCCAAACCGTAGTTGATGACGGCATGGAAAGAATTCCTCTCTCGGAACTTTCTGGAAAGGCCATACACGATCAGCAACACAGCAGGCCAGGCGATCAGGCTTCCACACATTGCCCCAATTGCATAAGCGGTGTTTGAGCCAGCGCGAAGGGACTGCGCCCACGACGAGCCCATAAGCGACATCACCAGAAAAACAGTGAGCGCCCACGCTATTACGGGGTAATCGCTTGCTACTCTGACACTGCTTTCCCGGACCGTAGGTGCTGGTGCTGGTTGCGAGCTGCCAACGACATCGACGACGTCCGAGATGTCCTTGTGGCACCGCTTACAGGTCTCTGATGATGCGAAGTTAACCAATCCACAATGTGGGCATTTTGTGTTGTGCATAAGATTCTTGGGGTTTCGATAAAGCTGAGGTGGTTGGAGCGGGGTTGCGGGCGGAGATGCCGAGTCTCAGAATACCAAGATTTCCGATCTGGTCACAAGAAAAAGTTACAGAACCGGAGCGGTAGCGACGGGATCAAAGGACTCAAACTAAGAAGAAATGCGTTTTTAGGCTAAGAAGAAATGCGTTTTTAGGGCCTTGAGTCTATGATCCCGCTGCTACGGCTCTGGGTACTGTATGACCTTCCCTTCCAACATTTTGTTGACTTATCGATTGGGATAGTTTAGAAAATTTAGTTTCTGTAACACAGGCTCAACATCTTTGAGAGATAGTTAGTTCGTTAGCTTCGGAGGGTCTTCCAACAATGAGCCAACCGACAACGTCACGACTTGCCTCGATCTCGATTTCGCTGCCTCTCTTACTGCTGATTTTCGCGCCCACTCTTCTAACATCATCGCGACCGGCGGCGGCGACTGCCGAAAGAACGCCGTTGTTTGACGCTCGCCCTTTCCTTGTAAGCGAGTATCACGGCGTCACGCCGCTCGTTGATTCGGAGAAACGGTCAGCAAGCGATCAAGGTGGAATCCGAGAGCAGATTCCAGAGAAGTACCTCGCCCGTTATCAGCAATGGAAGAAGGAGTTTCTTTCTACAGAAACCGGGCGCTTGCAATGGGACTATTACACAAACAATCCGAACTTTACTCTGACCTTGGTTGTGTCACGCGACAATCCTGAAGGTGGGACTACTGGAAACTACAAGTGGAATGAGGATGGCAAGCTGATTGCGGCAACGATCACGCTTGGCTGCCGACTGTATGCCGGTGTTCCCAATCCCGTTTACTTCCCTGTTATGAATTCGTTATTGCCGAACGACACCGCACGGAAGATCGATGGCGAGACTTTGGCTGCGACCAAGATGGCCCACGAATTCGGCCATGTAAACCGGACGGCCAAAGGTGACTCTACTCTTTATCAACTACAGAGTCAGCTGATGCCTAAGTACAATCAGATCTTCTTAAGCAATGGTCGCGATGCAGAAGATCCTCGCCTGGTTGAGATGGCCAAAGCGATGAGGGGTACTCCAGTCGAGATCTGGGAAGATCGAGAATATTGGGGCGAGACCAACGCCATGCTCTATCTCAGAGATAGGTTTGCCGAAGATGGCTTCCGTTGCCAACTTTTCACCAGAATCAAACGCAGCGTTGATTTGTATGCGCCGGGTTACGAAGCGCGCTTTGTCGATGTCGCGCATTCAACCACGTCCGGACGCCAATGCGGTTGGTAGCTTAGTTAGTAGGTCGGAGTTTTTCGATTATCCACGTCACGACTCTGGCTTTATACCCCGGATCGTAATCCTCCCAACGTGCCATGCCATGCACGCCGTCATCAATCGTGATCAGATCGCAAGCAATACCGGCTGCCTTTAGCTTCGTCTGCAACTGCACCGATTGACCGTAAGGAACACTCATGTCGGCCGTCCCATGTACCAGGAGAAACGGCGGTAAGCCGGCGTGCACAAAGTTAATCGGCGAAGCCTCGCGCAAGATTTGTGAGGCCTGGTCATCGATTTCATAGGAACGCCCAAACAGCGCCCGCAGCGAAAGACTAAGACCGCCCCTGCGTTGAGTATCCGCCAGCAAATCTACTGGAGCGTAAAACGGAATAACTGCCGCTACTCGAGTATCGTCTTTAGCACGCACGGCCACAGCGGCGACAAGGTGTCCCCCGGCCGACTCGCCGAGTAGTCCAAGCCGATTCGGATCCACTTTGAACTGATTCGCATTCTTCTTGATCCAACGAATTGCTGTTTCGATGTCTTCGATTGCAGCGGGGTAGTGGCTCTTGGGGGCGAGGCGGTAATTGATCGAAAACCACGCGACGCCAGATTTCGATAATGGTGCGAACAGAGGCTGAACACCCGAACTTTTGTCACCGCTACTCCAACCGCCGCCGTGAACCAGGATCACTGCCGGAAAGGGACCCGGACCGTCCGGAACGCAAGCATCGAGAATCAAACTCTCACCGCCGGCGCGTCCATACTCAAGATCCTTCTTGAAACCACTTTTTGAGACGCAGCCGCTTCGTGATGCGTCCACCGGCTTCGCAGTCGTTTGGTTGCTGGTTGTCGCAGGCTTTTTGTTCTGGAGCTTTGCATTCCAACCATCATTTCCGGCAAGCACTCTCTCCACAGAGATTTTCCTGGCGTCCGTCGCTGATAATTGCTTCGCCCACGACACGCGAGCGTCTTTTTGCGCACCGGGACCTGAACTCTTGAATTCCGCATAACGTGAGGTCTTTTCGCGGGCCGGCTTGTCCCAGTTGTGCCAGCCAACCGGTCGAACTACCTCCGCCATTTCTGTATTCAAAAAAACCACACTCGCAAAGTCTCGCCAGGGCCGGCCGAGGTAAGTCTTAACTTCGGCATTCTCTCCAGTGATCTTGCAATGAGAAAAAACGAATCCGTAAGGCTGCTCTGTTGGTGTCGAAGCTGCGGTAATGTAACCGTTCCGCAAGCAGTGGATGTGACATCTTTCGAAGAACGCGGTGGCGCCGCCAAAAATGAAATCCACGTGGCCGGCAATATAGCAGTCAACGAAATAATGTCTGCCGCGATTCGCAAGAATGGTGTCCTGCCAGCCGAGAAACCTGCAGTTCCGAAACATTACCCGGTCGCCTTCGATTCGGATCGCTAACGCTTGACCGACCGGCCCGGCAGAATTCTCGAAAGTCAGATTCTCAGCCGTGAAGTCATCCGCATCGATAAAGGTTGAGGGTGTCCGGAAGGTGCCAATAATCTTGCCGTCGGCGCCCAGCATGTTGGCGTTCAAGTTATAAGTCAGGATCGTCTTTTCTGGGTCTTCACCAACCAGGCTAATAAAGCGCTTCTCACGCTGAACGTAGATGAGTTCTTTGTAGATGCCCGGCTTGATGCTGATTACCCAGGGACGATCGCGACTGGTTCTCTGTGGAGCGGCGTTGATGGCATCCTGAATCGATTTGAATTGACCATCACCGTTTGGCGCGACGGTAGCATCAGCAGCTCGGGCGGTGGGCACAAAACTGCAGAGTAAAACGGCGAGAAGAATCAGGGACTGCGAAACTATTCTGATAAATAGGCGATGCATGATGTCCACTTTAGTTGGCTTTAATGCTGTTTAGATACTCCTCGAGATTGGTGTATCCGTCCTTGTTCTTGTCGGCGGCACTATCACTCGCGTCCTTCGGATTCAATCCATGACTTCGTTCCCACGAGTCCGGCATGCCATCGTTATCGCTATCAACAGGCGGCGTGGTCGACTTCAATTCCGGCCAGCCACCGACTTGATTCTGCGAATCTATGATCGAACCTTTTCGCTGCCGCACTTCTTCAACAATTCGAGCGTCTACCGAATCGCGACGAGGTAGAGACGCTCCGGCCATCTGCAAAACAGCTTCGTAGGCTTTGTGAGCTGAGACCGTCGTGACAGCCAACATGTGGAAGGGTTCAGCTACAGTCTGTACTTGTCTCTTGCCCTCGATCATCACAGGATCAAAGAAAAGAGCATTGTCGGCAGTTAATCCTTCGTTGCCTTCGAACACGTTTTCACGAATGAAGAATCGCAAGTCCGACGGTCCACCAATATGAATTGGAGTGCCAGCCTTGCTGCTTGGCCCAGGACGAATGTAATTCGCTACATAGTTTACTTTCAGCACTCCCTGAGTTAAGCCTGAGGCAATATCGCCATAGTCATAGATGACGTTATTCCGAACGTCGAACGTTGGGTATGGCGGCTTGTCGTAATTGTCCCCCAAACGCGGATTGCGCGCTTTGTTGTGCGCCCAGAGATTGTGATGCCAACTAATAAACCCGGTAGCCCGGGAAAGAGAACCGTAGCCGTGTGGGCCCTTCACATGTTTGCTTTGATTTAGGGCTTCGGCAATCAGGCACCACTGCACGGTCACATTGAAAACATTTCCGGAGAGCGACAGAGCTTCATCGACTGACCAGCTCGCCGAACAGTGATCGACGATTACGTTTTCAGCTCCTGAGACAAGCGTGATGCTGTCAACCTGCTGCGCGCTCAAGTCGCCCAATCGACTGCGAATATACCGAACCACCACATCATGAGTAGCGATCACAAACGTGTAGTTACGCAAGCAAATACCATCGCCCGGCGCGGTTTGTCCGGCTATCGTGATGTACGGATTCTTAATCTCAATCGGCTTAGCCAGCGAGATCAGTCCCGAGACCTTGAAGATCACGATGCGAGGTCCTTCTGCTTGGCAGGCTTCTCGAAAACTACCCGGTCCGGCATCAGCCAGACTCGTGACGAAAATTACTCGACCACCGCGTCCGCCGGGAGTCAACGAACCGGCTCCTTCTGCTCCAGGGAAAGCTGGAATCGTCGGTGCTTCGTTCACACTCTTAGCATGACCCGCCCATCCAGCCGATGTTATGAACAACACGAGAATAATAATTCCGATACCGAACCCAAACACTGATCGTTTATTTGCCTTCATCGAGTGCGACCTCTTTCCAACTTTTCCGCAATTCTCTTCACCCGCTGGCTCACTAAAATTATCTCTTCTAAATCGCGACTAGCTTTTGCCGACAGTTTCGCGTCGATGACGCCAAGCTTCTCAAAGACAGGATTCTCTACAAACATTTCAATCGACTTGCCTAAGGCGGTCACCATGCCAGGCAAGGTTTCAGATGAGGAAATACTGTCAGCCGCGCCTGCCCCCGGCAGACTGAGATTCTCTTTGAGTCGAGCTGCACGTTTGTTGATCTCCACTGCCGACTTTGAAATGGTTTTCAGGTCTGCAGGGGCCGAGCGTGCCGCTGTTTTTTGCAAACCATTATTGACGACCTGAATCTGCAGGAAGTCTTCCTTGATTTGCGCCAACACGAATCGTTGTTGCCGCTTATCTCGAAGTCGCGGCCGTTCCGCTAGTGCTTGCTCAATTGCCTCAGATTCAATTCTTCGCTGCTGCTCGCGTTGAAACGGATCTAGTCTTGGTCGAGTCGCCGGAGTTGCTCCGCTCTGCGCGCTCGCGGCCGCTGCCAGAACGAGCATCATTGCAATCGCCGAAAAGAAATGACCTAACATCTTCTATCTCAAGTTCCGGGCTGAACATATGGCACCTTGGAGAATAGCCGGCGCTCAGCGCCCCGTGGATCCGCATCAAGGTGGGACGGTACATTGAAAACCATGGTCAAGCGTCGCGGTAGCGTATAGGGCTCCCAACGCGGAATGTCTCGGTTGTTCGGATTACCTGTGCGTGCAAAAGCGATAAACGT
>Ga0157380_10002914_pt1 | contig 11634 bp, 11 predicted proteins | sample S35metaG_FD_119757 | JGI IMG/M metagenome (GOLD analysis project Ga0157380, IMG submission 119757) | Switchgrass rhizosphere microbial communities from Kellogg Biological Station, Michigan, USA - S3-5 metaG | ecosystem: Host-associated > Plants > Roots > Rhizosphere > Soil | place: USA...
GGCAAGAAACCGGACGCTGCGATTTTCGCCTCGCACTTCGAGATTCCCCCGCGACGGCCAAAGGACGATATCTATTACGCGGACAAACCCTTCGACGGCGTCGGCCTGCTCCTGTTCGACGGACGCAGGACCTGCACGGTGCTCATCAGCATGGACGGCAAATCGAACCTCGCCATCGCCAAAAGCCTGGCCGTGGCTTTCGCGTCGACTCCCGGGGCCAGCGTCAGCCCGGTCGAGCTTCCCTCGAGCCGCGAGTCTCCCCAGCAGGCCTGGCAGTTCCAGGACGCCGCCTCGGGCCACGCGGTACGCATCACGCTTTCAGCGATCGAGGGGCGGATGCTGGTCGAAATCGGCAGGCCCTGACCTTCCGCTACTGCGCGGAGTTCTGCACCAGCTCGATGACCGCGCCATCTGGCGCCACGATGCCCATGGTCCGGTGGTCACCGAGGAACGCCGTGGTGATATCCACCGGGTCGAAGCTCACCGGGATCCCGGCCGCGCGCAACCGCCGCTTCGCGGCGACCACGTCGGAGATGAACCAGGTCCAAGCCTGCACGCGCGCACCGGGTGGCAACGCGGTGCTGCCGGGCCAGCGAGGCACGTCGCTGCCCAGCACGTTGCGGTAGAACGCCTTCTCGACCTCGGCATCCACCGGCGTGGCGGGCGCGGGAGCCGACGTCACCAGCAGGCGGACGTTCGGCCCCTTTCCGGCCGGCGCCATGAACACGGACGCACCGGCCACCGCCTCCTCGGGCACTTTCCATAACAACGCTTCGACCTTGACCGAGGCGGGATAGTTAGAGGGAAAGGCCGCCGGCGCAAAGCCGTCCTTCTGCAGCACATCGGCCAGCGCCGCGTCGGGGCTGACCACCGTCACGGTATGCAGGGACGCGCTGACCACGGGCGGGTCCGGGATCTTCGAATAAGGGTTGTCCGCAGCCGGCGAGCAACCCAGCAGGGTGACGGCGAGCGGAAAGAAGGCGATGAGGCGGCAGAGAATTTTTGTTTGCATGATAGATTGAGTATATGGCCGATCGGGTCGAATGCGTCGTCATCGGTGCGGGTGTCGTGGGCCTCGCGGTCGCGCGCGCGCTGGCGCTGGTCGGACGCGAGGTGCTGCTGCTCGAGGCCGAGACGCACCCGGGCACCATCACCTCGGCACGCAACAGCGGCGTGATCCACGCGGGCCTGTATTACACGCCGCGCAGCTTCAAGGCGCGCTTCTGCGTCGCCGGCAACCGCGCCCTGTATTCCTACAGCAAGAAACACGGCGTCGACCACCATAACTGCGGCAAGCTCATCGTGGCCAACGGCGACGAAGAAGAGCAGGTGCTGCTGCACCTGCTGGAACGCGCGCACCACAACGACGTGGACGGCGTGCGCATGGTCTCGGGCACCGAGGCCCACAAGATGGAGCCGGAGGTGCGTTGCACCGCCGCCCTGCACTGCCCCACCAGCGGCATCATCGATCCGCATGCACTCATGCTGGCCCTGCAGGGCGAAATGGAGAATGCCGGCGGCACGCTGGTGTGCGACTGCCGCGTCGAAAGCCTGGCGCGGCTCAGTGACGGCTTTCTCGTCACCACCGCGGGCGAATCCGCCACGCAGGTCGAGGCGCGATTCGTGGTCAACAGCGCCGGCCTCGGCGCCGTGGACCTCCTGAACCGCATCGAAGGGTACGACCCGGCACGGATCCCGAAGATGCATCTCGGGCGCGGCAACTACTTCACGGTCGCGGCGCGCTCGCCGTTCAAGCACCTCATCTACCCGGTGCCGCATGCCGCGGGACTGGGCATCCACGCCACGCTCGACCTCGGCCGCCGCGTGCGCTTCGGGCCCGACGTCGAGTGGATAGACCGGATCGACTACTCGGTCAACGAGGCGCGTGCGTCATTGTTCTACGACGCCATCCGCCGCTACTGGCCGCGCCTCGCGGAAGGCGCGCTGATGCCCGACTACACCGGCATCCGCCCCAAGCTGCATGGCCCGGGCCAGCCGCAGCCGGATTTCCGCATCGAGACCACCGCGGACCACGGCATCCCCGGACTCGTCAACCTGCTCGGCATCGAGAGTCCCGGGCTCACCTCCTCGCTCGCCATCGGTGACTACGTAGCCGGGTTCGCCTAAAGTCGCGGCATGCGAAAAATCGTCCTGGCGCTGAGCGCCGCCCTGCTCGCCGCCAGCTGCAGCAAGCACGAAGAAGTCCCGCCGCCCGCCGCCGCGCCCGAGGCGAAGTCCGAGCCCTCCGAGGGCGCGCCACGCATCGCCATCACGCCGGATGGCGTGCACGTGCAGTACCGCGTCTACGGCAATGGCGAGCCAGCGCTGATCTTCATCCACGGCTGGTCCTGCGACTCGAACTACTGGCGCGAGCAGGTGCCGGCCTTCAGGCAGAAGTACACGGTAGTGACCGTGGATCTCGCCGGACATGGCGGCACCGACGCCAATCGCAGCGAATGGTCGATCGCGAAATTCGGCGAGGACGTGGCCACCGCAGCCGCGGCCATCCCCAACCAGAAAATCGTGCTGGTGGGGCATTCCATGGGCGGCCCTGTGTCCATCGAGGCAGCCCGCCAGCTCAAGGGCCGCGTCATCGGCATCATCGGCGTCGACACCTTCAATACCATCGGCGCACCGGCGCCCAGCAAGGCGCAGATCGACGCCATCGTCAAACCCTTCGAGGCGGATTTCATCGGCTATACCCGCAAGCTCGTGGTCGAACACCTGTTCGTGCCCGGCCGCAACACCGAGCTTGCGAACAAGATCGCCTACGACATGTCGTTGTCGCAGCCGCGCGTGGGCATTCCCGCGCTGCGCGCGCTGTTCGAGTACGACTTCAACGAGCCGCTCAAGGACCTGTCGGTGCCCATCGTCGCCATCGACTCCGATCTCGGCGAGCCGGTCAACGAAGCGCGCATCCGCAAGGTACTGCCGAAATTCCATGCCACCGTGATCCCCGGCACCGGCCACTTCCTCATGATGGAAGACCCGGCGCGCTTCAACCCGGCGCTGGAGAGCGAAATCCAGGCGATCCTTGCCCCGGAAGGTTGACCATCGTGGACGACCGCGTGCACGACAACGATGAACGCGAAGCACGCGAGCGGCGCCACCTGGATCGGCTGCGCGCCATCGCACGACTGTTCGACCAGGCCTTCGCCGTCCCCGGCACCAGCTGGCGCTTCGGCATCGATGCGTTGTTCGGCCTGGTGCCCGGCCTCGGCGACGTGGCCGGCGCGCTGGTGGCGATCTACGCGCTGCGCGTGGCGCGCGGCCTGCGCGCCCCCGCATCCATCCAGTTGCACATGCTCGGCAACGTGGCCATCGACGCGCTGGTGGGCACCATCCCGCTGCTCGGCGACCTGTTCGATTTCGTGTTCAAGGCGCAGACCCGGAACCTGGCGCTGCTCGAGAACTGGCTGCAGTCACCGCAGGCCACCCAGCGCCGCAGCCGGCGTGGCCTGATCCTCGTGCCTGTTGCCGTGTTGCTGCTGTTCATCGGGCTCACCGTCGTCGGCCTGTGGATCTTGTACCTCGTGCTCCACTGGCTGTTCACGGCTGCGGCAGCCTGACGACTCCTCAACCCGGCTGTTCGCCGGTCTCGGTGATCACCGGCGCGCAGTCGACGGCCAACCAGCCGATATCGATACCGACGCGTGCCGCATCGAGCGAGGTCCAGCTCGAGGCCAGCGGATCATCGGCGGCCTTGCCGGAATTCAGGATCAGCACCAGGGACTCGCGCCCCGCGGACAGCGGCCAGTCACGGCCGTGCAGCTCGAGCTGCAGCTCGCGGCCATCGGGTGTACGGAATCGCGCGCGCCCGCCGCGATCATGCAGTTCCACGTTATCGAGTTTGCGCTTGCCCTGGGGAGAGCTCCAGGAGATCCCGCAGGTGAACAGTCGCGCCTTGTCCAGGTTGACGTGCGGGAAACCCGCGACTTCCTCGACGAGCTCGTCCTTGGCCATGGTCAAGGTGCGCTTGCGGTACCAGAACACGCCCTCGCCCAGCACCACGCGGTAATCGATCCATTGCGGCTCGTGCCCGCTGTGTTCCAGGCACTTGTGATCGCGCGTGCCGCCGCGGAACTGCTCGCCCTCGCGCTTCAACCAGAGATCGCAGCCCTCGATGGACTCGATGTCGTCGGCGGAGAGTTTGCCCACGTTGGCGGATTCGATCCTGCGCGTGAACTGCCGCACGCGAATGACGCCGTCCGCGTCGGGTGGTTCGATATCGAGCAACACGCGCCGGCGGCGTTCGAAGGGCTCGTCATAGACGTATTCCTCCACGTACAACACGTGGCTGCCCAGCCAGTTCAGCGGAATCCGGCGCACGTTGACCTGGACGCGCTCCCGCTCGCTGAGCGGCACCAGCGGCGATGCGCCGGGACCGCCGGCGATCAGCTCTTCCGACATGTCGTACATGCCGCTCCAGATCTCGACCAGTGAATCGCGCGCGTCGGGAGGACTCGCGGGTTCTTCGGCCACCGCGCCCACGGCGCAGCCGAGTGCCAGGATCAGGACTGGGGCCGGACGAGCCGTATGAGTCCTTCCTGCGCGGTGCTCGCGACCAGCACACCGGCACGCGAATACAGGCTGCCGCGGGCGAAGCCGCGCGCACCCGAGCTCGACGGACTGTCGAGGCTGTAGAGCAGCCAGTCGTCGACGCGCGCCGGGCGATGAAACCAGATGGCGTGGTCGATGCTTGCCATGATGAGGTTGCCGCGCAGGAACGACGAGCCGTGCGGCATGGTCGAGGTATCGAGCAACCAGTAATCGGAAATGTACGCGAGCAGGCAGCGATGCAATGCATCGTCGTCCGGTAGTTTGTCCACCGAGCGCATCCAGATCTGCCGCACGGGCTCGCAGGCCACGGGCATCAGCGGGTTGTACTGCTGCACCGGCCGGAACTCGAATGGCCGCTCGATCTCCAGCCAGCGGCGCAATTTGTCCGGCAGTTTCTCGAGCACTGCCGGTGGCGGCTTGGCGAAGGCCTTCAGTTCCTCGGGCGGCACCACCTGCGGCATGGTCGCCTGGTAGTCGAGGCCGTCTTCCGGCGTCTGGAACGAGGCCGAGCAGATGAAGATCTGCTCGCCGTTCTGTATCGCCAGCACGCGCCGCGTGGAGAAGCTGCCGCCGTCGCGGCTGCGATCCACGCTGTAGACGATGGGCTTGGTGAAATCGCCGCGCCGCAGGAAATACGCGTGCAGCGAATGCACCACGCGGCCATCGTCGATCGTGGCGCTCGCCGCCTTCAGCGCCTGTCCCAGCACCTGGCCCCCGAATACCTGGGGACTGCCGGTGTCGCGGCTCTGGCCGCGGAACAGGTTGACCTCGAGCCTTTCGAGCTCGAACTGCTGCTGAAGATCGGCGAGGCGCCTGTCCATCAACCGAACTTGAAGGCGCCCTTCATGATCGACGAGTGGCCCGGGAAGCTGCAGAAGAAGGTATAGGCCCCACCCTTGGTGAGCGCCGAGGTCGGGAACGTGATGCTGGTGGTCTGGCCACCGCCCACGATCTTGGTGTGCGCGATCACGCGGGCATCATCCTTCTTGATGTGATCGTTGGCGAAGCCGGCGGCGATACCGTCGCTCGAGACGCCCGCGACGTCCGCGGTCTTGGCCAGCACCCAGTTGTGGCCCATCGCCTGGGCGGGCAGTTTGCCCGAGTGATGCAGCGTGACTTCCACCTGCGTGCAGTCGCCCGCCACGGACAGTTCCTTCTTGTCGAACTGCATGGCGTCGGTGCCGGTGATTTCCAGCTTGCAGACCTTGTCGGCGGCAAAGGCATTGCCGGCCATGGCGAGCAGCGAGATCACGGCGAGTGAACGAATGACTTTCATGACTGACTCCAAACGTTGGTTAATGAGGTACGCCCAACCGCTTCTGCATCAGAGGACTCGTGGTCGTGTATTGCAGGAACTGCTTCTTGGCCGGGTAAAGGTAGTGTTGGATGGCGAAGGCCGCGAGAGCGGCCTCGTGGAATCCGGACAGAATCAGTTTCTTCTTACCCGGATAGGTATTGATGTCCCCCACGGCAAAAATGCCCGGGACGCTGGTCTGGAACTTTTCCGTGTCGACCCTGAGCGCCTTCTTCTCGAGCTCCATGCCCCACTCGGCAATGGGCCCGAGTTTCGGATGGAGGCCGAAGAACGCGAACACGTGGTCGGCGTCGACAGCATGCATCACGCCGTCGGTACCCTTGACATTAATTCCGCGTAATGCGTCGCCGTCCATGCGCAGCGAGTCTGCCAAACCTTCGATGTAACGAACCTGACCTGCGTCAGCCAGCGTGCGCATTTTCGCGACCGATGCCGGCGCGGCCTTGAACTCGGAACGGCGGTGCACGTGCGTGATGGCTGCAGCCTTGCCGGCGAAGTCGATGACCCAGTCGAGCGCCGAGTCGCCGCCGCCGAAAATCGCGAGTTTCTGACCGTGGTATTGCGCGGCGTCACGCACGCGGTAGTGAACGCTGCGGCCCTCGAAGACCTCGCTACCCGGAACGCCGAGACGCCGCGGCTGGAACGATCCCACGCCGCCGGCGATGACCACGGCGCCCGCATCGAAGCGCGTGCCGATCACCGTTTCCACGTCGAAGCGGCCGTCCTCGCGCTTGTGCAGCTTCGTGACTTCCTGGCCGAGGTGCAGCGGCGCATTGAACGGCGCGATCTGCTGCATCAGCCGGTCGATGAGTTCCTGTGCACCGCAGACCGGCAATGCCGGAATGTCGTAGATGGGCTTGTCCGGATACAGCTCGGTGCATTGACCGCCGGGCGCGGCCAGGGAATCGACCAGGTGGCAGGTCATGCCCAGGAGGCCCAGTTCGAATACCTGGAAGAGACCGCAGGGGCCGGCGCCAATGATCAACACTTCGGTGACGATGGCCGGCTTCGGGGAAATCTCGGACAAACCTTATTCCTTCAGGGAGGTACGCCAGTTTGGGGGGCCGAATTGTAACCCAGCCTGAACGGACCTCCCGTATCCCCTTTCCCTCACCCTTACTTCAATGCCCGGCGGCGCGACCCTCCTGCACGTAGATGGCGCGCTCGTGGGAGAAGGCCTTGAAGCCGAAGATCCCGTGGTAGCTGCCCATGCCGCTTTGATTGACGCCACCGAAAGGCAGCTGGCTTTCGAGGTAGTGGGAGAAGAACCCGTTGACGGTTACGCCGCCCGATGAAGTCCTGGCGAGCACCTTGTCGATGTTGTTGCGATCGTTGCTGTAGATGTAGAGCGCCAATGGTTTGCCGCCGCGCGTGATGTGGCCGATGACTTCGTCGAGGGTCTTGTACGTCACCACCGGCACGATGGGCGCGAAGATTTCCTCCTGCAGGATCTGCATGTCAGGCGTGACCTCGGTGAGCAGCGTCGGATGGATCGTGCGGTCGGACGCCTCGAGCGTGCCGCCCACGGCCACCCTGGCCCCCTTGGCAACCGCATCGTCGAACAGCTTCTTGATACGTGCGAAATTCTGGTCGTTGACGATCTGGGCGATGCTTTCCTTCTTGATGCTGCCGTCGTCGCGGTACAGGTTCTGCTTCACCTTCGCGCGGAACTCCTCGACCAGGGCGTTCTTCTGCGACTCCTTCACGAACACGTAGTCGGGGCTGATGCAGGCCTGGCCGCCGTTGAACTGCTTGGCGGCCGCGAGGTCCGCGGCAACCTTCATCACATCCGCGCCTTCGTCGACGATGACGGGGGACTTGCCGCCGAGCTCCAGTGTCACGCTCGAGAGGTTCTTTGCGGCCGCGGCCATGACCAGCTTTCCGACCCGCGTACTTCCCGTGAAGAAGATGTGGCTGAACGGCAGTTCCAGCAATGCGGTCGCGACATCCACACCGCCTTCGAACAGGGCGACTTCCTTCTCGTCGAATGCCTGGCGGATGATCTTGGCGGCAACCCGGGCAGTCGCCGGACAGAGATCGGTGAGCTTCACCATGCAGCAATTCCCCGCCGCGATGGCTGCGGCCAAGGGCCCCATGGTCAGCCCGAGTGGAAAATTCCACGGGCCGAGGATCAGGCAGACGCCGCGCGCCTCGTAGACGATCCGCGCCTTGTCGTTCGGGTTCATCGAGGGAACCACGTCGACAGGCTTCATCCAGTCATCGAGACCGTCGATGTTCTTCTGGATGTTGCCGAGGACACCGAGCACCTCCGTGACCTTGATCTCGCCTTCGGGCTTGCGCGTGTCCTGCTTCACCGCCGCCATGATCTGGTCGGCGTGAGCCTCCACGGCCGCCTTCAGTTTTCGCAGTTTCTCCTTGCGCTGTTCGGCGCTGGAAGCTTTCGCTTCCCATTGATGCGCCTGCTGGAGAGCGAAAACCCGCTCGATGTCTGCAGAGGGGCCCTGGGCTGCCTGCCTGGCGGGAGTAGACATGGTGAATCCTCCATTCGATTCGACGATTTGCGGATGCTGCGTATTACAGCGAATCCATACCAGACCTTCGCCACTCAGGGTGAAGTGGCAATACTGGCGGAGAGAGCCGGGGCGCGCGATGCTTTCAGTGCATTGTCTTTCAAGGAAATTATGAAATCCTTTCCCGACGCCGACGACTTCGTTTCCGAGATTTTCCAGGGTATCAGCGCCGAAGGGCAGACGCTGCAAGGCAGGGTATTCGAGGATTGCGGCCTCAACGGCTGCAACTTCAGCGAGGCCACGTTCGCGGACTGCAAATTCGTCGACTGCACGTTCACGCACTGCAACCTGTCCAACGTGATGCTCGGCGGCTCCCGGTTCTCGAACGTGGAATTCATCGAGAGCAAGGTGCTGGGTGTCGACTGGACCCGGGCCACCTGGCCGCGCGTGGCCGTCGGTGCGCCGCTGCAATTCCGCAGGTCGATACTCAATGACTCCACGTTCTCGGGGCTGACTCTCGAGGCAATCGTCATCGAGGACTGCAAGGCGCATGGCGTCGACTTCCGTGACGCCAATGTCTGCGGCGGCACTTTCAGCCGCACGGATTTCAGGAACGCCCTGTTCGGCAAGACCAACCTGGAAGACGTGGATTTCTCGGGCGCCAGCAATTACGCCATCGACGTGTTCGACAATCGAATCGAACGCGCAAAGTTCACGCGCGACGAGGCCCTGTCGCTACTGCACTCGCTGGGAATCGAGCTGGTCGATTGACGGCCGATCGGGCCGACGGCCAGCGGATTGGGGCGCAGCCCAAAGTGGCATATAGTGCGCACCAGCCAGGCAACCTGCGGGGGATCGCTCGTGACCAAGCTCAACGTGAATGGCAAGTCCGTGGAAGTCGACGTCGACCCCGAGACTCCCCTGCTTTGGGTCCTGCGCGACACACTGGGTCTCACGGGCACCAAGTTCGGGTGCGGCATGGCGCTATGCGGCGCCTGCACCGTGCATCTCGACGGTGAACCGATCCGCTCCTGCCAGACGCCCGTCAGCGCCGTCGGCGACAAGGCGGTGACCACCATCGAAGGACTTTCCACCGATCGCAGCCACCCGGTGCAGAAGGCGTGGATCGAACTCGACGTACCGCAATGCGGCTACTGCCAGTCCGGCCAGATCATGTCCGCGACTGCGCTGCTCGCGAAGAAACCTCGGCCCAGCGACCGCGACATCGATGACGCCATGTCCGGCAACATCTGTCGCTGCGGCACCTACCAGAGAATTCGCGCCGCCATCCGGCGCGCGTCGGAGATCAAGGGAGCCTGACCGCCGCGGTTTTCATCGCCGACGGTACACAAAAACGAACAAGTTCCGGGGAGGGAACCGAGCATGTCTGCGAACCCTTTAGAGGTGTCTCGCCGCGCCTTCGTGGGCGGCCTCGTCATCGCCATCGCCCTGCCGGGCTGCAAGCCCGCCAAGGAAGCGTCCCGCGAACTCAAGACCATCGAGGCCAATTCCTGGCTGCGTATCGGCACCGATGACAGCATCACGTTCCTTTGTGACCGCTCCGAAATGGGCCAGGGTGTATTCACGTCGTTGCCCATGTTGATCGCCGAGGAACTCGGCGTGAGCCTGGCGCGCATCAAGGTCGAATTCGCGCCGCCCGGCGACCAGTTCCACAACAACATGCTCGGCGGGCAGATCACCGGCGGCAGCACCAGCGTGCGCGATGGCTGGGAGAAATTGCGCCGCGCCGGCGCCACCGCGCGCCAGATGCTGGTGAGCGCCGCGGCCACCGAATGGGGCGTCGACCCGAGGACCTGCCGCGTGGAAGACGGCGTCGTGGTCTCGCCGCATTACAAGAAACTGAAATTCGGTGAAGTGGCCGAGGCGGCCGCGAAGCTCCCCGTGCCCAAGGACGTGCCCCTGAAGTCGCCCGGCGAATTCACCATCATCGGCCAGGCCCAGAAGCGCAAGGACACGCCGTCGAAGGTAGACGGCAGCGCCATCTTCGGCATCGACGTGAAACTGCCCAACATGCTGTATGCCGCGCTGGCGCAACCGCCGACGCTGGGGGGTTCGGTCAAGACCTTCAACGACGAAAAGGCACGTTCCATGCCGGGCGTGAAGGCCTGCGTGCTCACGTCTTCAGGCGTCGCGGTGGTGGCCGAATCCTGGTGGCAGGCGCGCAAGGCCCGCGACCAGCTCAGCATCGAGTGGGAACCGGGACCGAACGGTGCGCTCAATGACGCGAAGATCTGGCAGACACTGCGCAAGGGCGCGGCCGCCGAAGGTCGCGTGGCGCGTAATGACGGTGATGCCGCCGCCGCCCTCAAGGGCGCCGCCAAGGTGGTGCGCGCCGAGTACGAACTGCCGTTGCTGGCGCACGCCACGCTCGAGCCGCAGAACTGCACGGCCGACGTGCGTGCCGACGGCGTCGAGCTCTACGTCCCGACGCAGGTCCAGCAGCTTGCGCAGGCCGCCGCGGCCAAGGCCGCCGGTGTCGACGTCTCGAAGGTGCGCGTGCACACCACCTTCCTGGGCGGAGGTTTCGGGCGCCGGCTCGAAGTGGATTTCATCCCGGCCGCGGTCGAAGCATCCCGGGCCGTGAAGCAGCCCGTGAAACTGCTGTGGACGCGCGAAGACGACATGACCCACGACGCTTACCGTCCGCCGAACTACGACCAGGTGGCGGCCGGCTTCGACGACAAGGGCAAGCTGGTGGCGTGGAACCTGCACCTCACCGGGCCGTCGATCACCGCGCGCATGTTCCCCGCGGTGGTCGAGAAGAACGTCGACCCGTTCGCGGTCGAGGCGGCGGCTAACTACCTCTACGACGTGCCGAACGTGCACGTGGATTTCACGCAGCAGGAGATCGGCATCGACGTCGGCTACTGGCGCTCGGTGAGCCACGCACTCAACTGCTTCGTCGTGGAGAGCTTCATGGATGAGCTCGCCGTGTCGCAGCGCAAGAACTCGCTGGAGTTCCGCAAGCCGCTGCTCGGGAAACATCCGCGCATGCTCAAGGTGCTGGACCTGGTCACCAAGCAGTCGTACTTCGGCTTTCCGCCCAAGGGCTGTTACCACGGCCTGGCGGTCATGGAGGGATACGGCACCTACATGGCGATGGTCGCGGAGATTTTCCTCGAGGGCGGCAAGGTCAAGATCCGCCGCACCTACTGCGCGCTCGACTGCGGGCAGCAGGTGAACCCCGACACCATCGTGGCGCAGGTCGAAAGCTCCATCAATTTCGGGCTTTCGGCGCTGATGTGGGGCGAAATCAACATCCAGAAC
>Ga0157380_10002915_pt1 | contig 11633 bp, 9 predicted proteins | sample S35metaG_FD_119757 | JGI IMG/M metagenome (GOLD analysis project Ga0157380, IMG submission 119757) | Switchgrass rhizosphere microbial communities from Kellogg Biological Station, Michigan, USA - S3-5 metaG | ecosystem: Host-associated > Plants > Roots > Rhizosphere > Soil | place: USA: Michigan...
GGCCTGATCGGAACGGTGGTCGGCATGATCATCACCTTCCAGAGCATCACAGAGTCCGGCTCCAGCGATCCGAAGCTGATGGCCGCCGGTATCTCGCAGGCCATGATCGCCACGGTGCTGGGCCTGGGTATCGCCATCCCGCTGCTGTTCGCCAACGCCTGGTTGTCTTCGATCTCGCGAGCCATCGTGCAGATCCTCGACGAACAGAGCACCGGCCTGCTGGCTGAGAAACTGGAGACCAAGGGCAATGTTTGAGGTCCTCACGTCGCCGCTGGACACGTTCCACAAGATGCGGGAGCTCGGTGGCCCGGTCGTGAACTTCATCTTCCTGGCCTGCGTGCTGATGTGGGCCCTCGTGTTCGAACGCTACTGGTATTACCGCACGGTACTGCCGAAGGACACGAAGCGGATGTTGGATCAGTGGGCGGCCCGCGCCAATCGTCACAGCTGGACCTCTCACCAAGTCCGGCGCGCGATGATCTCCCGGCTCAACGCCGGGATGGGGGCGAACATGCAGGTGTTGCGCGTGCTGGTGCCGATGTGTCCGCTCCTGGGACTGCTCGGCACGGTGGGCGGAATGCTCGAAGTGTTCGACTCGATGGCAGCCCGCGGTTCGGCCGATGCCCGCTCGATGGCGAGCGGCATCTCCGAAGCGATGATCTGCACGCTGAGCGGCCTCGCGGTGAGTATCACCGGGCTCTATCCGGTGTACTACTTCCGCCGCCGCATGCGGCACGAGACCGAACTGCTTGCCGACCAGTTCACCTACTGATCCGACACGTACGATAAGCCGTCGATTCACATCTGCTCACTTCCGTATCAAGCCAAGGTAACTGCCGACCATGCGTCTACGTAGAAACGCCGCCGGGCACAACAGCGAAGAAACCGGCATCGACCTCGCGCCGATGCTGGATTTCGTGCTGAACCTGCTGATCTTTTTCATCATCACGGCCGTGTTCGCGAAGGAAATCGGCCTCACGGTGAGCCGCCCCAACTCGGGCAACGCCGAGAAGAAGGAAGCGGGCAGCATCATCGTGAGAATCGACAGCACCGGCGACATCTGGATCGACAAGAAGGTCGTCGATGTCCGCCAGGTACGCGCTGCCATCGAGCGCCTGCATTCGCAGAAGCCGGACGACTCGGTCGTCGTGGTCGCCGAGAAGGGCGCCCACACCGGCGTGCTGGTGCAGGTGATCGACCAGGTACGCCAGGGCGGCGTGCAGAGCGTGTCCATAGCCGCGACCGAACGAGCCTGACCGAAAGAAGCAACTGCAAAGGTGGGTGACAAGTCAACGGCCAGCACGGCCAGCAACGACAAGTGTCCTCCACCGTCATGAATCTCGACCCCTTTGATGCGTCCGCACCGTGCGGGCGAGGAGCCAGGTAAATGCAATCGCGCCGCCATGCCAGTGAAGAGAGCGACGAGACCGGAATCGATCTGGCTCCCATGCTGGACTTCGTCCTCAACCTGCTGATCTTTTTCATCATCACCACTTCCTTCATCAAGGAAGCGGGCATCACCGTCAACAAGGAGCAGGCGTTGACGGCCGAGAGCAAGGAGTCGGGCAACATCCTGATCGCGATTCGTCCCAACGGCGACATCTGGATGGACAAGCGCCGGGTCGATCTCAAGGAAGTGCGTCCTTCCATCGAGCGGCTGCATGTCGAGCGCCCGGAAGACACCGTCGTGATCATCGCGGACCGCGAGTCGGACACCAAGGTCCTCACGCAGGTGATGGACCAGGTGAAGGCCGGCGGCGTCACCGATGTATCGATCGCCACCGCGCCCATGGCCGGCTGATGCCAGCCCGGCTGATGATTATCCGAACCGGGATTCGACGAGGAATCTAGATGAGTACGATTGCAAGCTCCGTCCCCACGATGAACGCACCCGGCGGCAAGAAGCCCGGCGGCACCGAGTTCGTCACGCGCATGCTGGGTGCGCTGGCCGTGGCGATCTGCTTTTCCCTGGTGCTGTTCTCGCTGCTGTATTCGGCGATCCACGTCGGCAAGTTCGTCGCGGACAAGACCGAAGCACTGCAGACCATCGACTTCGTCCGCCTGCGCCGCGATTCTGAAACCGAGACCATGCAGCGGCGCAAGCCACCACCCCCTCCGGCTCCGCCACCGCCGCCTTCGAAGATGAAGGTCGTTGCCGAGGCCACCGGACAGGCGGTGACAGGCATGGCGATTCCGTCGATGGACTTGTCCGCGTCCGTGACCGGCGGCCCGATGGGCGGCTCCATGGGCAAGGGCGCAGGCGCAGCGATGTTCGATGGCGACCTGTTGCCTCTGCAACGTATACCGCCGCAGTACCCGCGCGATGCAGCTCGAGCCAACATCACCGGCTGGGTGACGCTGGAAGTGACTGTGAATGCCGATGGCACGGTACGCGGCGCCAAGGTGACCGATGCGAAGCCGAAGGGCATTTTCGAAGCCGCGGCAGTGCAGGCGGTGATGCGCTGGAAGTTCAAGCCGAAAATCGAGAACGGCAAGCCGGTGGAGCAGAAGGGCTCGCAGAAGATCGAGTTCAACCTGAACCAGGCCAAAGGCTAGCAGCGCCCCAACCCTGCCCCCATCCCAACCTTCCCCCGGATGACCAACGGAAATCCCGCGGGAGTCCGGGGGAAGGAGCTGGAAAGGGGGAAGGAGTAGACATGACGAACGAGACGAGGACACCTGTGAACGACGCGAAGAGCAAAATGGCCCAGAAATTGGCAAGGGCCGTTCGGGTGATACTGCTGGGCGCCGCATCGCTCTGCGCATCGCAGCTTGTTTACGCCGCTCCGGATTGCACTCCGCAGAAGGCCGAGACGGCGGACATGAGCGAAGGCACGTACGCGGACGTGCAGGCGTCGATGGAGCTGCTGAGTCAGAAGAAGACGCAGGAAGCCATCGACAAGCTGAGCAAGATCGCCGACAAGGGTTCGGCATATGAGAAGGCCGTGGTCAACTACAACCTCGGCTTTGCCTACAGCTCCAAGGAAGATCATGCCAGTGCGGTGAAGGCCTTCGCGAAAGCGCTGTCGTTCAACGCGCTGCCGCGTAAGCAAAGCGAACAGCTGCAGTTCAACCTGGGCCAGCTCTACATCGTCGCCGGCCAGCACGATAACGGCATCAAGGTGCTGCAGGAATACATGGCCAACGCTTGCGATCCCGTGCCTGCCGAGGCGCACATCTTCCTCGCCAACGCGTTGAGCGAGAAGAAGCGCTACGAGGAAGCCCTGCCGCAGATCGACCTCGCGATCTCCAAGTCGCCGCAGCCGAAGGAGCTGTGGCTGCAGATGAAGCTGGCCATCAGCTTCGAGCAGAAGAACTACAAGGGCTGCGCCGACGCACTGGTGCAGTTGATCGGCATGGTGCCGAGCAAGGCCGAGTACTGGAAACAGCTGTCCAGCATGTTCTATGAAATGAAGTCGGATGCCGAATCGGTCGCCGTACTGGCGCTGGCCGAGCGGCAGGGTTTCGTGGACAAGCCGAACGAGATCAAGAATCTCTACCAGATCTACATGGTCATGGAACTGCCGTACAAGGCCGGCTTGCTCATGCAGACCGCGGTCGACAAGGGCCGCATGCCCAACGACGAAGAGAACCTGAGTTCGATCGCCGACGCCTGGATCAACGCACGTGAAGCGGCCCGCGCCGAAACGACGTTGAAGAAGCTCGCGGAGATTTCCGAGAAGGGCGATTACTACTTCAAGCTCGGCGCCATGTATGGCGACGATGAGCGCTGGAAGGAATCCAAGGAAATGCTCGAGAAGGCCCTGCAGAAGGGCGGCCTCAAGCGCCAGGGCGACGCCTGGATGCGCCTCGCCGTCGCTCAGTACGGCATGAAGAACACTTCTGGCGCCGTCGCGTCTTTGCAGAAGGCCATCACCTTCGATGAGACGCGAAAACAGGCGGGCGAATGGCTGCGCCATCTCGCAGGCCAGGTCGCAGCCGAGCAGAAGGAAGCACCTCCGGCGGAAGCGGCGAAGACTTGATGCTCCGGGGACACTCGTCGCGGTAGCGACGTGTGTCCCCGATCTTCATCCTGGCTTCCCAAGCATCCAACCCCAGTGGACTTAGGATGAAGAATGGGGACACAGCTCGCTGCCGCGAGCAGTGTCCCCAACTCTCACTCTCACCGCGTGATCAACCGCTCCTTCAGGAACGAGTTGATGTCTTCCAGGTCTTTCTCGTCGAGCGTGCCGGCGGCGAGCTGCAGATTGAGCAGGTTAATGATGTAGTCGTAGCGGCTGCGTGAATAGTTCGTCTGGGCGGTGAACAACTGGCGGCGGGCATCGAGCACATCGACGGTCGTGCGTGTACCGACTTCGAAGCCGGCTTCGGTTGCCTGGATCGCGGTGCGGCTGGATTCGAGAGCCTGCTTGAGTGCTTTCACGCGGGAGATTTCGCTGATCACTCCCAGGTAGGCATCGCGAGTGGCGCGTTCGGTTTCACGGTGGGCGCGTTCCAGCCGTTCACGCGCGGCGCGTTGCAGGTAAACACGCTGTCGGACACGGGACTGAGTGGCGCCGCCGGAGAAAATCGGCACCGTGACCTGGATGCCGATCGAGTCATTCTTCTGCGTGCCGTCGGGCGGATTGTTGAGCGGTGAGCCTGCGCCGGTGCGGATCGTTCCGTCGCCGAAGGTGTCCGAATCCGACCGTGTGCCGACGAGGTCGATGGTGGGGTAGTGTCCGGTCCGTGCCACGCGAACATCCTGCTTCGCGATGTCGGCGGCGAGTCGTGCCGAAATGACGCGCAGGTTCTGTTCCTGCGCCTTCGCTACCCACTCGTCTTCGTTTTCCGGAGCCGGTGTCTGTAGCGGCATGTCAGCGACCGGTGTCGAGAGGACGTCGAAGCGTTCGCCGGTGAGTTCACGCAACAATTCCTGCGAGGTGGCCAGAGAGCGCTTGGACGCGATCACATCCGCCACTGCCTGGTCGTGCGCAGCCCTGGCTTCCTGCACGTCGGTGATGGCGATGAGGCCAACTTCGAAACGCTTGTCCGCCTGTTCCAGCTGCCGGGTAAATGCTTCGAGAGTGGCTTGTGCGGCATCGACCGTGTCCTGTGCTGCGAGCACGTCGAAATAGCGCTGCGAGGTGCGGCTGATGAGATCCTGTTGAGCTGCCTGGTAGTCGGCTTCGGCCTGCGCCACTTCTTCATCGGCGCGCTTCAATGTCTCCCACTGGTCCCAGCGAAACAACGTCTGTCGCAGCGTGATCTGGTACTGCCGGTTGCCGGTGTCGGAAGTAACGAAGCTCTGGCGGGTCACGAACGGGCTGTTCGGATTCGTTACATCGACCTGCTGAACCCGGCTGACGCTCGAGTCGCCGCTGGCTTTGGTGTACGCGCCGGTAGCGCTGAGCTGCGGCAGCAATGCGGCCAATGCCTGCGGCTTGGATTCACGGCTCGCGAGGCGATTGGCCTCGGCCTCGCGAATCTGCGGATCGTTCTGCAACGCTCGCTGGTACACCTCGATCAGGTTGGCGGCGCTGGCGGCGGCGCTCGTCGTCCACAGGCCGCAGGCCAGCAGGATTCGCGAAGTCAAAGTCATTTACGGTTCCATATGCGCCTGTGGCGCAGTCTTTTCGTTCGGACACTAGCACGCGTTGTCGGCACCGGCCGGCGCGTTGCGACCATTGGATGCGTCAGTACGCCGGAATGGTTGCATCCACGTCTTTCGACCAGGCCAGGATGCCGCCGGCCAGGTTGGTGGTGCGGAAGCCGCCCTGCTGCAGGAACTTCGCCACTTCCAGGCTGCGGCGACCCGATCGGCACAACACGACGACTTCCTTGCCGCGATCCAGTTCATCGATTCTCTGCGCCACCTGCCCCATGGGGATGTGCAGAACTTCCGGAACGCCGCCTGCCACGGTGGCGACGGCCAGTTCCCAGTCCTCACGTACATCGAGCAATGTGAGCGACTCGCCGGCGCTGCGTCGCGCCAGGAATTCACGAGGGGTAATTTCAGGGATGCTCATGGTGTTGTGAAGCGGTTGGCGGCGAATGGCCGGTGGTTGTCGGTGAGTCGCGGATTAAGGTCGTGGCGTCAGCAACGTCGTGGATCCAGGATGAAGAATGGGGACATAGCTCGCTGCCGCGAGCAATGTCCCCGGCATAAGACGGTTCACTGTCGACGGTCCCGCTGTGCCAGTCAAAAAAGTTTCATTAAAGACCGGTCAGAAGACGAAAGCGGACGGACGCGGCGCATTGGCCAGCGGCGCGATCACCGTTTCGAACAGGCTTTCGCGCTGCCATTCCCGTTCGCCCAGCCGCGTGACCTTCCAGGCTTCCATCGCCGGCGACGGTCCGACCACGATGAACAGGCGGCCACCGATCTTGAGCGCGCGTTGAAAGCGTTCGTCATAGATAGGCAGCGAGCCGGTGACCGCGATGACATCGTAGCGGGCGGATTCGTCCAGCTGCATGCCGTCGGCGGTTTCGATCGCGGCATTGTTGGCGGCTAAGCCCAGCACCTGGCGTCGGGCCAGGTCGGCCAGCGAGGGGACGATTTCGAGAGAACGCACTCGCGCGCACAACTTGGCTAGGCAGGCGGTGAGATAGCCGCTGCCGGAGCCGATCTCCAAGGCGACGTCGTCCACGGTCGGTTCCAGCGTTTGCAGGATGCGTCCATGGATCTTCGGTGGCAGCATCCACTGTCCCTGGTCGAGCGGGATCATGCTGTCGGCAAAGGCCACGCCCTGATATGCCGCCGGCACGAAGGCTTCCCGCGGCACCTCACGCATGACGTTCAAGATCCGCTCGTCGAACACCTCCCAGGTGTGTACCTGCTGCTCGATCATCTGCTGGCGTGCGAATTCTACGTTCATGGGCTGCGCGTTGCTGTGAGAGTGTCGGGCGGGCCAATACAGAAGAACGGGACCGGAGAACCGGACAGAACACTGGACCGGTAAACTGGCCGCGTAATCTGGCTGAAGTCCGCGGGCGGCAAAGGGTACGGCCTTTGATTACGTCAGACAAGTTATGGTCAACCTGCACGCGTTGCGCCATGGAATGCACTCCTCGCAGTGCCGACTCGTACTGCCCGCTCGTAGCAGAAAAGGGCGAGAAAGGGGCCGGAAAACCGCTGGAGAGGCCGACGCCACCGGCGCCGGCAGGCATTCGCTGATCCGCTCTACCATTATGGTCAATCCGGGAGGTTTAAATTTCAGCGTCCTATATGCTGTGTCTACGAGAAATTTCCACCGCTGACGACGATCGGTCATACAAAGTGAATGAACGCGGTGGCTGGCGGGAGGACGTCGTGCTTCGCAGCTGCGCAAGACGACAGCGGCGACACGGGCGGCACCCGATGTTCGTAACAAGAATGCGGGCACTCTCCATTGGCAGAGGACGCGCACCGGAGAAGATGGCTACGATCGGCGGTTCACAGTGAGCGTCACGCTTGCGACCCTGACAGTTCTACTTGCGATCGCGGTCGTGACATTGTGCACGCTGCTGATGTGGCGCGAGCGGACTTCGGCTGGCTTGAGAAAAGCGACCGAGCAGTTCGCAGCCATCGTGCGGGGCGGACGGTTCGCGGAGCGGCTGCGGGGCGTCAACTCGACCAATGCCTTGGTCGGCAGCGTCAACCAGCTGCTCGATCAGATGGCGATTCGCGAGCTGTTGATCAGCGAGCGGGAACGTTCGCTCACCGGCTTGTTGAGCGGACTCAACGAGGCGGTGGCAGTCCATCGCGATGTCATCGTCTTCGCCAACGGACGTTTCGCGGCCCTGGCGGGCCGCGGCGAAATCTCCTCCCTGATCGGCAAGTCCATGCCGCAGCTGGTGCACGCCGACTACGCCGATCTCCTCAGCCAGCAGTTGCGCCGCTCCCTCGCCGGCGATCCGGGTCTCGACCGTCTCGAAGTCGAACTGGTGGTGTCCTCCGAACAGACGGCGCGCGTCGAACTGTCCGCCGTCCGCATCGACTACCAGGGCGGTCCGGCGCTGTTGCTGACGATGGTGGAAATGGGTCCGCGTCCTGCTGCTGGAAATACCTCCGCGACTCGTCCGCATGCGAGCGCATGGGAAACACTAGATTCATTGGGCGAAGGCATCATCACCACCGATGTGAACGGCCGCATCGACTACATGAACCAGGCGGCCGAGCAGATCGTCTCCGTGCAGGCGGTCGACGCGCTGGGCAAGACCATCACCGAACTGTTTACTCTGCTGGATGAAGCCGACCGCCGTTCGCTGGGCGATCCGGTGCGCCAGTGCCTGAGCACGCAGTCCAAGGTGACGGTGGGACGGCGCGGACTGATGATTTCCAGCAATGGCGCCGAAGAGCGTTCGGTCGAACTCACCGTGACGCCGCTGAAGGGCCAGCGGGGCGATCTCACCGGCACCGTGATCGTGGTCCGTGACGTGAGCGAAGTGCGTGGCATCGCGCGGCAGATGTCGTACCAGGCGAGCCACGATGCGTTGACCGGCTTGGTGAACCGGCGTGAGTTCGAGCGTCGTCTCGAAGAAGCATTGCAGACCGCGCATTCGAATACGGCGCGACACGTGCTGTGCTATCTCGACCTCGACCGCTTCAAGACTGTGAACGACAGCTGCGGACACATCGCGGGCGACAGCATGCTGCGCGAGGTCGCGGCTCTCATCAAAGAAACGGTACGGGATTCGGACACGGTGGGCCGCCTCGGCGGTGATGAATTCGGCTTGCTGCTGGTGGGCTGTCCGCTCGAGAAGGCACGGCAGATCGCAGATGACGTGGTGCGCAAGACGGCGGACTATCGTTTCGTCTGGAAGGACAAGATCTTCAACATCGGCGTCAGCATCGGCCTGATCGAAATCTCGCGGGAGAGCGGTGCTCCGGAAGAACTCATGAGCGCCGCCGACTCGGCCTGCTACGTCGCGAAGAAGCAGGGCAATCACGTGCATGTCTATTCGGCTCGCGACGAAGCCGTGGCGCGCCAGCGTGGCGAGATCCAATGGCTGCAGAGGCTGCAGGCGGCGCTTCGCGAGAACCGCTTCACCCTGATGACCCAGACCATCGTGTCGATGGTGCCGGACGCCCACGGCCCGGCATTGGAAGTCCTGCTGCGCTTGCAGGACGACACGGTTCCCGAAGGCATCTCGCCGGTGGAATTCCTGCGGGCCGCGGAACGGTATCGGCTCATGTCGGACGTGGATCGCTGGGTGGTGCAGACAGCGCTGACCGCGTTGTCACGCGGCAATATCAAGCTGCCTGCCAATCGCAGCATGGCGATCAACCTGTCCGGCCAGACGCTGGGCGATCCGCAGTTCCTGGAGTTCGTGGTGGAATGCCTCGACCGCACCGGCGTGCTGGCGGACCAGGTGTGCTTCGAAGTCACCGAGAATTCCGTCATCACGAATATCGAGCATGCCCAGCGCTTCATCGGCGTGCTGCACGGCATGGGCTGCCAGTTCGCGCTGGACGATTTCGGTCGCGGCCTGTCCTCGTTCGGCAATCTCAAGTACCTGGCGCTCGACTATCTCAAGATCGACGGCAGCTTCATCCGCAACCTGGGGTCGGATACTGTCAACCAGGCGATGGTCGCCGCGATGATCAAGCTGGCCCGGACGCTGAATTTCCAGGTCGTCGCCGAACAGATCGAAGACGACGGCGCGCTCGAAGCCGCTACGCGCATGGGCGTGGACTTCGTCCAGGGGTATCACTTGAGCAGGCCGCAGCCGCTGTTCAAGGGGAGTTGAGGGAAAAGGAAAGGGAAGACGCTGATGTTCGTCGACACGGCGACGGCACAATCTTCGATCTGCCACGGAGGCCAGGAAGGGCTCGGGGCGCGGGGCTCGGGCCAGAAATGGAAGGGAACCGGCGCTTCCGGCTCCTCCTGTTCCTAGTTCTTCTCTGGCCCGAGCCCCATTACCCGAGCCCTTCTTCAATATCTGGTTCAATGTCTGGAGCGCTCGCGCTTTGACACCATAGCGCCCCATCTCCCTCTATATTCTTACAGCAGCGGCACCAGCAGCAGCGCCACGATGTTGATGATCTTGATCAGCGGGTTGATTGCCGGGCCGGCGGTGTCCTTGTAGGGATCGCCGACCGTGTCGCCGGTGACTGCGGCTTTGTGGGTGTCCGAGCCCTTGCCGCCGAAGTTGCCTTCTTCGATGTACTTCTTGGCGTTGTCCCAGGCGCCGCCGCCGGTGCACATCGAAATGGCGACGAACAATCCGGTGACGATGGTGCCGATCAGCAAGCCGCCGAGTGCGCGGACGCCGGCGCCGGGGCCCATCAGGAAGTTCATGCCGAAGGCCACGACGACCGGCACCAGGATGGGCAGCAGCGACGGTACGATCATTTCGCCGATGGCGGCCTTGGTCAGCATGTCGACCGCCTTGGAGTAGTCGGGCTTGGCGGTGCCTTCCATGATGCCCTTGATCTCACGGAACTGGCGGCGGACTTCGACCACCACCGAGCCGGCAGCGCGGCCGACGGCTTCCATGGCCATGGCGCCGAACAGGTAGGGCACCAGGCCGCCGATGAACAGGCCGATGATCACCGCGGGATCGGACAGGCTGAAGACCTGCAGTTTGCCGGCGGCCTCGAGGTTGTGGGTGTAGTCGGCGAACAGGACGAGTGCCGCGAGACCGGCCGAGCCGATCGCGTAACCCTTGGTGACCGCCTTCGTCGTGTTGCCCACGGCGTCGAGCGCATCGGTGATGGTGCGGACGTTCTTCGGCAGGCCCGACATTTCGGCGATGCCGCCGCCGTTGTCCGTGATCGGTCCGTAGGCATCCAGCGCGACGATCATTCCAGTCATCGACAGCATGGCGGTCGCCGCGATGGCGATGCCGTACAGGCCGCTCAGCGTGAACGATGCATAGATCGCGGCACACACCGCCAGCACCGGCCAGGCAGTAGAGCGCATCGACACGGCAAGGCCCGCGATCACGTTCGTCCCATGGCCAGTTTGCGACGCCGCCGCGACACCGCGGACCGGGCCATACTCGGTCGCCGTGTAGTACTCGGTGATGACGATCAGGGCCGCGGTGAGAACGAGGCCGACGACGGCGCAGTAAAAGAGATTGCCGGCCTGGTCGCCCATGACGTGCGGCGTTACGAAGTAGAACGCGACCAGCGCGAGCAGGCCTGCCACCCCGGTGCCACGATACAAAGCGTTCATGATCTTGCCGCCGTCGTTCGCCTTGACGAAGAAGGAACCGACGATCGACGCGATGATGGAGACTGCGCCGAGCATGAGCGGGAACAGCAGATAACGCAGGTCGAGGCCACCATCCGCGCCTTTGAACATCAGGCCGCCGAGCACCATGGTCGCGACGATGGTGACCGCATAGGTTTCGAACAGGTCGGCCGCCATGCCGGCGCAGTCGCCCACGTTGTCGCCGACGTTATCTGCGATCACCGCGGGATTGCGCGGGTCGTCCTCGGGAATGCCGGCTTCGACCTTGCCGACCAGGTCGGCGCCGACGTCGGCGCCCTTGGTGAAGATGCCGCCGCCGAGTCGCGCGAAAATCGAAATCAGCGAGCCGCCGAATGCGAGACCGACGAGCGAGTGCAGCGCATGCGCATCGCCCACGTAATTTCTCAACAGTGCGAAGTATCCCGCGACGCCGATCAGGCCGAGGCCGACGACGAGCATGCCGGTAATGGCGCCGCCGCGGAATGCAACGGCCAGTGCGGGATTCAATCCCAC
>Ga0157380_10002919_pt1 | contig 11621 bp, 10 predicted proteins | sample S35metaG_FD_119757 | JGI IMG/M metagenome (GOLD analysis project Ga0157380, IMG submission 119757) | Switchgrass rhizosphere microbial communities from Kellogg Biological Station, Michigan, USA - S3-5 metaG | ecosystem: Host-associated > Plants > Roots > Rhizosphere > Soil | place: USA...
TGTCTAAAAAGGCGCAAGATATTTTCCATTGCCTAGATTTATGTCTTCTTAAATCTTCCGGTGTCAAATCATCCACATGTTTTTTCTTTAACAGTGTAACAGTTGCAAGAATTCTTTATGAGTGAGTACGGTGCAGTTGCTGCCGAAAACTGACTCGCTTTGTTCTACAATATTACTGAACGATTAACGTAATGTGATGGCGCTAAAGACGCAGTGGAAGAACGTAAGTTGAATTGCAATGCAGCCGGCTACCAAATTTTTTTGCGTAACCAGCTGTATAGTAGATAAAGAGTTTTATTGCTTCATCCAGGTTTCAACAATATATTTTCCCAATTCTCTGCCCATGTTGAGTGCTGTTTCATTATCCGTACGAAAATGAATACATGCATAAAACCGTGAATCTGCACATTCCTTCGCGAGTTTCTGAAACTGTTTTGCATCAGCAGGGAAAAAATATTCCAACACAGCACTTGAACTTGCAGCACCTGCGGCATGACCAGATGGATAACCCGGAAAAGGAGGGGTTGGTATCAGGGGCTTGTAAGTACTGTCATACTGGTTTGGCCTGATTCCCCAATAAGTATATTTCGCGTCGAAGATTGCGATGGCAACATCATGAGCCGCCGTGTGTAATATAGCGTATATGCGTGCTACTGCCGGCGCATCATCAGACATACGGTATTCAAACATTTTTTTGGTTGTCAGTTCTCTCCATACATCTCCGGTACTGGCCCAGAAATAAGCAATGGAACGGGAATTAAAACTTTGTTTGAAATTCTTCAACTCCTGCATGTCTTTTTCGAAATCGGGTGGCGGTGGCGGACGAAATTGGTCGGCGGACTTTAAAATAATTGGTGTCAATAGAGGTAGATTAATACCCATCGTAAAGGCACCGGTCCACTTTTTCGGATCTTTATTTATCGGGCCACTCCAAACCTTGGCCGAACCATCGTTCTTTACTTTTTCTATAACTTGTTTAGCAACTTCTTCGCCTAGTTTCCAGCCTGCTTCCACATCACTTGGAAATTGCACTCCCGCATCAACACGTGATTGTGAAGCCGCATGTGCCAATTGTAAAATCGAATCTTTTTTTTCAGGGAAAAAATAGGCAAGTACTGTTGCGGCTGCTGCTGCTGTTACAGAATGCTCGCATGGATAAGAATAAGTGAGCGGAGCATTAATGGAAGGTTTTAGAGAAGGGTCGGCAATATGGGGACGAGCCCTTTTATATTTTATTTTTTCTTTCCAGGCTAAAATGGTGGCATCATAAATAGCAAGGTTCATCCATGCTGTTGGAATGCGAAGCATCAACTCCGGTTTCTGCTCAATCAGTTTTGGCGCAATCTCATTCCACCGGTAGGATGGGGCACCTGCATTCCAGTATCTTATCTGCTCTTTTTTGTTTTCATCAAGGCTGCTCATACTTTGTTTCACCGTTTTTAATTCTGCTTGCGATTGAGTAACAGTCGGAGGAGCAGCGATTGTTAGCTGCTGCGGGTTATCTAATAATCGTAATTTCCAGCCAGCTGCTTCATAGTTGACGGAAGAACGTGCTGCGTGCGTTTGTGCTGTTGCTGCTGTAACAGTTAGCGTGAGAGCAATGGAAAGAATTATTTGTTTCATAATAAAATTTGATTTTTTTATTTGTGGTTCAAGACCTGGTCGATGATTTTATTATTGCATCCTGGTGTTCTGATACAAGAATATCTAATTAAATAGAGCAATGGAAGCTGCAATCAACAGACTACGAGTGGTGGTATACAAACAACATAGTTATTCAGTTATCATAACGAAATGAACGAAAGAAAGAGCGAGTACTATTGAAGAAGATAGCAGGTAAATTTTTTGATTGACGTCTTTCGGTGATTGGTTTACCACAAGTTGGCGTCCATAGATTGAAAAATGAAATGCTAACGATTTGCCGACATTTAACCTCGCAAATGGAGAAATGAAAAAATCATTCGAAATAAAACGTTTTAAGTTTTACCTCTGGGTTGGCCTGGCTTATTTATTATTATGGATACTACATTACCTGTCGGAATATCCCGAGACGTTTGGAGTAAGAGCGGTGAATGAAGTCTGGCGGGCAATATATGTTACAATCCTAAATTTTATATTGTTCGAATATACATGGCCTTATATAAAGCTAACCTGGAAAAGAATTCTTATTGGGGTTTTATTTTTATGGATTCATTTAATGCTATATTCTTTCGGTTTGTATGCATGGAGGCATATTGGAATCCAATTACAAATTTATACTGCTTTAAAAACTTATCCCTCTATAAAAGACGCGGTCGCATCTCAATTCTCATTTAGTGTAGGCTCAATCCTTTTTTTTGTTGTTGTAAGGCATGTTTATAATTATATCAAATTAAAACAAGCTACACAGAAACTCCGCATCGAAAAGCAGGAAGCAGAATTGAACTACCTCAAATCCCAAACGAATCCGCATTTTTTATTTAACACGCTAAACAATATTTATTCACTGGCAAGAGATAAGTCTGACCTCGCTCCTGAATCAATTTTACGCCTGTCAAAAATATTGCGCTTTATGCTTTACGAAACCAGCGGGGCATTCATTTCGATTGAACAGGAACTGAAGATCATCAGCGATTATATTGCTCTTGAAAGTCTGCGTTATGATGATTCCTTACGAATTTATTTTAGCAACGACGTGGAAGATATGAAGCAAGCGATACCACCACTTTTGTTGATTCCGTTGGTGGAAAATGCCTTCAAACATGGCGTGTCGGAAACACGCTCGCGACCTTTTGTTGATATTCATCTTTCAGTAAACCAACGGCAGTTAACATTTCTGGTAAAAAATTCTACTGAGGATTTTTCCAGTGGGGATGTGAAAGAAAATATTGGTCTATCCAACCTGAGACGGCAATTGGAATTGCTTTACACAGATTACAACTTATCCGTAAAGCAAGGAAAGGATGAATTCACTTCCAGTTTAAAAATTAATCTTGCAAGTCATGTCTAAAATAAAGTGCATTATAATTGAAGATGAACCACTGGCAGTAAAAGTTTTAGCAGATTATATATCGCAAGTGCCATTCCTTGAATTAGAGGGAACATTTAAAGATGCAATTCTTGCAAGTGATTACATGAGAGATCATCATCCCGACCTTATTTTTTTAGATATCCATTTGCCGAAATTAAAAGGCATGGCTTTTTTAAAAACACTGACACATCCGCCTGCGGTAATTGTTACAACGGCTTATCACGAGTATGCTGTGGAAGGATTTGATTTAAACGTTACCGATTACCTGTTAAAACCATTTGATTTTGAACGTTTCTTAGTTGCAGTTACAAAAGTGAAAACAGGAGAAAGGCCGGGAGAGGTAAGAACCGGAAGCAGCGAGATAAAGGATTACTTGTTTCTGAATATTCAAAAAAAGAAAGTGAAGATTTTATTTTCGGAGATCGTTTATATCGAAAGCCAGAGGGAGTATATTAAAATTGTAACCATCAAAAAAGAATACATTTCAAAAATGAGTACGCATGAAATTGAGGAGTTGTTACCTGCAACTCTCTTCAAACGCATTCACCGTTCTTATATAGTTGCAGTGGGTAAGATTGAGTCGTACACAGCCGACATGGTGGAGGTTAATGGAATATCTATTCCCATTGGGAGGGGTTACCGTGATGTTATAGAAAACCTGTAGCGTCCGCCATCTTTAAACGCTTCATCTAGCTTAAAGTTCCGGTATGATTACCTGTCGGTAACTGAACTATAAATTCAGCAAATTCTCCTTCTTGTGTTTCTACTTTAAGTTCCCCTCCGTATGCTTTAATAATATCATAGCTTAATGATAACCCAAGACCCGTTCCCTCCCCGGCCGGTTTTGTTGTGAAAAAAGGTTGAAAGATTTTATCAAGTGCGTTTTGCGGAATGCCTATGCCGTTATCTCTTACCGAGAGTTCTAATTTATTGCCAACCTTTCTTGTAGTTACTGAAACCTGGGGTTTAAAGGCACCATTTGTTTTTTTGTTCTTTTTATTTACCGCATAAAAAGCATTGTTGTACAAATTCAATAATACTCTCCCTATATCCTGCGGTACAACTTCCATTTCGCTGATACGTGCATCAAAGTCTTTGGTAATAGTTACGTTAAAATCTTTGTCTTTAGCTCTTAATCCATGGTAGCTTAAGCGCAGGTATTCGTCTGCCAAAGCATTAATATCTGTAAGCTCTTTTTTGCCTGTACTTGTTCTTGAATGTTGCAACATTCCTTTTACAATAGAATCTGCCCGTTTACCGTGATCGCCTATTTTTTTAAAATTTTCCTGCAGGACATTTATAATTTCATGCGCTTCGGCTTTGTCTGAAGCTGTTAATCTATTCACTGTTCCTTCTTTTAATTCATTTAGCAGCTCAACACTTAATTCGGAAAAATTATTTACGAAGTTTAAAGGATTTTGTATTTCATGAGCTATGCCAGCAGTAAGCTCTCCCAGCGATGCCATTTTTGCTGATTGTATCAGTTGTTTTTGGGTAAACTGCAGTTCAGCGAGTGCATCCTGCACTTTTGCTTTTTGCCGGTCTGTTTCCTGCTTTTGTAAATTTAAAATTTCATATGCTTTTTGTTTATGGCGATTGTTCCTTAATAAAATATATAGTATTATGATCGTTAAGATTAGTATAGTTCCAAGAGAAAGAACTAAGTATTTTTGATTGCTTTTTTGCTGATTAAGGAGATCGACTTCGATTTGTTTTTGGGAAACTTCATAATCTTTTTGTAGCTCAGACAATTTCCGATCTGTCTCTTTGTTGTTAAGACTGTCTCTGTATACAATATGCTTTTTATAATTTTTAAAACCCTCACTAATATTTCCTGATTTCTCATAAAGCTGGGATAATTTAAGACTGGCGTCTGCAACCTGCTCTTTTAGCCCATGCTGCTCTGCTATCTGCTGACTTTTTATTGTATAATTAAGAGCTGCCTGGTTATCACCTTTATTTAAATACACATCAGCCATAGAAGTGAGATAAACACAGATGGGGTAATAATCCTGTTTTTCCTCCAGGATATGGATAGCTTCCTCTATGTTTTTTTCAGCAAGATTATTTTTTCCGGTATTTGCATAGACGATACCAATATTCCCCAGGCTATAGCCTGTTCCTCTCTGATAATTGACCTTATCGAAAATTAGTTTTGCGTCATTAAAATACAATAAAGCAGAATCGTATTTTTTGATTCTGAGAAATAGCTCGCCTGCATTATTAATAACGGAAGCCAGATTAATTGAGTCGGTTTGAGACTGCGACTTAGATTGTCGCAAGGTAACTATGGCTTTATTGTAATAGTTTTTGGCATTGGGGAGATTATTAGCAATAGTGTAAATATCTGCAATAGCACTGTAAGCCTCTCCTTCCCCCTTAAGATGATGGGATTTCCTCGCTATTTCAACACTTTTAATGTATGCAGCTAATGCCTCATCAAGTTGGCCGAGTAACCTTTTCCTTGTTCCCTTTAGGAAATAACCGGCTCGCAAGTATTTATTATTCCCGGCTTGCTCCGATAACGTTATCAGCTCCTCTGCATATTTTAAACCCTTCTTTGAATCTGGTTCGTAAAAAGATAACTCCTGCAGTAATTTAAATTTCGCTGTATCTGTCAGCGTGTTTTTTTCATAAATAACGGCAAGACTGTCGGCTTTTCTTTGATCCTGCGCAAAAACTCTGGATGTGATAAACAAAAAACAGCCAAAAAGAAGAATATGAGTTTTTCTATAAACCATGTTTATAGTATTGAAGGCCTGAGATATAGAAAAGACTATGCGTTACTTTTTATTCTTCCGCAAAAACTGGAATGTGAGGAATGCAAGCGCAGCAGCTGCCACGACGAGCACTACTTTGGTTATATCAAAGAATGATGTTGACGGGTTTATTGAGATTATGGGATCCTCTGTTTGATCGTTTCCATCTGAGTCCTTCCAAAGAATTGAATAGCGATATACGGCATAGTCAGGAGCATTTGCATCCACCGTAGCCGTCCACAATCTGGCGGCATGCATTCTCGGCGGATGATGTGTAAATATATCAGTGCTATTATTCTTTTCCTGGATACCTGTAATGGACTGGACGGAAATATGACGTTTAACTTTCCAGCGAACACTCCAATTTTTTTCGGCAGCTCCATTTCCATTACTGGACGTTCGTCCATTCACTTTGAATCGTAAACTGTTATCCGGATTAACTCCGACAATTTTAATTATTAACATTTTTACAATATTTATAAGGTGAAATGAAAAGCACTAGACCATACTCTAAACAGAAGTACATTTAAGATAGAGATATTTTTTAAACAAAACCTCGATCCATGTGATTATTATTTTCAGACCAACCAATCCCTTTCTTTAAGGTTACTGTGGGTTAAGCGCAAGAAGGCCCCGCAATTAGTCTGACTAATTCAAAAGTCATCGTGTCGTCGGTGACTTTGTCGCTAGCGTTCAAGTATTTGCAAATTATGGATTTCAGTTTTTTGATTCAAAGTGTAAAGCCGTCATTTCATAACAATGTGCTATAATTTTTCTAGGGTGATACAGGATGATGAAAAGAATCTTGTCTGCTAGCATCGAATAGTATACAGCATGCTATGAATTATTGCCATCTGCTGGGTTGCTTTTCAAGGGCATCATCGTTTTTATATCGTTGCAGTGTGTAAGATTGAATCATTCTATGTTGTTTCTGTTGCCCTGGCTTCATCACCCGCAGAACGTTGTAGGTGAAGGTGATTTTTTTTTGAATCAGTCGCAGAATTAAAAGAAGTGAAGCACCAAATAGAACATAGCTATTATAGACTCAGACGATAAAAAAAATACAGTTTGATCCTGCATTTAACTGTTAAACAGTTTAATCATTTGATTAAACAAGGGTAGAAAGTTAATTTACAAGATGCCTGCAAAAACCGACAGGAAAATACCAGATTCAAATACGGAAACGAAGATTAAAGCGGCTGCACGTAGTGTTTTTCACAAGAAAGGATTTGCCGGCACCCGAACAAGAGACATTGCAAAAGAAGCAAACCTGAATCTTGCTTTACTCAATTATTATTTCAAAAGCAAGCAAAAACTTTTTGAGTTGATAATGCTTGAAACCCTAAAAGAATTTAATCAGGCCATGGGAGAAGTGTTGAACAATGAAATCACTACTTTGGAAAAAAAAATACACTTGATATCCGAAAAATATATTGACCTCATCATGGCAGAACCGGAAATGCCAATTTTTATCATGGCCGAAATAAGAAGCAACGGAGCAGCAATCCTGGAAAAGCTACCTGCCAATGGGGTCCTCCAATCCGCCTTTATAAAGCAATATCGGCAAGCGGTTAATAATAAAATAATTGTGGAACCAAACCCCCTGCACTTTTTAATGAATCTAACAGGGCTAATAACCTTTCCGTTCATCAACGCCCCAATACTTAAAAAGGTTGGTAATCTTAGCGACATGCAATTTGATAAGTTAATGAAAGAACGAAAGAAAAAGATTCCAATCTGGATAAAAGCTATGTTCAGGGCCACATGATTTTTTGCCACATCATTAAACAAATGATTAAAGTAAGTGAATATAAAATATGATAAAGCCATACATCGCCACTATTATGTATTTGCTGATACTTGTTGGTACAGCAATGGCACAGTCCTTAAATATAGATAGCTGTTATGTATTCGCTACCAGGAATTATCCTCTAATCAAGCAATATGAACTGATAGAAAAAACAAAAGAGTATACGTTAAGCAACGCTGGCAAAGCCTACCTGCCCCAGGTAAGCCTGACGGCAATTGAAGGATATGTTTTTGGTGATCTACCCACAATTGGGGCATCTGGCGATGGTAGTAATTTTAAATTTATCGGCATTGGACAGATCAATCAAACCATATGGGACGGAGGTGCAACTAAAACAAAAAAGAAGATCATCAATGCACAATCAGAAACGGATAAAGCTAATGTTGATGTAGCCATGCATGATCTGAGATCAAGAGTCAACCAGCTTTATTTTGGCATATTACTGATTGACGAACAATTGAAACAATTAGAAATACAGAATACAACCTTAACCAATAATGTCAACCGCATAAAACAACTCACTGATAACGGGCTGGCTTATAAAACAGACCTGGACGAAATAAGAGTTGAGCAATTAAAATTAAATCAACAAAGGACTGAATTTAATTATACCCGTAATGGATATGTAATAATGCTCTCGCTCCTAATTGGCGCACATATCAATAGCCAAACCATATTGCAAAAGCCGCCAGTAAGCGACCAGGGTTCCAACCTTGGGATCATTCGTCCCGAACTCTCACTATATAAAAGCCAGCGTAACCTGGTAATTGCACAATCGGACATGCAACGGGTAAACGTCATGCCCAAAATAGGTCTGTTAGGTGCAGGTGTATTGCTTGCGCCAGGCATTAACCAGGGAAGCAGCAAAGCGACAACTATTGGCGTTGCGGGATTAAGCGTAGGATGGAATATAGGTGCATTATATACAAACTCGAATGAAAAGGAATTAAAACAGCAGTCACTTAACAAAATAAATGTGCAGGAAGAAACTTTTTTATTCAACACAAGGTTGCAATTGACGCAGACCAACGCCAATATCGAAAAACAAAAAGCAGTTCTTGCGCAAGATGAAGAAATCGTCAATTTAAGAAAAATCATCCGGGAAGGTTACCAGTTAAAATATAACACTGGTGCAGGTCCCCTTTTTGATTTGCTGACCGCAACGGAAAAAGAAAGTGAAGCACGGGCACAAAAAGCGTTGCATGAAATGCAATTATTGATGACTTTATATGACTATAAAACAATTTCAGGAAATTAATAGTATTGAAATGAAAAATGCAAAACTGATATACCTGGTCCTGCTGTTAAGTATTCTATCCTGTAAAGAGAAAGCCAATAATTATGATGCTTCCGGTTCTTTTGAAGCAACAGAGACAATTATTGCCGCCGAAGCAACGGGAAAGATATTACAATTGAATATTGACGAAGGCCAGCAACTTGATTCAGGGCAATTGATAGGATTTATTGACAGTGCGCAATTGCAATTAACCAGGTTGCAATTGATGCAAAGCAAAAAAGCTATCCTTAGCAGCCGGCCAGAGTCAAAAACACAGGTAGAAGCTTTAAGAACAGAACTGGCAAATGCAGTATTGGACCGCAACAGAACAGCAAAACTTGTTGAAGGGGGAGTGGCTTCACAAAAGCAACTGGATGACGCGGATGCAAAAATTGCTACCCTGCAGTCAAAAATTGCCGCACAGGAAAGTTCCTTGCAAACTACAACGTCGTCTATAACAGAACAGGGCAATACTGTTAATGCGCAAATGAATGAAATCACTGATCAGCTAAAAAAATGTGTTATCGTCAATCCGGTTAAAGGAACTGTTTTAAGCAAATACGCAGAGCAGTATGAAATGGCCGTTTTGGGCAAACCATTGTATAAAATCGCAGATATTTCCACCATAATACTCCGTGCTTACATCACAGGAGATCAATTGCAGCAGGTTAAAATCGGACAGCGAATAAAAGTATTTACCGATGATGGTAAAGGTGGATATAAAGAAAGGGAAGGTGTAATTACATGGATAAATGAAAAATCTGAGTTTACACCCAAAACCATTCAAACAAAAAATGAAAGAGCCAACCTTGTATATGCTATGAAGGTGAACGTTAAAAATGATGGCTACCTGAAAATAGGCATGTATGGAGAAGTAGGGTGGAATAAACAATAATGCCGATGCCTGCAGTATCTCTAAAAAATATATCCAAGACGTATGATGACGGGAAATTGAAAGCCGTTAATGACATTTCCTTTGACGTAGAGCAAGGTGAGTTGTTTGGACTTATTGGACCTGACGGGGCAGGCAAGACTTCTATTTTCAGGATATTGACAACCGTTCTTTTGCCTGATAAGGGACAGGCGACAGTGGGAGGGTTGGATGTTGTAAAAGAGTACCGGGCAATTCGTAATAAAGTTGGTTACATGCCTGGGAAGTTCTCGCTTTATCAAGATCTTACGGTAGCTGAAAACCTTACATTTTTTGCTACTATTTTCAAAACTACCATTGAAGAAAACTACGATTTGATCAAAGACATATATGATCAGATTAAACCATTCAGTAACCGGCCAGCCGGAAAGTTGTCTGGTGGCATGAAGCAAAAATTAGCGCTTTGCTGCGCACTCATTCACAAACCGGAAGTGCTTTTTTTAGATGAACCAACAACTGGTGTAGATGTGGTTTCAAGAAAAGAATTTTGGGACATGCTTAAACGCCTGAAAGAGCAAGGCATCAGCATTTTGGTTTCCACGCCTTACATGGATGAAGCTTCTTTATGCGATAGGATCGCCCTGATTCAAAATGGAAATATTATGTCGCTGGATACTCCCCAAAATATTATTGCCAGGTTTCCTGTTCCATTATATGCTGTCAAGTCAAAAGATATTTACCGCCTGCTAAAAAACTTTCGCTCGGACCCAGCTGTTGAAAGTTGCTACGCATTTGGTGAATACCTGCACCTGACACTTAAGGACAATCATAACGGCAGTAAAATGCTCGAACAATTGGCAACTCATTACGAGGCCGAGGATTTTAAAGCTCAAATTATTATACCAACAATTGAAGACAGTTTCATTCGCCTGATGCAGGAAAACGGCAAGGCTGATGCAATTGAAAAATAACCATGAACAGCAAAGCAATCATCTGTAAGAACCTGACCAAACAGTTTGGCAATTTTAAGGCTGTTGATCATATAACGTTTGATGTAGACCAGGGGGAAATTTTTGGTTTCCTTGGGGCGAACGGAGCTGGTAAGACAACTGCAATGAGAATGCTGTGCGGTCTTTCACACCCCACTTCTGGTGAAGCATCTGTGGCAGGCTTTAATGTGTATAAACAACAGGAAAAAATTAAAGCTAACATTGGTTATATGAGCCAAAAGTTTTCCCTGTATGAAAATTTAACCGTGCTGGAGAACATTGAGTTTTATGGCGGGGTATATGGTTTATCAAGACCAGAGATTAAAAAACGGGGTGAAGCCTTGGTATCTACACTTGGCCTGACGAATGAAGCGAAAAAGTTGGTTGGCGGGTTACCGATGGGCTGGAAACAAAAACTGGCTTTTTCGGTAGCTATTTTTCACCGGCCAAAAATAGTTTTCCTTGATGAGCCAACAGGCGGTGTGGATCCTGTTACAAGACGTCAATTCTGGGATCTTATTTATGAAGCTGCTGCCAGTGGCATTACTGTGTTTGTTACTACGCATTACATGGATGAAGCTGAGTACTGCAATCGTGTTTCTGTAATGGTGGATGGGAAAGTAGAAGCCCTGGATACGCCTGCCAATCTTAAGAATGAATTTAATACCCATTCCATGGATGATGTATTTTATCAACTGGCACGTCGTGCCAAAAGAGCCGGAGATTAATTATGAAGCAATTACTCGCTTTTATCCGAAAAGAATTTTATCACGTGTTCAGAGATAAAAAAACGCTTCTTATTTTATTCGGCTTACCGGTAGTACAGATTGTATTGTTTGGTTTTGCATTAAGCAGCGAGGTAAAAAATATTGGGATCACTGTCCTGGACTATGCGCATGATAGCAA
>Ga0157380_10002921_pt1 | contig 11616 bp, 10 predicted proteins | sample S35metaG_FD_119757 | JGI IMG/M metagenome (GOLD analysis project Ga0157380, IMG submission 119757) | Switchgrass rhizosphere microbial communities from Kellogg Biological Station, Michigan, USA - S3-5 metaG | ecosystem: Host-associated > Plants > Roots > Rhizosphere > Soil | place: USA...
GACGGATGATCCCATGTGTCCGTATGCAGCCAGATCCGGGTCGCGCCGGATGCCCATTCCTTCTGAAGCGCCACCGACAACAGCCACGGCCCAAGGCAGCGCCCACGCGCCGCAGGAACGAGACCGAAGTTCTTGAGCTCGATCTCCGGAAACGCGCTGCGGTCGAACTCACAGAAGCCGAGTGCTTCGCCCTGTACGTTCCGCAAGACGTAGATTTTCAGACATCCATGGTTGAGCAGTGCGTCGAGCTCTCGCTCTGGCATCAGCAACCGCTGGTTCCAGCGCAACGATTCTCCAACTCGTCTATAGAGAGCGAGATAGTCCGGGAGCGTTAAGACTTCGAGGTGAATTTGTTCAGGACCGTCATGGTCGACGGGCACCAGCGGGGTCTCTTGAAGTTCCAGGTACGTGACCCGCAGGATCGAATTCTCAGAAATGTCCATGATCCGTTGATGCCGGCAAGTAAATCGCAGGGGGTGTACGTGGCGTGCCATGCATCTTGCTGGATCTGCGCGAGCCTGGCGAGACCTGCAGCAAACATATCGAAACGTTCTACAATCGAAGGATATGGCTCAGAGCAAAAAACGATCGGCCCCAGTCCAATCTTCGATTGCTACGGCACTGCTGTCGCTTCGGTTTCCGTAGCAGGGCCGACGGAGCGTATCGAGTTGACTCGTCTGCAGATCGAGCCATTGGCGCGAGACGCTGGTGAGCGCATATCACGCATTCTGGGTTACGACGCCGCTGATCCGCCGAAACGATAGGCGCGTCTCGCGACGCTGTTCCGAATACGGAACAGAATACCTATAGTGGTTTTCACACTTTGCGAATCATCGAATGGAACTGGACGATCAACGAGAAATTGAACTGAGCCGCGGCGCGGCGTGGGGAAATAGACCTGTCCGCTGTGGTTGATCCGGTCGCATACTTACACTGACTGCGAAGCGACGATAGGTCGCGTTCACCGATGGCCGGATGACTGCGTCCGGCGGGTCGGATACATTGCTTCGCGATGTTGTTGCCAAAATTACGCAAAGCATTACGGAAGGCAGGCGATCCGGTCAGGGCACCGGCGATGCAGGCCTACATGAAGTCTGCGATGCCGTATCACGGCGTGCCGACGCCATTGCTGCGACAGATATGCAGAGCGACGTTTGTAGACGTGCAGTTTGCGACGGCATCGCATTGGCAGGAGGAGGTGCTGGCTTTGTGGCGCGCCGCGCGGTTCCGCGAAGAGCGTTACGCGGCTCTGTATTTGGCTGGTGACAAACGCAGTCAACCTTTTCAGACGTTAGCTGCGATGAAGATGTACGAGGAGTTGATCGTCACCGGTGCATGGTGGGACTACGTGGACGATATCGCTTCGCGCCGCATCGGCCCGATCTTGAAGGGCTATCCCGCTCCCATGCGACGCAAGATGCTCTCCTGGAGCAAGTCGAACAATCTGTGGAAACGGCGCACCTCGATCCTATGCCAACTCGGCTTCAAGGCGGAGACGGATCTGGACCTGCTGTATGCCTGCATCGAGCCCTCGATTGGATCGCGGGAATTCTTCCTGCAGAAGGCCATAGGTTGGGCGTTGCGCCAGTACGCGTGGACGGACGGTGCAGAGATACAGAAGTATGTGCGGCTCAACCGCGCCCTCCTGAGCGCGTTGAGTTGTCGGGAAGCGCTGAAGAATATCGACCGAACCGCCGTGGGCGGGTAGGTTTGCTGGAGCGACGCAACTCACTTCGGCGTTGGCTGCTGAAAAGACGATCAGCCGCGCGGCGCCTGCGGAGCTTGCTTCCTTCGCGCTCCAATAGACCCAGACGCGGCGGCCTGCAGGATGCGGCGGAATCTGGGGCATTCCATATGACTCGGCTCGGGGCAGGCGGCGGCGTGTCGCAGGCCATCGCGCATGGCGCTCAGTCTGCGAATTGTCTTGTCCAGTTCCTCCGCCTTGGCCGCGAGCATCTGCCGGTCGATGCGTGGCCGCCCGTTCGGAGCGAACATGAGTGCGATCTCTTCGAGCGAAAAGCCGGCGGCGCGCCCCATCGCGATCAGCGCCAGCCTCTCCATCACGCCGGGATCGAACAAGCGGCGCAGGCCTCGTCTGCCGACGGAAGCGATCAGCCTCTTTTCCTCATAGAATCGTAGCGTAGAGGCAGGAACGCCGGAGCGCCGCGCCACCTCTGCTATATCCAGGTCTTTCATCCTCTTGACCTCAAGTCGACTTGAAGTGGCACAGTGCAGCCTCCGCTTCTGGAAGGCAAATGAAAGGAGACGAGAATGGACGTCAGGCGACAGATCGATGACGAGCAGACGACACGTTGGAATGGTGTCGCAGGCTGCGCCTGGGTCGAGGCGCAAGCGTTGATCGACCGGATGTTCAAGCCGCTCGAAGACCTGCTCGTCGACACGGCCTTAGCCGGCTCCGCTAGCCAGGTGCTCGACGTGGGCTGCGGTACGGGCAGCACGACGGTCGCCGTCGCGAAAGTCCTTGGAGCAAAGGGACGCTGCATCGGCATCGACATTTCCGATCCGATGATCGTCGCTGCCCGAGCACGCGCCGACAGCGAAAGCGCGCCGGCAAGTTTCATCCTCGACAACGCTCAGGTGCACGCCTTCGAGCCTGCAAGCTTCGACATGATCATCTCGCGCTTCGGCGTAATGTTCTTCGACGACTTCGTCCGCGCGTTTGCAAATCTGCGGTGTGCCGCCAGGGAAGGCGCCAGCTTCCGGTTCATTGCTTGGCGCGGTGCTACGGAGAATCCATTCATGACAACAGCCGAGCGCGCCGCGGCATCGCTCCTGCCGAACATCCCCACTCGCCAGCCGGACGCGCCGGGACAGTTCGCTTTCGCCGACCAGCGCAGGGTCTATCGCATCCTGGAGGAGAGTGGCTGGGTCGAGATCGACATCCGTCCGATCGATGCCGCCTGCACTTTGCCCGAGAAAGACCTGGTGCGTTACCTGAGCCGGTTCGGTCCTGTCGGCATGATCCTTCACGAGGTGGACGACCGCACTCGGGCACGAGTGATCGAAACGGTCCGCGCCGCTTTCGATCCGTATGTGCACGGAGCTGAAGTCCGCTTTACCGCTGCCTGTTGGATAGTCAACGCCCGAGCGCCATCTGCGGCAGCCGGGACGAAGGAGAGAGCGAATGCCTGAGATGTCCGACTATCTGGCCTGTGCTCTCCTGGTCGGAGCGGGCGCAACGGCGGTAACGGACATCTGGGCGGCCGCTCGCAAGTGGCTGCTCGATGTTACTCCACCGGACTATGACTTGGTGGGCCGATGGATCGCGTATCTAATGCGTGGACGTTTTCACCACGATCCCATCGCCGCGTCGCCGCGAGTTCGGGGCGAGATCCTCATCGGATGGACTGCTCATTACCTGATCGGCATCGCCTTCGCGGCCACGCTTCTCGCCATCTGGGGCCTCGACTGGATCGATCACCCGACGATCGCTCCTGCGCTGGTCGTCGGGATCGGCAGCGTGGCGGCGCCCTTCTTGTTGATGCAGCCCGGCATGGGTGCCGGCATCGCCGCCAGTCGCACTCCGCATCCGGCCACAGCTCGGCAGGCAACACCAGCAAGGTCAATGTCAACGCAGCGGTGAACCTACCTGCAGGCAATAACTTCAGCACGCTGCTGGGTTCGAATGGTGCGGTGATCAACTACGTCGTGATCACGAGTCTGGGTGCGTCAGGCAGCACTACCGGTACCGATCTGCAGGGCATGCGTGGCAACCTTGCGGGAAAACTATGTGTTGGGTAGTAACATCGATGCAGCGGTCACCAGCACGTGGAACGCCGGCGCCGGCTTTGCGCCGATCGGAAACAACACCACTAGGTTCACCGGCATCTTCGATGGACTGGGTCACACCGTGTCCGGTCTCTATCTCAATCGGACCGGAAGCAACACGGTTGGCTTGTTCGGATACACGGCCACAGGCTCGATGATTCGCAACATAGGCTTGATCGGCGGCAGCGTCGCGAGCAACTCATGGGGCACAGGTGCACTCGTCGGGGCTCTCGGCGGCACGGTTCTGAACGGCTATGCCACGGGAAGCGTCAGCGGGTTCCAGACAGTAGGCGGGCTGGTAGGCGTCATCGACGGTGGCGCAATCGTCGATAGTCACGCGACGGGCGACGTCGTCGGCTATGGCAATGGCGAGGCAGGCGGCCTGGTGGGCTTGAACTGGGGCAGTCCGCGCGGAACGGTCACTAACAGCTACGCCACCGGCAACGTGAGCAGCCCTGTCGGTAATGTCGGCGGCCTGATGGGCATCAACTGGGGAACGATCACGGATAGCTATGCGACCGGCACAGCGAACGGAAGCGACTATGTCGGTGGACTGGTCGGAAACAACAGCCTCGGCTCGATCGGCAACAGCTACGCCACGGGTGCAGTGAACGGTAGATATAATGTCGGTGGATTGGCGGGAAACAACTCCAACACCATCAGCAATAGTCACGCGACCGGCGCAGTAACTGTCCGACGTGGGAGCATGAGCCGCCGCCGACTGCCGTCTAGTCGGCCGCGCTCCGTCCCGGCCGGACGTTGTCCGTAGCCGGGAGGATTAGGGTTTGCCTGCACGGCGGCTAAGGCATTGCCCGAAGCCTTGCTCCGAGCACAGCTCAAATCTCCGCCGCTACTAGGGTTTCGGTCGGGTCTGTAGCAATCCCTGGCTCAAGCGCGGCAAAAATCGGCCGTTAGTAATGAGCACCTGTGATGGGTTGAGGCTGGATCCCACTGCCGGCCGCACAGGGCATTACACGAGTCGACCGGAGCCATGAAGTTCAAACACCGCATTTGGATGCTGCCCATCATGACGGCAGTCATCGTCACGATCGGCATCGCGATCAGTTCCAGTATTACCGCCAAGACGTCGGCCGCGCTGGTGAAGGTCGAACAGGTACAGTACCCAACCGTCGAGGCGCTGCGCTCCATCCAGGAACAGGTAACGAACATCGAGGAATCCCTGCAGCGTGCCGTGGCCGAGGGCGATAAGCAGTCCCTTGCATCCTCAGGAGAACACGCTGGCGCAGTCCGCAAGGCGCTCAAGGAACTCGCTGCTGTCGATCCCGAGAGCCGACTGGCCGGCGAACTGACCGCCACTTTCGAGAACTACTATCGCGCGGCCGAGTCGGCCACCAGCATCATGCTGGGCTCCGCGACCGGTGACGCCACGTCGGCCATCGCCAAGATGCAGGAGAGTTCGGGCACGCTGCGGACACTCTTGTCGAAGTCGCAGGAAGACGCCGTCGGCGAATTCCGCAGCCTGCTGATGAGCGGCACCCAGAATATTCATCGCAGTCTCATCGCGAGCCTGACCATGGCCGCAGTCATGATCCTGGCGCTCGGCATAGGCTCGTGGATCCTCATCGGCAACGTCTTCACCAGCCTCGGTGGCGAACCGGAACTGGCAGTCGACACCGTCCGGGTCATAGCCGGAGGCGACTTTACGACGGTAGTGAACCTGCGCGCGGGCGACAACAGCAGCCTCCTGCACGGCATCGAGACACTGCGGCAGAAGCTGGGCTCGGTGATACGCGATGTCCGCCTGACTTCGGGAACGGTCGACGCCTCGGCCGCGGACATCAATTCGAGTATCGACCAGCTCAGCACGCGTACGTCGGAGCAAGCCGCCAGCCTCGAACAGACCACGTCGAGCATGGAAGAGATGACGGTTTCGGTGAAACGCAATGCCGAGAACGCACGCAATGCGAGCAAGCTCGCAGCTGAAGCACGCGATCGTGCGGAACGCGGCGGTTCGGTCGCCGATCGGGCCGTTGCCGCGATGACGGAGATTAATTCGTCGAGCAAGCGCATCGCCGACATCATCGGCGTCATCGACGAGATCGCCTTCCAGACCAACCTGCTTGCGCTCAACGCTGCTGTCGAAGCGGCACGCGCCGGAGAACAGGGTCGTGGGTTTGCCGTGGTCGCTTCCGAAGTGCGTAACCTCGCTCAGCGCAGCGCCACTGCGGCGCGCGAAATCAAAGGGCTCATCGAAGACAGCGTCGCGAAGGTTCAGGACGGTTCACGGCTGGTGAACGAATCCGGCAAGACGCTGAACGACATCGTCGCCGCGGCCAAGCAGGTCGCAGAGATCATCGGTGAGATCTCGCAGGCCAGCTCGGAGCAGGCCGATGGCCTCGGTCAGCTCAACAGCACTGTGGCGCAGATGGACACCATGACGCAGCAGAACGCAGCCATGGCGGAGGAGACTTCATCCGTTGCCGTGTCGATGAAGAGCCAGGCCAAGGCGCTCACTGACTTGATCGCGGTGTTCCGCGTCGAGCAGAGAGGTGTGCAGGCAGTGCAGTCTGCTCCCGGCCCCAGGGTCGCGACTCCTGCTGTGAAACCACTGCAGCCTGTGCGACGTCCGGTTTCGCACGCACCTGCCAAGAGAGTCTCGGGCTCGGATGTGGAGTGGCAGGAATTCTAAATCGCGGCTCATGCGCGCCCTCGCGTGAGTACGTAATCGCTTCGCACAGCTGAATCCAACCGCCATTCGCGTGGCGGTTCCCCTCACGCGGCTGCGTTTTCTACTCAGCGTTCTTTTCACAACAACTGCACCGCGACATGTGCCTATTGTCGCTGCGCCGGAGTGCGCACGATTGATATATCAATAGTTTGCGATCGGCCCCTCGATTCTGTCTAGGTTGAACCCTGATTTTTTCCGGAATCGCAGATGTTGCCTTAAGGGGACTAAGCGTCCGCCGCTAGTGTAATTCGTGCGTTCGCAGCCCTCGCGGGCAATGCGCAACGCGACGCTTCTTGAATCAAGCTCGAGGAATTTTCATGACGATTAAATTGACGACTGTAGGAGCCGCGATCGCCCTGGCCCTCGGCAGCGCTACTGCAGGCGCGGCCGACTTCGGCGACATGTTCTCCTTCCGTGGCTTCGGCACACTAGGCATCGTGCACTCCAGCGAAAACCAGGCCGATTTCGTCGGCAGCGTGTTCCAGCCGGATGGTGCGGGTTATACGAACGACTGGGACCTGCGTCCCGACACGCTGCTCGGCGGCCAGGTGAACGCGAAGTTCAGCGACAAGTTTTCCGCGGTGGTGCAGGCTGTGTCGCAGCATCAGTACGACAAGACGTTCACGCCATACATCGAATGGGCCAATATCAAATACCAGGTCACGCAGGACTTCGCAGTCCGTGCCGGGCGCATCGTGCTTCCCGGTTTCCTCATCTCCGAATCTCGATTCGTCGGCTTCGCGAATCCCTGGGTGCGGCCGCCATTGGAGGTCTACGTTCTGTCGTCCATTACCAATAGCGACGGCGCCGATGCGGTTTACAGCTTCACTACAGGCAGCGTCAAGAATACCGTGCAAGCTCACTGGGGCAAGTCCAAGCCCAAACTGCCCGGCGGCACGATCGACGCGAAGTCCATTTGGGGAATCAACTATGCAGTCGAATTTGGCGACGCGAAACTGCGGGCCGGCTACGTTTCCGATGACCTCGACCTGCAGCTGGCTGGTCTCGACCCACTCATCTCGGGATTGAACTCACTGGCGGGCGCCCTGCGTGCTACCGGTTTTTCCACAGCCGCCGCGCAGGCGGATTCGATGTACCGAAAGTACCGGGTCGATGAGACGAAACTGAGCATCCTCACACTCGGAGCCAGCTACGATCCGGGCAAGTACTTCGTGATGGCCGAGGGCGCAATCTTCAACGGAGACAGCATCCTCTCGGACGCGAAGACGGCATACGTCACCGGCGGCTATCGCATCAAAGCGTTCACGCCCTACGCTACGTTGGCGACGCTTCAATCCGATCGGATCGTTGAGCCAGGAATCTCGACAACCGGATTGCCTGGGCCTCTCGCGGCCGGCGCCGCCGGGCTCAACGGCGGATTGAACGCAGCGCTCGCCAGTACCCAAGCCTCGCAGCGGACCGCCGCCGTCGGTTTGCGTTGGGACTTCATGAGCAGCGCCGATCTCAAGGTGCAGTACGACCGGATCAAGCTGGACGACAATACGCACGGACGCCTGTCCAATGTGCAGCCCGGCTTCGTGCCTGGCGATGTCGACCTGGTCAGCATCTCCGTCGACTTCATTTTCTGAGGATCAAGCTCATGAACAACCCATTCAACAAGGGCTGCATGATTGTCGCAGCCGCGCTGGCCTGGTCGACTTTCGCGCAGGCGGAAGTCGTCGTCATCGTCAGTGCCAAGAATGCCGCCGCTTCCATGACCGCCGCGCAAGTGGCGGACATTTTCCTCGGCAAGGACACATCGCTGACCCCGTTCGATCTGCCGTCCTCGTCCGCACCGCGCGGCGAGTTCTACACCAAGGTCGCCGGCAAGGACGAAGCACAGGTCAAGGCCGTCTGGGCCCGCCTGGTCTTCACCGGCAAGAGCCAGCCTCCCAAGGAGCTGGCCTCTTCGGCGGACGTCGTCAAGCAGGTGGCTTCCGGCGAGAAGGCTATAGGCTATGTCGAAAAGAGCGCCGTCGACGGCTCCGTGAAGGTGGTCCTCACCGTCAACTGAGTTCGATTCGAGCACACTTCCAGCCACGGAGGAGCAGGCCCTGATCGCAGGATCAGGGCCTGTTTGCGTTGATGGAATCCTGCTGCGGTCCGGAACGCGCAAGCCGAGCGGCTTCCAGCAACCCAGTCATTTCCATGTCAGCTCCGCCAACATGTCAACGGCGCGTCGTACTCCATATTGACGTCGCGCCGCGGACCGCAGAGATCCTTCTCCAACGACATGGGAGGCTCAATCTTGCAACGCCTGGCACTACTGCTTTCGATTCTGACGTCGAGGAAGTGTAGATGTGAAGCCGCTGGCGCATTGGTTCGGCGGCGGCGGCAAGGTGGAGGAGGCGCCATCATGGGACAAGGATGTTTTCGGGGACCAGCGCGTGATCATGCTGGCCTTGCCGGGACATACGCCCGGCCACAACGGCTTGCTGGTCAAGCTGCCGCGCATGGGCTACGTCCTGTTATCAGGCGACGTCGCGCATCTGCGGGAAAACTATCTCAGCAATGGCGTGCCGTCGTTCAACTCCGATCGCGCTCAATCGATCGCCTCGCTTGACCGCTTCAAGCAGCTCGCCAAGAACCTGCACGCGACGGTAGTGATCCAGCACGAGGAAGCGGATATCGACAAGCTGCCGCGCTTTCCCGCGTTCGCTCAATGAGTCGACGCGATTCCGAGCGCGTCCCGCAGCGGGCCAAGATGCTTCGCATATTTCTCGGCGCGTCCGTTGCCTATCTTCACTGGATCGCGAGCCTGCACCGTGCTGAAGGTCGCGATAGGGCGCGGCGACTGCTGAAAGTTCAGGCACGCATCCTCCCATTCCAGGCCGCATGCCTCCAGTAGCTGCGGCGCCGCCGAACGGAAGTTCATGGCGAGGTCTTCATAGTGGATGGTGACGAAGCGGGAGCCGAGCGTCCGTTCCCAATGGGTCACCAGGCGTGCGTAGCAACCATAGTAGTGAGCGATATCTGCGAAGCGGTGCGCGAAGGCCCAGTGCTTGTTGAACTCCTGACGATAAATGGATAGGCAGGTTTCCACCGGGTCGCGCCGGACATGGACGATGACTGCCGAGGGCAACAGCTGTGCGATCAAGCCGGCCGCTTCGAAGTTCAATGGATGCTTGTCGGTGACATGGTCGGTCGTTCCCAGTGCCGGCAGATCCAGGAAATATGCCGTGGACCACGCTTGCATGATCGCCGCGTCCGGCGAATTGCCTCGCGCATCCAACTCCAGGAGCGCACGCTCGATCTGCTGCATGGCGGGCCGTTCACCCAGGGCGGTGACTCGGGAGTGCGCAGCCAGGATACTCTCGACCAGTGTCGTGCCGGAACGCGGCATGCCTACGATGAAAATCGGCCGCAGTGTGTTCGAGGGAGGCGGGGTCGGTGGCTTCATCGCAGCGAGTTGCTGCAGTCGCTGCACTTTGCGTTCGACGGCTTGCGGATCGTAGCTACGCCCTTCGCTCCGATCGCGTTGACGGGCAAGGGAGTGAGCGTGCTCGTAAGCTGCCATTGCTGCATCGATGTCGCCGTTCGCGTCTTCGGCGTGAGCTGCGATGAACGCAGCGGGAATACGCTGGTCGGGATGCAGGTCGGCACGTTGTGCCAATGCAGATACCGCAGTCTTGTCGGCATCGGACAAGTGGCCGCGATGCAAGCGGCTGAGCGTGCTGTACGCGGAAACATTGGTCGAATCGAGCTGCAAGCTGCGCCGAGCGCTGGCATCGGCTTCGTCGAAGTGTCCGAAGTACATTTGCAACAGCGCTCGTGTCGCCAGCATGTCTGGATTGTCCGGTTCCAGCGCTGCGGCGCCGGCCACGGCGACGGCAGCCGCTTCGTAGTTGAGCGCATGCAGGCTCAGGCTTGCATAGGCAGCAAGGTCGCCTGCGTTCTGTGTCGGAGTGAGCGAGAGCACGCGTGCAAACGCGTTCGACGCTTCGACGTGTCGGCCTGCTTCGAACGCGGCACGAGCGGCGGTGCGCCAGCCGTTGGGACTCTCGGGATGGAGGCCTATCCACTGCGCCGCGGTGGCCTGCAATGCTTTCCAGTCGCAACTCGTCGTGTGCGCTTCGCATTTCAAGGCGAGCAGCGATTCATTGCCCGGTGCGCTGATCAGGGCCGCGTCGAGTGCTTTCAAAGCCTGGTCGCAGCGATTGCGTGAAATCTGCAACTGCGCGAACTTCAGTGCGGGAGTGATGTAGGTGAGATCCAGAGAGAACGCTCTGAGCCAACCCTCGGCGGCGCGATCCTCATCGTTGAGTTTCGCAGCGATATCGCCGGCTCGATCCCATGCCCGTGCATGATTGGGATTCGTGATGAGGGCTGCCTCGATGTGCCGTTCCGCCAGCTCGTATTGCTGAGCTCGTTCCAGTGCCTCCGCCAGGTTGAGACGAAACCCCGGCTCGCCGGGCTCCTGTTCCACGGCGCGCTGGAGCAGCGGAACGGCCCTGTCGTACTGGCCAAGGTGCAATAGCGCCAGCCCGCTCATGCTCATCGCTTCTGCATCGCCTCGCACGGCGTCGAGCGCACGACGATAGAAACCGAGCGCTTCCTGGTAGCGGCCGGCTTGATGAGCTTGCACGCCTCGATCGATATTTTCCCGTCGAATGGCTTCGTTCATGGGGCTGGATTGTCCTGTTGCGGCCGAACGATTGCAAAATACCCACGCTGTCGGCTTGCGCCTACCGGCGCTCCAAATGATAATGGCTCGCATCAACTAACGGGACCGCCCGCTCGCGAGGCATCGACGCCGCCGTCGATCCATTCCTCGGTCGCTAGCCACCCTGCGCATCTCAATTGCGTTTTCAGGAGTGGAAATCGTGCGACTGCAATCCGTTGTCCTGTCCGCGTCAGTGACGCTGACTGCCTGTCTTGCCCATGACGTGGCCCGGGCCGAAGAGGTTGCGACCGCGAGCCCGACGCAGCAGGAGCTGAAGAAGATATCGGTGACCGCCACGCGCGGGCCCCGCGATGTCGACGATGTTGCCGGGACAGTGACCGTGAAAACGGCTGACGAGATCGCCGCCGAAATGTCGACCGACATCAAGGACCTGATGCGCTACGAGCCGGGAATTTCCGTGGCGAACTCGCCCACCAGGTTCGGTCTCGCCGGCTTCAACATCCGTGGCATCGAA
>Ga0157380_10002922_pt1 | contig 11612 bp, 9 predicted proteins | sample S35metaG_FD_119757 | JGI IMG/M metagenome (GOLD analysis project Ga0157380, IMG submission 119757) | Switchgrass rhizosphere microbial communities from Kellogg Biological Station, Michigan, USA - S3-5 metaG | ecosystem: Host-associated > Plants > Roots > Rhizosphere > Soil | place: USA: Michigan...
CGGCGCGATCGCGTCGTTCCGCCGCGCCGCTCAGATGCAGGCCGCGCTCACCTACGATGAACCCGAGCCGCTGCCGTTTTCCGCGTTCCACTGGCTCGGCGCCGCGCTGCTCGAGGCGAAGCGGTTCGACGAGGCCGAGCAGGCCTACCGCGAAGAGCTGAAGGATCACCCGCGTAACGGCTGGTCGCTGCTGGGACTGCAGCAGGCCCTCAAGGCGAAGGGCGCATCGTCCGCGGAGGTCGACACGGCGCTGACCGACAGCTGGTCGCGCGCGGACACCTGGATTCGCTCGTCAGCGTTCTGATCATCAGCCGGTATCTCGAATCGGAGATGCCTGCCATCGCATCACCGGCGGCCGGGCGGTAATGCTGCTCGCCCCCGGCGCTGTGCGCAAACGATCCCCGTTTCGTTGTCTGTAGTGGAACCGGCCATGAGGCCGGAGCCGTCGAAAGGGGACGTGTATGAAGGTTCCAGGCGCGAAGCGTATCCTGCCAGTCGTCGCATCGCTGGTCGTACTCGGTGTGGGCGCCGACGTCATCATCGCCCAGTGCCCGCCGGGATGGTCGCTCACGGCGCAGCGGACGAAGCTCTATCTGTACTTCGCGGCCGCTGCCGACGCGACGTTCCCCGAATACGATCCGGATGCGCAGACCTCCCCGCTCGAGCCGTTCAACGTCGCCGACCTCGACTCGTCGATCGGGACCACCGCGCAGCTGCGCGATCGAGTGCTGAACATCGTCAAGGAGGACTACTGCGAGTTCGACCTGGAGGTCGTGTCGACGACGGCGAAGCCGAATCCCACGGAGGCCCGGTGGCAGATCGTCGGTCTCGGCTCCGACTCCGAGACGGTGGACGGCAACAACCTGTTCGGCGTGGCCCAGGACGTCGACTTGAACGACGTCGACGCGCAGGACGTCGCGCGTGTCTACGCCAGGTCGTTTCGCGACGCCTACGGCCCTGGTACGTCCGAGCTCGCCTTGGCCGGCGCGAACTCCACTCTTCAGCGTTGGGCGACGGCGATCGGCCACACCGCCTCCCATGAAGCGGGCCACAACTTCGGGCTGACTCACGGCAACTCGGCGGCCCGGGCCGGCGAGGACCAGCAGAACAACCACATCATGGCGACCGGGAGCACCGGGCTCACTGGCGAGATGCGCGCCGGCCGCAACCGCCATTTCAGCGACACCAGCTACGAAATTCTCGGGCACAATCTCGGCCTCCGAGTGAAAACGCTTCACAACTGGGACTTCGTCAATCCGAATGCACAAGACGCCCACTCGATGGTGTTGACGCTGCTGAGCCCGGCCTCCACGCTGACGCTGAACTGGTTCTATAACGGATCGACCAGCCCCTGGACCAGCCCGACGATCGCGAGCGCCGGCACCCAGACGTTTCAGGGGACGACCTACAACCGGTTCACGCTGACGTTCAGCGCGCCAAAGGCATGGAGCGGCGGCGCGAACGGCGTGGTGCCGGGCGGCGTCGAGTTTCACACCGGCGCGACGTTCGCGGAGCCGGACCTCGTGATCGTGTTCGAGACCCGTCTGCGCAACGCCGCCAACGCGAACTTGAACCTGCATCCCCGCATGGTGAGCTTCAATGCGGGAGCGGCCGACCTTTCGAACGGCGACTTCAACCTGACGGCGTTCAGCGCCGGCGGCGCGATGCAGATCGAGAACCTGCAGGTGCAGTTCCTGCCGAGAATGGCGAGCATCGAGAGCATGATCGCGGGCACCGAACTGCGGGACCTCCACGGCCAGGCGGTAACGCCGCGGCGGCCCGGCGATTCGTTCAGACCGGTGCAGTTGATCGATGTCAGGGAGTCCGCCACCTTCCGCCTGGCGACGTTCAACGATACCCGTGGTGTCGAGTTCTTCAACGACGCGAGCAACTGCAAGCCCGGCTTCATTCCGGGCGCAGGACCCGCTACGCCCGGCCCCGCCGGAGGTCCTGGAGACGCGCAGACCGGCGAGAAGGAGTACTGCCCCAACGGCTGGTCGCTCGGCCTCTTTCCTTCCACCTACATCTACGTCGTCGCCACCGTCGTCGATCCGAACGCCCAGTACTGGAATCGCGCCCAGGGGCAGTACGTGACCGGCCCGTTGCGGACGCGGGTGTTCTATCAGTTCGCCGGCGTGCTTCCCGACTTCAACCGCAACGGCATCGACGATCTGATCGACATCCGCACCAACGCGGCGCCGGACGACAACAAGAACGGCATCGTGGACTCGGCCGAGCCAGGCCAGCCGCCGGCCGGCAAGCTCGCGTGGTGGTGGTGGCTGCTCCTGATCGTGGCGATCCTCTTGCTGGCGCTGTGGCTGAAGCGGCGCCGCTCATCGCACGCGTGATACGATCGCCGCGATGCCGTATCTAGCTCTGCGGCGGAGGTTTATACCGGCGCTTGTGGTGGCGGTTTCGCTCATCACAAGCGCCGTGACGTTGGTCGAGCCGGCGATGGCAGCAGATTTTGCACCTATCCCGCTGGACCGGCTCATCGGCACGTCGACGGCGATCGTGCTGGGCGACGTGGCAACCGTGAAGGACGGCACGTTCACGCTGCGGGTTACCCAGACACTGGCGGGCCGCGTCGGATCCGAGATCGAAATCCGCCAGTACATACCGAGCCGCTTCGAAGGCACGCCCCGGCCGGCGCCCTACAAGGCGGGCCAATCCTTCCTGCTGTTCCTCGTGAGCGACGGCGCCAACGCGAGCGGCGCGTGGAAAATTCTCGGCGCCGGTGGCGAAGGCGAAATGCCGGTTGACCGCGGCTTCGCTTACTTCCACGGACGCAACGTGCCAGGGTTTCCGTCTGGCACCTATCGCGTGCACGACGCCGAAAGGAACATCCAGCGCGTCGAGCTGCCGTCCCTGCTCGACGCCGTCAAGGGCTACCGGGCCTGCTTCGAGTGGAAGCCGGGAAGCGGCGAGCAAACACCGCCGGCTGGTCGGTGCGATGGCGCTGCGCTCGAGACGTTCGCGAAGACATCGGCCATTCACCGGCACCTGGCCCAGTTGACGGCGACCCGGCTCAAGTCACGAGCCTGACGCGGGCCACGCCGGATCTAGCGGCGGCTCGCGTCCTGTTCCTGTGCGCGGGCGCCTCGCAGGATGGCGGGCAGTCCGTAGTTGCCCTCATGGCACGCGTACTCGAACATCTGCTCCCCGGTCTTCTTGAGCGGAATCATCAACGTCCACGGGCGCGACCAGACGGCCGGATCCTCGATGGTGATGGAGTACTCCACGGTGTCGTCGGCCACGCGGCGGAACTTCTCGATCAGGTGCAGGCCGTCGGTCGAGCCGCGGAAGCTCGTGTTCGGCGAGAAGTTCGTCGTGTCCACGACCAGCGTGTCGCCCTCCCAGTGGCCGCGCGAATCGCCGTGGTATTGGGTGATCTTCGACGACACGTGCGGACGCCCATCCAGCGGAATGACGCGCGCGTCGTGGATCATCTCTGTCTTGACCACGACGTGATCCGGCGACTGGGTCAATTCGAAATAGCTCTGGTAACCCGCCATCAGATTGGGCGTGCCGAAATGCACGCACCGGGTGCTCAGCCCCAGGTCCTGGGCGCTGTCGGCCGGGCCGCGGCCCTGACGGGCCGCCGCCGCCCGGGCGCGGGCCCGCTCTGGGAAACCAGGGGCCGGAGCGGGGATGCGCCCGTCGGGCGGGTCGATGATCAGCGACGTCCGGTTGTCGAACACCCGCTCTGACAACCACGACTGGTCGTAGTTGCCCGTCTGCGTGTCCGCGGAGCGGAACTTGTCCTTGCCTTCGAGCGCGGCGAGGACGAGCTCGTCGAAGAAGAACGCGTCGCCGCCGTCGAGCAACGCCTTCACCTTCACCTTGAGGTCGGCCAGTTCGGCGTCGCTCATCGTGGCGCGCCCGCCAAACTGCTTCGGGCGTTCGAGCGGCGTCATGTTGTTGTTGGCCCACACGCCCTGGAGATCCGGCCGGCCGTCCTCGGTGCGCGGCACCGACCACGCGGCGCGGCTCTTCGCCGCCTGTCCCTGCGCGGACACGGCGGCGACAATCGCAAGACCGGTCAACACGCCGACGATGATCGACTTGCGCATCTTCATTTCCTCTCGACGACGCGAATTATCGCCGACCTCACCGTGTCTCTCCATACCTCTGTTGGGATGGACCGCGGGCGCCGATGAAGGATGCCGAGTCCTTCATCGAAAGGTCTTGAGATTCTGGTAGGCGGCCGCGATGTTGGCGGCGCGCAGGCGCTCGTAGTACGCCCACGACTTGTAGCGGTCGAGCGTGATCGTCTTCTGCAGTTCCTCGAGGCTGCGGCCCGCCGCCATGCCCGCCGACACCTCGCGGCGGAGGTCCTCGAAGAATTCGCGCGCCTCGGTCACGTCGGCCTTCGTGAACAGCGCGCCGTGGCCCGGAGCGAGGATGTCGAAGTCGAGCGCCTCGACGGTCCGATACGACCGGATCCATTCGGCCAGCGGGTTGCTGTCGAACCCGCCGCACGCGCTCGGCAGCGAGCGCATCGACGTCGTGACCAGGGCGTCGGCAAGGAACTCGGTGGCGAACAGCACACGCTCGGTGGCGAAGTACATCACCGACGCGTCGTCGGAATGATTCAATCCGGGATGGATGATCTCCACCGTCCTGCCGCCGAGCGTGAGGCGCATCCGATCCGAATAGACGATGTCGGGACGGCGGATGTCGGCCTGCAGCTCCGCCGGCGGAATGCGCCCATCCTTGTCGCGGTCCATCGCTGCGAACGAGTTCGGTCCCAGCCCGCAGATGCCCGGCCAGGCGTTGGTCGGGATGGCGATTTCCTCGGGGTCGATCACGCCGTTGCTGTTGCGGTCGTACATGTCGCCCGGCATGTGAGGATAGCGGCCGTCCATGTTGCGTGCCATGTTCTCGTGGGCAATGAAGGTGGCGGTGCCGGCAAACGCCGCGCCGCCGGACGCGTGGTCGTAGTGACTGTGGCTGTAGACGACGTAGCGCACCGGCACCTTGAACCGCGCATCCAGCTCGGTCTTGAGCCACGCGGCGAAGTCGGCGTTGATCGGGTCGCCGAGGACGATGCCGGCGGGAGTCACCAGGAAAATCGTGTACCAGTTGCCGTTGCGTGCCCGATACAGATCGCCCTTGACGGGGAGAATCTCGCGTACCGGTCCTCGTGCTGGCGGCGCGGGCGGCGCCGCCGGAGCCGCCTGCTGAGCGAGCGCGAGCGTGGACCCCAGGGTCACACCGATCAGGAGGACGGCGAGCAGCCGCGTGAGTGTCATGGCCGCTCGATTCTCGACGATCCCCGGTCGCCCTCCAAGTCCAGCCGCGCAGGACCCTCAGGCACTGTCCAGACTAAGGCAAGGCGGGTGGCCCCGAGGGTGACACCGAGCGGGGACGAACAGGACGCCCGTTGTATCAGAAGCGCACCCGGAGACCACCCCCGGCTTGAAGTCCGCCAACTTTGCTTTGCACCGAGCCGGTGCCGCTGGCAGAGGGAAAATCCACCGTCGCCGATGCGTACTGCACCCGCCCTCCGACCCCGAAGTGGCGGCTCATGAAATACCCTACGTCGGCGCCGATGTTGAACCCGGTTCCAGACTCACTCCTGGTCTCAGTCATGGCGGACGTGAAGGACACGCTGTCATAGGGATAGGTTTCGGTCCAGTGCACGCCAGTGGCCAGGTCCTGGTCCACTTGGAAGAACGACGGTCCGCCAAAGACGGACACCTGCGGGTTTCTCGAGACCGGCAGGAGCGCTCGGATCTGAAAATGCACGCCCGATTCCCCTCGCTCGAGCCCTGACACGTCACCGCTCAGCGAGCGCGGACGGTTGAAGAAAAACGGATGCGGAATCGTTCCAGTCACTTGCGTGTCGCTCTCCGGTGCGTGGCCGGTGAACGAGATCCCGGCCGAGAGATACTTCCACACCCTGACGTCGAAGAAGAATCCGAGCAGTGGTCCAGACTTCGTTTCGTACGGCGCGGCGATCCGCGCGGTTTCGGCATTCGCGGGAAACGTGAAGGCATCGCTGAAGCTCTCGCCTCCCGACTGCACGCCGAAATCCACGCCGGCGTAGAAGCGATCCTGGGCGCGAACGGGTGCGCCTGGGCGGCGAGCGGGTTGCGCGGACGCCGGCGCGGTGGCGGCGAGAATCAGAAGGACGGCGGCGGCGATGGCCAGTCTCACGTTGGTTGTCCTCAATTCACACCCACCGCCGTCCACGCCTGCGTAACGGCCGTCACTGGCGCGCTCGTCGCGCCATACAGATCGCGAGCGGCCTGGATAGTGGCCGCCCTCGCCGTTGAAAATGTGGCGTTGGCCGGGAGCAGGAAGACGAACGCCCGATAGAACACCTTCTCGATCTGTTCTCGGTTGGCCGCCCCCACACCCTGCACCGTGCGACCGGACGTGCGGTTGGCGCCGCCTTCGATGGCGAGGTAGAACGCGTTATTCGGGATGCCGGAGTTGATGTGCACACCGCCGTTGTCTTCGCGCCCGGTAAAGCGGGTCGAGTAGTGATCCGGTTGGTTGTAGGCGCGCGGATTCTCGAGCGACCGGATGCCGTTGACCGAACCTGGCCTGAACGCTCTGAAAGCGTCTTCGCCGATCAGGTAGTCCGCCTGGTCGCGTCCTGTGCCCGGCGTCTGGAAGTAGAACTCGACCGCCGTGCCGATGATGTCGGAGAACGCCTCGTTCAGAGCCCCCGGCTCGTCCAGATAGATCAGATTGGACGATGACGAGGTGACGCCGTGCGTGAGCTCGTGCGCCGCGACATCGAGCGCTCCCGCGAGCTGGAAGACGTTCTGGCCGGTGGAGACCAGGGAGAAATTCGGCGGGATACCGTTCCCGAAGTACATGGTGCCGACGCCGCCTGGACCGCACGTGTCGCACCAGAACGCGTTGATGGTGAACTGGCTGCTGATCGGCAGCGTCACCGCTCCCTGTGGGGTCACTCCGTTGATCAGCGTCACCATGCGGCGATTGCGATCGTCCAGCCCCTGCCGTCCATGCCGCTTGAAGTAGTAGTCGTAGGTCCAGCCGATGTGCGCATGAGCGTCGACGGCGCTCACGTCCGTCCAGGCGTTGTCGGCGTCGGCGGCCACGTCCGACGGCGCGAAGGGGATGAAGCCGTTCAGCAGGTTGAGCAGCCGGCCGAAGTCGGCGCGCATGTCGTACGTGGTCAGGCTCGGTGGCCGGAGGCGATCGTCGGCAAGGAACTGGCCCGCCTGCTGAACAACGCTGAGCTTCTTGGTATCGCCGCTGAGGCCAACGCCGGTGCCGACCGCAGACTGCGTGTGAATCTCGGAATAGCGCAACAGCTCCGGGCCGCCGTTGGCGTCGATGAAGACTCGGAAGATCCCCTCGTCGCTGGACACCACCCCGCTGTAGGCGAGGCGGGCGTCGCCCCCAGCCATCGGCAGCACGATGAGCTGCGGTTGCCGGAGAAGCGTGGCGCCGGCACTCTCGAGCAGGCGGGTTCGCGCGTCGTCCGGCGACAGAGCGGGCGTGGTGGCGAGCGTCAGCGAGGCCGAGAGCTCGCCGAAGATCGATTCGGCCACGCCGCTCGAGGCGTCGCGCACGACCTGCGCCCCCCAGACGGGAACGCCCTGGTGATACTGCTGCAGCCGCTCGATGGCGCGACCGGGAACCGAAGGATCGCGATCGACGCGGAGGGTCTTCAGTTCGCCCGCCCGCTCGCGCGCTGACACATAGCCGTCCCATCGCCGCAGCTCGTCGAGCCGCGTCGCGCTAATTCGAAGGATGGACGGCTGCTGAGCTGAGCCCGACTCCAGCGAGAGCGCGAGAACGACAGCAGCGGCGGCTGACGCGGTGAGGCGTTTCATCGATTCACCTGGAAGGAAGGGTGGACCCGGCGTGCGCGTTGCCGGGATAAACGTAGGACGTGAGAAATCAGTACGGCCAAATGATGGCGCGGGCCGGTGGGTGGGCAGCGCGCCGTGGAAAGCCGTCCCTTCGATGCGACGGCTAACTCAGGCCCGATGCGTCAGAATCTGTTCCAGCCGCTCGCGCTCCGCGTTTGACTTGGCCGGCCCCGCCTCCATCAACCCATGACGAAGTACACCCACGGCGAACCGATCACCAGGTAGATCGCCAGAAAAGCGAGGGTGATGAGCGCGCCGAGGGTGTAGAGCTCGCGCTGCGTCAGATAGCCGCTCGCCACGAAGATGATGTTCTGGCTCCCGCCTTGCGGCGTGAACACCGAGAAGTAGCTGCTCGCAAAGAGCAGCCCGAAGGCCATCAGCGGCAGCGGCACGCCGCCCTTCGTGCCGACGTCGAGGAAGACGCCGAACAAGGCCAGCACCTGCGATGTCTGGCTCACGAACATGTAATGAATGAGGACGTAGAGGACGACCAGCGTCACGTACATCGTGATCCAGGACAGGCCACCGAGGCCCGCGGCGAGGCGCTCGCCGACGTAGCCCATGAAGCCGAGCTCGTTCAACTGCGCGCTCATCGCGAACAGCACCGCGAGCCAGAGGAAGGTGACCAGCGTGTCGCCCTGCTTGGTGATGTCGTCGAGAGTGATCACGCCGAGGAACAGCAGCACGCCGAAGCCCATGAAGGCGACGCTTGTCGTGTTGAGGCTCAACTGGTTGCCGAAGATCCAGCCAGCGACCATCAGCACGAAGGTCACGAGCGTGATCCACTCGTCACGTGACATCGGGCCCATGCCGGCCAGTTCCTTGCGCGCCGCCGCGGGGGCGCCGGGCGTCTTGCCGACGCGCGGCGGAAAGAGCTTCGCGACGATCAGGGGCAGGAGCCCGATCGCAATGAGCGAAGGCACCGCGGAGGCGAGGAGCCACTTCCCGAAGTCGATCTCGAGCCCGGCCTGCTGGACGATCAGCACAGCCACCGGGTTGGCGGACGTGGCGGTCATCCACAGCGCGGAGGAGACCGCGAGCCCCGCCATCGAGCAGAACATGAGATAGCCGCCCAGGCGCCGGCCCTCAGGATCGTCCGGGTTGGAGCCCGCTCCCTTGGCGACGGAGAGCACGATCGGGTACAGCACGCCGCCGCGCGCCGTGTTGCTCGGGAAGGCCGGCGCGATGGCCGCGTCGGTGAGGACGATGCTGTAGGCGAGGCCGAGCGACGAGCCGCCGAAGCGGCTGACCATGAACAGGCTGACGCGACGGCCGAGGCCCGACTTCACCACGGCCTGCGCCACGATGAAGGCGATCACCACCAGCAGCACGCTCGAGTTGGCGAAGCCCGAATAGGCCTGTTCCGGCTTGATCGTCCCGGTCAGGACGATAGCGCCCACGGCCAGCATCGAGGCGGTGAGCAGCGGGAAGGCGCCGATCAGCACCGAGGCGATGGCCGCGGCGAAGACGGCGAACAGGTGCCACGCCTCCGCCGTGAGCCCCGCCGGTACGGGAAAGAACCAGATGCCGAGCGCGACGGCGAAAGGCGCGGCGCGGTTCAGGCGCTGTCCCATGGTCATCGCGGCGAACCTCCCGCCGCGGGGCCGGGCTGCACGCGACCTTTCAGATCAACGGCGCGCCCCTGGATTGCGCCGTCCTCGCCCTCCATCACCAGGTGCCAGGAGAATTCATACGAGCCAATGACGCCGGCGTAGCGTCCCGTCCCGGAAAGCACGGTACCCGTGACGCGGTTCTTCGCCGCGGTGCCCTCGCCCTGGAGTTCGCTGAACACCTGGTCGCCGTGCTCGTCCGTCCAGACGCTGCGCCCCTGGAAGCCCGTGGCGCTGTCGACGAGCCCGATCACCTCGGACTGGAAGCCGACGCCGGGCCGGCCCGGGCCCGCGAGCAGCATCGTGCCCTTCAGGTTGACGATCGAGCCGATCCGCCCCTCACCGAGGGAGATGGTGTGACGGCTGCCCGCCGCGTTCCACGAGCCCTGGAACTCGAGCGACCCGCCCGGCGCGGCCGAGAGCTTGGGCGGCTGCGTCGGCGGTCCGCAGGCGGCAGCGGCGAGCGCCAGACCGAGGAGGAGTTGGTGGTGTCGGGTGATGGCCATTGGACGCGCAGAGTAGCACGCCCTCACCGCGAGGATGGGAACGCAAATCAGGCGACGAAATACCCCTTCCAGACAGGTCGCCCGGGATCTGGGCACACTCGTGCACAATTCGTAGACTCAGGTTACCCCTTTGCCGCGGCCGCTCGACGACATCATCAACGCGTATCGGCGGGATGCGCCTCTCGCCCAGGCCAGGACCATCCCCGCGGCGTGGTACACCGACCCGCGCGTCTTCGACCTGGAGCGTCACACGGTCTTCAGCCGCTCGTGGCAGGTGGCCGGCCGGCTCGACGAACTGAGCGCGCCGGGCGACTACGTCGCGTGCGAGTTGTCGAATGGCGAGCCGATCCTCGTCGCGCGGGCAGAAGACGGCGGCCTGCGCGGCTTCTTCAACGTCTGCCGCCATCATGCGGCCGCGGTCGTGACCGACGCGGCGGGCTCCGCGCGACAGTTCCGGTGCCCGTACCACGGCTGGACCTATGGGCTGGACGGCACGCTCAAGGGGACCCCGGATTTTGCCGGCGTGTGTGATTTCGATCGCTCGGCGAACGGCCTCGTGCCGGTCGACTGCGCGGTTGCGGAGCAGTGGGTGTTCGCGAGAGCCGACGCCAGCGGCCCCTCGCTGGAGCAGTACCTTGGAGGCGAGCTGTTGCGGCAGCTGCCCAGGCTCGGCCTCGGTGATCTGCACTGGGTGGAGCGGCGCCACTACACCATCGACTGCAATTGGAAAGTGTTCGTCGACAACTACCTCGACGGCGGCTACCACGTCCCGCACGTGCATCGCGGCCTCGACAGCGTCTTGAGCCGCAGCGCCTACACCATCGAGACCGGCGAGCGGTTCTGCCTTCAGTGGAGCCCGCTGGTGACGGAAGGCGCCGACCCGCTGACGGCCGCCGTACGACAGGGCGACCGCGCGGACTACTACTGGATCTATCCGAACTTCATGATCAATTGCTACGGCCGCGCGATGGACACCAACCTGGTGATTCCTCGCGGCATCGACCGGACCGACGTGATTTTCGATTTCTACTTCGCCGACGTGTCGGCGGAGGCCCGCGCCCGGAATCTCGCGAGCATCGACGTGAGTCACCGGATTCAGCTGGAGGACGTCTCGATCTGTGTTTCGGTGCAGCGGGGCCTGCGGTCGCGGGCCTACGAGAGCGGCCGGTTGTCGGTGCGCCGCGAAGCCGGAGTACACCTGTTTCATCGCCTGCTCCACGCCGACCTGGAACTGGACGTGATATCTAAGGAGGCGTGACGGGCGCGGGCGGACACTTCATCAGCTATTCGGGCGCGGACGGCGCGGACATCGCCCTCCGCCTGGCAGAGGGGCTGGAGGGCGGCACGCCGCCCGTGCGCGTGTGGTTTGACAAGTTCGAGAAGCAGCGCCATCGCCTGCGGCCCGGCGAGTTCTGGCCGCAGCAGCTCACCGAAGGGCTGCGCGCGTGCGAGGGCCTCATCTTCGTGGTCACGCCAGACAGCGTGGGCGAGGGCTCGAACTGTCTCCCCGAGCTGTATCGGGCCGACAGCTACCGGAAGCCGCTCATCCCCGTGCGCGCGGACGGCGGAGCCCGTGTCGAGGTGCCGCTGCCGCTCGCGGGCCGCGAGCAGATCTCGTTCGACCGGGATTTCGACGC
>Ga0157380_10002923_pt1 | contig 11611 bp, 11 predicted proteins | sample S35metaG_FD_119757 | JGI IMG/M metagenome (GOLD analysis project Ga0157380, IMG submission 119757) | Switchgrass rhizosphere microbial communities from Kellogg Biological Station, Michigan, USA - S3-5 metaG | ecosystem: Host-associated > Plants > Roots > Rhizosphere > Soil | place: USA...
ATCGTCGGCGCCGGCCTGCTGGGCGTGGCGTCCGCCTATTACCTGGCAAAGGAAGGGCACGAGATCCTGGTGGTCGACCGCCAGTCCGCGCCTGCCCGCGAGGCCAGCTTCGCCAACGCCAGTTTGCTGACGCCCAACCATTCCTTCTCCTGGGCCGCGCCCGGCGCGCCGTGGCTGCTGTTGAAGTCGCTGTGGCAGGCGGACAGCGGCCTGCGGCTCAAGCCGCACATGAACGGCCAGCTGCTCGACTGGGGCGTGCGCTTCCTGCGCAACTGCACGCCCGGCCGGCATCGCGCCAACAGCCTCGCCAAGACCAGGCTGTGCTTCTTCAGCATGGCGGAGACCGAGCGGGTGACGCGCGAGACCGGCATCCACTGGCAGCGCGGCACCAAAGGCGTGCTGTATCTGTTCCGCGATCGCCATGAGCTGGAGCTGAACGACCGGAGCCTGGCGCTGCTGCGCGAGGTCGGCGCGGCGATCAAGCCGATCTCCTGGGACGAAGTGGTCGCGCTCGAGCCTGGCCTCGCCCACGTCCGCTCCAAGTTCGTCGGCGCCATGCACGGCACCTCCGACGAGGTCGGCGACGCGCGGCGCTTCACCGAAGGGCTGGCTGAGGTATGCAGGGAACGTGGCGTCACCTTCCGGCTGTCCACCGTGATCGATGGGTTGTCGGTCGATGGCGGCCGCGTCACCGCACTGAAGACCGCAAGCGGCGAGATCAAGGCCGATGCCTTCGTGCTGGCCGCCGGCAGCTATTCGCCGCAGCTCGCGCGCCAGGCTGGGTTGCATCTGCCGATCTATCCGGTCAAAGGCTATTCGATCACCGCGCCGGTCGGCGATCCGGCGCAGGCGCCGCGCACCGGCGGGCTGGACGAAGGCACGCTGGTCGCATTCGCGCGCCTCGGCGTTCGCGTCCGCATGACTTCGGTCGCGGAGGTCGGCGGCTACGACACCAGCCATCGGCCAGAGAATTTTGCGAAAATTTTAGCGACCGGCCGCGAGTTGTTCCGCGACGGCATCGCCCTCGATCGCGCGGAATATTGGGCCTGTCTCCGCCCGGCAACGCCCGACGGGCCGCCCTATATCGGGCCAACTCCCGTGCGCAATCTGTGGCTTAACACCGGCCACGGCTACCTGGGCTGGACCATGTGCTGTGGCTCCGCCCGGGTGCTGGCCGATCAAATGTCTGGGAGGCAGCCGGAACTCGACACCCACCTGTATCGTTATGGACGATATTGATGCAGCCGCGCGATACCCTTGGTAATCGTCGGTTAATGCACCTAGATTAGCGTTATGGGCATGCGAACCACGTGGACCTTTCTGGCCTGTTCGGCATTCGCTCTGCTGCTAGGCCAACCAGCATTGGCGCAGGACGCCCCCACCGATTGGGAGCAGGCGTCGATCGACGGCAACGCCGTCGCGATCGTCAGCGCAACCACCTACACCCCGATTGCGCCAGGCGCCGCACTGGATGTCTCGAGCGCCGACAACAGCGAGCTGGCCAACGATACGGTCGAACTCACCAGCGGTACTTTGAAGCAGCACGGCTTCACGATCTCGCGCGACGCGCCCTATGCGCTGGATGTCACCACGGTCCTGGTTCGCGGCGTCGGGCAGGAGCAGAACGTGCCGCGCGCCAACCAAGGCACCACCCGCGGCGACGGCTATACCAACCCGGAAAACGCCGCGCCCGGCGATGACTTGACCCAAGGCAACTTCTTCGACAATACGCGCGGCGCCTTCCTGTCGCCGGCGGAGCCGCAGCGCGGCGGTCACCTGCTGCGTGTCAGCCTGTCGGTCTATGACCGCAAGAGCGGCCTCTATGTCTGGCGCGGCATGATCGAGCGCGACAGCGTCGAGGTGGACATCGATTCATCGATCCAGCAGATGGTCCCTGCCCTGCTTGCGCATTTCGGCAAGGCTCTCCCGCCGACCGCAATTCCACTGAAGTAACTTCGGCTACATGAAGTCCCGCGGGATGGCAAACACATCCTGGTCGGAGAAGATTCGTTCCCCGTTGAAATAGGCATCCACCGTCGCGGTGAAATGGAAGTGGGTCGCGTCGCCCTTCAGGGTCGTGCGGGTGACGCTGCGCGCTACCCAGTCGCCGCGCGACAACTCGTGGTGATAGACGCAGTCGGCTTCGGCTGAGAGCGGATCGTCGGGCCGGATGCGATAGCGCTCCGTCCCAGCACAATCCAGGCGCCAGTCGATGTCGTCATAGCGCACGCCGCCGCTGTCTTTCACCATCACCAGCTCGGTCGCCCCGGTCGCGACATCGCGCGTGATCGTGCGGTGCCAGTCGGCATCGCGCGTAACGGTGCACGGCGACATCGCCGACTTGGCCGGCGGATCAAAGGCGCGCAACCCGGCATCCTCGGCATGCGGCGGCCGCACCGGCAGCTCGAGCCTGCTGTCGCTGGTATGGACCGTGACGGTTGCCGCGTACGGACCAGGCCAGAGTTGCGGCCAGCATGCGGTCGAGATCGCGACCCGCAGGCGGTGACCGGCGGCCGCTTGGTACGCGATCGTGTTGAGCGGAATAGTGGCGCGATAGACCCTGCCCGGCACCAGCTGCATCGGATTGGCCTGATCCCAGGCGTGGTTGAGGCCGAACAGGGTGTAGGTGACGCGGGTCGAGGCGCCGTCCGGCGCGACATCGTTGAGGCGCACGCAGATCTTTGCGACCGGCTGGTCGACCGAGAAGGCAAGGTGCAGGCGTGGCGCTCCGAAGAACGCGAGCGGCGCGCCCAGCGGCAGCGTGTCGAAGCACAGCGCGTTGCCGTCATCGATCCGCTGATCGCCGGGGAAGTCGCCATCGCTGCCGCCGTAGGAGCACCACTCCACCGTCATGATGCCGGTGTTCTGCGGCGATTTGACGGACAGCGCGGCGTCGGGTTGCCGCGTCGGCTCCAGCCCGCGTGCCCCGAGCCAGAAATCCCGCATCGCGATGTTCGGCGCCGGCCACTCGCGATGCGCGATCCAGCGCCCCGGCCGCTCGGCGGCGCAGGGATCGGGCGCGTGCGAGCTGTTCATCCAGACGCGCAGCTTCGGCTCCGCCATCAATCCGGTATCGCGGCCCTTCAGCCAGTGGTCCCAGAAGCGCAGCGCCTCCTGCAGGAAGCCGATGGCCGGCCCGGGCAGAGCATTGTGCGGATAGGCGTGGCCCCACGGCCCCGCCAGGCCGATGCAGGGCGCCTTCAGGTTCTCGACCAGGCGCGCGACCGCGTTGGAATAGCCGTCTTCCCAGCCGCCGACGGCAAAGACCGCGCATTCGATCGCATCGTAGTTCTCGCAGGCCGAACCCTGGCGCCAATATTCGTCGCGGCGCTGGTGGCCGTACCAGATGTGCGCCGGGTATTTGTAGTGCTTGAGGCGCTGGGTCCACATGTCGCGCCAGCGCTCTCCGACGATGGCGGGATCGGGCGGCTGCGAGACGAAGGCATACATCGCCGACGACCAGGCGAAGTTGTCGTGCAGCAGGCAGCCCTGCATGTAGTGCACATCGTCGTTGTAGCGGTCATCCGACGCGCAGACGGTGATGATCGCCTTCAGCGCCGGCGGCCGGTGCATCGCCACCTGGAGCGCGTTGAAGCCGCCCCAGGAGATGCCCATCATCCCGACCTCGCCGCTGCACCACGGCTGCTCTGCGATCCAGGCGATCGCCGCGATCAGGTCCGCCTGCTCCGCCGGCGTGTATTCGTCGTCGGGCAGGCCCTCGGAATCGCCGGTGCCGCGCAGGTCGATCCGCAACGACGCATAGCCGTGGCCGGCGAAATAGGGATAGATCTCCTCGTCGCGGCTCTTGAGCCCGTCGCGCTTGCGGTACGGCAGGCAGTCGATGACGGCCGGCACCGGATCGGCCTCGGCATCCACCGGCAGCCACATCCGCGCCGCCAGCCGAACGCCGTCCTTCATCGGAATCCACAGATTCTCGACACAGCGGATGCGCCGCGGGAACTCGGTCACCACCTTCATGGCAGCCTCACTGCAGAACGAAATAGGCCAGCAGCGGCAGGGTCAGGAACGACAAGGCGGTGGAGATTACGACCATCGCCGCCACGTCGGCATGCGCCCGGCCGTAGTACTGCGCGAACAGGAAGTTGAAGACCGCCACCGGCATCGAGCTCTGGATGATGAGCACGCCTTCCGCCTTCTCCGGCAGATCGTAGATCTGCGCGACCGTGAGCGCGATCAGGAAGCCGCCAGCGAGGCGCACGCAGGACAGCAGCAGGTTGCGGCCGAGCGCATTGACCTTCAGCTGCGCGAGCGAGACGCCGAGGGTCAGCAGCATCATCGGAATGGTGATGTCGCCCAGCACGCCGATGGTGTTCTCGATCCAGGTCGGCAGCTTCAGCCCCAGCAGCAGCAGGACGACCGAGATCAGCACGGCATAGATGGTCGGGGTGCGGATCAGCCGCGACAGCAACAGATTGCCGGCCGACAGCGAGATGCCGAGCGTGAACTGGAGCGTGACCGTGCAGCTGAAATAGACCACGGCAAGCGCCAGCCCCTCCTGCCCGAAGGCAAACAGGGCGAGCGGCAGGCCCATGTTGCCGGTGTTGGGAAAGGTCAGCGCCGGCAGGTAGGAATTGATCGAGAGCTTCAGGACCTTGAGCACGATGAAGCCGAGGGCCAGGAACCCTGCTACTGCCGTCAGCACCGCGACACCCATGTCCGCCATCGCCTCGGGCGTGATGTCCAGGGTCATCAGCGAGTGGGCCACCAGGCACGGCGTACCGATATTGGTCGCGATGTCGGTCAGGAATACGCTGTCGAAGCGCCGGCCCATTTTGGCCCAGGTGAACCCGATGCCGGCCACAAGCAGCACCGGCAGCACCACCGCGCTCAATTGACTCAGCACTCAGCAGTTCCCCCGCGCTCACGACCTCGACCCTCGCTTATTGCATAGGAACGGCGATTGCCGCAGCCCCGACCTTCGCCCTACGATAAATGCCAGCAAGCTGTATACAGCTAAGCGTAAGTTGGCAACTCGACGGGGAAATTGCATGCGGCCGAATCAGGTCGGCGGTCACGCGGCGATCGCGCTGCTGGAAGCCTACGGGGTCGATACGGTGTTCGCGATTCCGGGCGTCCATACGCTCGAGCTCTATCGCGGCCTCGCCGACCGCAAGATGCGCCACATCGGCGTGCGCCACGAACAAGGCGCCGGCTTCATGGCGGATGGCTACGCTCGCGCCTCCGGCCGTCCGGGCGTCTGCTGCCTGATCACCGGACCCGGCCTGATGAATGCCGCGACGCCGATCGGGCAGGCCTATTCGGATTCCGTGCCGGTCCTGGTGCTGGCCAGCGTCAACGACAGCGCCGACCTCGGCAAAGGCCGCGGCCGGCTGCACGAGATCACAGACCAGCACGCCGCGATCCAGCCGCTGACCGGCCTCACCCGCACCATCCGCTCTCCCGCCGAGTTGCCCGAAGCCATGGCCGAGGCGTTCCGCCTGTTCGAGACCGGGCGTCCCCGCCCGGCCGTCTTCAACCTGACGCTCGATATGCTCCGGGCGCCGGCGACGGTGGGCGATGCTCATCGCATCCGGACAACGCGACCGCAAGCCAGTGCCGCCGATCTCGATGCCGCCGCTAAGCTGATCGATGCGGCAGAGCGCCCGATGGTCATCTTCGGCGGCGGCTGCGTCGACTGCGCGGATGAGGCGCGCGCCTTCCTGCGCAAGTCCGGCACCATTGCCGTGACCACCACCGCGGGCAAGGGCGTGATCGCGGATTCCGATCCGGCGACTCTCAGTTCAACCTTGCAAGGCGACGCCACGCAGAAGGCGCTGGCGGACGCAGATCTGGTCATCGCGGTCGGAACAGAACTCGCAGAAACAGACCACTGGAGCAATTCGCTCACCTTCAGCGGCAAGTTCATTCGGATCGATCTCGATGCGCCGACTCTGACCCGCGACTATCCGCCGACGGTCGCCCTGCTGGCCGACGCCGGCACGACCTTGGCGGCGCTGACCGAACGCATCCGCGCTGGTCGCAAGCCCGACGGCGCACGCATCGCCGCCATCCGCACCTCCAATACGACCGACATCCCACCACTGGAGCAGAAGCACATCGCCGTCCTGAACGCCGTGCGCGCCGTCCTGCCGGAGGACGGACAGGTGTTCTCCGACATGACCCAGATCGCCTACACCGCCAACTTCTACTTCCCGTGCGAGAGGCCGCGGCGCTGGTTCCACCCGCTCGGCTTCGGGACCCTGGGCTATGCGGTACCGGCGGCGATCGGCGGCCAGATCGCATGCCCCGACCGGCCGACCATTGCCATCGTCGGCGACGGCGGCTTCCTGTTCACGATGCAGGAACTGGGGACGGCGGTCGAGTTCGGCCTCCCGCTCCCCATCCTGGTCTGGAACAACGACGCGTTCGGGCAGATCGCCTATGGCATGAACACCCGCGACATCCCGGAGTTGGGGGTGCGCCAGCGCAACCCCGACTACCTCGCCCTGGCGCGCGCGTTCGGCGCCGAGGCGGTCCGGCCGGACAGCCTGTCCGCCCTCCAGGGGGCCATCGGCGCGGCCTTCTCGGCCAAGGGACCCACCCTGATCGAGGTCCGGGAGGACTCGCCCTTTCTGTCTTGAGCCGGCAAATTCTGCCGATCCGATTTCTGAATCTGAGGTCGAAGACCGCTGATTTTGCGGGATATTTCCGTCTGGGTGGAATGGCACAGGGCTTGCGTTAACGATCCCTGGTTAGAAGAACCAAGGAGATTACCCCGATGCTACCCGCTCTGGCTCAAGCCCTGGAAGATCCGCGTCCGATGACGGATGCGGAGCAGCGTCTCGCCTGCTGGGAAATGTACAACACATTCTGGCAGGACGCGTCCGACCGCGGCATTCCGTTCGACACCATCGGCACCATGTCGATTTCCGCAGCGCTGTTCGCGCTGGTCGCGGCCCATGGCCAGGATACGACTGCCGAGTTCGTGCGCGACCTGGTCGACATCATCCGCTCCGGCGAATTCAATTTGCCGATAGCGACGCACTGACCTGTTCGACACCGGCTGTCGAAACCATTAAGACTACCCGCGCGCCGCATTGGCGCAGCGGTGGGATTGATATTCGAGGGTCGATGCTGGTCCGTATTGCGATTTGCCTGGCGTTGCTCGGCGGCGCCATGGCGCCATTGATGGTGGCTGCACCGGCCTACGCGGTGACGATGGACGATGTGCGCACGGCAATCGCCGAAAAGCGCCCGTTCGACGCGTTCCAGGATTTGAAGGAGCTGGCCGAGGCGGGCAACCCCGAGGCGCAGTACGAGCTGGGCGGCTTCTACCACTGGGGCCGGGTCGGCTCGGCCGACTTTACCAAGGCCCGCCAATGGTATGAGCGGGCCGCGAAGCAGGGCAACGTCGACGCCATGCTTGGCCTCGCGGTCATCTATGGCCATGGCCAGGGCGTCCCCCAGGACAAGGCGGCGTCCTATCGCTGGCTGGTCCTCGCCAGCAGCCAGCACCTGTCGCCCGAGGACGCTGCCCGCGTTGCCGCGGCCCGCGACGACCTGGCCAAGCACCTGACCGCCCAGCAGATCGAGGCGGCCCTCGCCGAAGCCCGCAGCTTCGTTGCCAAGCCGGAGTAGCCGGCGTGCCGCAGCGCATCGAGGCAGCCGCCGACCTGGTGCATGGCGCGATCGGCGCCAGCCCGCAGATTTCCTGGCCCCTGCTCTCCCAGCGCCTCGGCGCCGAGACCTGGGTCAAGCACGAGAACCACCTGCCGACCGGCGCCTTCAAGGTGCGCGGCGGCCTCACCTACATCCACCACCTGCGCGACGACCAGCCGAACGCCCGGGGCGTCATCGCCGCCACCCGTGGCAACCACGGCCAGAGCATCGCCTTCGCCGCGCGCCAGTTCGGCCTGCCCTGCGTGGTGGTCGTGCCGCACGGCAACAGCCGGTCCAAGAACGCCGCCATGCGCGCCTATGGGGCGGAGCTGATCGAGACCGGCCACGATTTCCAGGCCACCTACGAAGCCACCCAGGCGATCGCGGAGGAACGCAAGCTGCATTTCGTGCGCTCGTTCCATCCCTCGCTGGTGGAGGGCGTTGCGACCTATGGCTGGGAGCTGATGCGCGCCATCCCGGATCTGGCGACGGTCTACGTGCCGGTCGGTCTCGGCTCCGGCATCTGCGGCACCATCCGGGCGCGCGACCTGCTCGGGCTCAAGACCGAGATCGTCGGCGTGGTGGCGGACAATGCGGCTGCCTACGCCCTGTCGTTCGAAGCCAAGCGTCCGATCCCGACCAACAGCGCTGATACCATCGCCGACGGCGTCGCCTGCCGCGTGCCGGCCGAGGAGGCTCTGGAGGTCATCTGGCGCGGCGCGGCGCGCGTGGTGCGCGTGAGCGAAGTGGAGATCAAGGCCGCCATGCGCGCCTACTTCGCCGACATCCACAACGTCGCCGAAGGGGCCGGCGCCGCCCCGCTCGCCGCCGTGCTCAAGGACAAGGAGCGCCGTCCCGGAAAGGTGGGGCTCATTCTTTCCGGTGGGAATGTCGATTTGGATGTCTACGCGCGTGTCCTGAGCGAAACGTGATCTCTGACGCGGACACTACTCCTTGCTGCAGGTGTAGTAGCTCATTGCTTGATCGGTGTATGACTCCACGGCGCGAACCTTTACGCTGCTCGCGCCCAGGATCTCGGCGCAACCGATGCCGATGTTGCCGGTGCTCTTCCAGGCACCGCCGGCCTTCCATTGGACGTGCAGGTTGCCTTGGCTTCCTTCACCGACGCAGACCGCCGTGTTGAAGGTGTCGCTCTCCGGCTGGGCTGAGGTGTCGCCCGCCGCCCGGGCTGAGGCGTCGACCACCGGCGGGACTATCGTGACGACATCCCGCTCTTCGATCGCGACCGGTTCCGATTTGGTGCCGGACCCGCAAATGGTCCCACTGTCGCTGGGCACAATCCGATATTGTTCGGCGTTGGCGGCCACGCCGCCACAGACCGTGGCCGCGACCGCGATCGCTGCCAGCCTTATCGCGTTTGATGATTTCATTCGAACGCTCCCGCTGTTGAAGGTTGACAAGAGCGCATCCATGCTGCGCCGGCGTTATCAACACTTCAATACGGCTTTAGGCCCGACACCGGTCCAAAAGCTGGAGATCCGCGGCCAGGCAATACCCGGCTCCAGCCTTTGCGCAGGTAGGGTATGGTCCCCCGATCGCGTTGGCGGCCAGCACGGCCAATCCGCGCGCCGCTACACGCAAGGACAAGGCGCGCCGACCGGGCAAGGTCGGACTGAATCTGTCCGGCGGAAATGTCGATACGGACGTCTACGCGCAGTTGCTCAGCGCTTAACCTGCGTCACCGCTCCTGGACGCAGGAGAAGTAGGCCGCGGTCTGGTGGAAGTTGGTATCCACCGCGCGCACGCTCACCTTGCTCGCGCCCAGGATCTCGACGCACCCCTCGCTGACGTTACCACTGCTGTACCAGTAGCTGTTGGCACGATAGCGGACATTCACCGCGCTCTTGCTGCTTGGGTCGACGCAGACGGCGACATTCAGCTTGTCGCCATCGGCCCGAGCGACGGACGCATCGCGCGGTCCCTCGAGCGTCATCGTTTCCGATTTCTCGCCCGACTTGCATGCAGTCGCGGCGTCCGCACCGACGATGCGGTATTCTTCCGCTTGGGCGATTTGAGCTTGCCACAGTACCGCCGCGGCCACGATAGCCGCCAGCATACGCGCATTGATCATTGGATGGCCCTCCTTGATCGAAGCGGCCAGAGCGTACACGATCCGTGTTCGCTTGATCAACGCGGCAGACGGATTGGCCTAGCGGTTAACGTTTGCCCTCAGCCCTTGCGCAGGTAGGGAATCGTGCCGGCGGCGTCGGTGTCGTCGATCAACTGGAACCGGCTCTCGCTGCCCTCCTGGCGCATTTTCCCATAAGGCGCATAGGCCGGGTCGGTGGCGAAGGCCTTGACTGCTTCCTCGTTCGGAAACACCAGGATCGCGATCAGGGTGGTGTCGAGCGGCTTGCCCTCGAGCGTCTTCACGTTGGCGCTGCGGGAGAGATACTTGCCGCCGTGCTTGTGCACGATGTCATGGACGGCCGCCGCATATTCGGGGATCCAGCTGGGATCCGTCACTTTGATGTCCGCGATCACATAGACGCTCATGGCTCCGCTCCCTGCAATCGAGATCAACGGAGCCTAGCCATGCGCAGAGGCGCGAACAACCGATCAAGGCTTAACTTGGTCCAAAGTCCAAGGCGCGATTACCACCCGCCGGTCTGCAGCCACTCGCGCACTTCGCCGAGGCGGTCGTTGCCCCAGAACGGCTCGCCATCGACGATGAAAAACGGCGAGCCGAACACGCCTTTGTCCATCGCCTGCTGCACTTCCTTGCGCAGGCGCTCCTTGATGGCGGGATCCTGCATGCCGGCGAGAACAGCGGCGCGGTCGTGGCCGAGGCCGACTGCCAGATCGACCGCAGCCTCCGGTTCCGCCGGCGGCTTGTTGTCGATGAAGGCGGCGTCGTAGACGGCGCGGGCATAGGCCTTCGCCTCGTCCGGAGAGCGGCCCTCCAGCCAATAGAAGATGCGGCACGGATAGACCGAGGAGAACGGAAACGCCTCCGGCAGCGCGAACTTGACGCCGAGCTTGCGCGCGCTGCGCGCCATGTCGCGCGCGGAATAGGGGCCGCGCATGGTCTGGCTCACCAGCGGCGTCTGGCCGGTGACCTTGAAAATCACGCCCAACATTACCGGCCGCCACAGCACCGTGCGGCCGAACTCGGCGGCCACGGTCTCGACGCGCTGGGCGCCGAGATAGCCGTAGGGCGAGGAGAAGTCGAAGTAGAACTCGATCGGCGCGCCGCTCATCGATCACGCGCTCAGCAGTTCGCGCGAGATGATGATCTTCTGGATGTCACTGGTGCCCTCGTAGATCTTGCACACGCGGACATCGCGGTAGATGCGCTCCACCAGGAAATCCTTGAGGAAGCCGTAGCCGCCATGGATCTGGATGGCGTCGGAGCACACCTTTTCCGCCATCTCGCTCGCGAACAGCTTGGCCATGGCCGCGTGCTTGAGCGCACGCGCACCACTTGCACGCACGGCACAGGCATGCTGGGTCAGGGCACGCGCCGCCTCGATCTGCGTCGCCATGTCGGAGAGACGGAACGCGATCGCCTGGTGCTCCGCGATCGCCTTGCCGAAGGTCTTGCGCTCCTTGGCGTATTTGACCGCTTCCTCGAGCGCCGCGCGCGCCATGCCGATGGACTGCGCCGCGATGCCGATGCGGCCGCCTTCGAGATTGGCAAGCGCGATCTTCAGCCCCTCGCCCTCTTCGCCCAGGCGCAGGTCGGCGGGAATACGGCAATCCTGGAAAACCAGCTGCGCGGTGTCGGACGCGCGCTGGCCCAGCTTGTTCTCCAGCCGCGCCACTTCGAAGCCCTTGGTGCCCTGCGGCACCAGGAAAGCGCTGATCCGTTTCTTGCCGGCGGCGGGATCGGTGACCGCGATCACCAGCGCGACGCCACAGCGCTTGCCGTTGGAGATGAACTGCTTGCTGCCATTGAGGACATAGGAATCGCCGTCGCGCACCGCGCGGCACTTGATCGCCGCCGCGTCGGAACCGGCACCCGGCTCGG
>Ga0157380_10002924_pt1 | contig 11610 bp, 10 predicted proteins | sample S35metaG_FD_119757 | JGI IMG/M metagenome (GOLD analysis project Ga0157380, IMG submission 119757) | Switchgrass rhizosphere microbial communities from Kellogg Biological Station, Michigan, USA - S3-5 metaG | ecosystem: Host-associated > Plants > Roots > Rhizosphere > Soil | place: USA...
AGTTCATTGAGACGCATCACCGAGATAACAGTCTTCGGCATCTGCTGTCGGCGCTTCATGTTTGGGTACAGATCGGTGCCGCCGGCGACAAACTGTCCCGCTGGACCAGAGTCGGCCATGATCTTCACCGCTTCCGCGATTGTTTGCGGGACGCGATATTCGAATTTGGGCAGACGCATCATGTCGTTTTTATTTGCGTCTCCAATTCTTCCAGTTGCCGGTCGAGAAAACGTTGTTCTGTACGCATTTCGAGAAAATCATGATTGAGGGTGTCGAGCTTACGCGCGACGCCGCGGAGTTCGTGCTGCATGCTGTGGCGAAGGCCTGCAAATTCCGCTTTCATCTCGGTGCGTAAACCTTCGATGCCGCTCTGGAACTCGGACCGAAGATCCGTGCGCAAACCTTCGAGGCTGGTTTGAAGCTCGGAACGAAGATCATTACGCAAGGCTTCATTGAGGATTAAAAACTCAAATCGCAAATCGTTTCGCAGCACCTGGTTGGCGCTTTGAAACTCTAAGCCCAATGCTTTGTTACTCGCACGAAACTCGAGCACCAGCTCTGTAAGTTTACGATTGGTCTCCGCGACTTCAGCCAGCGCACGCTCCCAAATCGGATTCGTGTCGTATTCTTTAGCCTCGAGTTTTGTGATTCTTATTTCCACCGCACTCAGCTGCCCTTCCACTCGATCGAACCGTTCATCAACTGCGTCGAATCTTGCGAAAACCCGTTCTTCAAATGTTCTTGCGTCCTGAGTCTCCTTGGTTTTGTCTTCACTCATTTCTGCCTTCCTTTCTTTTAGGTGAGGTAATCGAAAGCCAAGGCGGCTTTCAGTTTTTAACTACGCTCGAGTTGCACATTGAGTTCGCCGATCACGAATGAACAGCCACTTTAGGCAACTCTTTTCCGTCTCCACCCTCCGCGGGCGTCAAGACTCGCAACGGCTCTGGCCAATCGACAGCGGGAACCGCCCCGGGACCGAATCGGCCATCACGACCTCGCGCCTTCTCGCGCAAAGCTTTCATAACTTTCTCGGGTGTGATCGGCACTTCATCAATACGTACGCCGACTGCGTTGTAGACAGCGTTCGCGACGGCTGGAGGCACTGGCAACAGCGGACCCTGCCCAACTTCCTTCGCGCCGAACGGTCCATTTGGATCCGGATCTTCAATTAGATAAGTCTTGACGTCGCACATCTCCATCGTGGTCGGACTCTTGTATTCCAACATCGACGGAAACTTGTGCACGACATTTCGATTCGTGCGATACGCCATCTCTTCCATGAGGATCTCGCCGAGCCCCATGTAGACGCTGCCCTCAACTTGTCCCATCACCAACATCGGATTGATCGACTTGCCGATGTCGTGCGCGATCCAGATGCGTTCGACAACCACGATGCCCGTGTCGGGATCAACATCAACTTCAGCGACCGCGGCCGAGTAACTGTACGCGGGTGATGGACCAACACCGGCGCCCTTGTACTTTCCGGGCGAACGTGGCGGTGTGTATGAGCCGACGGTGCCAATCGTGCCGTACTTAGATTCAGCTAGCACCACCGCCTCAGCGAACGACACGCCGAGTTCCGGATTCTCCACATCAAACACGCGTCGCTCCGCAAGCCCAATGTTTTCGATTGGCACTCCGAGCTTCTCGGCCACCGCCATCGACAACAACTCTCGAGCTCGTTCAGCGGCCTGAATTGCGGCGTTACCGGTCATCAGCGTCACGCGACTGGAGTAGCTGCCGAGATCCACCGGGGTTAGATCAGTGTCAGCAGTGACAACACGAATATCAAAAGGATCGATACCCAAAACTTCAGCGACGATGTACGCGAGAATCGAATCAGAGCCTTGGCCGATGTCTGTCGATCCACACATAACGCAAACGCCGCCCTGGCGATCGAGCCGGAGTTGAACTCCCGACTGAGGCATGTTGTTCCAATAGATCGGCAGTCCAGCGCCGCAGATATATGAGCTACACGCGATGCCGATGCCTTTCCCGAGGGGCAATTTCCGTGAATTGCCGTTCCAGCCGGAGAACTTGTTCTTCCAATCCGAACCTTCAGCAACTTTATCGATACACTTTCCAAGACCCATGCTGCCGATGCGTAGGTAATTAGCTGTGACTGTGTTCGGCGCAACCAGATGATTACGGCGGATCTCAACTGGATCGAGATTGAGTTGTTCGGCGATCTTGTCGAGATGCACCTCAAGGCCATAACGCGGCTGTGGTGTGCCGTGACCTCGCTTTGGCCCGCAAGGCGGTTTGTTTGTGAAAGCGCGCAGTCCCTCGAATTTGTAACGCGGCACGTCATAAGTGACCGTTTGCAACGCGCCTGTGTAGAACGTGCTGGCAACCCCGTAGCTGCCGTAAGCGCCGCCATCCAGGAACGACTGGAAATGCATTCCAGTGATCGCGCCATCTTTCTTTACACCTGTTTTGAACTTCATCAAGACAGGATGTCTGCCGCGGTGGCAGTAGAAAACTTCTTCACGCGTGAGTGTCACTTTAACTGGACGTCCGGTGATCATCGCGAGCTTACAAACTGCGACCTCGTGATTGAACGGATCGCTCTTGCCACCAAAGCCACCACCGTTCGGTGTGGCGATGACACGAATGTGACTCGCCGGCATCTCGAGCACCTTTGCCAGTGCGCGGTGGACGTAGTGTGGAGTTTGCGTCGAACTCCAGAGCGTAATCTTGTTGTCTGAATCGTAATGTGCGACTGCCGCGTGTTGTTCCATCGGCAGGTGCGTGTTGCCCTCGTAGAAAAACACGTCTTCACGAATCAGATCTGCTTCGGCGAATCCATCTTCAACCGTTCCGAATTCCAGCGATACTTTCTTATGGATATTGCCGCTGTCGCCGTAGTCATGAATGCGAGGCTCGTCGATCAGTATGGCTTCATCGATCGAAGAGATAGTGTTGAGCGGCTCGTATTCGATTTCAATTAAGTTCATCGCATCGAACGCTACGTCTTCATCGATCGCTGCGACTGCGGCGACTGGATCGCCGATGAACCGAACCTTATCAATGCAGAGTGCGTGTTCGTCCTGGCTAACGGGAAGAATTCCGTATGACTTCGGCAGGTCTTTGCCCGTGATGATCGCGAACACGCCGGGAACAGCTAATGCTTTCGAGAGATCGATGTTCTTGATTAGCGCGTGAGGAAGATGACTGCGAAGCATCTTGCAATACAGCATGCGCGGCAGAACGATGTCGTCAGCGAACTTCGTCTGGCCAACACACTTCGCGCGCGCGTCGACCTTGCGAAAAGGCTTTCCGACGACGTTCAGCGGGGTCGACTTGTTTCTTTTGCCACTCATTCCGTTCTTAAACAGGGTTACAGGATTACAGAATTACAAGATGTTATTTTGCATCATGAAATTCTGAAATCCTGTCAACTCGCTTCAATCCAACCCGTAAACTGCTTCCCTCGGCAGTTCCATCTCTTCGCCGCGCATCTTTGCCGCCGCTAACTCCACCGCTTCATAGATCTTGATGTATCCAGTACACCGGCACAGATTTCCCGACAGCGCTTCCTGGATCTCAGGCCGTGTTGGATTGGCGTTTTTCTTCAGCAGCTCTTCGGCAACCAACAAGAAACCCGGTGAACAATAGCCACATTGCGCCGCTCCAGTATCTGCGAATGTCTGTTGTAAAGGATGTAATTCGGCCCCGTGAGCCATTCCTTCGATCGTCTTTACATCTCGACCCTCGGCATCTAGCCCTAACATCAGGCACGACAGAATCGATCGACCATCAACCAGCACAGCACACGTGCCGCACTCGCCCAATTCGCAGCCATGCTTTGTTCCGGTTAGGTTGAGATCCTCGCGTAAGACTTCCAGGAGTGTCTTGTGAGGGGAGAATGCGACTTCTGTCTGTTCGCCGTTCAGCCTAAACCTGATGTGACTTTTCGTTTTCATTTGCAGGGTCGAGTATAAGGCAAGTTCGGCGGAGTCTCGAATGCCAAGGAACATCCACAGATTACGCAGATTACACAGATTAAGAGCTAGATAGTTAAGTTGAGCAAATGGCTGCAACTCAACTGTCTAGCTCTTAATCTGCGTAATCTGCGTAATCTGTGGATACTCTTTCGCGATCAAACTTTTACTGCTGCCGCTTCCTTCTTCTTTGTTTTATTCAGAATCGTGTTGTCGATAAGCCTGGTTTTTCCAATGTACGCGGCGAGAGCAATCAAGATCGGTCGTTCATCAAGCTTGTCGAGCCGCTCCAATGTTTCCGCATCGGAGACGCTCACATAGTCCAAACGAGCACGAGGCTCGTCCTCAACCGTCGAACGAACAAGATCCGCTAATCGCCCCGCGCTCCGTTCGCCATCTTTGTAGGCATTTTTCGCTGCCTGCAACGCGCGATGGATCACAGTAGCAGCTTGTTGCTCTTCAGCTGTTAAATAAAGATTCCGAGAAGAGATTGCCAGGCCGGAGTCTTCCCGAACGGTCGGGAGTATCACGATCTCCGTGTCGAAGGCTAGATCTTTAACCAGCCTCCGGATCACAAGAGCCTGTTGTGCGTCCTTCTGACCAAAGAAAGCGAAATCGGGTCTGACGGTGTTCAGCAAGATCGTAACCACCGTTGCGACTCCGCGGAAATGACCAGGTCGTGACGATCCTTCCAACTGCTCTGATAACCCTTCAACACTGACGTACGTTGAAAATCCCTTCGGATAGATCTCGTCGACCGTTGGTGCAAAAATGTAGTCAACGTTGTAATCCGTCAGCAGGGCCGTGTCCTTTGTTAGATCGCGCGGATACTTTTCAAAATCTTCGCCGGGCCCGAATTGCGTGGGATTAACGAACACAGAGACGACGACGACGTCGCACATTCGCCTGGCCTCACGCACGAGACTGAGATGACCGTCGTGCAGTGCGCCCATCGTTGGAACTAATCCGATAGTTTTATCCTGCTCGCGGCGAATTTTGCGCGCGACTGAACCCATGCGCTGACGTCGGTTGATTAACTCCATATTTGAGGGTGATTAGGAATTTTTGACGGTGGAGCTCTTTGATGGAATATCGATGTTCAATTCTTCGGCGGCGTCAGCCGGAAGCGCATACGACTCGCCGTGCGCCGGATACGTTCCGTTTCTCACATCATCCGCATAACGCGTTACCGCTTCAGTAATTACTTCACGAAGATTGGCGTACGGACGAACAAAGCGTGCTTGTTTGCCAAACGATAGGCCCAACATATCATGAAGGACCAACACCTGAATGTCGCAATGTACTCCCGCTCCAATTCCAATGGTAGGTATGCTGATGCTCTCCGTAATCATCTGGGCGATTTCTCGCGGCACGACCTCCAGAACGATCGCAAATGCTCCCGCATCCTCGAGTGCGCGTGCATCGTCCAGCAACTGTCGCGCGGCCTTGGCTGTCTTGCCCTGCACCCGATATGCGCCGAGCTGATTGATCGATTGCGGAGTTAAGCCGATATGGCCCATCACGCTGATCTCTTCATCAACCAGTCGCTTTACTAAATGAACTCGTTTATGTCCACCCTCCAGTTTGATCGCTTCGGCCTCTCCTTCTTTGACCAATCGCAACGCATTTCTAACCGCATCGTCGTCGCCGGTATGAAACGTTCCATAGGGCATGTCTGCAACGAGCAGCGCACGCTGCACACCCCGACGAACGGCTTTGAGGTGGATCAGAATCTCATCGAGCGTTACGGGAACGGTGTTGCCATAACCCAGAACCACGTTTCCCAGACTATCGCCCACCAGAATGATGTCGATTCCCGCTTCATCAACCAGGCGCGCGGTTGGGTAATCGTAGGCGGTTAGACAAACCAGGCGCTCTCCTCGCTGTTTGCTCAGAAGCAACGACGGCGCGCTGACCTTTTCCGGACGTTCAGGCTTCAGATAAGGCATGGTTTAGCTCTCTTTACACGATTGGCTTTTTGACAATGAAGTTGTCAGAGAAACGGTAGGCTTTGAATGTCCACGGGGTCGTAACAAGTGGGGGCATTATAACGGCAAACTCGAACCAGGGAAAAGCGGCCGTAATGAGGGGAAGGGGAGACAGGGAGATGGGGAGACGCGGGGACGGGGAGATGGGGAGACGCAAGGACGGGGAGATGGGAGACATGGGGACGGGGAGATGGGAGACATCGGGACGGGGGGATGGGAGACATCGGGACGGGGGAGATGCGATCTCTCTTTCTCCGTGTCCCCGTGTCACCCCGTCCCCACGTCTCCCCATCTCCCCGTCCCTGTCTCTACGGTTTCCAGACGCACACTGCCGACTCGTCGGTCGTTTTCGCCAGAAGTTCGCTGATGGTCTTGTTCAGAACGGGATGGACCAGAGATGGGACGAGTTCATGCAATGGTTCGAGAACAAATCTTCTTGAGGGAATTCGTGGATGTGGCAGCCGCAAATACTCGGTATCACTACGCTCATTTCCATAGAACAACAGATCCAGATCAATCGTGCGGGGACCCTGTGGAACGTCGCGAGTACGGCCAAGCGCATATTCTATGCGTAACAAGCGAGCCAGCAGCTGTTCGGGTTTGGGCAGACTCGCCTGATCGAGTTCCGCCACCATGTTGAGAAAATGTGGTTGGTCGGTGTTTCCGACCGGTGATGTCTCATATATCCGAGATAATCTACGCACACATAATCCGGCGTCCAACATTCCGCGGACAGCCAACAGCAGATACGCTGCGCGGTCGCCGAGATTAGATCCGAGACTGACGTACGCGTGATTCAATCCTTTTAGTCCGTTGTCAGTTGTTAGTTGTCAGTGGTTGACGGCGTTCATTAAAACTCAAGTACAGAACGGGAGCGAAGCGACCGATTTCAACTAACAAAGCACGCAACGTAACTTGAAATCGGTCGCTTCGCTCCCGTTCTGTACTTGAGGCCGTTGTTAGTTACTCAATGAGTCGCAGTCATTCTATACTGGGCGAGTCTAATCAGATACGCGAAAGTAGCGACCACTGAACGAACCACGGACCACGGACTACTGACAACTGACTACGGGCTACGGACTACGGCAGAATGCCTCAACTGTTAACTATAGTTTGGTTGAAATGGCGGATGCTTCGCAATTCGATGCGCTCGAGAAAAGCAGTCGCTAACCAGTTAGCCACGATTCTTGGCATGTTGGTGGCGTTGCTACTCGCGCTTCTAGTTGCGGCCGCTCTTGGTCTTGCCGCATACGCGCTAACCAAGCCGTCGATCGCCAGCATGCTGCAACGTCCCTCTCGCAGAGGAAACCCCGGCCAACGTTTCTCAACTGAATTCATCTTCTTTTCCATCTATGCATTTATCTACCTCATGTGGGCCACGATCCCACTTAGCATTGGCAGCGCCAGACAATTCGATGCCGGCAAATTGCTGTTGTACCCAATCACTCTGCGCAAACTCTTCGCAATTGATTTTGTAAGTGAAATCGCGAACATTCAGTCGGTATTCGCGATTCCAGCAATCATTGCGATCAGCATTGGCGCGGGCCTGGGCTCCGGTGAGCTGGTGGCGACATTGTTGGCAGCGATTCCAATTACGTTGTTCGGCATCGCCTTATCAAAATGGCTATCGACGACGATCGGTTCCGTGTTCAGACGCCAACGTGGTCGCGGCGAGACGATACTCGCACTCGCCGGAGCACTGGCAGGATTGGCGGGCGCGCTCGGAGGGCAAATCGCTCCGCTGATTGTTAGACATGCCGAGTCGCTAAGGATTCTTCGCTGGACACCGCCGGGCGCCGCCGCGCTCCTCGTCGACGCACGTTTAAACAAAGATCCTGCGTTGTACGGCGGTGCGTTTCTTCTTCTCAGTGTCTTGACGTTACTGCTAATCGCGGGAACCTACTGGATCGCTCGGCGTGCCGCGCTCGGTTACGAAGGGAAGAAACGTCGACAAGTTCGATCCACGACGCAGATTAACGACTACGTTGGATGGAAACTACCGCTAATGCCCGACGATATGTCGGCGATCTACGAAAAAGAGTTGCGCTACGGCTTGCGCAACGCACAACTGCGAATGTTGGCCCTGATGCCCTTGATTCTCATTGTCATTCGACTCATGAATACGCAAAGGTTTGGCAGGGCATTCGGCAAGCCATCGGATAAAGTTCCTGGTGAGTTTTTGACATACGCCAACGGATTAATAGCCTCGGGAGCGGTGTTGTATGTATTTCTATTGCTTGCCGGGCTGTTGTGCAATCAGTTCGCGTATGAGGATGCAGGAATGCGCACGCTGATTCTCTCGCCGATTCAGCGAACACGAATTCTAATGGGCAAGAACCTGGCTGTGATTACGATTGCGCTCGTGTTTTCCGTGGCCCTTTTGGTTGTTAACGGCATTATCTTTGGCGACGTCGACTTGCCGGTACTTCTGTTCGTCGGGCTCAGTTTTATTTGCTTCGCGGCCATCACGTCGGTGGTTGGCAACTGGCTCTCTGTCAGTTTCCCGAAGCGAATGCAGTTTGGCAAACGACTGAACGTGTCAGGTGTTGCCGGTCTGCTTTTGATTCCTCTGTTGGTTTTGCTGGCCCTGCCACCGCTGGCAGCGACGCTGGTAGGTTACGTAACGGCAAGCCTGATTCTTGAATATGCTACACTGGCGGCCATCGCGTTAATTCTAATCGGCATCTATTTTTTTGTGATCAATGCGCAAGGCCGCGCGCTTGAGCGGCGCGAGATTCAGATACTTGAGGTGATCAAGGAACCCGAGCAGTAAGAAGGAATCATTGGTCATATATCATTTGAGATTTATCATTTGTCATTTAGCGCCTGGTCGAAACGAGCTTGGTCGAGCAGCCATTTCCGAAATGACAATGGATAGATGTCAAATGATATATGACAAATGATTTGGTTCTTTAACGTTGAATCCAGAGACGCTGCGTGCGTCCGGGCGGGTCGAGAGCCCCGTCATTACACAAATGGCTCGCAGAAGATTTCGTAGCAACCAGCGGCATGAGCCGGTTACCGAACGTTCCTTTCAGGAATACGTCCTCTCTACTCCTGCACCGCAAACCTCTCGCACTGAACTTTTGCGTCTGATTCGCGGTGGCGAAGACACCTTTCTCGAACTCAAAGTCAAACTGTCGAATACCGAAAAGGTCGCGCAGGAGATTGTCGCGCTCGCAAACACTGGCGGCGGTGTGATTGTTTTTGGCGTTAACGATCAACTGCGAGTCGAAGGTGTGGACGATCCGGAACGCGTTCAGGAAGAACTGGTTCGGATCTGCCGCGAAGAGATTCAGCCGCCGCTGGTGCCGTTCATCGATCGAGTAGCACTCGACAACGGTCGACGGATCGTTGCCCTCGACATCGAAAGTAAACGTCGCCCTTACCGCACGCGCGACGGCCGCTTTTATCTCCGTATCGGCGCGGAAAAACGTGAGGCATCCCGCGAGGAACTCTCGGCGTTACTCGATGAGGCAAGGCCGCTCCGATACGAAGCAGTGCCTGCGCTCGGCGCCACGATGGAGGATATTGACGAAGCGCATCTCTGGTCGTATCTGCGGGAATTCGAGGGAGGTGCGTTTGAAGAGGCGAATGCTGCGGGATATCCAACTGCCGCCGTGATGGAAAAAGATTTGTTGTTGGCGACGCAGTTGGGACCGGACACGGTACCGACAGTTGCCGGGCTGCTGCTGTTCGGGCGCGACGATCGGGTTACTGAATTGTTGCCGCGGGCAGCTGTAATCGCGACGAGGTTTTCTGGAGAGTCGTTGCAGTCGGAAATCGTAGAGCGTGTGAAGTTCTCAGGTAATCTACTAACGCTCCACGAGTCGCTGACACGCTTTATCACGCGTTACTGCGATTTGCTTGATCAGCGACCAAAGAATGTCATCACCACTGAGCCTGATCAATCGCCGGTGCCGGCGCGCGCCAACTATCACCGCGGCGTGGTGTTGGAGGCACTCGCGAACATGTTGGCCCATCGCGACCTTGCACTCCGTGATCTTCCGACACGCGTTCACATCTTTGATCACTCACTTGAGTTCACAAACTCGCGCAGGAGTTCCGGCTTTACTCCGATAGCGCAGAAGGCGATTCGTTACGGCGTGCCGCAGCGTTTAAATCCGCAGCTAGCCGCGATGCTGACAGGTGGCGAGTATGGATTGAAGTTGCCGGTGCGTGGCCTTCCTGAACTGCTGCGTCAATCGAAACTATTCTCTGGTAAGCGGGCGGAGATCGTTTCGTTCAATGATGAATTCAGATTGAGAGTGTATGGAGGTTAGCACGCGAAAGAACATCCACAGATTACACAGATTAAGAGCCAGATAGGTAAGTTGATTAACAACGCTTTCAACTCGGCTATCTAGCTCTTAATCTGTGTAATCTGCGTAATCTGTGGATACTCTTCTGGTTGCTATTGCGAGCCAGCGGGTTTTGATCCATCAGGCTTTGGGGCGTTGTAAAACGGTCTCGCCTGCACGACAAACTCTTTCTCGTCGTATGTGCCGTCACCATCGACGTCCACTTTCACAAGCAGCTTGTGTTGTTTGCCGTCGCGCTCGTCACCAGGATTGAAGCCCAGACTGTATTGACTGCGTAGCAACGCATTGATACTACCCAACACCTTCGGTAACTCACCGTCAAAGGTCACCGGGTAATAGACACCACCCGTTTCTTTAGCAAACGTCTGCAATGCGTTTTCGGCTTGCAGAAAAGTCATGCGACCTGGCGATCCGTCTAAACCGTCGGTAGCGCCCAGTCGGTCTCCGTACTTCTTCTTGAATAGATTCGCCGTGCCGATAATGTAGACCGGGACCCCAGAGTTTTGCAGCACCTTGCGCGCATCGCCGTAGTTGATCTTGCTGAACGTGTCGATGCCTGACGCGACTAAGATCACTGCACGACGTCGTCCCTGAACTGATACCAATCCGGAATAGTCTGACGTGCGTGACTTCGAGTCTTCCAACACTACCGAATCACCGCGACCACCGACGAGCACGAACTTTAGTGCGTCGAAAAGATTAGTTTCGCGAAATGCAGGTTGGTTTCTAAGCAGCAGGCTGATCACCTGATTGATCCGTGCCGGATCGTTAGTGAAATCCGTCAGCGGAGTAGGCCGGATATCAAAAGCAACCACCGATACGTAGTCATCGGGTGGTTTGATGAATTGCTGGAGAAACATTGCGGTTGGTCGGATCACTTCATAGGTCCCGGGCTCATAACCTCCGTTGCCGTAGAGTCCGAACTGCTCTGTCCACTTGCTGTATTCCACCACCATGGCCACCGTGATGGGAGCTTCCGGCGTAGAGAAATTAGTGATGTCTTGCTGCACACCGTCTTTGAAGATGGCGAAGTTACCCTTTTTCAGACCCGCCATGATCTGACCGCTCTTCTTGTGATAGACAACGGCATCGACGTTCACGAGCTGAGTGCCGATCGTTACCTTTTCGATGTCCTTGGGCGGCACGGCGATGATATCGGGAGGCGTGGGCTCGGGTTTCTGTTCGCCTTCCTTCGCCGGATCCGGTCGCTTGTTCTTTTTTTCTGTGGTGGTTGGTGGCTGCCGACGTGATTGAGAAACGGCCAAAGGCACCATCGCGCCAGTCATCAAAACGCCGACGACGGCTAAAACTAAAAGAGATTTCAACAATTTCATTATGTTACTCCGCGGAATCCAG
>Ga0157380_10002925_pt1 | contig 11607 bp, 9 predicted proteins | sample S35metaG_FD_119757 | JGI IMG/M metagenome (GOLD analysis project Ga0157380, IMG submission 119757) | Switchgrass rhizosphere microbial communities from Kellogg Biological Station, Michigan, USA - S3-5 metaG | ecosystem: Host-associated > Plants > Roots > Rhizosphere > Soil | place: USA: Michigan...
TCGTTTGTTTTCTTTTTAGAACGGACCGGAATCGTTTCTACCAACTTTTGTTTGAAGGCAATGCAATTTTTTGATAAGCTACATTCCCGGCAAAGAGGATTTTGTGGTTTACAGACCAGGGCACCAAAATTCATAATGGCCTGGTTGAAATCACCGGGTGAAACACCTTTCATATACCGAGCTGCAAGAGTCCTAATCTGTTCATGGGTTTTAGGATCATCAATAGGATCAACAATACCAGCAAAACGTGCAATCACCCGTTTCACATTTCCATCTACTACAGGATAAGGAAGACCAAACGCGAAAGACGATATAGCTGCTGCGGAATAAGGCCCAACACCTGAAAGCTTCAGGAGTTCTTCGTAAGACGATGGGAAAATTCCATTGTGTACTCCAATGATTTGTTGCGCAGCCTTGTGGAGGTTTCTCGCACGGGAATAATAACCAAGTCCTTGCCAATACCTCACCACCTCATCTAAAGAAGCAATTCCTAGTGAATGAACATCTGGGAAGCGGGAAATAAATTTCAGATAATAAGGAGTGCCCTGCTCAATGCGGGTTTGTTGCATAATGATCTCTGAAATCCAAATGTGATATGGATCGCGCGGACCATTGTCCCATGGAAGTGGACGTGGATTAGCAAAATGCCATTGCAATAGTTGTTTTGCAAAAAATGAAGGCATAAGGCAAAGCTAAACATCCCTGACTGAGCAGCAATACACAGTTAGTAGTTTGGGAAAAGCAGAAAGAGAATAAGTTCGGCAATAACTATGGCCGGATCGAATGATATCTTTTCTCAATCATTTCTTTAAGCTCCTTACGGGCAAAGAAGATTCTGCTTTTCACAGTACCTAATGGGAGATTGAGCGTATCCGCAATTTCCTGGTATTTATGACCGAGGTAATGCATTTCAAACGGAACACGTAAAGATTCATCAAGATTATCCACCATCGTGTTCAGCTCATTCATCATGATGTTTGATTCTGCGCTGTTGCTGATGCTGGCGGCACCACTATTGATATAGTAGAGATTCTCGGTAGAATCAATGATGGTTCGCGTTTTTACATTCTTGCGGTAGTTGTTGATGAAGATGTTCTTCATGATCGTCAACAACCAGGCCTTTAGGTTTGTACCTGGAATAAACTTATCGACATTGCTGATTGCTCTGAAGGCAGTTTCCTTATAAAGGTCTTTCGCTTCTTCACTGTTCTTGGTCAACTTGTATGCGAAGGTATGGAGGGGTCCGCTGAGACTTGATAATTGGTTATTGAAATCGGTGGCTGACATAGTGTTTGTTTTTGTCCAACCAAAATTACGGCAACCTTCAACAGAAATGCAACAAAAGTTAGACAAACCGACATGATTTAACGATAAATTAACGCGGTGGCCCCTCAAGCTATGTCTAAAACAGACAAAATCAATCAATTATACAGAATAATTGATTTCAGTTAATACTGAAAACCATGAAAATTGAAGGATAATTACAGAGAGAAATACTCTATAACAGGTATATAACGGTGTTGAAGCTATTCTGAATACATCGATTGCTCTTAAATTCACAAATATCAAAGCCTAATGTTTTCCTTGAATGCCTTTATCTTGTTGATCCAATGATCAACGTAGCCATAATAGCCGGCGGACCTTCCGCCGAAAGAGGTGTTTCCTTGAAAAGCGCCCAAACCATAGCGAAACATCTTCCTGCTGATAAGTATCACAGCACAACGATCGACATTACCCCAGATGGATGGAGAGATATGCTCACTGGAGCAGTAATTGATCTCAATTCATTCACTATGAAAGATGCGAATGGCCAAAACGGGAAAACGTTTGACTTTGCATTTATTATTATTCATGGTACTCCTGCAGAGGATGGAAAATTGCAAGGATACCTGGAGATGATGGGTATTCCACATAGTGCATGTGGTGTGTTGACAAGTGCGTTGACGTTCAATAAACAAATGTGCAAGGATCATCTCAAGTTATACGAGGTACCCATGGCACAGAGTATGATTGTAAATGCGGTTACCTCCAGGGAATCTGTAGAAGCAAACCAAATCACCCTTCCTTTATTTGTGAAGCCAAACAACAATGGTTCTAGTTATGGTGTTACAAAAGTGAAGACGTGGGATCAACTTGAAGCCGCTATCAAACTTGCACTTCAGTACGATCATGAAGTGATGATTGAGCGTGCTATACAAGGTTCAGAATATTCGTGCGGTGTAGTTAGAGAGGGCTCAACATATCATGTTCTTCCGATCACTGAAATTATACCGAAGGGAGAGTTTTTTGATTTCGCCGCTAAGTACGAAGGAGAAAGCCAGGAAATCACACCTGCCCGGCTTGATGATAACCTGGCAAAACAATGTCAGGAGAGATCAGGGTTGCTTTATAAACTTTTAGGTTGCAGGGGCATGGTTCGTTTTGATTATATCCTAGAACAAGGCACATTCTATTTACTTGAAGCCAACACCACACCTGGAATGTCAGAAGCCTCCATTATTCCGCAGCAAGCAAGAGCATATGGATGGACCATTGCTCAATTGCTCGATATCGTCGTAAGCGATTGCCTTGCGAACCGATATTAAAATTCAAATCATTTTTGCTTAACTTGAGTGTCCGGCTTATCGGTAGATTCTATCAACCTCAAAACATAGTATCATGGGAAAGTTTTCAATTTCAAAAAGGACAGATGGTGAATTTCAATTCAACCTCGTGGCCGACAACAATCAAATTATTTTAACCAGCCAGGGTTATTCTGCGAAAGCAAACTGCCTGAATGGTATTGAATCTGTTAGGAACAATGCTTCATCTGATGCAAGCTATGAAACGAATGATGCTGCTAACGGGAAAAAGTATTTTGTGCTGAAATCATCAAACGGCCAGGTAGTAGGAACCAGCCAGATGTATGCAGATGCTGCAGGATGCAATACTGGCATGGCTTCTGTTAAGCAAAATGCACCTGGTGCGACTATTGAAGACTTGAGTGCGGAATAAAATCCGGCACGTAAGGTGTTTCAAATCAAACGGTGAAAAGCATTGTAAATTCTAACCCAGGAGATCCCTGTAGATTTTTCTTCCGACCACCAATACGCTTCCGATTATTCCTCCGATCAAAATACCGAGAATCAATTTTCGAAGCAAGGAAATTTGTGTTGGTTGAATAGGAGAAAGAGGTGAATCAATCACCTGGATAAAAGGCATTTTGTTTTTTAAACTGAAATCCGCAACCTCAGTGTTTTTCAACACTTCAGCATACATGGCTGAAAGAGCAGTTATCTCTCTTTGCAGGCGTAGTTCATTGATTTGATCAGTACGCATCAATAATCCTCTGTGAGAATCTTTAAAGTTGGCAAGTTGATATTCTGTTCCTTTGAGTACTGTCAGCACTGAATCTTTTTTAGCACTTACAACGGTGTATGTCTTAAGTTGTTTTTCAATAGCTTTATTGACATAATAATCACTTAAGGATTCAAACATCCGCTTTGCTAATGCAATAGACAAAGCTTCATTGGTGGTGGAAACACTTAGAGACATAATGTTCGTGTCCTCATTATAATCTGCAGATATCAATGCTTCTTTTGGATTCTCCGGGGGGCCAATGATAAAGTTATACAACGTGATCAGCATTTCATTTTCAGTGCGATTGAAAATCGCAAGGCTGTCGTGTGTAAATTGAAAAACATTTCCGGATTCCCCTTTTTTAGTCCCTGGAGTTTTCAGGTCATATTCAATCATCATGTGGTTAGCCAGAAAATCTTCTTTTCCATCTAACTCCAGTTTAGAAAACAGGGTGTGTTCGATGACGCGTCTTGATTTACTTAACGCCAGGATTTTATCAAGATTATATCGGGAAGGTCGGACTGATCCTAAACCAAACTGTCCCAGTATACCGGTTAATCCCTGGGCGCTTCCACCTTCATCCTCATCAACGCTGAACGTAATTTTCGCAGGATAGACCGGTTCAAAAGTGAAATATTTATATACTTGAAAAGCACATACAAGGACTATACACAAAGCAGGAATATGCCAATAGCGCCAGACTTCAGCAACGAAAGATTTTAGCTTGAAAATCAGGTCGCGTAAAGAAATCTCGTCGTCGTATTGATTGTTTTTTTCGTCCATAGATTAGCCGGCAATGAGTTTCATAAGATACTGGCCATACCCGCTCTTTAACAAAGGTTGTGCCTGAATTGCTAGCTGGTCTTTGGTGATGTAGCCCATCCGGAAGGCCACCTCTTCAATACACCCAATTTTCAACCCTTGCCGCTTTTCAATAATCCGGACGAATTCAGTGGCATCGTGGAGGCTGTCGAAGGTACCTGTGTCAAGCCAGGCTGAACCCCTGCCGAAGGTTTTTACCCTTAACCGTCCTTGTTCCAGGTAGGCCTTATTGACATCCGTTATTTCATATTCACCCCTTGGTGAAGGGCTGAGATTTTTAGCAATATCCACTACGGTATTATCATAAAAATAAAGTCCGGGGACTGCATAGTTAGACTTAGGATTGGTTGGTTTTTCAACAATTTCCAAAGCCTTCATATTTTCATCAAAGGATACTACACCATATCGTTCAGGATCAGAAACCGGGTAAGCAAAAATGACTGCACCATCAGGATTCTTACAATCGGCGAGGAAATCGGGCATTTGTGTCCTATAGAATATATTATCGCCAAGAATAAGACAGGCAGAATCATTTCCTATGAAATCAGCACCTATCACAAAGGCCTGCGCGAGGCCATTAGGTACGGATTGAATAGCATATTGAAAATTGCAGCCTAATGCACTACCATCTTCAAGCAACCGCACAAATCCGGCATGATCCTCTGGGGTAGTAATGATCAGGATATCCCTGATGCCAGCCAGCAATAGCACTGACAATGGATAATAGATCATCGGCTTATCATAAACCGGGATCAATTGCTTGGATACCGCACGGGTAATGGGATATAGGCGTGTGCCGGAGCCGCCTGCTAGTATAATACCTTTCACAAGGGTAAAGATAGGATAGAGTTAGAAACTAACAGTGAGCAGTGAGCAGTGAGCAGGAAGGGTCAGATAATCTTCTCTGGGCCGGATCCAACGCGATCAAGGATATATCTTCCTTCTGCGCAATAGGGGGATAGATTGTTATTAATCCAATCAAGGATAGGAGCGGCATATGTTGAAGGGTAAAGCAGGTGAACATTAGGTCCCGCATCCAACGTAAAGCAAACAGGGATACCGGATGCTTTTCTAAAACGCCATACTTCTTTAATGATTGACAATGTACCTGGCTCCATGAGGATGTATGGATCTTTACCGCTCATCATCAGTGCGTGTAATTGTAATGCTTCGGATTCTACAATGGATATAAATTGACCGAGTTCATTTTCTACTTGCAAGCTCTTACATAGAGATTCAATATTTTGAAATGCCTCCCTATATCTGGTTTCTGCATAAGGTAGTGTGTCCATTAGTTTATGTCCTGCAGAACTGGACACTGCTTTTTCTTCGCTGCTGACAATTAGTATAGCATCGCAGTAATCTTTAAACACTGGTGCCAGTTGATGTTCCCAGGGTATAGCAAAGAGATCATTGCTTTCTTTAGCCACAGGAGTTTCTCCCCATATAGAAATAACAGGAAATACAGAGCGACAAGCACTACCTGAACCAATACGGGCTATCTCAGAGATATTTTGCCACCACAACTCATCATGATCAGCAATGTTTGCAGTAACCTGATCATTAACATCCATAAGGCACAAAGCCAATGCACTCATTGCGCTTGCTGAAGAAGCAATGCCCGCACCGTGTGGAAAGGAATTGTGAGAATCGATTTCAATAGCAGCATCAGCCAACCAGAGAAACCGATCTTTCATCATAGAAAGAAAGGTGTTGATTTTCGGTTCGAAGGATGGTTTTGGTTGGCCATCATATTTTACCTGCACACCTGGTTGATCAGCATTTGGTGTAACTGAAAGTGTCATAGTTGTATGACATACGGATAAAGTAAAACTCACGGATGGATTGCGAGGTAACTGGAGACTGTGTTTGCCCCAGTATTTAATCAACGCGATATTGGATGGAGAACGCCAGGAAGTTGTATAAGTCATGTGGCCATGATATTCCCGGGTAAAAGTAATATTCCTGCGTGGTAAAGTGCCTTACTCTATCGTAATCTCGAAGTCATTGAGGATCATGTCAAGAATACGGTCTTCTCCTGGTTTGTATCCTTCTTTGAGGTCATATCCATAAAGCTTCCCAACCGTTTGCCATTTCATCGCATTAAAGCTGCCCCGGACATCTTTGAGGATTTCATAGGTGTTGGTATTGAGATGGCGTTCAATCATTTTCACCAATATCTTACCCTGGGTTCGGGATAAGTTTTTCAAAGTATCCAAAAACTCGTCCTTGGCATCCTGTTGGATGGTTTTGGCATATTTCCTGGCCTTCCCGTTTCTCATGTCTTTGGTTTCCGCTTCATATTTGCGGTACATGCGGATACTTTCGATGGCATAAGGGAGCACTTCCATGGCATACCGGCGATAGCGCATATATTGCCTGTATTCTTCATCATCGGAGAAAACAGGAGGTGCTTTGATGACGACTTCCGGGATGGTGGCTACGATGAGGGTGTCTGTGCCCGTAATCCTGATGCGCATGACTCTCCCATCTTGGTGAACAATGGTGGTATCATAGGAGGCCTCATTCTGGCCATAAGCCAAGCCACCTGAAAGAAACAGGCACAAGAAGACTAAAAATGAAGCAAGTCGATTCATCCGGGATAATAACGACGAAGATACTATGGTAGTTTACAAGGCTGCCAGCCGGGCAAATAAATGGGAAATTATTAACGAACCAACAATCCGGAGTGGGTTTGTGTGTGCATGAAAGAAATTAACGAACCAACGTCACATCCCCAATCCGGAGTGGGTTTGTGTGTGAGTGTGTGAGTGAATGAATATGAGCGTTAATTGAAGCGGAGGGATCATATCTTCAAACGTCTAACGAAGCAGGGTTATATCTCTGTGAGCAGAATCAGTTCGTTGCACACCACCATCATTATATTCCCAGTGTAAGACCAGGACATATACTGCAGGCATCGCGTCTTTTTCATTGAACCGGCCATCCCAGGAGAAAGGATTGGCGTCAGAACTAAAAGCAAGGTTTCCCCAACGATCAAATACTGATCCTTGCATCGATTGCACATCAAGATCTGTACCTATACCGATGATAAACACATCATTGATCCCATCACCGTTTGGAGAAAACACATTTGGAATATAAATCTCTTTGTGAAATTCGGGGGTATAACAATCAACTCCCGGAACTATATTAACCTCATCTGAAATCAAGCTGCAAGCAGTACTCACTTCCACACTATACACACCAGGGGTTGAGATTTCAATTGATGGTGAGATGGAACCGTTATTCCAACTATAACTTGTGACGAAAGGTTGAGTTGCATCAAGGGTAATAATATCACCCTCACACCATTCTAGTTCAGGACCAAGATCGAGTACAGGAACTTGCGTATCATAAGATAGAACTAGTTCATCCGAAACATTTCCGCATTCATTGCTCAACTGTAATGAATACGTAATCGGTTGATCAGCGATGATGGTTTCAAAGATGCTGCCATCTTGCCATTCTATATTAAATGTTGATGTCGGAGCAGTGAGGGTAATAAATTCTCCAGGACATAGTGTTGTATCCGGTCCGAGTGTGAATGGATCCGGAGCATCGAGATAAGAAACAACGATGGTATCAGAAGCATCACCACATCTGTTTGTTTCGGCGAGTGAGAAAATACCGGGAGTAGTAACATTGAAAGATGATGAGGACGAACCATTCTGCCATTGGATGGTAGTGATGGCATCTGCATCAGACATCAAGAGAAGTATGCTTCCTTCACAAAGGGTAGTATCTGGACCTAAAGTAACTGTTGGAGGAACACCGGAGATATCAACATTGATTGTATCAGCATCTACACCACAGCTATTGCTTACTTGCAGAATGAACATACCAGATTGTGCTGTAGTATAATCAGGATCTGTAGATCCATCTTGCCATAGATACTCAACTCCTGAAACACCAGAAGGAATAGTAACAATGGCACCCTCGCATTCCTGGAGGTCGAGGCCAAGATTTACCTGGGGTCCTTGTGTACTTTCGATTACTTCAAGTGTATCGGAAGTTGTGCCACATTCATTGGAAATGATCAGTATGATGGATTCCTCTTGAGTGGATTGATAAGAGTTGTTTACAGATCCATCCTGCCATACATAATCTACATTTGAAATACCTGGAGAGACATTGATGATTTCACCGGGACAAAGAGATTGATCAGGACCAAGATCAAGGGTTGGTATTTCAGGAAGGGCATTTACAATGATGGTATCATAAGAAGCTCCACAACCATTAGAAATCGATGCAGTAATTTCACCAGGACCTATAGCGGTAAAATCAGGATCTGTAGAACCATCAGCCCAAAGTACAGAAACACCTGGAGTCTGAATCGTGAGTGTGAAAGATTGCCATGAACAAAGTGAAGTATCTGGACCAAGATCCAGTGAAGGAGTTGCAGGTAGTAGATCAACAAGCAAGGTATCAAAAGACGAACCACAGGCATTGCCTACTGCTACAGTAATCAATCCTGCACTTGAAACATCAAACGAAGACATTTCAGAACCATCTTGCCATAACCAGGAATCGACATTAGAAAAAGAAGGGACGATCCATTCATGATCACCAGGACAAATCTGTATATCGTTACCGAGGTCCACAGCAGGAGCAGGCCCGCCATCGAGAATGATCACCGTGTCGCGATCTGAACCACATGCATTACTTACAGTGAGGCTATAGGCACCAGGTGAGTCGACAAGAAGTTCCTGGTTTTGAGAATTATCGTTCCACAAATAATTGACACCACCAACCCCTGCATCAAGCGTGATAGATTGTCCTTGGCATAAATTTAGTTGTGTTGGTAAATCAATGGTGGGAGGGCTATTATTTACAGTAACATTAATCGTATCAGTAACACTACTGCAGGCATTGGATAACACAGCATAATAAGTTCCCGCGCTATTGACAAGTAATGTATCTGATGTACTTCCATCTTGCCAGAGATAAACTGCATTCTGATGATTAGCGTGTAACACTACTTCTTGTCCAGGACATAAACTCACATCTGGTCCAAAATCTATAGGAGATAGCAGTGAAGTATAATCTACCACAATATCATCAAATACCTCTCCACAAGAATTAGCGATCGTTAATGTATAAACCCCAGGGGCTGTAACTACCAGCGAATCATTATGAGAATTATCCTGCCATTCATATGTACCATCTACTGGTTCCGTAGTCAGTGTTACAATTTCATTTCCACAAACAACTATATCGGGGCCAAGGTCTATAGTAGGCGGATCAATAACAGTAACTACAACATGGTCGATCCCAGTTCCGCAAACATTGGTAACGTAAATGGTATACAATCCTGCAGCAAATATTTCATAGGTGGAAGAGTTGTTTCCATCTTGCCAGAGTATATCACCTAGTGCCGGGTCGATATCATAAACCAGGACATCCCCATTGCACAAATTTTGTTCATCAGTTCCAAGTTCCGGTTCAGGTACTTCAAGGTCGGTAATCACCACCTCATCACTTACTTCTCCACACATATTACTTACAGTGACTGCATATGTTCCAGCACCACTTACCTGGTAGGATGGTAAAGTGCTGTTGTCTTGCCATGTAAAATCACCAAGCGATGGATCAAAGAAAATATCGATCTCATCACCCAAACAAAGGATCACGTCTTCTCCAAGAGAAATCGGAGCCGGAGGATCCAGCACAATGATTTCAATCTCATCAATAGACTCAGCACAACCATCATCAAGGGTAACTGCATATATTCCCGAGGTGGACATGGTATATTCGGAATCATGAGATCCGTCATGCCAGGTATATTCTGCCAGATCCGGATCGAAAGAGACTTCATATACATCACCATTACAAATGGTCACTTCATCCGGACCAAGGTCAATTGGATCAAAATTTCCGTTAATGATCACCTCGATGGAATCAATTCCATAATTGCAGCCATCAGTAATGGTTAGACTATATACACCAGTTTCTGTAACGGTTAGGGTTGGACCGTGGCTTCCGTCTTCCCAGATGAGATTGTATTCGCTTACATCAGGATCAATTTCATATGAAAAACATTCATAGACAGGGCCATCAAGTTCAAGTGGTAAGTTAGCAGGAGCAACTCCTTCCACTACTGAAATATCTTCATAGAAGTAATAGGCAAGATCACTGCCACAGTTTGGATCTACCGGTGTATCTGAATCATTATGAAAATTTCCGATGGTAATGTAAGCTTCACCCCCAACGGCGAAAAAACATCCAGATATCAATGTCCAGTTCTCGTAATCATTTATAAAATCACCATTGGATTCAACCTGGGGTGTAAAATTTAAGGCCTCTGTGCCATTACTTGAAGGAGGATTTACTGACAAGTAAGCACCGATATTTCTCACAGGGCAACCATATTCTCCCGGGTTGACAAAAAAGCTGACATAGTACCAATGTCCGGCAACCAGCGGTGATAGCAACGGGGCTTGTATATATTCCCTGTACTCATAGGTCGGCAGTTTGCAATACCCACCCGCATAACCAACACCAGTAATAGCATCCTGATCACCAAAAAAACTAACAGGAACATCTGTAATATTGGTAGTGGAGCACTCATTAAATATATCCGGAGATCCTAAAGTTGGGCCTATCCAGGGAGGAGTGACCGTAGGACCATTGGCTCCAAAGCCTAATGGACAGGTGTTGTAGGTTTCAAAACTATAGTTTGGAACAAGGTTTTGGCCTGTCAACAAAACAACCCAACCTGTTGAGAACATGGCATAGAGGAGGGAGCGCTTGCAAAAACGGAAAGACATTCTAATTGGGTATTAGCAATATTGATCATATGTAGGTTTTGGCCAGAAGGTCGGCCAAGCTACAGGGTAGAAAGATAACCAATAGGGCAGAATAGCTGCCTAGGAATGAACCCTTCAACTAATATTATTGAAGGTTGACCGTGCGCAGTGTGGGTTATTTTTTTGGCATTTTATCCCAACTCACCTTAGTCTCATCATCGATGTTAAACAAGAGGTAAATGTTCTCTTTCTTATGATAAAAGGAATGAGTGCCTTCCCAGAGGCAGTCAATGCTATAAAGATTTTGAAGTGTGTGTTCTTCCCAGCGCCCTTCATATTTAACAAGGTTTATGATACGTATTTTGTGCTCACCTATAGGTAGGTCGATGGTCACCGAGCCACCTTTGGATTCACTTACCTCAGCGGATTCTCCCACCAGAGAGCTATCTATCCAAACCTGGGTTTTGCAGAGATGGTCATGCCCTTTTTCAATGCCGATAAATTTGAAGGTAGTTGTGAATGAAGTGGTCTGACCAAAAACTAAAAAAGAGGAGAGTAATAGCAAGACTAACACTGGAAGCGTTTTCATCGTAATCATTTTATGGGGTTAAATGAATATGATAAAGATAGGCAGTATAACCTTAACTTAACTTTTCCAGCAGGTTTTTCGTAGCCATAATACCATCATCCTCGCTAA
>Ga0157380_10002926_pt1 | contig 11606 bp, 11 predicted proteins | sample S35metaG_FD_119757 | JGI IMG/M metagenome (GOLD analysis project Ga0157380, IMG submission 119757) | Switchgrass rhizosphere microbial communities from Kellogg Biological Station, Michigan, USA - S3-5 metaG | ecosystem: Host-associated > Plants > Roots > Rhizosphere > Soil | place: USA...
ATGCCGCAACACGAACGTGCCAAGGTCGACTCATTAAACCAAGCGCAAAGAACTAAGAACCAAGGACTAAGATCCAAGGGCCACCCTCAACAACTTCAAATCAAACTGGAATCCCCCGAACGCGAATAATGGCTAATGAAGAGCTGATTTACCGGATCACGCGAGCCGTTTACGGTCGTTTGGGCGCAGGTGCCGACGAACAGACGGTTGAGCAATTGGTGACCGAGATCTATCGTGAGATCGAAACCTATCTTCCTGACAACAACCCGCAATTTCGAAAGACAGTCAGCGGCAGCCAAGGCTTGGGCGAGTCTCGCGGAGAAGGCTCATCAGACCGAATGGTGATTTCTGTGTTTGGAGTTGATCATCCGGGTATCGTAGCCGGGGTTGCGCAGATACTGGCAGAGGCCGCCTGCAGTATCGTGGACATCAATCAGACCGTCGTGCAGGGTAAGTTCGCAATGGTGATTATTGCTGATACATCGCGCGCTCGCGAAAGTGCGGCGAATCTCAAAGAGAGATTAGCCCGGGAAGGTGAGACGCTTGGCGTCAGAATCTATGCTCAACGCGAGGATCTCTTTAACGCAATGCACCGCATATGAATTTCGGATTGCGGATTGCGAATTACGGATTTGCTGAAGAGCTGCGAGTGATTGGGCATATGAGGAGTTCGAAGTTCCAAAGGTCTGATGCAATCTTCGAGAAACAGAATTCGCAATTCGAAATCCGCAATCCGAAATTCTTATGAAGCCTGAGATCTTCAGACGGTGTGCTTCGTGCGGAGCGTCATTCCGTTCGGGGGCACTGTTCTGCCCGCAATGCGGCGCGTCGGCGCAGCAAAAATCAAAAGAAGAGGCAGCGCCAGTTGAGCAGGTAGATGGAGCAACGACGAACTTAAGCTTGGGGATGACTACGTTAGTCGATCATGAGCCCGTTGCAGTCGAAGACCAACTTCAAACGATCGATGACACTCCTCCAGTCGCAGAGGCGAGTTCTGGAAAGCCGAATTTGGATCCCCTGGAGACTTCACAGTTCCAACGCGCACCGGACGCTCCGCAACCATTACATTCGCAGGCTGTCTCGAAAGAAGCGCCTGACCTTGGAAAACGTCCCAGACTTGGACCGGGGAGCGTTGAGCGAAGAATGCCAGGAGTTGAAAAGTTACGGAAGGGCACCAGTATCGTCATTGGCGAAGCTTCATTTGATCCGAGTCTTCGCTTCGTCCTCGTCGCTGCGCTCTTGTTCTTGTTATTCGTGGTCTTGCTGATCCTGAGCAAGTGGATTGGGTAGGGAAGGAAGTAATCAGTAATCAGTAATCAGTAATCAGCAAAACCTAGTGAATCGTCGGCTTAACTGAGAATCTCTCAACCTGGATTAGCGAACAAAAAACATTCATTGACGTCTAGTACTGATTACTGATTACTGATTACTGATTACTGATTACTGATAGCTGATTGCTGAACACTCCCTATGGAATACACCCAGGCAGAAATTCTTCAGACAGTGGCGATGACCGAGATGGAGCATCTCGACGTGCGCACGGTCACGCTTGGGTTGAATCTGCTTGATTGTGCCAGCGCCTCAATGTCTGAGACTGCCGAGCGAGCTCGCGCGAAGATTGAACGGATGGCAGCGCGGCTCGTACAGACCGTCGATGAGATTGGCGACGAGATGGGCATTCGAATTGCCAACAAACGCATCTCGGTCACGCCAATATCATTAATCACTGAAGGCAGCGGCGGCAATCCGACCGAGGTTGCACGCGCGATCGACGCTGCAGCGGCCGTGGTTGGTGTCGATTTCCTCGGCGGCTATTCAGCCCTCGTTCCCAAGGGCGCCACCCGTGGGGAAGAGGAGTTCATTGACTCAATTCCTGAAGCCCTGTCCACAACGCGGCGCCTTTGCTCTTCCGTTAATGTTGCCACCACGCGCGCCGGCATCAACATGGATGCGGTCAGACAGATTGGTCGCATCATTAAGGAAGCTGCGGAACGCACCCGTAACGAGAGTGGACTGGCTTGCGCGAAGTTTGTTTGTTTTGCCAATGCAGTTGAAGACAATCCGTTCATGGCCGGCGCCTTTCACGGAGTCGGGGAAGCTGAAGCAGTCATCAACGTTGGCGTGTCCGGTCCAGGGGTAGTCAATCACGCTATCCGTCGCGCTGATCGAAATTTGCCGTTGCACGAGCTCGCGGACTTGATCAAGAAGTTCTCTTTCAAGCTTTCACGCGCCGGCGAGTTAATCGGGCGAGAAGCGGCTCGACGGCTTGGACTTCCTTTTGGAATTATCGATCTGTCCCTGGCGCCTACACCGGTGCCGGGTGATTCAGTTGCTGAAATTATCGAAGCGATGGGATTCGAACGCGCCGGCACTCACGGCACCACGGCGGCGCTGGCGCTGCTGACTGACGCGGTGAAGAAAGGTGGCGCGATGGCGAGTGCGTCAGTCGGCGGAATGAGTGGCGCTTTCATTCCGGTCTCCGAAGACGCGGCGATGATCGAAGCCGCGCGGGTGGGCGCGCTCTCACTCGATAAACTGGAAGCCTGGACAAGTGTTTGTTCCGTCGGTATCGATATGGTGGCGGTGCCCGGTTCGACTTCAGCAGAAACCATTTCCGCGATCATCGCCGACGAGATGGCGATCGGAGTGATGAACAACAAGACCACCGCGGTCCGTATCATTCCGGTTCCAGGGCGAGAAGTAGGTGAGATGGTCGAGTTCGGCGGCCTGCTTGGCAGCGCCCCAATCATGCCCGTGAACAAGTTTTCCTCCTCCGACTTCATTCGCCGCGGCGGCCGCATCCCCGCCCCAATTCACTCGTTGAGAAATTGAAACAGGCAGGGCGATTCACTTCTGAGGAAAGGGATCGTAGGCCACCCACCCATTCCTCTGAATAGCTTCATTCACAACTGGACTCTCGACCAATGACAACACCTGCATTTTGTACTTTGCATTGATCGGGATTTCGATGATTTTGGAACCGGCGGGTAACTTCTGTGGCTCGACCCTCACATAGAAGTAGTACTCATACCACGCATCCCACGGAACTTTTGGCGGCGTTTCAATTGGCACGAACTGCGGATGGCCGATCAACAGATTGACGTTTCTCTCGAGTAGATAGTTCAGGGTGGCTCGTCTCTGGTGTCCCGGGCGGGAGAAGGGAATCTCACCATGTCTCGCGACCCATTGATCGTTGATGCCAAGAATATCAATCGTCTTCAGCTGTGAGTAATACGGAATTGCGCCAGCGGCAGTGACTGCTATGGTCACCTCCCGATCGTGTGGGAACGCCTCACGCAGAACCTGCCCAATCCTGACCCAATCATTTCGCTCATGGTAAAGGTATGCTGAAAGACTCGGGATGCTATCGACATCCCAATGACGCATGGCCGGGTTTGTGAACGTGAGGTAATGATGGATCGATCCACAAAGAACCAGCAATACCAGGATTACCTGCAGCCAATGTCGGTGTAATTGTTTGCAGGTTAGCCAGACTATACCCATAAAGATATAGGGCAAGACCGGCACGAAGAATCGAAACTCCATGAAGTCCCCGGCAACGAAAATCACATAGCTGAGCCAGGTTATCGTGGCGACCGCCAGGATCAGCCAACCTTTGTTATTTTGTTGTCGCAGCCGCCTGGCAAACGCCAAAAACAGAAACGGGAAGAGAACCAGCCAATATGAGTAGAAGAACAGGCAGACATAAATCAAGCCGCGTTTCACCCCGCTTAGCGAAGCGACCTTGACGTAAAAACTGTTAGGCAGCACTGAACCGTAGAAGTTCATTTTCCAAATCAGCCAACTGCCCACGAGCAGCCCAACCGGGCCGATCGCCATACCAAGTCGAAGCCATAGGCGTCTGCTTTCCTTCCGGTGCTGAAAAACTTGAATTAGAGTCAAACCCAGCACGAGCCCTACGATGAGCACTGAATCAAGGCGCGTCATTATTGCCAGCGCGGCCAGCAGGGAAAGCAAAGCGAGGCGGGCCGCAGACCAGTTGTCTTTGCCGGTAGAGAAAAAGAGCCACATGCAGGTCACGAACAGACATGCTTGTAACTGAGTTTCCAATCCTCCAGTGGCATAACAGCTGAAGCTGTAATTTGTCCCCAGCAGCAGTAGGGACAACAGTGCGAGGTTACGTGAATGAAATAAAATCGCCGCCAAACGGTAGGCAAAAAAGAGTGTTAGTTCGAATAGGAAGAGACCAAGTCCGAAGACATATCTAATCGGATCCAGCTTGAGAACGAGGGCCAGGCTGACAATGATGGTCCATAGAAAATTGGTATAGCCTTCGACGCGTTCACCCTCGTTCCAGACCAGGCCTTTGCCTTGAACGAAGTTATCTGCGTATCGAAAGGAGATGAAAGCGTCGTCCTGAATGAAGCGGTTGCGCCAGGCCAGAATTCCCAGCGCGATGAACACCAGAACCGCGATCAAGGTGAAGTGCGATTTGTAGAAATTGGTAAGTTTGGTGAACAAGATTTAGGTCGCGAACGCTTTCAGCGTTTTCACTGGGTCGCCCATTAGAATCCTGGGGCGGGGCCCAGGCTGGAATTAGCTAACGCTTTTGACGTAAGGGTAAGTCATAGAGCAGATTCTGTTTTGTTCCAAACAACCAACATCAGAACTCGCGTATCGTGCTATAACCTTCGTGAAACTCCAAGCCTTATTTGTTCCTGAGTATTCATGAACGAACCCGGTCTAAGCTCGGTGCCGTCCAAATCCAAGTTTCCTCTTGGGCTGCTTCTAATCATCGTCATGTCCACGATTGGGCTGGTTGTTTATTCCCAAACCGTTGCTTACTTTGGCGACGAATCACTGCACCTGGTGGCGGGCCAATTGATCGCAGCCGGTCAACGGCCGTACGTCGACTTCTTCTATCACCACACACCGCTCTTCGCTTATCTCATCGGCTGGTTGGTTGCCGTTTTCGGAGACAGTTGGCGGGTGGTGCACGTATTCTCCGCATTGTTAACAGGCGGGACTTTGCTGATGACGGCAGCCTATCTTCATGCCCGCGCAATTGAAACGACGCGCTTCATCACCGCAACTTTAGGTGTACTGCTGCTGGTTGAGAACGCATACGTAATCTCCTATGGCACCGTAGCTTTGCCTTATTCCTTGTGTTTGTTTCTCACCGTGAGTGCGTTTGTCTTCTCTACGGAATGTGTGAATCAGAAGTCGCTCACGCGAGCATTTCTGGGAGGATTCTGTGCTGGAGCGGCAGCGGCCTCTTACCTTCTAACGGCTCCGGTGATTCCGGTGCTGTTTGTCTGGATTTCGATCAACAACAAAGCCGGCAGCCGAGTGCGCAAAGGTCTTTCTTTCTTGCTTGGTGTTGTCGTCCCATTCGCTCCACTTGTTTGGCTCAGCTCTCGAGCTCCCCGACAAGTTTGGTTTGACCTGATTCAATATCATCTCTTTCATCGCAGCGGACGCGACCTGGGGCTCTGGTTCAACTTACGTGAGATCGCCGGCTGGTTTGTTTCAATTCAGGGAGTAATCCTGGTGGGCTTTGCACTGGGAGCTTTTCTTTTGACGAGAAGGCTTGTAGCAGAAAGTCGATTAAGTCGGGAACTAAGCCTTTCTATTTTGTTAGCGGCCGCTTTGAGTCTATTGATTTCCGTTTCTCGACCGGTGTCATCGTTCTACTTCGTCTTGATCACTCCTTTCCTGGCAATTCCGGCTGCCCTTGGAATTGCCTTACTGCACTTGCGCGTGCGAGCTTCACTAAGATTCGCTTTCGTCCTCGCACTCGTCATTGTTTATGGTGCCGGTATATCCGCGAAGCGTTACATTTGGTTGCGACAGACATCGTACGCAGCGCATGGTACAGTCAAAGACATAGCACGGATTGTTGACGAAGTTACGCCACCGACAGGTATGATATACGCCTTTGAGGCAGTATATTTTGAAGCGCACAAGCTGCCGCCGCCGGGATTGGAGAATCGATTCAATCCGCAATCAAGAGCCGACGAATGGCTAAAGGCCGGGCGGTTCGATACAGTTTGTATCGGCTCGAGCAATCCGCGGATTAAAGAATTCAGTTTGTTGGAAAGATATCGACAACGGCGCAGTCTGAATTTGAATGGTTTCGACTTCTACGTCCTTTGGGATAAGGCGTCGCAATCAGACTCGCTTGTAACGCGAACTGTTAGTTTGCGTTGATTGAATTGCATTCAACGTCAGCGCAAACTAACAGTTCGCGTTACATCAGAAGGAGACTGAAAATGGAAGAAGCTTTGGGGATGGTTGAATGCAGAGGCTTAGTCGCCATGATCGAAGCGGCGGACGCAATGGTGAAATCGGCTAATGTACGACTGGTCGGCTGGGAAAAGATCGATGCCGGTCTGGTTACGGCTATTGTCAGAGGCGAAGTAGCTGCTGTTCGCAGCGCGGTAGACGCTGGTGCCGCCGCAGGACGGCGAGTGGGCGAGGTCGTCGCTACTCATGTAATTCCCAGGCCTCACGGAGAAGTTGATCAGGGCATCCCGGTGCTGCATACCGGGGAAACTACACGAAAGAAAATCAGCGGCTCTGTACCCTCCAAGTAAACTCCCACGCGGATGAGTCTTACTCTTTACCTACTTCGCCACGGTCAAACAGCTCTCAGCCGTGAAGACAACTTCTGTGGTTCCGGACTCGATCCCGAGCTAACTTCCGAAGGCGCGGCCATGGCGCAAGCCTTCGCCGATACCTACCAATCGAAAACGTGGAAAGCCATTTACAGTAGCGATCTGCAAAGAGCTACAGCAACGGCGCGACCTCTTTGCGAAGCGGTGCGAACGACATTGCAGGTTCGAGAAGGCTTAGGAGAGATTGCGTATGGCAAGTGGGAAGGGCAAACAAAACAGGATGTCGACCGAGACTATCACGATGACTACATAAGTTGGCTGGCCGATCCCGCCTGGCATGCACCGACAGGTGGCGAGATGGCCTTTGCGGTCGCCAAGCGCAGTCTCCCAGTCATAGAAGAAATCAAACAGCGGTTTTCTGATGGTAACGTTCTGGTCGTTTCACACAAGGCCACCATCAGGATTGTGCTTTGTCATTTGCTGGGAATTGATTTGGGCAGATTTCGTTATCGCATCGGTTGTCCGGTCGGTTCTGTCAGCATCGTGGAATTCTTGACTCATGGTCCTCTTCTGCAAGCCTTGGCAGATCGTTCACATCTTACGGATGAACTTCGGTCTTTGCCCGGTACTTAGTTTTCGTTCAACCAAAGCGTCATGCTGGAGACTCTCCGAAATTTCCGCCGCTTCGCACTACTAATTCTGTTTCTTCCTTTTCTTTGCGCGACGACGAATGCACAACAACCCTTTGTCACGGACGACACTGATACAACACCAAAGCATCATTTTCATTTTGAGTTCAGTAACGAACTTGACGTCTTGCAACGGGCATCATTCCCGAGCACCAAACAAAATACCGCAGACTCCGAACTCGACTTTGGACTCTCAAAGGATCTCGAGATCGGAATCGAGGTCCCGTACCTCACGATCTTCAACGCCAGAAACACTGCTCAGGCGAGATTCTCTGGAGTCGGTGACACCAACCTGTCGCTGAAGTACAACTTTTTGAAGGAAGCTGAGCATTCAAGCAAACCAGCCTTAGCGATTGCGCTGAATTTAGAACTTCCGACAGGAAACGTATCGCGCCAATTGGGTTCGGGTTTAGCCGACTTTTATATGAACGGTATTCTGCAAAAGTCGATCACGCCAAAGACGAAGCTCCGATTGAACGGTGGAATTCTGTTCTCCGGTAATGAAACAACCGGAGTCATTGGGATTAGGACTCGCGGTACCGTTTTCACCGGCGCCGGATCTCTGGTTAAGCAAATCAATCCCAGACTTCAGCTTGGAATCGAAGTTTCGGGAGCTACGACGAAAAACCTGAACCTCGCCAAGGGACAACTACAAACTCAGTTCGGCGGGAACTATCAACTTAAGAATAATATCTCGCTTGATTTCGGCGTGATTGGAGGCAGGTTTGCGGCGAGTCCTCGACTCGGGCTGCAACTCGGCATTTCGATTGACTTTTGATCGTCGTAATTAGGATTCATTTGTTGGCGATGCGCCCAAACTCTTCTCCAGTTTCGTAAATCGCGACATCATTTTTTCATAAATGCGGTCCGTCTTCTCGTGAAGATGGGCCACTTCTAACTCGGCCTTGATGTTCACTTCATATTCGATATCGGCCCGCACCTTGTCTTTCTCAGCCTGGCGATTCTGACTGATTAGCACAAAGCATGCGAGGAAGATGGCCTCGAGGGAAACGATCATTGTTAGAAGACCAAATGGAAAAGGATCAAACGCGCGCTGACCTAATATGACTGTGTTAAGGGAGATCCAAATGAAGAACCAAACTGTGTGAGAGATCAAAAAGGGCATGCTGCCACTGAACCACGCCAGCCAATCGGCTATGCGCTGAAGAAATGAAACTTTGGTCTCCATCTCTTCATTGAGATTGCGTGAGACTCGAGTTCTCAGCAGTTCGTCGGCCTTTCGTGTCAAGCCACTTAACGCCGCCAGCATGTGCAACGCTGACTCTGGCTTTCGCTGAAACAACAGGACCAGGTCGTCACGGTCCAGCACCAGCACTTCAGTGTCCGCCATCGCCACCGCAGTAGCCGTACGAGGCCCGGTGTCGAGCATCGCCAGCTCGCCGAACATGTCACCACTCTCGGCAGTCGTCAGTACGATCTTTTGTCCGGCCGTATCTTTAATGAAGAGTTCAATCGCACCGGACTGGACAATAAACAACGAATCACCAGGATCGCCTGCCTGGAAAAGAGTATGACCTTGAGGTAGTGATAATTCGTCAACGACCTTTGCGAGAGCGATGCGATCGTCCTCGTTCAGAAGTTCGAACATTTTGATGCCGTTAAGAAAGCTGGGATCACAGGGCATTAGGAATCCTCAAAACGGAGCTGAGTAAAAGAACGGACGGATTATACAACTGTTTTGCGCTTTGAGCGGCGGTGACCAGGATGGTGACGTATTCTTAGGCGCACCTTAATCAGTTTCGGCGCTGAAGGAAGCGATAGAGTGCGAGTTCAAATCGAGCAAGTCGCGTTGTTTGTAAGCGTAGGTTGGTAAGTGTATTGACGGTCAGCTTGTTACTAAGGTATAAGCGCAATAGTTCTCTTGATTGTTGCTCAGGCCCAAGTTAATCGCTATCCCTCGTCGGGGTTCCTGCCTCGCCACTTGCGGCCCACTGTTCCTCGGTTGTCGGGAGACGCATTCAAGACCGGAGCCATTAATGAGCCAATTGATTCCCCCGTATCCCTTCATCCTCAACAAACTTAACGAAGGTAGAGTTATTCCTTTTCTCGGCGCGGGTGCGTCGCTCGGCGGACGCCTGGCTGGTGCGACGTGGAAAAAAGGGAACAGGAGTTTTCTTCCCCTGGGAAGCGAACTGGCGGGGTATTTGGCAGATACAACCCAGTTTCCGATGGAAGAGACGTTGGACCTCACCAAAGTGGCTCAGTACTACAATGTCGTCGGCGGGCGTCAGGCTTTGAATGAAGAATTACATGGCATCTTCAATTGCGATTATCCACTCACGCCTCTGCATACTTTTCTCGCTAGCTTGTCGACGCCTTTGTTGATAGTCACAACCAATTATGACGATCTCATCGAGCGCGCCCTCGACGAAAAGAATCAGCAACTGGGCGACAAGGCTCGCCCCTACGACGTGGTCATACACACCACGGATGTGAACTGCGGAGACCTGCTTTTGTGGTGGTCTTACGGCGCTGCCGAGCCGATCAAAATTGCTCCAAACAAACTGGACGTCGATTTGAATGAAAGAACTGTGATTTACAAGATGCACGGCGCCGTAGATCGGAAACATCCGGAGCGAGATAGTTACGTCATTACCGAAGATGACTACATCGACTTTCTGGCGCGCATGACCAAAAACAAAGCGGTGCCGGCAATCTTTGCCGAGCTTTTCCAGCGACGCCATTTTCTGTTCCTGGGGTATGGGCTAAACGATTGGAATCTACGCGTGGTCCTGAACCGAATCGAAAAAGATCTGCGCCGCCCCAAAGGCATCACCTCCTGGGCAATCCAATATCGGACTCGACTACTGGAACGGCGCTTCTGGCAAGAACGCGGGGTCGAGGTTTACGACGTTTCGCTTGACGATTTTGTGCTGGCGCTTGAGCAACGCCGAGAGCAACACAAGGAATCGTGACCATGAATCCAGCACCCACTGTGCGCCGCTCACCATACCAGGGGCTCATTCCTTATGCCGAGGGCGATGCGCCTTTCTTTTTCGGGCGTGAAAAAGAGACGCGTCTGATCATCGCCAACATGTTCGCTTCGCCACTCACGCTCCTTTACGGAGCCAGTGGCGTGGGCAAGTCTTCAGTCCTGCGCGCAGGCGTAGCTCATCAGCTACGAGGGCGCGCTGACCTCATCGTGGTACCCTTTAATACCTGGCAAAGTAACTCGGCAGGCGACCTGGTGCAGGCAATTGCGGCCGCGATCCACCAACCGGATCAAAATAAAAGTTCGAATCACCTGACCTCCGCACCAGCCCCTCAGCCATCGCTGCCCCAGTACTTGCAAGCCTGCTACCAGCAGACGGGGCGGCGGCTCATGATCATTCTCGATCAGTTTGAGGAATACTTTCTATATCATCCGCAGGAGGATACTTTTGCCTCCGAGTTTCCAGCGTCTGTCTTACAAGCAGACGTTCCCGTTAGCTTTCTAATTTCAATCCGTGAAGATTCGCTTGCCAAGCTCGACCGCTTCGAAGGACGTATCCCAACCCTGTTCGATAACTACCTGCGTGTGGAACACCTCAACAGCAGTGCGGCGCGCGAGGCAATTGAAAAGCCAGTCGAGGAATACAACAAACGGCTCCAGAATGGCGAGCAGTCGATCCTCCTGGAACCAGCGTTGACGGAGGCCGTGCTGCATCAGGTGCAGACTGGTCGGGTGATTCTTGGTGAGGCAGGGCGGGGCATATTCAAGACGGAAGCCAGCACAGCGCAAATCGAGACCCCGTTTTTGCAAATGGTCATGACGCGTTTGTGGGATGAGGAAATGCGCGCGGGCTCGAACGTGCTGCGGTTGTCGACCTTGGATGGCTTGGGCGGCGCAGAACGCATTGTTCGCACGCACCTCGATGAGACGATGAGCGCGCTTTCACCTGAGCGCCAGCAGATTGCGGCTGAAGTCTTCCATTATCTCGTCACTCCCTCCGGGACAAAAATAGCTCACACCAGTCCAGATCTCGCCGAATATGTCCGACTTCCGCGAGCAGAGCTCTCGCCCGCCCTGGAGGAACTTGCCAACGGCGACACACGCATCCTTCGCGGCGTTGCGCCCCCACCCGATCAGCCCGGTGAGACGCGTTATGAAATCTTTCATGACGTGCTGGGCGCAGCCATCCTTGACTGGCGTGCGCGATACCTTCAGATGCGGGAGGTCGCTGCACAACAGTTGAAGCTGGCCGCCGAGCGAAAGCGGACTAGGCGCTTGCGCCTTGCCCTACTCGGGGTTGCGCCGCTACTCCTGGTCATGATCGGTCTGACCGTCTTTTACTACAATTACGCGCGCATACTTGGGGGAATTCTCAAAGGCCCCATA
>Ga0157380_10002927_pt1 | contig 11603 bp, 11 predicted proteins | sample S35metaG_FD_119757 | JGI IMG/M metagenome (GOLD analysis project Ga0157380, IMG submission 119757) | Switchgrass rhizosphere microbial communities from Kellogg Biological Station, Michigan, USA - S3-5 metaG | ecosystem: Host-associated > Plants > Roots > Rhizosphere > Soil | place: USA...
ATACGTCCGTCTTCTGCATATTCCCCACAGGAAAGAGAAGGCGACTGAGCCATGACTGACGAAGACGGTAGAGGAAATAGCTTTGATCTTTCTTGGGATCGGCTGCTCGCTGAAGAGTCGGCGCTCCCTCGGATTCGCCAATGCGAACATAGTGGCCGGTGGCCACAAAATTGAACCCGCGTGCGTCCGCGAACTCGATGAGACTCCGCAGTTTGACGCGCTCATTGCACCGGACACAGGGATTGGGCGTTGTGCCGTCGAGATAGCCGGCAATAAAGTCGTCGATCACGCCGGCACGAAAGGCTTCTCTGGTGTCGACCACCTCGTGTGGGATCTTCAATGTCTGCGCAACGTATCGGGCAATACCGACCTTGCAGCACCCACGTTCCTCCCAGCGCTTAGAGACCGCGACTGTTTCGTCTTCGTGTTCCCAGACCTGAAGGGTGACGCCATGAACGTCGTAGCCCTGGCGAACCAGAAGCGCTGCGGCGACAGAGCTATCCACTCCACCGCTCATGCCAAGGAGAACTGTAGGGCGAGCCATAAGGCCGCTATTGTACTGAGGAGACAGGAAAAGGGCTAGAGGGCTGTTCTCTGCAGCTAATGGGCGGATGCAACCAAGCTGGGAGCCACGTTTACCGCGAGGGCGCGTTCGTCGCTCCAAAGATTGGCACCCATGTCACACATGCCATGGAAACGAGAGCCTTCTTCGATCGCAATGACCGGGGTTCGGATATCGCCAACAAGAACACCGGGCTTAAGGATGTGAATCTTTTCAATGGCAGTGATGGTGCCGTTGATCTTGCCGCTATTCATGAGCACCCCGGCCGACACGATGCCCTCGATCACGGCATACTCTCCCACGATTAAGGTTCCGGTTGTATGAATCTCGCCTTCGACGCGTCCATCAACCCGGACGGTGCCATCAAAACTCACGACACCCTTGAAGTCCACGCCCTTCCCGAGGAGCGTAATGTTTTCATTGCCCTGTTCGGCTTGCTGGCCCCGTTCTTTCGCTGCCCACATAATCGCCTCCTCAAACTCCTCCCGCGCATGCATGGTCTCTCGCCACGCAACCGATGAGCAGGATAAATACCTAAATATTAATATTTCCCCTTAACCATTGGCTCGCTTAAGGCTAGGCGGCGCAATTACTCCCACCGGATGCAGCGGCAGGTCTCGCGGGAGTTCACGCACTCCGTTAGCCATCTCAAGTGCACCGTTGAAGAGCACGCCATCTTCCATCGATAAGACCGGGGTCTTGACACTTCCGTTCATGACGGCCGGAGATCGGAGTTTGATGCATTCCTTGGCGATGACCTCGCCGGTGATCTTTCCTCTTGACACGATGGTTCCGGCGGTGATTTTTGCCTGGATGATGGCCTCTTCACCGACTAACAACATGCCATCTGTATGGATTTCTCCGTCGAGATACCCGTCGATTCTCACCGTTCCACTATAGGAGATAGTGCCTTTGAACTCAACACCCTTCCCCACAAAGGCGTTAATATCTTCGGCCTTGTCTGACATTGAGTTGGCAGCAGCTATGGTCATCTTTTCGCTTTCCGGCTCATTGACGCTCATCTCTTCTTTTTTTTCCTGCCCCCACATGAACGTGTCTCCTCAAGTCGATGACCCCACTATTTCGTTTGTCGTAGTTGCGATACGGTGTATGGAAAATCCTCGATCAGCGTGAGTATGGTCACGAATACGTAGAAGCAACAAGTATGCCTCTGTCTCTCATGATTTTTACGAGGCCAGGCTGAATAGAACGAACTAATTCAAAAGTGTCTCAAGAATCCCGTCGAGTTCTGGGGGGGAGAAGTAGTGAATGACGATTTTCCCTCCACGCTTTCCTTTTTGGATCATGACTTTAGTGCCCAATCGTTTTTGTAATCGTTCTTCGACATCAGACCAGGGTGTTCGCCGTAATTCCTTTGTCCCTCGCTTCTTTCCAGTCAGTGACACTTCAATGAATTTTTCCGTCTCTCTCACTGATAAGGCTTTTGAGACCACAAGCTGGGCGACTCTAAGCTGTTCATTTTGACCTGGAAGACCAAGAATAACTTTGGCATGTCCCATGGAAAGCTGATTCGATTCAATTAGCTGCTGGATCTCTAAAGGAAGCTGTATAAGACGCACGATATTGGCGATCGATGATCGTTCACAACCGACTCGTCGCGCAATTATGTCCTGAGTCAGTCCAAATTCGTTCATCATCCGATGGTAGGCCCTAGCCATCTCCATGGGATTGAGATCTGCGCGTTGAAGATTTTCCACCAGCGCTAGAACGACTGATTCTTCATCTCCGCAATTGCGAATGACGGCTTGAATCGTCTCCAGCCCCGCTTCTTTCGCCGCACGCCAACGCCGTTCGCCGGAAATGAGTTCGTATATTCCATCACCCTTGCGCCGTACTAAAATTGGTTGCAGCAACCCGCTCTGCTTCAATGAATCCGTGAGTTCTGCCAGTTCCTGAGCCGAAAAATTTTGTCTTGGCTGGTACCGATTGGGTACGATTGCATCGACCCGCAGATGTTGAATCTCCGATAATTCAGATATTGCCACGGGCTTGGCAGCAGGCAACAATGCGTCGAGTCCTCTACCGAGCGCTTTTTTCTCCATGACTCACAAACTCCTTTGCTAGTGACAAATAGGCCTGAGAACCTGCAGATGCAACGTTATATAACATGGCTGGACGTCCATAGCTCGGAGCCTCCGCCAGTGTCACATTGCGAGGGATCATGGTGCCGTAAACAACCTCTTTGAAATGCTCACGAACTTGCTCAACGACTTGACGCGCCAACGTATTCCGCGCATCGAACATTGTCAAGACGATCCCTTCCAATTTAAGGTCGGGGTTAAAGGATTGACGAACTCGATCGATGTTTCCAACCAAGCGGCTTAACCCTTCCATGGCATAGTATTCACATTGAACCGGGACGATTATACTCTCTGCCGCGACGAGGGCATTCACCGTCAGAATTCCTAATGTAGGAGGACAATCGAGAAAGATAATGTCAAATAACGGGTTCACATCTCGCAAGAAATGTTGAAGCAGTCTTTCCCGCTCTTCCACATTCACCAGCTCTATTTCTGCCCCAGACAAGTCAGCATTTGCTGGCAAAAGTGACAAACCGCTCACTTCTGTGGCTTGCACAACATCTTGAAACTTCACATATTTAATAAGGCAGTTGTATACAGTTGTTTGCAGGGAACGGGGGTCGACCCCTAATCCACTTGTGGCGTTCCCTTGCGGATCCATATCCACAAGCAAGACACGCTTCCCTAGGAGTGCGACACCAGCAGCCAGGTTCACGGCCGTTGTAGTTTTTCCTACGCCACCCTTCTGATTTGCGATCGCTACAATCTTTGCCATAGCTCGAATTGATTTAGCTATTCCTCATACATTCATCGATAATGTTCCACGTGGAACTTACATGTATGTAATTGATTATATTATAAAATACAACTACCAATCACTGTGACGACTCTCTTGCCAGATCCTTGAGGAAGAATGAAATCTATTTCGCTCATAAGATCAAACTCTTTTCCGATCTCCTGTTTCTTGATGGTCTCTGTTCGATACAAGACAACTTTGCCTCTTGAAGTCAGCAATGCAGGGAGGTATTTCTTGACTTCTTCATATTTCAAAGCTCTTAGTACGACCACATCAATAACATCATTGAGAGGCTGCTTGGTATATTGTTCTATGGTGCCACAAAACGTAGATACGTCCTGAAGCTTTAACAAGCCGATCACTGAGTTGAGAAATGAACATTTCTTCTGAATTGGCTCTACTAGGATCAGTCGTATATCAGATCTCACGATTTTAAGAGGGATACCAGGAAAGCCTCCCCCTGATCCCACATCCACCACCAGGCTTTTTTGTGGAAAGCTTGTCGCGACAAGCCCAACAAGTGAGTCCACGAAATGTTTGATGATTATTTCTTTAGGGTCGATGATCGCCGTGAGATTGATCGCCTTATTCCACTCAATGAGATGAGCAAGATAGCGCACGAACTGATCCGCATGGGCTTCCGCGATTGTCAGCCCAAGTTCCTTTACGGAGCTAATCGTGAATTCGCGCAATTCTTGTTCATGTTCCACGTGGAACAATTACGTGAATCAGCAGATGAGGTCAAGACATTCCAGAGTAGGTAGTAAAGATCTCCGCGCGTACCCGTCTAGGGTAAGACTTGCAGAGCACTATCTCGATCGGATTCGCCCTTGTACTTTTCAAGGGCTACGAGGAGAAGAGAAATTGCCGCTGGTGTGACTCCTGAAATTCTCGATGCCTGGCCAATAGACGCGGGTCGAACTTTTTTAAGCTTTTCACAGACCTCTCGCGAAAAGCCAAGAGTCCCATCGTAATTGAAGGCTATTGGGATGGGTTTCGTTTCGAGCTTTTTAAATCGACCTACCTGTTGAAGCTGGCGCTTGATGTAGCCTGAGTACTTGACTTGTAGCTCTACTTCATCAGCAGTTTCAATGTCTTGTAATACATCAACCCCAAGTGCCTCTAACAGAGTCTTATAGCTCGTTCCCTGGCGACGCAAAAGTTGGGCTGCGGTGCAGGGCCCAGAGATGTCCTCAATCTGAACTTTAGCTAGGCGTTCACGAACAGCTTCCGTGAGTTTTGGTCGAAGCTCTTCGAGGCGAACGAGCTCAGATGCAATTGTTTTCTGTTTTATCTGAAACCGTGCATAGACCTCGTCGCCAATCAACCCAACTTGCCGCCCAGTATCAGTTAATCGAAGATCGGCATTCCCATGGCGCAATAATAGGCGATACTCTGCTCGCGATGTAAACATGCGATAGGGTTCACGCGCATCTTTCGTAATGAGATCGTCAATAAGCACGCCAATATAGGCCTGGGATCGGTCAAGCACTAATGGCAACCTCCCTCGAAGCTTCAGCGCCGCATTGATTCCGGCCATTAAACCCTGAGCCGCTGCCTCCTCGTATCCAGATGTCCCATTGATCTGTCCCGCGTGGTATAGGCCATCAAGAAGCTTGGTCTCCAGAGTCGGATGCAATTGCCGTGGAGGAAAGTAGTCGTACTCGATTGCATAGCCAGGCTTGAGCATAATGGCTTGCTCTAACCCGGGAATCGTCTTCAGCATCGCGGCCTGCACATCAACTGGCAGGCTGGTGGAGATTCCGTTGGGATAAAATTCACAACTATCCAATCCTTCCGGCTCGATGAAAATCTGGTGTCGTTCTTTGTCTGCAAAGCGTACGACTTTATCTTCGATCGACGGACAGTACCTCGGTCCCACCGATTCAATGATACCGCTGTAGAGCGGCGACCGGTCCAGATTCTGTTGAATCAACTCGTGCGTCGCGCGATTGGTGTGGGTCAAATGACAGGGGAGTTGCCGGTTCTCGATCCGGTCTGTCCGATACGAAAACGGCGGCGGTGGATCATCTCCTGGCTGGGGTACCATCACGGAAAAGTCGATGGTCGTCCCTTTCAAGCGAGGAGGCGTGCCGGTTTTGAGCCGGCCCACCTCGAACCCCAGGTCGCGCATACAATCGGATAGGTGCTCGGCGGACGCCTCTCCAGCTCGTCCCGCAGGAAAATGATTCAAGCCGATATGGATAAGTCCCTTAAGGAAAGTTCCCGATGTCAGAATAACGGCCTTTGCTTGAATGTGATCGCCGCTACTCGTCACCACGCCTGTAATCGCGCCGGCATGCGTCAGCAAGCGATCCACCGTTCCCTCGCCGATCGTCAGCCCTTCCTGCTGGCTCACTGTTCGTTGCATGGCCTCTCGATACAGCTTTTTGTCACATTGGACGCGAAGGGCTCGCACCGCCGGACCTTTACTTGTGTTGATGAATCGGAACTGGATGCCGGCTTGATCCGTGTTCCGCGCCATCTCACCACCCAGCGCATCGATTTCCTTTACCAGATGCCCTTTGGCAATTCCCCCGACCGCCGGGTTACATGACATGTGCGCGATTCGGTCGTGATCCATGGTGAGCAGCAAGGTTTGCGCACCCATGCGTGCCGCAGCCAGAGCAGCCTCACAACCGGCATGCCCCCCACCCACCACAATGACATCAACGGTCTGTCCCACGTTCAACCTTTTCCTATTTGCCGATACAAAACTCTGAAAAGATCCGACCAAGGATTTCGTCCGTCGTGATGGCGCCCGTAATTTCACCGAGTGCGTCGGCAGCGGCGCGCACATCGATCGAGACCAGCTCCCCTGCCGCCCCCCAATGCACAGACTCAAGGGCCTGGTCCAAGGATTCACCGGCCCGGCGCAACGCATCACGGTGTCGCACATTTGTGACAGTGACACCCTCCGCTGCTTCAAAGCCCCCAGACAGCAGCTGAGCGCGAAGAGCCGACTTCACTGTTTCAACTCCCAAACCCGTTTTTGCAGAAATACTATATGAAGAATGGTCCGCAAGCGCGGCATCCGACTCAACCGCATCGGTCAAATCGGCTTTGTTCAGCAGCACCATATGCTTGCGATTCTTAACCACACTCAAAAGCTTCCGATCATCACTCGTGAGGGGTAGACTCCGATCCACTACCACGAGTAAGAGATCCGCTTCGTCCTGTGCGACATGCGTCCGTTTGATCCCTTCCAGCTCGACAATATCGTCCGTTTCCCTCACTCCTGCCGTATCAACCAAACGAATCGTCACCCCGTCGAGATCGATGGACTCCTCAATCACATCTCTCGTCGTGCCAGGAATGGCCGTGACAATCGCCCGCTCTTGCCTCAGGAGACGGTTCAACACACTGGATTTGCCGACATTCGGACGGCCAAGGATCACAACGTGCGCTCCCTCCCGTAAGATCCGCCCCTCCTGCGCCGTCCCTTCAAGTTTCTGAACCACCGCCCGGGCCTCTCTCACAATACGAACCAGTTCATCGCGCTGAAGAAAAGAAATATCTTCGTCCACAAAATCGATCCCCGCCTCCACATGGGCCAGCACCGTCAGAAGAGAGGTCCGAGCCTGCTCCACCTCACGCGCGAGATCCCCCCGTAGCTGGCGTTGCGCAATGTTCAACCCAATGGAGGATGTGGCCCTGATGGTATCGAGCACCGCTTCCGCCTGGGACAGATCTAAGCGTCCATTGAGAAATGCCCGCTTCGTAAACTCTCCCGGTTCCGCCATCCGCGCGCCGGACTCAATACATACCTTGCAAACCATTCCAAGCACCAACGCCCCACCATGAGACTGAATTTCCACTACGTCCTCTGCGGTAAAGGACCGCGGAGCTTTCATATAGACCACGAGTGCTTCGTCGAGCAAGGCCGATCCTGCCGGGCGTGTCTGAACGAGTCTCACCTCTTTCCGCTTATCCGCTGCGGGAATCACAAGATCAGCCAGATGCAGTGTATGTGAAGAAATCGATGAGAGGGGACGACCAGACCGCAAGTGCACAACCTGAGAAGCGACGACAAGTGCCTGAGGGCCACTCAAACGGACGATCCCAATGCCGCCCTCGCCTGCGGGGGTGGCAATGGCACAGATCGTGTCTTCGAGTCCTCCATACATGACGACTCTTTCACTTCGGCCGCATAACGGCGAGGCACCTATGCGCTCGTGTTGCCGCTCTGCTGAGTTACCATCGAGGCGAGAGCTTTTTCGTGCAACAGAAAACGATCCGTCACTATTTGTTGAGTGATAGTCAGAACATTGTTTGTGAGCCAGTACAGCACGAGGCCCGCAGGAAAATTTACGAACAGGAATGTTAAGCCGATCGGGAGCACCAACATGATCTTTGCCTGTGCCGGGTCCATCGTGGTGGGCGTGATCTTCTGCTGAATAAACATCGTCGCCCCCATGATCACCGGCAGGACATAGAAGGGGTCCTGCAACGACAAATCGGTAATCCAGAGCATGAAAGGGGCCTGGCGCAAATCGATCGTCATGTAGAGGACATTGAACAGGGCTATGAATACCGGCATCTGCAAGAACATTGGAAGAAAGCCGCCCAATGGATTCACTTTCTGCTCGCGATACAGCTTCATCAACTCCTTGTTCAGGCGATCGCGATCGCCTTTGTATTTCTCCTGGACTTCTTTGATCTTAGGTTGGATCAGCTTCATCATTTTCATCGACTTGTAGCTCTTGTATTGCAACGGCACAAATAACAATTTGATCCCCAACGTCAGCAGGATGATGGTGACCCCATAGTTATGGACATACTCGTGGATGAACCGCAGAACATAAAAGATTGGTTTGGCGACTGACTTCACGATAGTCCAACTGCCGTAGATGAACCATCCGAAATCGATCATATCTTCCAGGCCAACGTTCAACGAGCGGAGTGTGTCGTATTCTTTTGGGCCTGCATATAGCTGAAGCGCAACCGAGGATGCTCCTCCTGACGCCGCCATCCGCAGCCCAGCCGACACGATTTTTGGGTCTTCCGTCTTGGCAATAGCTGCCTCACCCGCCTTTGGGATCAACACCGAAAGAAAGTACTTATCCTGCAAGGCGACCCATTGAACCGCACCCTTCCGTTCAAGTTCATTCTCTGGCGTCTCTTTTTCAACTTTGTCGTCAACCCGCGAGGCCGATCCGATCAGACCGATAAACCCATCGCCCCATTCCACGATACCGAAATTCGTCCCTAACCCGATATCATAGGACTCAGTCACTCCCTCGACGGAGAACGACATGTCCACCAGGTAACTATCATGATGAAATGTCAGTCGTTTCTCCACACTGAGATGGGTCGCTGCATCGTGAAACTGCATCGTGACATGCCCGACAGGATGAGCGGCATCGAGTTTCGTAAAATCTTTCTCAATATGATAGAGACCTTCGCGAATCGTCTTGTCGATGTCGGCATTCGTGGCTGTTATCGAGAGTGGGCCCTTAAACTTTCCCCCTTGATAGACGAGTTGTACCGGCTTCGCTTCAGGAGGGCCCGTATGGTATCGCTTCAGCTCCCAACTTCGAATCACCCCGCCACGATTTGAAAATTCGGCCCGAACCAGATCCGTCTCAATCGTCACCGTCTGTTCCGAGATTGGCAGAGAACTACCCGGCGCAGGAGCGCCAGACTTTTGACTCGATTGACTTGGGACGCTCAGACTGGTCGGCCCGCTGTCCTTGCCTCTCAGGGAGTCAGAAGTTGGCTCTCGCTCCGAAGAGGAAGGGGCCTGGACGGAACCGTCCTGAACAGGAGGGGGCTCAGGAAGCCATCCCATCTGCTTGAGGAAGAAGTCAAATCCCAGGATGATCGCTAACGACAGAACGAGAAATACGACAATACGTTTGTCCATAAATAAACCGCTACCACGATGTGAACAATTCTGTTTCTACTATTTCAGAGAATCCACTCCTCCAGGAGGAAATGGATGATTTTCAAGCAGGTGACAGATCACAAGCTTGAGTCCGTTCAGCACCTCTACCGACTGATCGCAGCCCTCATATATATTCAGAGCAGGTCGCCGCAGAAGCGTAGATTGGCCTGAGGAGGGGCGAGATCCAATAAGGTAGCCGCAAACAGAGTCAGGCACCACTGGCGCACGCTAGTCCTCATACATACGAAGCAGTTGTTGGCGCTGCAGCGTTGATAGCCACACCTTTTTCAAGACGGCAAAGGGCTGCGAAATCGAATCCCGTTTCGGAAAGACCACCAGATCGTGCCCAGGGAGCAATTGACCACCTAGTTGACGCGTGAGTTCCCGAAACAGGCGCTTGACCCGATTTCGACTGACGGCTCCCCCGAATCGCTTCCCCACCACAATACCGACCCGGCTTCCATTCAGGTCAGTCCGGCAAATCACTACATTAAAGAGGGCGGTCGAGATACGATGACCATGCTGCTTGGCATACTCGATGTCCCGGCTACGTTTCAGGAACAGATTTCTGCCACCTCCACCCTGCGACATCGCCATCATCCTGGGAGAGGGCCAGCTTGCACAGGACTTCCTCTTCGAGCCCAGATCTCCGGACTCGGCTGTGACCATGCACCGTCATCCTGTGATGGGGACTACCTTGTCCGGGGCACATAACGGAGGGCAAAGATTCCTTCGTGCAGCCCTAGTCAGCGTCGCTCGATCTATACCGCTAAGCGGGCTCGCCCCTTGGCGCGACGACGAGCCAAGACCTTCCGGCCATTCTTCGTGCTCATCCGCTTGCGGAATCCATGTTCACGTTTTTTCTTGAGATTCGATGGCTGCTGAGATGTAAACGACATGCGATCGCTCCTTGCCTAAGAAGACTCACAGATAACCTGGCATTATAGGGACGGGCTGACACCCTGTCAAACTACGTGCCGTCCATCTTAAAATGATCATCTTGTATCAGGGCATCATGAGGCACACCTTCTAACAATCTGCTGAAACCGACCGCCAGCCTGTCTTGTTTATTTGGTCTATTTGGTCTGTCTGGTTTGTTTGCATGAGACTAATGGATTGACCCGACAGACCAGATAACCAGACAGGCTGGGCTTGTCTCAGATAGGCGGACCATTGGATTTCAGACAGGCCGACATCGGTGCTCCGAACCTGATAAGTCCCAGAGGAACACCAGTAGTAACCCACTGATAACTCTTTCGTATTGAGGCGCATTTGTCGCGACCGACTAGATCGCCTCAGGATTTTATACACTCCTCGCACGGGCACATCTCTATGCTGTTGTAACAGCGCTGCTTTCCCCAACCCCTGCTATGTCGTTCCTGGCATTACCTTTGCGCATCAGCCAGTACCTCCAATATCTTGGGAGGTGCCAATGGTTGGGAGAGAGACGCTGGGCCAGTCGGCAATCACACTGCCCGTGCCAAGGTCAAATAAGGAAATCGCTCTGCGTCCAAAAAGAAGTACGGTAGACTTGCTGTATGTCCGATCATGATCCACGACTAATATGGGCGTTCTTGGGATTGGGGGTCATGGCGCTAGTCGGCTCCGCCTCCGGTTGCGTGCAGGCCGTGCCTCAAGACGTAGTCGAAGCGGTTGAGAATATCGATCGAGACTTGCTGGAATTACGGGCGGATGAATTCTCGTCCACCGACTATACTCAGTTCTCACACCAGTGGATGACTCTCAAAGCTCGTGCTCAGGCCGATGAGGATCTCATCCGTTGGCCTTGGGAGCCTAATGACTTGGAAGTGGCCCTTCGCCAGCTGCAAGAAGAAGGGTCGCGCACAGTTGCCCGCATCACGAAGGAGCGTGAATCGCGCCGCCGTTCTGCGGAAGACGAGATCGCCCAGGTCGAGAATCGATTCCGGACGATGACCCTGCAAGTCAGCGCCATCGATAGTCGCCTCCTGTTGGGAGAGAAGCCTGATGAAATCGAATTGCTCATGAAACAGGCTCACGCGCTCTATGAACAGGGTCAGTATGTTCGGTCTCTTGCCACACCCAACCGAGCTGTGCGGAACCTGACGATGCAATCGGCCGTGTTGAGCAGCGAATTGGGCCGGTACGCCGATCACTGATACCACGAATTCTTATCCGCGGGGTTGCCTCTCGTCCTCGGACCTACGGGAAGCAAAGTCCAATCATCGCCTCCCTCACATCTCGGCGTTCCTCACCACCACACGTGGACTTCGCCAGGACAATTGGAGAAGACAGGGTCTGGTTTCTCCATCGAACCATGGCGCCATTGGTGAGACC
>Ga0157380_10002928_pt1 | contig 11600 bp, 8 predicted proteins | sample S35metaG_FD_119757 | JGI IMG/M metagenome (GOLD analysis project Ga0157380, IMG submission 119757) | Switchgrass rhizosphere microbial communities from Kellogg Biological Station, Michigan, USA - S3-5 metaG | ecosystem: Host-associated > Plants > Roots > Rhizosphere > Soil | place: USA: Michigan...
CGCGCGCCGGCGTGCGCGAGGCCGTCGTGAACCTGCACCACCTGCCCGAGACCGTGAGGGCGGCGCTCGGCAGCGGCCGGCGCTTCGGCCTGCGCATCCTCTATGTTCACGAGCCCGAGATCCTGGGCACCGGGGGGGGACCGCGCGCGGTGCGCGAGTGCCTGGGCCGCGGCGAGGTCCTGCTCGTGAACGGGGACATGTACTTCGAGTTCGACCTGCGCGAGCTGGTCGCGCGGCATCGCCGGTCGGGAGCGGCCGCCACGCTCGCGCTGCGGCGGCATCCCGAGCCGGGCGCGTACTCCACGGTCGTCACCGATCGGCGCGGCCGCATCCTGTCGATCGCCGGCAAGCCGGCGCCCGCCGAAGGCACCCTGTCGATGTTCGCCGGCATCCACGTGATCGACCCGCGCCTGCTCGAACGCCTGCCGGCGGGCGTCTCGGACAGCGTGCGCGATCTGTACCTGCCGATGCTGGCCGAAGGCGGCCAGCTCCACGGCGTGCGCCACGCGGGCGCGTGGTACGATTTCGGCCGCCCGTCGCTCTACCGCGACGCGCAGCTGCGGATGCTGTCGGGCCGCGGCCGCGGGCAGCTGCTCGTGGGGCGGGGGGCGCGGGTCGCCGCGGCCGCCGCGCGGCGCTCGGTGATCGGCGCGCGCTCCCGGGTGGCGGCGGGCGCTCGGGTCGTCTCCAGCATCCTCTGGGAGGACGTGGTGGTCGAGGCGGGCGCGCGCGTGGAGCGCGCGATCGTGACGGCGGGCGGAGTGGTGCGGCGGGACGAGCGGGCGGCGGACGTGGTCGTCGTCCCGCGCGGGGCGCTCGGAGCCGCGATGGGGGAGGCGTTCGAGGAGCACGGCGACATGGCCTGGGTGCGGATCGCGTGACGGCGAAGCCGGCGGCGGCGGACCGCGCGCTCGAGGCCGAGGCGGCGCTCGCTCTCATCGAGCAGTACCTGGCGGAGCGCCGTCCGCGCGACAAGCCGGGCACGACGGTCGCCGCGCTGTCGGGCGACGCGTCGACGCGGCGCTACTACCGGCTGAAGCTCGGCGACCTCCGCTTCGTGCTCGCTCTCTACCCGGAGCCGTTCGTGCCGCACGAGCTCAGCTACCTGACCGTGCGTGGGCTGCTCGAGGCCCACGGCCTGCCGGTGCCGGGGACCGAAGACGTGGACGGCGGGCGCGGCGTGGTGCTGCAGGAGGACCTCGGCGACGAGACGCTGCAGGCGCTGCTCCAGGACGCGAGCCCGGCGCGGACGGCCGAGCTCTACCGCGAGGCCGTCGACCGCATCGCGCAGCTGCAGCTGCGCGCGGCCCAGGGCGCGCAGAACGCGGACTGCTTCCGCATCGCGTTCGACATCGAGAAGCTGTCGTGGGAGCTGCACTACTTCCAGAAGCACTTCCTCGAGGGCCTGCGCGCCGCCGACCTCACGGTCGAGGACCGCTCCGTGCTCTCGGAAGCCTTCCACCAGCTGAGCCAGGAGATCGCGTCCTGGCCGCGCGTGCTCTGCCACCGCGACTACCACAGCCGCAACCTGATGGCGCACGGCGGCCGCCTCGTCTGGATCGACTTCCAGGACGCGCGCATGGGCCCGGCGAGCTACGACCTCGCCTCGCTGCTGCGCGACGCCTACGTCGACGTGCCGGAGCCGCTCGCCGACGACCTGCGCGAGCACTTCCGCCAGCAGGTGGCCCCCGACGAGCCGCGCGAGCTGTTCCGCAGGCGCTACGACCTGATGTGCGTGCAGCGCAACCTCAAGACGCTCGGCACCTTCGGCTTCATGGCGACCGTGCGCCAGAACCCCGTCTACATGCAGTACATCCCGCGCACGGCGGCCCACGCGCGGAAGAACCTGGCCCGCTACCCGGAGCTCGAGCGGCTGTGGCGCACGCTCGCGCGGCACGTGCCCGAGCTCGCCTGAGGAGACACGCGACCGATGAAGACGGTGAGGATCGAGGAGTTCGGCGCGCACGTCGGCGAGCCGGTGAAGCTCGCCGGCTGGATCCACAACAAGCGCTCGAGCGGCAAGCTGCAGTTCCTGATCGTGCGCGACGGATCGGGCTACGCGCAGGCCGTGGTCTCGAAGAAGCAGATCGCACCCGAGGCCTGGGACGCGCTCGAGGGGGCGGGTCAGGAGTCGTCGCTCGAGCTCGAGGGATCCGTGCGCGCCGACGCGCGCGCGCCGGGCGGGTTCGAGATCGACGACAGCGCGGCGCGCGTGGTCCAGGCGGTCCACGACTTCCCGATCACGCCGAAGGACCACGGCACGGCGTTCCTGATGGAGCACCGCCACCTGTGGCTGCGCTCGACGCGCCAGCACGCGATCGCGCGCGTGCGCCACAGCGTGGTGAAGGCCGTGCGCGACTACCTCGACGACCAGGGCTACATCCTGGTCGACACGCCGATCTTCACGCCGGCGGCCTGCGAGGGGACGTCGACGCTCTTCGGCGTGCCGTACTTCGACGAGGGCACCGCCTACCTGACGCAGAGCGGGCAGCTCTACAGCGAGGCGACCGTCGCCGCGCACGGCAAGGTCTACTGCTTCGGGCCGACGTTCCGCGCCGAGAAGTCGAAGACCCGCCGGCACCTGACCGAGTTCTGGATGGTCGAGCCGGAGATCGCGTTCGCGCACCTCGACGATGCGATAGCGCTCGCCGAAGGGCTCGTCTGCCACGTGGTCGAGCAGGTGCTGAAGACACGAAAGCCGGAGCTCGCCGCGCTCGAGCGCGATGTCGCGAAGCTCGAGGCGGTGAAGGCCCCCTTCCCGCGCCTCCACTACCGGGACGCGATGAAGCTCGTGCAGCAGAAGGGATCGCAGACGCCGCTCGGGAGCGACCTCGGCGGCACCGACGAGACGCTGATCGCCGGGGCCTACGATCGCCCCGTGGTCGTGCACCACTTCCCGTCGGCGATCAAGGCCTTCTACATGGCTCCGGATCCCGACGAGCCCGAGTACAGCCTCTCCGCGGACATCCTCGCCCCCGAGGGGTACGGCGAGATCGTCGGCGGGGGCGAGCGCCTCGCCGACGGCGAGCTGCTGCTCAAGCGGATCCACGAGCACGGGCTGCCGGAGGAGTCGTTCCGCTGGTACCTCGACCTGCGCCGCTTCGGGACGTTCCCGCACGCCGGGTTCGGGATGGGGATCGAGCGCGTGGTGACGTGGCTCTGCGGCATCGACCACCTGCGCGAGACGATCGCGTTCCCGCGGATGCTCTACCGGATCTATCCCTAGAAGCGCTTCCGAGCGCGCGCCGCGAAAGCTCCGGGCGACGGCTATACCGCGAGTTTCGGAATCACCCCGCCCTTGTTCGTGGGAGGCTTGAGCTTTTCCTCGACGGCCTTCTTCTCGGCTTTGGACAGCTCCATCTCCCGGGTCTTTTCGAACCAGTACCAGGCGAAGGTCAGGACGCAGAACGCTTCGGCCCAGAAGATGAAGTAGCTCTGGCCCTCGGTGTTTCGCGTCAACACGAACGCCCCCAGCGGGGACAAGACCATCAAGACCCCAACGACCTTGTAGCGGAGGCGGAACCCTGGCAGCAGATGTTTGTGCTCGGGCGGCAGGTACTGCAGAGTCGCCTGGGCGCAGAACAACGCGACGAACGCCAGGCAGAGAAACAGCAAGACCGCGAACAAGCCGTGCCAGCTGAAGCTGCAGTTGGAGCCTGTGCAGGGCTCGATCGCCATGGGGACGAGCGCCACGAGCGCGGCGCAAGACCCTGCCAGATTCAGCGCGACGTTCTCCCAGTTCGTGAAGCCCTTGTAGAGGTAGAGCGCTGCTCCGATCGCGAAGAGTCCTCCCGCGAACCAGATCCGCATCGGAAAGATTTTCTCGTCCGGACTCTCGGGATAGGGCGCGAAGTAGTAGCGACTCATCGACGACTGCAACGGGATGCCGTACAGGCCCTTTCCGACCCCCCACAGCAGAAACGGGAACGTCAGTCCCAACACGATCAGGCTGCGCCTCAGCGTCTTGTAGGTCGCCAGCATGTGCTCGCTCAGCGCCTGTTCGTCCTGGTTATGGAGTCTCATTGCGCCTCCTGGCGGGACCGAGGTCGCGCGTCATCACACTTCGTGCGCGCAAGCCTCCTCGCAGGAACAAACGTCGGATGCGACGAGGGCGAACACGATTTCCGCGGCTGGTTGCCCGCGGGCACAGCCTGAGGCAGCATCCGCCGGGGCGCAAGGCAAGAGTGGCTGACTGATGCTCGCGGTCTACGTTTCCGGCCACGGGTTCGGGCACGCGACGCGGACGGGCGAAGTGCTGCGGCAGCTGCGCGAGCGGGCGCCGGGGCTGCCGATCACCGTGTGCACCTCGGCGCCCGCGGCGCTCTTCTCGGACGCCGTGGCGACGCCGTTCGCGGTCCGCGCGATCGAGGTCGACGTCGGGCTCGTCCAGAAAGACGCGCTGACGATCGACGAGGCCGGCAGCGCCGAGGCCGTCGCCCGTTTTCTCTCCGGCTGGCCGGCGCTCGTCGAGCGCGAGGCGCGCTGGCTCAAGGACGCGGGCGCCGTGCTCGTGCTCGGCGACATCCCGCCGCTTTCGTTCGCGGCCGCGGCCGCGGCGGGCGTCCCTTCGATCGCGCTCGGGAACTTCTCCTGGGACTGGATCTACCGCCACCTGGGGCGGCGGCATCCTCTTTTGTTGCAGGCCGCCGAGCACGCGGCCCGGGCCTATGCGACGGCCGGCCTGCTCCTGCGCCTTCCCTTCGCGGGCGACCTCTCGGCCTTTCCGCGCATCGAGGACGTCCCGCTCGTCGCGCGCCGACCGGTGATCCCGAAGTCCGCAGCGCGCCAGCGGTTGTCGCTCGACGGCCGTCCGGCCGTCCTGCTGTCGTTCGGCGGAATCGGAATGCCGGAGCTCGACCCCTCGGCGCTCGGCCGGCTCGACGAGTACGGCTTCCTGGTCACGGGCCGCGTGGGGACCGGCCGCGCGCCGAACCTGCGGCACCTCGCCGCGGCCGATCTCGCGGCGGCCGGCCTGCGCTACGAGGACCTGGTCGGCGCGGTCGACGTGGTGGTGAGCAAGCCGGGCTACGGCATCGTGACCGACTGCATCGGCGCCGGGACTCGCTTCGTCTACACCGACCGCGGGGACTTCCCGGAGTACCCCATCCTGGTCGCCGAGATGCCGCGCTACCTGCCCACGCGTTACGTCTCGAACGACGACCTCCGCGCGGGTCGGCTGGGGGAGGCGCTGCGCGACGTACGCGCGATCGCGTCTCCGCCGGCGCCCAGGACCGACGGGGCGGAAGTCGCCGCGCGCCGACTGATGGCCGCGCTCTAGCTCGGGGCGCCCCGAGTCGCGGGTCAGAGGCCCAGGAACGCGAGGCCGTGCATGGCGTACTTCTTCAGCTCGGCCTCGTGCTTGCGGAAGAGCTCGACGTTCGCGCGCGGCACGTGCAGCGTCTCGCCAGCGCTCTTGCCCGCCTGCGCCATCTCCTGCTGGAGCTTGCGCGCGTCCGCCTCGCTCATCGTGTCGGCGCCGGGGACGCCCTGCTTCTGGGCGGCCGCGAGGCCGGACTTCATCGCCTCGCCCATCTGCTTCGCCGCCTCCGACATCGTCTCGGACACCTGCTCGGCCGGCAGCTTGCCCGACTGGCTCTCCGACTGGAACGCCCACGCCGCCTTGGTGACGGCCATCTGGATGTCGCGGTACTCGGCCTCGCTCATGCCGACCGACGCGAGCCCCTTCATCTGCGCGAGGCGGATCTCGCTCGCCATCGAGGCGAGCGTGCCGCCCGCGGACCAGACCTCCGACAGCGTCAGCTTGTTGCCGGCGGACTCGGACTTCTTCGAAAGCTCCTTGAGCTGCGACTCGTAGCGCTCGTAGACGGCGTAGACCTGCTTGCGCACGTCGAGGAACTTCAAGAGCCTGGCCTCGCCGACGACGCCGTCCGTGGGCGCGGTGTAGGAGTTGGCGTCGGCCTGCTTCTGATAGCGCTCGATCTCCTCGGACTCGCCGGTCATCTTGTCGATGCCGGCCTTCGTCTCGTGGATCTTGCCCTTGGCCCACCAGGCGCCCATGCCCACGACGCCTACCGCGGCGGCCGTGGCCAGCAGCGCGGCGCAGCCGCAGCCCATGGCGATCTTCGCTCCCGTGCCCATCGCTCGCCTCCGGAGCGGGAGTATACGCGGGGCGGCACGGCCGCGGCCGGGGTAGAATGGGGTTTTGCGGCCCGGCGCTCGGGCCGTGCCTGGAGGATCGATGGAACCGACGTGGCACGACGGTCTCAGCCGGACGGCCCTGGTCGAGCTCGTGGAGGGTCTGCTCCTGGCGATGGACAAGGCGGTGCCGCGGCTCGACGCCATCGCGCACCACCTCGGCCTGACGTCGCAGCAAGGCGAGGAGATGGAGGTCCTGGGCGGGATCTCCGACCAGATCGCCGACATCGGCGACGAGCTCTACGCCGCGAGCGACCGCGAGAAGCTGCGCGAGTGGGGCAACGAGATCGACTCCGCCGGCGGAAAAGCTCATTGAAGACTGTCGGTCTCGTTAGCCTCGGATGTCCCAAGAACCTCGTCGACGGCGAGGTGATGCTGGGACGGCTGCAGGGGGCGGGCTACGCGCTCGTGCCGGACGCGAAGCAGGCCGACGTGATCGTCGTCAACACCTGCGCGTTCATCGACCGGGCGAAACAGGAGTCGGTCGACGCCATCCTGGAGATGGCGCGCGAGAAGGAGACCGGCCGCGCCAAGCGCCTCGTGGTGACCGGCTGCCTCTCCGAGCGCTACGACGCCGAGCTGCGCCGCGAGATCCCGGAGATCGACGCGACGCTCGGGACGGGCCAGGTCGAGGACATCCTGCGCGCGGTGGACGGGGAAGCGACGACGCGCGAACAGGCCGGGCCGGACCTGCCGAGCTGGGTCTACGACCATACCCAGCCGCGCGTGCTCTCGACGCCGCCGTGGCTCGCGTACGTGAAGATCAGCGAGGGCTGCGACTACACCTGCTCGTTCTGCATCATCCCGAAGCTGCGCGGCCGGCACCGCAGCCGCAGCGTCGAGGACATCGTGAACGAGGCCCGGGCGCTCGCGGCCCGCGGCGTGCGCGAGATCGTGCTCGTCGCGCAGGACTCGACCCGCTACGGCCTCGACCACGGCGTGCGCGACGGGCTCGCCTACCTGCTGCGCCGGCTGGGGCGCGTGGACGGGATCCGCTGGATCCGGATCATGTACGCCTACCCCTCGACGCTCAGCGACAAGGTGCTGGAGGCGATCGCGAGCGAGGACAAGGTCGTCAAGTACGTGGACATCCCGCTGCAGCACGCGAGCGAGCCGGTGCTGAAGCGCATGAAGCGGCCGACGGGCAAGGGCAACCTGCTCGGGATGGTGGAGCGGATCCGCGAGCGCGTGCCGGGCGTCGCGATCCGAACCTCGTTCATCGTCGGCTTCCCGGGCGAGACCGACGCGGACTTCGCGAAGCTCCTCGACTTCGTCGAGGCCGGCCGCTTCGACAACGTCGGCGTCTTCACCTTCTCGGACGAGGAGGGCACCACGTCCTGGGAGCTGCCCGGCCGCGTGCCGAAGCGCGTCAAGGAATCACGGCGCCGCAAGCTGATGTCGCTGCAGAAGAAGCTGTCGCTGCGCCGGAACCGCGCGCGGGTAGGGGAGCGCGTCGAGGTTCTCGTCGAGGGGACGCACGCCGACAGCGACCTGCTGCTGCGCGGCCGCCTCGCCACGCAGGCCCCCGAGATCGACGGCCAGGTGATCGTGAACGACGGCTCCGCCGAGCCCGGCTCTTTCGTGACCTGCGAGGTCACGGAGGCGCATTCCTACGACCTCGTCGCGCGCGTCGTCTGAGGCCCGCTCGTCTCGCCTCGGCCGACAGGTCGATCCTCCAGGATTTCTGTAGACTTCCAGTCGGAGAGTGCGGATGAGCCGTGCTTGTTTCGGCGCCCTATCGGTCTGGGCGCTCGCCGCCGTGATCGAGGCGCAGCCGCCCGAGGGTGCGACCGCCAGGGGCGGAGCCGCTTCGGCGTCCGTGGCTTCCGCGGCTCACCACACCTTCACGACCTACTGCGTCGAGTGTCACGGCGGCGCGCGGCCGAAGGCCGGCCTCGATATTTCCGGGCTGGTCGAGCGGATGTCGGACACGGCCGTCGCGGAGCGAGCGGAGGCGTGGGTCAGCATCGCCAGGATGCTCGAGACGCGTCAGATGCCGCCGGAGGACGCCGATCGCTTCCCGAGCGACGCGGAGCGTGCCGCCACAGCGGCCTGGATCCGCGCTTCGCTCGACGCCTACGAGGCCGCGCACGGCGGCGAGCCGGGGCGGGTGACCGTCCGCCGGCTGACGAGCGCCGAGTACGCCTACGCGATCCGCGACCTCACCGGCGTCGACGTCAAGGTCGGCGTCGACGCGTCGAGCGACTCGGTCGGCGGCGAAGGCTTCGCCAACTTCGGCGACGTACAGTCCGTGCAGGACGCCACCGTCGAGCGCTACCTGGAGGCGGCGCGGCAGGTCGCCGATCATGCCGTGATCGGGTCCGGCCCGCTCGCCTTCTACACGGACCCGGGGAAGACCGGCCTCGAGCTGTCGGCGCTCAACCGCCTCCAGGAGCTCTACGCCTCGCGAGGCTTCCGCGTCGTGTCGGGGGAGGGCGGACGGCCGTTCGGGTTCGATCGCTACTCGAAGGCGTTCTACGTGGCCTGGCGCTACAAGCACCGCAAGGCGCTCGGCGATCCGGCCGCGACGCTTCGCGGGCTCGCGGCGAAGGAAGGCGTCAGCGGACGCTTCGCGGAGCACGTGTGGGACGTGGTCAACCGGGCCGGCACGGGCTACCCGAGCCGCCTGACGATCGAGCGCTGGCAGCAGCTCGCTGCGCCTTCGTCCGACGCGCAGGCTTCCGTCGCCCGGGTGCGCGGCGAGTGCGATGCGATCGTCAAGGAGCTGGTCGCCTGGCCCAGCTGGCTGTTCGCGCGCGGCGACCTCGCTGCCGGAGGCGCCGGCGACGAGAGTCCTCTCGTCTTCGACGACACGACGCTCGCGGCCGCTCCGGCGCACGAGTACGTCTATCGGTTGAACCGTCGCTTCGGCGAGGAAGGGCTGAAGATCGTCCCGGGCCCATGGCCCGTACAGCTCTCGGTCACGGCCCTCCACGCATCCCCCGGTGGCGCTCCCGTGGTCATCTGGCGCAACCCGCGCCTCGTCCTGCGAGCGGCTCCTCCGCTTCCTGCGCCTGACGAGCCGGCAGCGGTCACGCTCCGCCGACAGCCCGGGCCGATCCAGAAGGAGCTGCCGCTGCGGTCGGTGCTCCCGGCCGACGACGTGAAGCGGCTCGCGTTCGGCACCAGTCCCGACGGCTCGGCGCTCGGCCCCGACGACTTCGCGGCCTCCGAGACGATCTCGTTCGTGCTCGACGCGCCCGTGGGCAGCGACCAGCTGGCCGAGCTGCACGTCGTCGCGGAGCTGGGACGAGACCGCCAGGCGGTCGTGCGGACACTGATCGCCGAGCGCTCGGCGCTCGCGTCCAGGTACCGCGTGTTTCTGGGCGACCCGGCGAGCGCCGGCTATCGCACCTTCCGCGCCGGCATGGCCGAGTACGTGGCGCTGCTGCCGCCCAACTCGCACGGGGAACCCAATCCCGCGGACAAGGATCCGGTGCCCGCGCCCTTCGACAACACCTACAACAGCCCGGAGCACGACGCCTTCGTCACCAACGTCAAGTACCAGCGCACCGACGAGTTCTTCACGACGAACATCGTCGACGGCGAGGATCGCGCGCGCCTCGACCAGGCGTGGAACGACCTCTTCGGGTCGTGGCCGTACCACGACGCCTACCTGGGCATGCTGCTCGACCACTATGGCGTGAAGGACGCGAGCCGCAAGATCGAGGACATGACGCCGGCGCTCGTTGCGGCGTTGCCCGAGGCGCTCCGTCCGGAGGTCCGTTCGCTGCGCGCGCACCACGGCGCCGTCCGGCAGGCGCTCGAGCGCGCCGAGCCGGGCCACGTGACGGACGCTCTCGCGTTCGCGAGCCGCGCCTGGCGGCGGCCACTGACGGCGGCCGAGCAGGCGAGCCTTCGGGCGTTCTACGCCTCGCTACGCTCCGTCCACCAGCTCGACCACGAGGCGAGCGTGCGGGCGCTCGTGGCCCGCGTCCTGATGTCGCCCGCCTTCCTGTACCGCATCGAGGCGGCGCCAGGTCCGACGGAAGCGGCGCTCGACGACTGGGAGATGGCGAGCCGGATGAGCTTCTTCCTGTGGTCCTCGATCCCCGACGACGAGCTGCGGCGGGCGGCCGCGGCCGGAGAGCTCCGCGACCCGGCCAGGCTGGCGGGCCAGGTCAGGCGCATGACGGCCGACCCGAAGGCCAGGCGCCTGGCGACCGAGTTCTTCGGCCAGTGGCTCGGCTTCTACCACTTCGACCAGTACCGCGGGATCGACACGGGGCGCTTCCCCGAGTTCACCGACGAGGTGAAGGCCTCGATGTACGACGAGGCCGTCTCCACCTTCGAGTACATCGTGAGGCAGGGCCGGCCCGTGAAGGAGATCCTGCACGCGGACTACGCGTTCCTGAACAAGCCGCTCGCCGCCTTCTACGGAGTCGACGCGAGCGTGAGCTCGACCGACCGGGTCGAGCGCGTCCCTGGCGCGGGCGCGTTCGACCGCGGCGGAGCGCTGCGGCTCGGGTCGGTGCTGACGACGACGTCGGCGCCGCTGCGCACGAGCCCCGTCAAGCGCGGCGACTGGATCCTGCGGCGCATCCTCGGAACGCCGACGCCGCCGCCCTTGCCGGACGCGGGCAACCTGCCGGCGGACGACAAGGCTTTCGGCGGGCTGACGCTGCGCGAGAAGCTCGCGCAGCACAAGCGCGACGCCCGCTGCTCTTCGTGCCACCTTCGCATCGACCCGCTGGGCTTCCCGCTCGAGGGCTTCGACGCGGTCGGCCGCAAGCGCGCGAGCTACGCCGACGGCACGCCGGTCGACCTGACGGGCGAGTTCAAGGACGGCTCGACGATCGTCGGCTCGCAGGGGCTGCTAACATACCTGCAGAACCAGGGCGGCAAGGTGATGACGACCCTGGCGAGGAAGATGCTGGGGTACGCGCTCGGACGGAACCCGCAGGCGTCCGACCGGCCGCTGATTCGCGCGATGAGCGAGTCGGGCGGCGAGGCGTCGTTCTCGGAGCTGGCCACGCGGCTCGTGACGAGCCGGCAGTTCCGCCATCGCGGGCCGCTCGTCGAGGCGCTCGCGCATGAGACGCGGCCGAAGCCGACCGCGGCGGGGGACGCTGCGGCGCCGGGCGGGAGCCCATGAGCCGCAAGCGGCGCGCGTCCACGACGTCGCGGCGCCACGTCCTGCGCGGCCTCGGCGCGGCCCTGACGCTTCCGTGGATGGAGTCGCTGCCGGCCTTCGCGCAGGAGGCGACGGGCGGCCCGAAGCCGAAGCCTCCGCTCCGCCTCGGCATCCTCTACTTCTCGAACGGCGTCGAGCCGGCGCACTGGTGGGCGAAGGGCAGCGGCGCTTCGATGGAGCTCGGGCCCGGCCTGCTGCCGATGCTCCCGCACCGGGAAGACATGGTGTTCGTGCGGGGCGTGTTCAACCCGACGGCCCTGGTCTCCACGAGCCCCCACCTCGGGCGCATGAACCTGCTGTCGGGCGCGCC
>Ga0157380_10002929_pt1 | contig 11598 bp, 7 predicted proteins | sample S35metaG_FD_119757 | JGI IMG/M metagenome (GOLD analysis project Ga0157380, IMG submission 119757) | Switchgrass rhizosphere microbial communities from Kellogg Biological Station, Michigan, USA - S3-5 metaG | ecosystem: Host-associated > Plants > Roots > Rhizosphere > Soil | place: USA: Michigan...
GAAAGACAACGACCGGCGTAAGAGTTGAACCGATGATCGGAATCGTAATTTCGGAAATGGCAGTCTCCACCGCTTCGCGTCGCGATTGTCCTCGCGCCAAGTGGGTGTAGATGTTCTCGACAACGACAATCGCATCGTCAATAACCAACCCTATTGCTGCCGCGACGCCACCCAATGTCATCAAGTCGAATGACAAACCCACCAGATACATCGCCAGAAAGGTCGCGAGCACGGTCACGGGAATCACGAGAGTAGCTACGAACGTGGTTCCCCAATTGCGCAGGAATGCATAGAGAATGGCTACTGATAGCAGCAACCCGATCAAGATCGAGTCGCGTACTGACTTCATCGACTCTCGCACCAGCAAAGACTGATCGTAAAAAGGGGCGATCTTTACGTCTTTCGGCAGCAGTGGAGCGATGGCTTTCAGCTCAGCTTTCACCTCGTCGTCTACAGTCACCGTGTTTGCATCGGGTTGACGTCTGATATTTAGCAGGACAGCCGGGTGACCATCGGCCGTCACGATCGTGTATTCGGGTTCGACGCCGGTGTGGACGGTGGCTACGTCGGCTACTTTTACAGGCGCGTTATTAACGACCGCTACGACGATGGAATTCAATTGCTCAGGCAAGGTCGCTTGACCACTTACCAACGTAAGTTCGAGTTGATGGTTCTCCTCGATCAATCCCGGCGAAGCAATCACATTTGAATTGCGCACCGCGTCGGCAACCTGCTGAACCGAAACTCCATGCGCATTGAGTCGATCGGGATCGATCGTCACGTGGTATTCCCGATTCTTCCCACCGGCCACCGAAACATCTGCAACGCCGGGGAGGCGGGCCAGTCGCGGTTTGATGGTGTAACTTCCAATGTCACGCAGCGAAGCGGGATCGCGCGTATCAGAAACCAGGCTGAAACCGGCAACTGGAAAAACAGCAAAGGTAAGCCGATCTACATTGCGGATGACCGCCGTCGTAGGCAGCGTGGACGAAAGCTGAGAGAGACGGGCCTGAACCAGTTGCATCGACTGGAGCACGTCGACGTGCCAGTCGAAGAACAGGTTGATCTCAGCAGCGCCGCGCGACGTCGTCGACTTGATGCGCACGATGCCGGGAATACCGTTCATCGCTTCTTCGAGCGGTCGCGTAACGGACACGAGCATTTGCGGTGCAGGTACCACACCGTTGTCCACGATGATGACGATTCGCGGGAAATCCGTTTGCGGAAAGATGGCTGCCGGAAGCTGCCAGGCCGCGTATAGTCCCACGACTGACAGAAGTAGTATTAAGACCACTACCGCGCGCGATTGTTGTGAAATGAAGCGAGCGAGATTCAAGGGTCAGATCATCCTCGGCCGGGTGGGCCAATCGTCCACTACTTCTTCTCTTCCTCAGCCGACTTTTCTTCGTCGTCTTTCTTGTCTTCACTGACTGCTACCCTGGTGCCGTCAGGTAAAGAGTAGTTACCTTCAACGACGACGGTTTCTCCGTCTTTAAGGCCCTCAGTTATTTCAATCTTTTCTGGCGTGCGGATGCCGATCGTGACCTTGGTCTCATGAGCGACGTTCGCGGCGTCGACGACCATCACAGTTCCTTCGGAAGCATTACTCGCACTGAGTGTGAGCGAGGAAGCCGGAACTACTATCGCTTCTTCCTTGGAGAGGGATTCGATCGTGACCTGGGCAGCGCCATTGACACGAAGTCTGCCGGCATCATTTCCGAGCGCCACCCAAACTTCAACGGTCCGATTGAGGGGATCGCTGGACCGGCTAATTAGCGATACCTGGCCGGTAATTTCTTCGGAGCTCGTGTCTGTAGGCAGAATCTTAGCTGCATCGCCTACCTTGAGCTGCGCGGTGACGTTATCGGCGAAGGGAGCTTTAACGATCACCTGGCTGGTGTCGGCGATATTGACGAGCTTGCCGCCGGCTGCGGCAAATTCACCTTCGTACTGAAATTGATCGGTGACTATCCCCGTGATGGGCGCGCGAATGGTGGCATAGCTCAGTTGGGCGTCAAGCGTAGCCACTCGCTGCTGAGCTGCTTGAACTCGAGCCGCAGCCGTGGCGCGATCGTTTGGATTAAGAGACTTCGTTCGCAGGGCTATTGCCTGCTCGGCAAGACGCAACTCGTTTTCGGCGGTTGTCAGTTCCAGTTGGGTAGCTTCCAGATCCTTTTTTGAAATGCCGCCTTGATTGAACAGCGCGAGTCGACGTTGGTATGTAGCGCTGGCGTTCCTCACTTTGGCTTGAGCATCGCGCAATGCTTTTTGGTCTTGAGCGTTTGTTTGAGGAATAAGACCTGTGGTCACACTGCGCTCGTTTGCTTTCTCCTGGTTCAGTGCGGCTACGGCTTCATTGCGTTGGGCCAAGAGGTCGCGCGATTCAAGTACAGCTATTACCTCGCCCGCTCTGACCGGCTTGTTTTTTAGGAGAGCCATGGTCTTGATTTGCGCGCTGATCTTGGCTCCGACGGTTGCTTGCTCCCGAGGAAAGATCGTGCCCACCGCGGAAACCGGAGCAGCGATTGGTTCCTTCACGGCTTTTGCCACCTTAACGCTAACAACCACGGCTTCAGCTTTTTCAGTTTCCGCCGAGCTGCGGCGCCACCTCCAAAACGCCAGCGCTACCAAAACCAAAACGAGCACTGCCACTGAAGCGACGACTATTAGATTCCGACGCCGCTCACGCGCCAATCGTTCTGCTCGCACTGCAAGCCACTTTTTTCGCTCAGCTTCGGTTTCTGCCGACGCCTGCGAGTCCTCGCTCGTGGAGTTAGTTTTATCGAAGTCACTCATGGTCGTTAATCAGTTTAGCTTCATTGCCCGGCTGCCTGTCGCAGGCGCGCGAGGGCTGTTTGATAATCGAAGACTGCCTGGAAAAGCGCGAATCTCTGCGCCGCGAGAGTCGTCATTGCATCGGTCACTTCAATGATCTGTGCTTCGCCGGCACGATAGCGCGCGATTGATGCCCTCAAATTGCTTTCCGCCTGAACGAGACCCGTATTCGCCAATCGAACACGCGCGGCTGCTGAAGTTACTTGTGCCTGGGCCGAGTAAAACTGTTGAGTAAAACCACGCAGAGCAATCTTCTGTTCATTCTCAGCAATCTGAGCACGCAACTGCGCCTGACGCTCTCTACTCTTGCTTGCGCCCCAATCAAATATCGGGATGGTTAGACTAATTCCAGCTGAAACTCCGCTGTGTTGCTTTAGTGGCGATAGCCGCAAAGAATCGGTATCGAAGCCTCCAAGAACCGAAAAGGAAAGCTGCGGCAGCCGGTCGGCGCGCGCGATCTTTATCTCCTGCTTTGCTGCGCGGAACTGAGCATCAAATTGCCTAAATTCAGGCCGCTGGGAAATCGTGTCCACCTTGAACTGCTGGAACTCTGAACTGGATGGGCTGCCGGGGGCCAGGTCGGTCGTGCTGATCGGGCGAGTAAATTCATAACCTACCAGTACGCGCAAAGAACCGGCTGCAACTTCCTCATTTGCTTTAGCGCGCTCCAACTCGTCGCGCCGTCCGATCGATTGGAGCTGCGCGCGCGTCAGATCTACAGACGCTACTTCGCCACCGTTAAGAAGCAGCGTCGTGATTCGTTCAAACTCCTCAGCGGCCGCCAGGTTCTTTTCAGCAGCGTCTCGCTGCGCAGTTGCCAAAGCCAATCCGTAGTAAGCTTCGATTACAGCAAGCGCCAAAGCTCGCCGCGCCACCTCGGTGCCTGCATGGGCCGCTTCCAATAGGGCGCGATTCTTTGCGAGAGTCGCACGCAAACGTCCGGCAATGTCGATATCACCCGACACATTTAGATAAGCCTGGTATTCGCTAATCGCGTTGTTCGCAATAAAGCTCGGAGTTCGGGGTTCACCCGGAGGCTGGCCCGACGCTGGAGACGTGTACAAGTAGCTGAGCGGCGCAGACAAGCGTGGTAAAAAGGCGGCCCGTGCTTGCTTCACATCTTCACTTGCGATTTGTTCGTTTAACCCAGCCTGCTGATAATCCGATGACAGTGCAGCAGCGAGCCGTAACGCCTGGTCCAGTGTCAACAGTCCCCGATCTGAAGAATTCTGTGCAGACAACGCAACCGCCGGTGATGGAGAAGCGCCGGGCGCAGTTGTCATCGGCGGAGCAACCTCCACTGCCGGGCTCGGGTGAGCAAATGGCGTCGATTGTGGTGAAGGCGTTGGTGGTGGCGAGGCCGTAGGTGTTTTGTCCGGAACTGACGGTGCCGGTTTGGGAATCGATGATGGTGGTGGCTGTTGGGCTCGAACAAAGCCGCCGTCGGCAAAGACCGCTGCAAGTCCTATTAAAAGACTTAGGCCGTAACTAACTAACTTCCGCGTGCAATGAATCAAATTCGCCGAAGGTTTCATCCTCGTCGTCGTCTCGTTTCACCAGCGAGTAGGTATGACTTGTTGAAAGGGGAAGACAGAGCCTAGCAATAATTAGATAAATCCAGGATTAACTCGCCCGGAAAAACAGAGTTTGGCCGAGAGATCGGCCACAGATGAACACGGAGTAACACGGATCTAAATTCCAATTCATTCAGATCCTTTATATCCGTGTTCATCTGTGGCTTAAAACCTAAATCGTTCACCGCTCAGTCAACGTTTCCGGAATCAAGTATGTTATTGAAGGAGATTCTCAAGGGTAACCGTGTTCACCCGGTTGAACCGGGTGAGAAGGAGAAAGGTCAAATCCAAACTGATCCACTACCGCAGCGCTTGGCCGCCATTCATAATTGGCCCAGCAATCATATAGAATGAGTGGCCACTTCAAGTTCCCAGCAGTCGAAGGACTCATGAACTGTATAAGAGCAACCACAGCGTACGAGACCTGGCTCCGGCAACGCACTCCGGTTCTGGAAGAGGATCTGGAGCACAAACACCACGAAATGTCGGCGGATATCTTCTCGTTTATGCGCGCCACGTATTACCGCTGGGTTGAGCTGTGGAAAGAATCGTGTAGTGAGCTTGCCTCAGCGCCAGTGGTTTCAGCCGTAGGAGATCTTCACGTTGAGAATTTTGGGACCTGGCGCGATCAGGAAGGACGGCTGGTTTGGGGCATCAATGACTTCGACGAGACCGCTTCTCTTCCCTACACCAATGATTTGTTGAGGCTGGCCGTTAGCGCGCATCTTGCAATTGCGGCAGACGAGCTGACCATCGAATTGAGCGAAGCAAGTAAGGCAATCCTCAAAGGCTACAAAAAGGGACTGGTCGATTCAGGCTCGCCGTTTGTGCTGGCTGAGAAGCATGAATGGTTGCGCAATGCCGTGATGAGTGACCTTCGTGACCCGCTCAAGTTTTGGAACAAGCTCGTGAAACTGACAGACGTTGCAGCGGTACCTCACAAAGTAAGAAAGATGCTCGTGAAAGCACTACCGGAACGAAAGCTTCCTTACCGTGTAATTCATCGCGTTGCCGGTCTGGGCAGTCTCGGTAGGCAACGGTTTCTCGCGCTCGCCGAATGGAACGGAGGGTTAGTCGCTCGAGAAACCAAAGCACGGGTACCAGCGGCGACCGTGTGGTTAGACGGAAACAAAGCAGACCATCATCACGACGATTACGAACAGATTATCAAGCGAGCCGTACGTAGCACCGATCCATCTCTGGAGCTGCACAAGCAATGGATACTACGCCGCCTGGCGCCCGACTCGAGTCGAGTTGAATTGAAATCGCTGCCAAAGCACAAAGACGTGCGCAAGCTACTCGAAGCAATGGGCCGCGAGACTGCCAACATACACCTCGCCCGCAGAGATGCTATTCAAAAGGTACAACGCGATCTCGCGAAGCGCCGAGCCGGCTGGCTTCATCAAGCCGCCACAACGATGGTTGAAGCCACGACCACCGACTGGCAAGCATGGTGCAGCCGCGAAGCTGAGGCGCACATGAGCGTCCCAGCCTGAGTTCGACCGCGAGAAGCAACGGTATTAAGCCTTCGATCCTCAGGTTACAGCTCAAGCCAAATAATCTCGGGGTTAGGAAGGGATGCTTGCTCCCGCTCAAGTTTGGTAGGCTCGGAGTGTTAGTGGCAAATTCTCAATTTGAGTATAGGTAATGTTGAGCGGGAGCAAGCTGCCCTTCCTAACCCTGAGCTGAGCAAACTTGAGTTATCAAACTCGAGCTCTAAGCTTCCATCTCCTAAGCGCACTCTCTGTGTTGGTCTTTCTCGCTACAGTCTCTAAGCGGGGCTCGCTGAGATTTATTAGTTGCCCGCTGGGCGTTTGGCCACCCCGTCATGTCAGGATCATATTTTAAGGCGAATGTAACATAAGGATGACACCCTCATCCTGGATAATGTCACGCGGCATGTCGTTGAGCACGCCCCCTGTTCCGTTGAAGTCGTCAGACCGAAGAAATAAGAAATCGAACGGACTGCAAAATTCCCTTAACCGATCGCAATCATTCTTCTACTGCACGAGCAGTTCCTGAAAGAATGTCTTCGGGATCTCACCAGAAGGCGATCTATTTTTGGTTTGTGGTTGTCTGTCGTAGAATCCCACCCGCTGTCCCCAGCCCCCGTGAAATAGTCAAGATCGCAGAACTTGTCAGGCTGTGACGCGAGAACATTAAGGAGACGCGAACCAGATGGACTCGATAGGTGATAACGCGGCGATCGCCGAGGGTTTGCCTGAATCGTCATTACCCGTCGGCCAGATCAAGGTCGCGGCAACCTCCTTCTTTGCGCTGTTCTCAATCGTTGGTCTCGCGCTTTACGGCCTGCCGTTCTATTACGACTTCATGGTGAAAGACTTTGGCTGGACGCGCGCACAGGTCACCTCGGGAAACTTTTACAGCAAACTTCTGATTGGCCCGTTATTTGGTTTTGTCGCCGGCTGGATCGTGGATCGTTTCGGGCCGCGGCGAATGATGATGGGCGGAATTCTGATGGCCGGCACGGCACTCGTTGGGCTCAGTTACGCTTCGACGCTGGGACTCTTTTATTTCTTCTACTTGTTCAATGCCTTGGGTTATGTCTGCGGCGGGCCGCTGCCTAATCAGGTGCTGGTGTCGCGCTGGTTCACCAGCGCGCGAGGCAAGGCCATGGGCTTTGCTTATTTAGGAATCGGTCTCGGCGGCGCGATTGCGCCGCTGCTTTCCAATTGGCTGACGCAGCAGTTTGGCTGGCAAGGAGCGCTGCGGATTTTGGGCGTCCTCGTCGTGTTGATTGCGCTGCCGCTGGCTTTCTTCATCAAAGAGAGTCCGGTTAAGGAACAGAGCACGCGCTTTCGATCTTCGCCTGGCTCAATCACGGGAGTCGCGGGAGTGCTGAGGAGTTGGCAGTTCTACTTACTGGCTATTGGTAGCATGTGCTCTATCGGCGCCGTGGGCGGTACCTATCAGAATCTCAAACTGTTCATGACTGGTGATCTTTTTCGCGGCACGACGCCGCAGGACGCTCAGTCGACCGCGGCTTATGTGCTTTCGTTGATTCTGATTTCCAGTCTCTGCGGCCGGTTGTTGATGGGCTGGCTTGCTGACCGTTTTCCGAAGAAGTATGTCATGCTGTTGATCTACCTGATTGTGGGCTGCTCGATCTCGCTTCTCTTCCTGGCGTCCAGCAGGCCATTTCTTTACCTCTTTGCGGTGCTTTTCGGAATTGGTTTGGGTGGCGACTACATGATCATCCCGTTGATGGCGGCAGAGCTTTTCGGGGTGAAGGTCCTGGGGCGGCTAATGGGTGTTGTGCTAACGGCAGACGGCGTGGCTGAAGCCCTGGGCCCAACGCTGGTAGCGAGGACACGAGATAGCACCGGGAGTTACGCAACTGGATTTACTATCCTGATCGCGTTGGGACTGGTGGGAGCCGTGGCGGTGGCTCTATTGCCAAAGAGAGCTGTGGCAGCGCGAACTTGATTGGTGTTCATTGAAATAATGCCTTCAGCCTGCGGAGCAGGCGACAGCATAAAGCCTGGGGTGGAGCGAAGCGGAACCCCAGGAAGGATTGTGATAAATCTTCGAGCCCGCGAGAGCGGGCGGCAGAGCGCAGGTTCGAATCGACGATTTATCAATCACAAGGCATGAAAGTCCGCGGGTGGTTATGTCTTTCGGCCGCGCCTCCCCAACTACGCATGCTCTGTCGCCCGCTTCGCGGGCTTATGATCGTTATTGATTCCGTCCCTGGGGTTCCGCTTCGCTCCACCCCAGGCTTTATGCTGTCGCCTGCTCCGCAGGCTGAACAACTAATCACTAGCTCTGAAAGCGTGAATGGCAAAACCGAATTTTCCAGAACCCGGTAATCGCGGAGTGGCATTGGTCACTGGCGCGTCGCGCGGAATTGGACGAGCCATTGCCATCGAACTGGCGCGCGTCAACTATGACGTGATGATCACTTATGCAACGAATTCCACGGCCGCTGATGAAGCAGCTGCAACGATCCGAGCAGCTAACGAAGCTGCGCGAGTCGCCATCTGCCGGTTGAATATCGCAGCTGCAAGCGATCGCGACGAGCTGCTACAAAAAACGCGCGACGAATTTGGCCGTCTCGATCTCCTGGTCAACAACGCCGGCATCGCTCCCGATCAGCGAGTCGATCTACTCGAAGCTACCGTCGAAAGCTTTGATCGGTTGATTGGCGTGAACCTGAAAGGACCATACTTTCTAACCCAGGCCGTGGCGAACTGGATGATCGAGCAGCGTTCAGCCGGCATCGCTGATTATCAGCCCGCGATTATCAACATCTCATCGGTCTCGGCTTACGCAGCCTCGCCCGGGCGGGGCGACTACTGTGTTTCAAAGGCGGGGCTTTCGATGATGACAAAACTCTATGCCGCGCGACTGGCGAACGAAGGGATTAATGTCTATGAGATCTGCCCTGGCGTGATCTCGACAGATATGACCGCGGACGTCAAAGAGAAATACGATCAATTGATCGACGCGGGCCTGACTCCAATCAAGCGTTGGGGCACACCAGAAGATGTCGGCCGCGCCGCTGCCGCTATCGCGACGGGCGCCTTTCCGTTTTCAACCGGCGAAGTCATTAACGTCGACGGTGGTTTTCATCTCCGCCGTTTGTGAACGGCGTTCAGAGTTCAACCTTTAGGTTGTCGTCGGCAATGAACAAGCTAAAGCTTGAACTCTGAACACCTGTAGCGCGTCCTTTGTTTCCAGTGGCGCTAGTTACGGTGTTGTCGCAACTGATGCCATATTCAATTCTTTTGTCTCGAATCGAGCATGCGTTTGCGTTCGCGCAGCAGCAAGTGTCTGCGTTGGTGGAACGCGATCCCGAGTTCTATCCGCTGTATACCGATAAGGGAAAGTGGCGACACTCGAAGCCGGCCTGGACGCATTGGTGTGATGGGTTCCTGCCGGGAATGATGTGGATCTTTTACGAAGAGTCGAAAGATCTTAAATGGCGCGACCTGGCGGTGAAATACTCGAAGAGACTTGAGCCTCGCAAAGACGATCGCGAAGTCCACGACCTGGGCTTTATCTTCTTTCATGGTACATACCGGCGCTGGTATGAGGCTACCGTCCGAGATGGTGCCCCTGCCGAGGCGCTTAAGGACGTGGTGATCCACGCCGGACGAACCCTGGCGCTTCGTTTCCACGAACGCGCCGGCTGCCTGCGCTCGTTTCACGGCCCTGATTCCAACTTCATCGATATTATGATGAATGTTGGGATGATCTTTTATGCGGCGCTTGAAACAAATGATCCGGCACTGCTTGACCTTGCGCATCGACATTGCCTTACCACTCGGCGCACGCTCGTACGCGCTGACGGCAGCACGTCACACGAGGGGATCTTTGATCTGGAGACGGGCGAGTTTCTGCGGCAGACGACACAACAAGGCTATCGAGGCGATTCATGTTGGTCACGCGGACTGGCCTGGTCTCTTTACGGCTTTGCCACTTGCTACCGTCTGACCAACGAACCGATCTATTTGCAGACCGCACAACGGAATGCGCAATACTGGCTGGAGCACATACCCGAAAGCGGTGTGGCGCCATGGGATTTCGACGCTCCCGAGACTGGTCCATTAAGTCGCGCGCAGGTTGATACCAGTGCTTCAGCCATTGCAGCCGTGGGTTTGCTGAATCTTGCGGAATTGACTCAGGAGGCACCGCAGCAAAACGCTTATCTTGACTGCGCCCTGAGAACCATCGATTCGCTTTCCGCAAACAACCTGGGCGAGGGCGTCGATGGTTGGGAGGGCACGCTCCGCGGCGGTGTCTATCACATTCACAAACAACTGGGTGTTGATGAATCGGTAATGTGGGGCGAATTCTTTTTCGTTGAAGCACTACAACGAATAATCCACAAATTTCGCAGATTCACTGATACGAACAAATGACCACTAACTACTTTTCTGCGTAATCTGCGTAGTCTGCGGATGAAAACTCGGACCTACAAATCAATTGGCGGCATACGTAACGTCGCGGACTTTAAGGCCCACGTCGAGAGCCTGGGACTATCAATTCCCTGCGACAACGACCTCGAATCCGGCAGCGAGAGTCCGCTTGCTCAACCAATCGCATTTGATGGAAAGCAGATCGGCAACCGCTTTTGCATTCATCCGATGGAAGGCTGGGATGGCACGCTTGATGGCCGACCGACTGAAGCCACCATCAGGCGTTGGAAACACTTCGGCGCCAGCGGCGCAAAGCTGATCTGGGGAGGCGAGGCCGTGGCCGTCAGTCACGAGGGGCGCGCGAACCCGAATCAACTACTCATCAACCAACACACAAAAAGTGAACTGGCTTTGCTCCGGCAGACTCTCGTCGCCGCACACCGTGAAGCGTGCGGCTCAACGGACGGCCTCCTGGTTGGCCTGCAACTCACGCACTCCGGCCGCTTCAGTCGACCGAATGAGAAGACGAAGGCCGAACCACGAATCCTTTATCATCACCCCTTTCTCGATCGACGCGTGGGCATTGATGAAAACTATCCGGTTCTAACAGATGACGAGATCCGCATCATCATTGTCGACTTTCAAAGCGCCGCGCGAATAGCCTACGAGCTTGGTTACGAGTTCGTCGACGTCAAGCACTGTCATGGTTATCTGGGCCATGAGTTTCTGAGTGCGCATACCCGCGATGGTGACTACGGCGGTAGCTTTGAGAATCGAACCAGGTTCTTGCGCGAAGTGACTGCCGGTATTCGCAGCGTCGCACCCGGCCTTCATATCGGAGTGCGTTTTTCCGCGTTCGATGTCGTGCCGTTTGTCCCGGATCCCAACGGGCGCGGAATTCCCGAGTCTTATCAGAAAGCATTGCCTTATCGTTGGGGGTTCGGCGTGGACCGAGAGCACCCTGAAGAATATGATCTCGACGAACCAGTTCGCTTTCTATCGCTGCTTCGCGAACTGGGCATCAAGCTGGTAAACATCTCGGGCGGCAGTCCCTATTACAACCCGCATGTTCAGAGGCCCGCAATCTATCCGCCATCGGATGGCTATCAGCCTCCGGAGGATCCTTTGGTCGGCGTGGCGCGGCAAATGGAAGTCACGCGCTTTCTGAAACAGAGTTTTCCGGATCTTATTTTGGTCGGGACGGGGTATACCTATTTGCAGGAGTTTCTGCCGCTGGTGGCCCAGGCTGCGGTGCGTCTCGGGTGGGTGGATTCAATTGGGCTGGGCCGAATGGTTCTGTCCTATCC
>Ga0157380_10002930_pt1 | contig 11598 bp, 5 predicted proteins | sample S35metaG_FD_119757 | JGI IMG/M metagenome (GOLD analysis project Ga0157380, IMG submission 119757) | Switchgrass rhizosphere microbial communities from Kellogg Biological Station, Michigan, USA - S3-5 metaG | ecosystem: Host-associated > Plants > Roots > Rhizosphere > Soil | place: USA: Michigan...
CGCTTCCTTGAGGCTTTCGAGCAATTTAGCGGGCGGAGTCTTCTTCAACAAATAGCCCGAAGCTCCGGCGCACATCGCGTCGAAGATCCTTTCATCGTCGTCATAAACAGTGAGCATGAGGATCAACAAATCGGGATGACGCTGCTTTAGAACTCTGATCCCTTCGATACCGTCCATTCCCGGCAAGCCAATGTCGGAAAGAAGAACGTCTGGCAATCGTGCGCCTATGCGCGCGAGCGCTTCTTCCATGCTCCGATAACTCCCAATGCACGAATAGCCGTCGGTACCATTAATCAAAAACGTGAGACATTCGCGAATGTCGTGTTCGTCTTCGATTATGGCCACGTCAATTGTGGGTTTTGACGGGACCGCCGCTGAAACGGGATCTGTCCTGGTTTCGTTAGGCATCAACACTATCCCAACTTACGCGCTCGTAGCGCGAGTGTCACCGCATATTCATGCAGGGGGGCCGGTTTCTTTTTCAGTCACTACTCCCTGACTCTTGCTCTTGCCTACAGGGACCGTAAACGTGAGCGCCGAGCCGTTATCTTGAGCCGAAACAGCGTTCATCTCGCCACCCAGACGTTCAATGCGCGCCCGCATGCTGGCTAAACCATGTCCGTTGCTCTTGTTCTCCACATCAAAGCCGCGGCCATTGTCGCTCACTTTCAGGAATAACGCGCCGTTCATTAACTTGAATTCAATTTCGGCATCGGAACATTCTGAATGGCGCACGGCATTATTGACAGCTTCTTTAAAAATCAAAAAGATCTCGCGGCGAAAGTTGGCTCCTACTCTCGCGTTATCTCCAAAGTCAGACTGATGGAATTGAAAATCGATCCCGCGAGCGCTGAAGACGTCGCCGGCAAACCGGCGCATGCGTTGAGTCAGATCGCCAAGACTGTCCCTTTCAGGATTGATGGCCCAGACGATATCGCTCATGGAATCGACCAGCTCTCGAGCGAGCCCGGCAATCACTGATAGCGAACTATTTCCTGAAGGCTCAACACTGCTCTGTCGCCTTTGGGCCACTTCACTCAACAGTGAGATTCGGGTAAGGCTGGCGCCGATGTCGTCATGCAAGTCAGTTGCAATGCGTTTTCTGACCTGTTCGAGTTCGACCAGTCTCTCTTCTTTCGCTTTGCGCAGATTCTCTTCCGCAAGCTTAGCTTCCATCAAGGCGCCGTTTATTTCCCGCAGCCGCGCCAGTCGATAACTATACAGCGCGAAGAACAACAGTCCCGTAAACGTCACACAGATTGTGATAAACCACCAGCGCAGCCAGAGCGGTGGCAGAATCCTAAAGGTCAGCGTCGCCGGCTGTTCGCTCGCTAACCCTTCCGAATTCACGGCTCGCACCCGGAAGCGATAATTACCGGGCCGGAGATTACCGTAGGTTACTGTGCGCTGTTCCGCCGGCGCACTCCATTTCGTGTCAGCGCCTTCAAGCAGGTATTGATAGCGAAGGTTTTCTCCGGCGCGAAAGTCGAGACCAAAAAAATCCACTTCAAGATTGTTTTGCGTGTGGGTGAGCTCGGGCGTTTCAATTGCTGTCTGACCTAACTCTGAGACAGGCTGGGCCACACCGGCGACGCGCAAGCCACCCAGCCAAATTGTCGGGGCCACCGGTTTTTCAGCCGCGCGCGGAACGAGGCGAGACAAGCCATTCATCGTTGCAAACCACAGTACGCCGGCTTTGTCGCAATGCGAGTCGGTAACGAAATCAGCGGCCAGGCCATCGGCTACTGAATAGTGCTTGATGCGTTTTGTGTCGGCAGAGATCCGATCAACGCCACGCACTGAGCCGACGTAGATGTTGCCAAAGTTGTCTTCCGTGATCGTGCGTGTATTGTTGCTTGAAAGTCCGTCAGTAATCGTGAGCGTCACGATTTGCAGCTTGGCGGTCTTGCGATCATCGATATGACTCACTCCTCCGATTGAAGAACTGAGCCACAATCTTCCCTGGTGATCCAGATGTAGGTCGGTAATAACTCCCGCAGGCAAACCATCAACAGTATTCAGTTGACTGAAACGTCCTTCAGAAAAACGGGCAATGCCTCCCTCGTAGAAACCCATCCATAGATCGCCATCGCTATCTTCGGCGAATGATGAGACTGATTTTCCAAATGGAAAGCCTTCCTTTTCTGAGAAGCGGTAAAAATTGTTGTCGCCACTTTTGAGGCGAGCCAGACCAATGGTTTCTTTCGTTGAGCCTTGCAGACTCACCCAGATGTCTCCGCGTGAATCTTCAAAAATCTGAAATATCTCCCTGGCCTTAAGACCACTTTCCGGACCATAAGTGGCAACCGGCTTTTGCGTCGCGAGTGCCTGAAAACTTTTCGCCGGTGCGAAACGGTAGAGGAGTTGGTCTGTCAATATCCACCATTCACCGGTGGAAGCGAGGAAGGCATACCGCGAAGTCCACAGCGGTTGCGCGTTTGGAGCGATCTGTGGCCGCAGCGTTTGAAATCCTTTGCTATCGAGGTGGCTCAAATAATAATCACCACTCGCGAAATAACTTGTCCCATCCTCGCCCTCAACGATCCCGTGAATGTAATTAAGCCCGAGGCCATCTGCTTTGCCGTAACTCGTTAGACCGTTGCGATCGAGCCGCAACAACGAAGTGCGTCCGCTGATCCACAGATTTCCCGCTGCGTCTTCGGCCATTTGGGACATACCGGCGGGCAAACCCTGATTCTCATCAAAGAGGTGAAATACGCGACCATCAAATTCGATCAATTCATGGTCGGTCGTTAGCCACATGTGACCATCCATCGTGCCGCGAAGACGATGATTGAGATACTTCGACAGGAAAGTTCCGGGCAGAAAGCGCACAACTTCACCTGCCTTTTCAGGTAGGTGAATTTCTTGCCCAGTGACGGCTGGCAAAGTAGATGTCGCCCGGAGCGCGCGTGTGGTGAGGGATTGCGCATTTGCGAGAGCTTCAATCGACTCAGGCTGGATGACCCAGAGCTCATAAGCACGGCTTAGCCAGATTCGACCATGCGCATCGGGCATGATTGATACATTGCCCTGAGTCGCTGTTGGCGTTTCACTTTGATAAAAAACTTCACGCCCGTCCGGCAGCCGTCGCACCAATCCCCAGCTCGAGTTTATCCAAAGGCTGCCATCGCCGGCTTGCTCCATATTTGCGATCGAGAAACTGCGGTTCGAGTTAGCAGGCAGGTTCAAGTCGACCTGGTGGAATGTAGGTTTTCCGTCGCGCTGTTCGATGCGATAGAGCGCATCGGAACCGAACCATAAATTGCCTATTCGATCTTCCAGCAAATCTCCACGCCAGTTGCCGACAAATTCAGCGTTCAATGTCGGTCTGATTCCAATCGTCGCCTCAGCCTGCGAATTTAACCCCGGCTTAAAACGATAGAGTCCTCCCGTTGTCATGATCCAGTAAGTGCCGTCGTGAGTTTCGGCAATAGACTCTATTCCGGGAGGTGAGGCAGCATCTCCGATTTTGTAAGTTATAAAACTCGCGCCGTCGTAACGCGAAAGTCCATCACGAGTACAGAACCACATGAAGCCTCGTGAATCACGTATTAGATAATCTACGAAACTACTGCCCAGACCGTCGGCTGAAGTGTAGGTCCTGACTGGTAACTTCTCGCCAAAACACTGCGAGGCAAACATCAAAAGAAGGCTCAGCCATATCGCGAAGTTGGTCGATTCTCTGAGTGAAGGTCGCATACTGTCGACTGTTCGCCTGATCATTGGGCGGAAGCGGCAACGTGGATAACAGGCGTTTAGAGTACAAACTTCAGTTTGGTGTTACTGAAACTACCAATCTGAAGATTGAACTCTAAACGCCTGTTACGCGCGCGACGCGTTAACTTTGATCCATGTCAGCAGCGTTTTATCCGTGGCTAATCCCTTTTCCAACAGCAACCGTCAAAACTCAACCCAGGTGCCAACCTGTTCGCGCTGCGCTTTTCTAAAGACGTAGTCAGCCGCAGCCAGGTCCTCAACTGCTAAACCCAGAGATTTGAATAACGTGATCTCGTCGGACGAGCTGCGTCCTGAGGCTGAACCGATCAACACCTCGCCCAGTTCAGCGTGAATATGATTGGGAGTGATCGCACCAGCGGCTGCAGCGACGAGATAGTCGCCAGCCTCATTCAGAGCTGATTCCCGACGATCCACAAACAACGTCGCTTCAACCATGGTGGCGGTATCAATTTCACGAGCACGAGGCGAATATGTCCCGATTGCATTAATGTGACTTCCCGGCGTCAGCCACTCCCGCTGAACCACAGGCTCCTTTGAGGTAGTAACGGTAACGATAATGTCCGCGCCGAGGATCGCCTCCTGAGCGGAGGGTACCGACTCAATGGGAAATTCAAAGCGGCCTCCCATTTCCTCTGCAAGAGCTTTGGCATGTTCCGGATTTCGACTAACCACCCGAGCTCTCTTCAGCTTACGTACGCAAGCAATCGCTTCGAGATGAGATCGGGCCTGTACACCAGCGCCGATAATCGCGAGTTCGCTTGCATCCTCGCGTGACAAGACTCGAGTGGCAACTGCTGTCACAGCAGCCGTACGAATAGCCGTGATTGCAGAAGCGTTCATAAAGGCCATCGGTTCGCCGGTATCTCCACGAAAGAGCAAGACGCCGCCCTGATGCGCATCTTTACCAGTCTCCGCATTCTTCGGAAATACACAAATAGCTTTCAAACCAAAAATCGCGTCCGCACCGTAGCGAAATGACGGCATCATTGCGATGATCCCATCCGCACCGGGCGGATGGACTACCTGTCGCAGAGGCTGGTGCATCTCGCCGCGCGCTAATGAACTCAGAGCCTCGTCCATCACGGTTATGCACTCAGCCATCGGCAAGAGATTTTCGACGTCGGCTTGAGAAAGAATCAGGATCTTCATCGTTACTTGACGGTCACTGCAAGAGTATCGTGGTGCGAAGCAATGAGCGTGCGCAGGTACGGACCAATGCGATTCGCAGCAGGAAACCCGGCAGCCTTTGCAGCGGCTTCCTGATCTGCTTCGGGAATACCAGCGCTTTCGGCAAAGTGCTTGAGGTCGCGATAGGCGCCAATAGTGAACACGTCCCAGGACGCACCTTGATCGCGCACAAAGATGTAGTTCTCCGGCCGTTTGAGGGTTTTCAGGTAAGCATTTTCCATCTCGCGCTCTTTGATTAGTTCGGTCCGCCTACCGGCGAGCGCATGAAACATCTCCACGTGAAAGAAGCTCGAAGCCTCGAAAATTTTTCTCAACTCACCGGGCGGTGGTCCGTAGACAAAGACATCTTCCTGCCATGCAATCGCAGCTTCGATCTTCGAACTTGAGCTTTGCTGCGACTTTCTTTTCGCAATGCGCTCGGTACTGTAGTACTCGTCGTAGGATCTAATGGGCCACAACAGCAACAAGTCCCAATGATCTCCCTGACTATGACGCATCCAAAACGGCGCTTCGTCCTTAGACTGAGCGAAAGCATCCTTGTAGAAATCAATAAGGTCGAGGATGCGTCCGGGCGCGGCCTGAACGAGAGTGGCTTTGTATAGATAGGGGGTTTGGGCACTCGAGACCGTGGTGACCGTCAACAACAGAATGAGGAACAAGCATAAACGGAATTTCATCATAGGCGGATCCCGAACTCACAAGTGGAATACAAAAACGACAGACTGAAAAGTCTGTTCTATTTCACGGCTGTGGAGTGGACAACAGGTAGACGGCAAAAGATGCCAGCCAGTGTTCGCCAGCGTAATCGCCACTAGCCACGTGGGCCAGCGCATCTTCCGCATGGGCCTTCGCAGATTGAGCCAGGGCCTTGCGGACAGGATCGGAGGCCGGAAGAGCAGTAGCAATATTCCGCATGCACCAGGCCCTGGTTAGATTCAACCCATCGAGGTGAACAATTTTCGGATCGCTGCGATCTGAAACCGTGGCGGGCGCAAGTAAACCTGACGGCTTACCTCCTTCGATATCGGGCAGGAACTTATGAAACCAGGACACGAAGTCCGACGGTTTAAGCACGCGCCTCATCAAGTCGGCTTCCATCATCGCAGGTGAAAAGAAATCTTCACCGCCTGGTTCCCAGGCGCCCGGATAGTTGGCATCATTGCCGTAATAAGTGCGGCTGCGCTCTTCCAGCAAACTCGCAAACTTTTCGCTCTTAACGGTGCGCGCGTAGTCGAGCGCGAATGCGATTCCGAAAGCAGTGTTGGGATGGACTCCGGTTCGAATCGGGTAAGTCTGCTTGGGAAGAAAGGCGATGTATTTTGCAACCAAAGCATCCGCAAGGGGTGTCAGGTTTTGAGACCAACGCGCGCCATCTTGATCCTTCCAGTCGTGCAGCTCTTCGGCGAGCTTCAGGAGCCAGGCCCAACCATAAGTACGTTCAAAGGATTGGCGATTCTCCTGGCCCAGGTAGGCAACCTCAACGGTGATGTTCTCAGCCGCCAGGTTTGCATTCAAGGCGTTGCGGATGCGTGCCGCTTCCGGCAAAGCGGGAAACAATCTGAGGAGCCTCACCAACATCCAGTGGCCATGCACCGATGAGTGCCAGTCAAAGCACCCGTAAAACGAAGGATGCATCGCGCGCGGACTCTTAACATCATTGGCGTCATTAATCACGTGATCGGGCTTGTTGGGAAACTCGCGGCTAACGCACTTCAAAGCCAACTGGACAAAGTGCGAAGCATTTTCCTGACTTAACGACAGGTTGGTTGTTGCAGCCATATCGGGTTTTATTTGCGCCGCCACCGGAGTGATCGTCGCCGTTGAAAACGTCAGAACAAAGATCAGTGCAATCAAGAGAAATCCAAATCGGACCACGCGAGCCTCACAATTAGAAAAGTGAAATTCAGAAGGCGGACTTTAGTCAGGACGACGGGAAAAGTCAAAAGATTCCCGATACGCACTGAAAAACCAGCGGACACGGCATCGCGTCGCGCTGGTTTTTAGAATTACTTTTCGAGCTAATTCAAGAGATTAATTAGCCGCGGATGAACGCGGAAAAAACCGGATCTGAATTTCTTTAGTTCTGATCCGATTCATCCGTGTTTATCCGCGGCCAAATTCTTCGTTATTTTCGGTGGGGCGAATCCTACTCGAGACTCAAATGAGAATCCGAAGCGCTTCCCATTTGCGTTCCCTTGCTGTCCACCAGCATTACCATCTGCACTCCTATCGGCTTTCCGAAGCTGAGCAGTGCCTCGAGCTCTTTCGTCTTCTCCTCATCAGTAAGCAAATTCCATTTTCTCGAGACCACGGCCACCATTAGCTCCTTCTTCGTCCGTGCATTCACCAGCACTTCCGAGCCCGGGAGGTCCTGAACGTTCAGCATCTGAACTTCTTTGTCCCGGCGTTCTATCGCTGCACTGGTGCGCTGATTGAAGGCTCTAAAGACGAGCCCGGCGCACACCACTAAAACGATCGCAGCAGCGAGGGCAAGGATTTGCTTCTTTCGCCCTAACCTAACAGGCGGCTCGTACAGGTACTCTATTTCAGCTTGCTGACTGGCTAATTTCTGGCGCGCCAGTTCTCCGGCTCGTTGTACGAGGACCGACTGCAATTTAAGACGCGCCCCCAACAAGTGATTGGAGACATGAAGGAATTGATCAATCGCGTGCAGCTGCGAGCCCGAACGGGCGTCCGAGATAAGCAGCCGTAAGACGGAATCCGTTTGCTGCATGTTCTCGAGCAATCCCGACAATTCAGCTTCCGTAGCCGGATCGATGGGATTGTCATTACCAAGTTTGAAACGCAGCAATCGTTCGGACTGAATTATGAACGACAGCGAATCACGCCGCACCTGCCTCTCTTCCTGATGATCGCCGGATAAGGTTCCCGCAAGAGGAGCGAGGAAGTTCGCCAGATCGAGGGACTGCCGCTCTTCTGACATAGGCATTCGTAAAAACTCAGAGATGATCTGCCTGTTCTCGTCATCTTCCGCGAGCCCGGACAGGGTGACGGGCAGTTCATTCAGGAGACCGACATTTTCTGGGCTGTCGGATAACTCCGCATCTGCATTTGAAGCTGTGGTCACTTCATTAAGGCTATTGGAGATGCGCAGTAACCTCAGCAGCTGTGACAGGTGTGCACTCGATTTAGCTTGGTGGTCGAGTTCCGCCAGTTGCTGCTCATTCAGTGTTTCTGAGACGGAGCCGATAGCCGTGGTGTCACTGAGAATGTCAGTGAGATCGCGGCAGACTGCCGGCGCCTCTCGAATTTGCTCGCCCTCGCCCGCGAGCAGACTCGAGAATTTGTTTGCTACTACAACGTTGCACTCAATCGCGGCTGCGGTTACCGCTGGTGCATAAAAAAGCTCGCCCAACTCTTTCTTAAATAGGCGCAGCCGGTTGAACAGACCCGTATTGATCAGTTTTTCGAATTCGTTTATCTCGAGGTTCGCCTCAGCGATGAATCCGTGAAAGGTTTCAATGGCGACCCCAATTTGCTCGGGGGTTGCGACTGCGCCTTTGTGATCTTCTCCCCATGCCTCAAACATTTCACAGATGCGTTCGACCAGTTGTTCGCCTTTTAGGCGGAGATCGCGCTGGTCATTTTCACCGACTCCGGCAAAAAGTCGAGTGACCGCAAAGTCATATTTGCTTTGGGCCAGCTCCGTGTGAGGCAAGCTACGATAGAAACGGGTGAGGGCCTCGAAGACTCGCAAGTCGAGATGTTCTTCGGTTCTTTCGCAAAAACGCCGCAGGTGATATGCCTGGATAGCCTCGTCCCTCGAGGAGAGATTCAGGTGCCACAAGTACAGTTCATTTGAAAAGTGATCTTCAGCTTCAGCAATGCGGGCAGTTTCTTTGTCTTTGATCGCCTGTTTCAAGCTGCGCGCGACCGTAAGAGCTGGAGTGGTATCGTAGCTCTCGGGCATCAGACAAAGAATGGCTTTCTCCACACCTGCTATGACGCGCTGAACGATTTCAAGGGTCTTTGCATGACCGACAGCGCGTTGCAATTTGACGCCGGCGTTTTCAATTCCCTTTTGCTCAATTGTTTCAAGTAGTTCTGACACTGGTTTGCTCCCTTGAGAGTTTCATTGATGTGGGATTGCGAGGTTAACTGCCGACTGGATCAACGGCTCCGGAGTTAGTTCGATGGTGAACGGAGCACTCTTTTTCCCCGCTGGGTCTGTTGCGACGATCTCTAGTTTTCCCGCCGGCAACCCTCGTAAAAGGTAAGCGCCGTCGGATCCGGTTACGACTTTTGTTTGACCTGCAACCACGATAGCGTTTGGCACTACTTCGTCAATTGCCGGATCCAGTTTCCCGTCACCATCTTTGTCGATGAAGACGACTCCGGCCACACGACGTTGCGCAAACAGGGGGATATCGAGGTATGAACCTCGAACCGGTTGCACAGTCAACTCCCATGATGTTTGTGCTGGCATGCGAAAGTAAGCGGGCAACGTCTCCGCGTCTACCTCGATGGAATATTTTCCGGGTGAGATGTTTCGGAATTCATAAATGCCACCGTAATCCGTAACTCTTGTCATCGATGGCGTCGTTTGACCATGCGGGATGAGTTTTAGGCGAACGCCGTTGATACCGGGCTTGTTGGTGGCATCTCCAGTGTTGGTTGCCTGCAGTTCATTGAAGACACGACCTGCAACAAATCCAAAATCAACGACCCCAAAACTGACCGTCGCGGTTTGTCGCGCTGACAATGTGATTTCCTGTTGACCAGCGGTGCTGGCTCGCAAGGTCCTGCCCAGGTCGTCAGAAGCCAGACGAACCGTCACGCTGCCTAGCTTTACGCGATCGAATTTGAAGTTTCCATCTTGCTCAGTCTCTACCGAGTGTCCGTCATCGAGTTGCACCTTGATTCCGGGAATACCAGGTTCTCCGGGATCATCTTTGCCGTTGGCATTCGAATCAGCAAACACACGCCCTTTGATAGTTCCATGATCGCGCCCCAGGAGCTTCATCAGGAAACCTCTTTCGGCAGGCGCGCCCAACTGTCGAGTGTAGGAAAAGGTGATTGCAGAAAAGCCATCCTGGCTTCCAAATAGTCCACCACTACCCTTAAGTGCGCATTGAAAGTTGGTGTTCACGCCGATCGAGTTAACCGAGTCGAGCCGCATAGCCAGACTAATTGCGCTGACAATATTTTGTTGTGATTGGGCGCCTAGCTTACTGTCATCGAGGCGCACTTCTGCGGCCGCCGTGTAGCGCGAAAGCTTCGCTTGAAAGCGTACGCCTACTTCACTGCTCCGTGTTTGCGGCAGTTCGATATCTCCCAGGATTTGTTGGAGAAGATTGCGATTCGTCGCTAGAAATCGCTGTGGGTCTGCTTCAAACGCCTGACGAACCAGGGGAGGAAGCAGCGTCGGATTTCTTAGTACCAGGCTGGAAAGCGATACAGCACTGTTTTGATAGCTGAAATAAGCGGACGCCGACCACCATTCAGCGGTGTGTCGCACCTCGTCCCGTAATCCAAACCCTCGGCCCATCTCGGCGCCAGCCACTGGCTCACGACTGTTGTTGTAACGGACCTCGAGACTGTTGCTCCAGTTATGTGCAAAGTTTGAGCTCGAGGTTCCGATTAGAGTTTTCGTTTCAAGCTGTGCAGCCAGCGCGAACGGTGAGGTCGAATTGATGCGCTGTTGTGAATAGCGCAATCCAAACTGCGTTCGTTTTCCGGCGCGATAGCTTAATCCGCCAGTCAAGGTGGAACCGCTAAAGGACAGACGGCTCAGGTTAAAGGTCTGTGCTCCTTTGGTCTGGTTATAACTGGCAAAGGCACTAAGTTGATCCGATGCCTGCCATCGTAATGCGGCAGCCAAAGTCGAGCGTCCACCACCTTGTCCACCTACTGAAATAAAAGGTGACCGGTTGTCGAGCTGGGATGCCTCACTTGAGAAATACAACGGTCCGCGATGAATTGAGAGTCGCCCTCTCCATGACACTCCGCTATTGCCATAAGCAACCTCGCCACCGGCTGAAGTGTCTTCGCCTGACGTATATTCGGCAGTGACAAGTGAGCCAAGACCGCCGCTCGTCGCTTGCAACTGCGACGAGGGTGTGACCATCACTGCCCCCGCGCGAATACTCAAGTGTTTCGTAGTCTTGAGCGGATACATTCCGCCCATAACTCGTCCCCCTCCAGAATCCAGCAGCGATATAGAAGGTCGGGCTAGTCCGGCAAAAAATTCCGCACCTCTTAAGACGGAACTATTGTTCGAGGTTAGGTGAAGCCCCCGGATCGTGTAGCCGTTCAAACTAAGGGGCGAGAGGTTCAGCTCGCTATCGAGAATCTCCAACGAACCCTTGGTGTTGCTGACCCCCAGGACAAGCCGATTGACTCCAAAACCAATCGCAGTTTGCGGTAGGAATGAGTCCGTTTGTTTGCCCAGAAACTTAAACAGATCACTTTCGAGATGGAGAACACGATCATTGCCTATCGCCTGGCGATATTGAAGATTCTGATTGACGTAAGCTCTGGCGCCCCGTTGAGGCGGACTAAAGAAGATCGAATAGAGTCCGGAAGCAGGCGTTTGAAAGCCGGTTGTTTTTGCGCTGGAGTTATTAACAGACGTCGAGGGAGCTACAATCGGATGTCCAATTACCTGGACGATCAGGGTCTCGCGACTTTTTCCAGTATTTACAATCA
>Ga0157380_10002933_pt1 | contig 11595 bp, 6 predicted proteins | sample S35metaG_FD_119757 | JGI IMG/M metagenome (GOLD analysis project Ga0157380, IMG submission 119757) | Switchgrass rhizosphere microbial communities from Kellogg Biological Station, Michigan, USA - S3-5 metaG | ecosystem: Host-associated > Plants > Roots > Rhizosphere > Soil | place: USA: Michigan...
GAGTTCACCTTGCGGGAATTCCTGCCTCCGCCCAAGCCGGAAGCGGAAGAACCACCACCACCGCCGCCGCCCCCGCCACCGCCGGCCGTGGAAACCGGCATTCTGATCGTAGAAGTTACGGTAGAAGGCGATCCCAACTTCGACTTCAGCAAAGTGACGGTGACAGTCGAAGGGACCAAAGAAGAAGATGGGTCGACGTTCTCGCAGACCCTGACGAACCGATCGGAAAACATTTGGACTGAAGACCCGATGCCGTTGGGCCAGTTCACGGCCAAGGCTGTGATAACCGATCCACCGGCGATGTCCGGTTCAGCTCCGGCTGCGGTGCGCGCCGGGCAAACTACCCGGGCCCAGATCAACTTACGTCCGGGCGCGATCATCGCCAGCGCGTTCGTAGTCCACTTCCGTTTTGACAACTCATTCATCGAGCCGTGCATGCGTGAGGTGCTGCAGCAGGTTGCGCAGCGGGCCGCTGACCCCAGCAAAGCCGACGAGAAACTATTGATCGTCGGTCACACGGACAAGACCGGTTCCCGGGACTATAACCAATCACTTTCGGAGCGACGCGCGCGCAGCGTCTTTGCCTACCTGACCTTCAACAGTAATCAAGCGGCTGCGGAAGCAGAGTGGAAGGAGTTGCGACAAAGCGGCACGGGAAACCGGCGGCTCAAGGACAACTGGGGAACGCGGCAATACCAGTACATGCTGCAAACCCTGAAGTTCTATCCCGGCAGCGTGGACGGCGATCATGGACGAGGAACCGACGATGCCGTGAGAACGTTTCGGGCGGCAAAAGGTTTGCCACCTGGGACAAGGGTTGACGACGATGTTTGGGCCGCCCTGATCCATGACTATCTGGCCGAGACGCCGCTTAACGTTGCTAACGGAAAGTTCTTACCGAACGCGAAAGATGCTTGCAACAGTGGCATCTTGAAATGGCTGGGGTGTGGCGAGGACGATCCGCTGCCGCTGCCGCAGCCAACGGACCCCAATCCGCACCGTCCTTACCGGCGCACGGAAATGCTTTTTGTTCGCGACACTCGACTCCCGCGGGATGTGCCACAGCCCGACACGTTTGATTTGCCCGCGCCCGGCGCAGTCAATCCCAGCTGGTGCCTCAACCCCAGCAACACTACGCGGCGTTGTTCATTTGCCACGCGCAATTGTCCCTCAGCAGCTCCGGGCCAATGGTGCATCACCCCCGCAGAGACCGGGAGTTTCATCGTAAGCGGCAAGATTGTATTCGAGGACGGCACACCCGCCGCCAACCTGGAATATGTCTTGATAGCTCCGGACGGCGAGTTCATGGATGGCGAAGCGGTCAGTGGCGCTCGGCGTGGAGATGGCAATTTCGGACGGACGCAAGCGAATGGGACCTTTACTTATCCGGCCAAGCCCAAAGGCCCCGGCACTTACACGATGGAGATTCGACCACGTCAAGTGCCGCCTGAGTCTTTCATCGCCAGGTTGGAAGGTGAGCCGCAATCGGCAGCCAAGGGCAACGTAGTTTGTAAGCGGCTGGACGGCTCAGCGCCCTTCAACGTAGTCGTGCGCAGTCTGTCGACGGTCGTCAATCCGATCATCCGCTTGGCGTCGGCAGTTGTCGTGGTAAAGAAAACTCACACCAACCCCGCGCGACAGATTGTGACGCTGACCACCGATGGACCATTTTTCCGGCCCGGCACAGTGACCCGAGCAGGTACCGCGATCCGGTTCTTCGACGCTGCAGTTGCAGGCAACGAGATAACCTTCAACGGTACTGACAATGTGTTTACGGGTCCTCAACTAGCTGCGGGGGTGCGGCTCTTTGCCGAAAGCGACACGCCCAGCCTTGCGCTCGACGATGTCGTATTGACTTTGACGCTGACGCCAGGCGCGACGCCTATCGGAGGCCCGGCCGTTGCATCCATGACTGCGGTCGAACTGACTCTCGACATCGCGCAAACCCGCACCTTGTCCACCGTGGACCCGCCGCTCCTTTCGACTGCGGCCAAACTGGATCCCGGGAGAGTTGTCATTGTGCAGGATGTCGCTTTCAGCCATGAACGCGCGATACTTATCGTTCAGCCACCCAACCCTAACGCTCCCGTTACCCTCAGGCTCGCCGTCACAACCGCATCAGCCCAGATCTTTACGGTCGAAATACCGGCAGCGGGCCAGCTTTCCGTCGCGAATCCAAATCTCATCCTGTCGGCCTCAGTGCCTCCGACCGGTCAGAGATTCTTTGTTGAAGGCAAAACACCACAGAGCGTAACCCTGAAAGATACACAGGTCACATTAGGAATCGATGGAGTCGAAAACGACGGCGACCACGTGGTTCTAACCGTCTTCCCGGATCCATCGATACCCGGACCTTTCCCAGTCGGCGAGCATGAGTACACGCGAGCAGTGCCTTTCACAGTTCCGGCAACTAGCGAGACGCTGTATGTGCTTACCAGGCCTGAAGTGGGACTGCCCACGGTTAACACTGCCACCAGCTTCCCGGCACAGATCAGGGCCGTGGTTCGTTATCCGGCGGTAACCGCCGGTGTCGACCAGGGCGTGGCGACGACTTTGGCAACGTATCCACTCATCGTTATTGCCCATGGCAATCACCGAACTTTCGATGACGCGGGAGCACGAGTGCAAAGCTTCCGGGGACTCGAGTACCTGGCGCGGCACTTGGCGAGTTATGGTTACATCGCCGTCAGCATCGATCTGGAAGACATGAATCTCCCGGTGAGGCGGCTGGCCATTATTCAGCGAGGACTTACTATCCTCGAACACCTTGAGTTTTGGACCACTCTAAATGCGTCGGATCCGATCTTCACTGGCAGAGTCGACCTTGGGCAAATAGGTCTCATCGGCCATTCCCGAGGTGCAGAAGCAGTAGTTTCGGCACAGTCAACGAACATCAGCGATAGTCGAGGGTTCGCGATTCGCACGGTGACATCGATTTCGCCAACCGACTTTCTGGGAATCACTCATAGCACGACTCCGTATCTTGTGATCTACGGATCGACGGATGGCGATGTCAGCATCGGCTGGCCGTTTCGCTTGTATGATCGGGCGACCCAATTCAAGGCAATGGTTTTTGTGTACGCAGCCAATCACAATTTCTTTTCTACGAGCGCCGATTGGCTGAATCCGACTCAAGTGGATATGGACTTGGCCGGCGATTCTCGACTTATTCCGACAGGAAACCACTTGAACATCGCCAGGGGCTATTGTCTTGGATTCCTGCAACTATTCTTCAGAGGCGTTGGCGACCATCTGTCGTTATTCAAGAAGCGGGCTCGCCTGATTACAGTTCCTGGAACAGTAGAAATTCAGAATCAGGTTCAGGACCCCACTCGGCTGACAGTGGATAACTTCGAGCAAGGCGCATTCAATGCTGCCAATCCGCACGGACCGCAACTCGCCGCGCGAGCAACGACGAGCACGATCCTGCAAACTCCCGCTCAGACCGGGCTGGTTGCGCCTGGTGGAGCAACCATCCCGGCTGGGGGATTGACCAACCCTCTGACTGAAGCCAGTCTTCGCAGACGAGATCTGTCCTTCTTCTTTCACGATACATTTGGCGAGATGATCGCCTGGAACGTTGCGGGCGGAACATATACCCAGCCACTCGGCACGCGCGACGTTTCGTCTTTCGAAGTCCTCTCGTTTCGCGTTACCCAGCGATTCGGGAGCGCGCGAAATCCTAATCCCGCCGGCTTAACGCCAGGCGTATCCCCGGATTTTTCAGTCACGCTCGCGGCCGGTGCGCAGACGGCGACAGTGCGCGTGGGCAGTGTTACGCCAGTTCCTTTTCCGTACAAGCGTTCCGATGACGCTTCGCTGACCGAATCTGCGTTGTCGACGATTCGAATACCATTAACTACGTTTACCACCCTCAATCCGACTTTGGATTTGCGGGTTTTGACTTCGGTCATCTTTCAATTCGATCAAACAGCGAGAGGAGAGATTGCGGTTGACGATCTTGAGTTCTCGCTCTGAATCATCGTAGGAAGAAATGATTAAACGTCCAAAACTAGAGAGCTATAGCGTCACGGCCGCGCCACAAACTGATGAAGCCGCTCGCTTAACTGCGGCCGAAACGGGTCCAGCCAGGTTTCAAATCATTTTGCATGGGGAAAATTTCGTCGAGCGGGCGCAGATGCTCGCCGTTTGGATCGGTGATCTATATGTCAATGAGTGCTCGATTAGCAATGACCAAAAGTCAATCACCTGCTACCTGGACGAGTTACCGGAGGAAGGCAGCGTGATCAGAGTCGGCTACAGTCCCGACGAGATGGTCGAGCTACCAGAACCGTTTTCACGAGCGAAGCTCGAAAACAGTGAGACTACTCCTGAAGTTTGAACAAGGAAGATTTGATGGCGCGCCCAAATCGGATGAGGTTTTTTGTTTTGAACCAGCAGGTTGAGCGCAAAGTGGAAGGCAACTAGTCACATGCCAGCCAAACCGATGCTCGACGATGTCGAGCTACAGTTAGTGCAGAAGGTGGAGGCCGAGGACGAAGAAGTCCTGGCGCAGCACAGTGTGCCGGCCCTGGAAGGAGATTTCCTGCAGGACCTGGGACGCCGTGTTACCCGTCTGACCCTGGTAGGGGTGATGACTGGTACCGAAGCCGGCGAGCAACTCAAGACTTTACGCCTCAAGTTTCGTAACGCCGAGCCGGTGACTTTCGTCAGCGACATCGCCACCGCTACCACGGTAGACAAAGTACTGATCGAAGAGTTTGCCGTGCGCGAGCTGGCGGGCAAGCCGGAGCGGTTCGAGTATGAGTTCACCTTGCGGGAATTCCTGCCACCGCCGCCCTCCGTAAAAGAGGAACCACCGCCACCACCACCCGAACCGGAACTGCCGGACCTGCAGACTGGCAAGCTCGTCGTTGAGGTCATCGTCGAGGGCCAGCCCAACTTTGACTTCGGCAAGTTAACCTTGACCGTCAAGGCGGCGCAGGAGGACGGAACCATCTTTTCGCGCACCCTGGCAAACCGAGCCGATAATGTCTGGACGGAAGAGGGTTTGCCGCCCGGCGAATTCACAATCATGGCGGTGGAGATTAATCCACAGCCAATACTGGGCACAACCAAAGCGAGTGTACGTCCCGCACAGACCGCACAGGCGGTGTTGACGGCGCAGGTGGGATCCGTCATCGCCAAACAAATAATTATTCATTTCAGATCGGATCGGGCCTTTATTGAACCGTGCATGCGACCCGTGCTGCGTCAGGCAGCACTTCACGCGAGTAACAACTCGACCGAGAAGTTGTTGATCGTCGGCCATACGGACAAGGTTGATACTCCGGCCTACAACCAGTCGCTGTCGGAAAGACGGGCCCGGAGCGTCTTCGCCTACCTGACTGTTGGTCGTGACCGTGATGCTGCTCTCGCCGAGTGGAATCTCCTGCGCCAGACGCGGCCGAAGGGTGAGTTGCCGAGCATCAAGGATAACTGGGGTGTACGCGAATATCAGTTCATGCTTCAGGACCTGGGTTTCTATCCCGGCAGGGTGAACGGCAAGGAAGACGACCTGACTCGCGAAGCGGTGAGCGCTTTTCGTTGTCAGAAAGGATTGTCATCGGGAACGAACGTGGATGACCAGGTTTGGCAGGCCTTGATCAAGGACTACCTGGTCCGGGACGCTCTCACTATCGCAGAGACTCAATTGTTTCCTAATGCTCGCGACGCATGCAAGGGTGGGGTCGTGAAGTGGGTCGGCTGCGGTGAAAGCGATCCGGTTAAGAACGTGGAGGTCGCGTTCGGTCCCAGCCGGCGCGTGGAGCTGTTATTTGTTAAGACTGATCAATTGCCCTGCGATGTCTCTCAGCCAGACACATTTGATCTGCCTCCAGCCACGGTGACGCCAACGTGGTGCCTTGACCCGAAAAAGACAGGATCGCCGTGTTGCTTCGTAGTTCCAGTGCTGGCCCCAGCAGACTCAAAGCCGAAGGAGGGTCAATGGACTCGCACTCCGCTCGAGCCTGGTACGATTTCTGTTGAGGGCTCTATCGTGCGCGAAGACGGCAAGCCCCTGACACTGGCTAACCGAAAGTTGGTCCTCATCACTCCCGATGGCGAGATAAAAGCCGGCGAGCAAGCGAAGGGCGAACCTGCGCCCGCGCTCGCCAACCCCGATGGCACTTTCAAGTTTCCTGACAAGCGAATCGGAGTCTATAGCCTTGAGATTCAGGACGATGTTCTGATCCGGCTCGACACGCAGAAGGCCAGTGAGGCTAAAGGAAATGCCGTCTGCAAATCTCTAACAAGTACCGATACCCGCTTGGACATCGTCATCCTTCCCGAACCCGCTTTGCGAGAGATCAGGCTTCCCGTCGTGGCGCATCTGATGACCGCGCTCCACCCCACCACTCGCGAGCTTCGGATCTGCGTCGACACGTTAACCCCAGGGCCGCAACCTCAGAAGACTGCGCGTACAGCCCAGGATGTTCGAGAGTTGTTCGACGGAGCTAACGAGATCTGGCGCCAGGCGCGGATCCGTTTTGATCTCGTGGATATAGTAGAAGAAGTCTACGCCGATCCGGCACATCCGGAATGCGCGGTGGGTTCAGATGAACTGGCCACTCTGCTGTTCAGCAGCGCCTATCCAGACACACTTGATGTGTTCTTTGTCGGGACCTTAGAGAGCTCGGGTGAGGCCGGCGTGAACCAAGCGGTGGAAGTTCGCGACGATACCGGCAATGTCATTAGCAGGGCCGAGGGTTGCGCACTGGGAGATAAGATCCGGGTCAAGATTATCGTGAACGCCGATCCGATTCTGGTTCAGCCGGGCAAGGAAGAGTCGATTTCGATTCTGGGGCACGAATTAGGACATCATCTGAGTCTCGCGCCGGCTAACCGGCACGTGGAAAGTACCCCGGCCAATGCCGGAAGATTAATGTTGGCGAATGTTTCCGCCACCAACCGAAAGTTGATTAAGGATGAAGTCCAACAGGCTCGAAAGGCCCCGACCACTATCCAACAGTGCCAGCCGCTGTCGCTACGGGTGACAGGGGCAACGCAGCTTGGCGGAAGCCGCAGCTTTGATTTCATGACCTTCCAAAACGCTGCTCCCGTCACCATCGACGCACTTGTGGATGGGTCCACTACTATTGACAAGGGAACCGTAACGATGACCGGAGGCCAGGCAGGCGCAAATGCCGGGCAGCAGACGGTGGGGACGGCTTCGACCGGCATCACCGACATTGTCGCCAACTACTCCGCCACCGGCGGCACTGTCAGCGTTACCCGCCGGGTTCGCGTGCGGGTAGTGACCTTCAGTCTTTTCGTGACAGGCGCTCGAACCAACCCTGACGGCAAAACGGCCCTGGCAAAGCGTGAGCTGAATAAGGTCGCCACAATTAAGGTCCAACTCAGTTCTGAGCCTTTCATCCTACCGAAGAACATCGTGACATGGGACAAGGGCCAGGAAACTCCAGACCCTCTTCGCCGTACCGTCTCCCTTGGAGAGATAGCCAAGACGACAGTTACCGCGACGATTGGCACCACGACACGCGAAATGACAATCCTCGTAGTTGAGGTGCTCGTCACGAGCAACAAGAATCCGTTGGGACCGGCGATTAATCAGGTGCAGATTGAAGGCATACTCAATAAAGACCTCAAGGACATAGACGTGGGTGACCTGTTCGCTACCCAGGTTGACTCGTTGTTTCGCCTGCGGGCCGAAATCCCTGGTTTGGCAGCTGGAGTTACGGAGTTGACTGCTACCATCAGAAGCGCCGCGCCTGGGGGTGGAGCAATTAATCCACCCGAACCACCCATCCAAATTATCTTGAAGCGAACGTCGCCTGCTGGTAACCGTTTTCTGTCGCTGCCTTTGCTCGCCATTCCCGCGGCGATCACAAGGGCGGAGATCAAACTGAAAACTCCCGAGACTGTGATCTTGGTTCGCGCCCGCGCCGGCGGCAAGCTGACGTTGGATGTGAGCTCGCCGGTGCCGCTGGGAACTCTGGGAGTGGTTGAAGTCGCGGTTCGTGGCCGCGTCATGCACGTTGCCGCGCAGGCCTTCGCTGGTTCAGGTTTTGATTTAGCGGATATTCGCCGCCATATCAGTCGAGCTAACCGAGCTTGGGCCCAGGCAGGTGTCGAGATCAAAGAACGCTCAGCGATAGCGTCCGTACCCCCGCCCCCCAATCTACTCAGTCTGGATCAGAATGTACCGTTCAACGGAAAGCTCACTAATGAAGAAAAGTTGCTGCTGAGCATCGTCAAGCCTGGCAATCCCACGCGTAGTCCGACGGCTACCGACATAAATGTTTACTACGTTCATGATCTCAAACGCGCACTCGCTACTACTTACGAAAGCGAGCACCATAGTGAGGTAACCGACCCCACCCAATCAGGAATTGCCGTTTCGCTCGCGGACGTCTTATCCACCCTTGAAAACGATACTACTTTGTCACACGAACTCGGCCATCTCATTCTCGTCAAATGGGGCGCCGATGAACACAAAGATAAATCCGGAACTGAATGGCCCACCGCCAATGTGATGAAGACTCCGGCTTCAGGAGCGATAGAGCTCGACCGAGCTCAGGTGGAAAATGTTCTTTCCCATGTCGATGGAGGTGACAACCCCTTCATCATTTTCGAGCCTTGAGACTTGGAGAAAAATGACGGAAGAAACGAAGGAACAAGTTCGTCGGCTTTTGAAACCTACCGATGATTTCGGTTGGTCTCGGGAAGTCATGGAGCTGAACCGACAACAGGCAGTTCCACTATTGATCGCCATCTTGAATGACGAGCAAGAGAAGCAGTACACGCGGCGCCAGGCCGCATTGATGTTGGGAATGTTGGGCGATGAACGGGCGATCGGTGCTCTCGCTGGAGCTTTGCAAGCGACTGACTTTGCGTTGCGCGCACGCGCCGCGGACGCTCTGGGCCAGTTCAACCAACTCAATGACGAAACCACACAGAGTCTTATTCACGGTCTTGAGGATGAAAACGATGTGGTCCGTAAATGCTGCGCCAAAACGCTGGGAGACTTGCGACGATTGGAAGCTCTCTTTGCACTGGAAAATATGAGCACTAGTGATGACGTCACCAGCAACCGGATCGTGGCACAGAACGCCATCGAAGCTATTCGCAAAACTGGTTAAGCCATGCTTAAACCTGCTTACAAATTAACCATCGGCAGCAAGGTCGTCGACACGACGGACGAGCCGAAGGCCAGCACGATAGTCGACCTCAAAGTCGCGCTGGATCTCGATACGCCGGCTGACAGTTTTACGTTTGAGTTGGGCAACGTCGGCAGCTTCAAGCCGGCGCGTGACGATGAAACGAAGATTGAATTGGGCTATGCCGACAATGGCGGCTTGACGCAGGTGATGAAAGGAACCGTCGAGAATGGCGAGCCGACTTTGACTACGACGCGAGTGGTTGGTTACAGCGGCGCCGATGCACTGCTGCGGACCTTTGTCGAACAGACTTATGAAAGCAAAACGGCGGGAGCCATCGTGCGTGATTTGGCGGACAAGGCCGGCCTGCAAGTACGAACCGCCGATGATGGCATTAACTTTCCGGCCTACGTCGTTGACGGACGACGCAGCGCTTATCTCCACATGCAGGATCTGGCCGAACTGTGTGGGTTTGATTTGTATATCGATCCAGAAGGCAAGTTGGTCTTTGAAAAGTTCATCAATGGAAAGACTGTTCACGTGTTTGAGTTTGGCAAACACATTGTCGCCTTCAACGTAACGCGGACGCCGCCCCTTGCGGGTTTGGTTGAGGCCTGGGGCGAAAGTCCGGGCGGCAGCCAGGGCGAAAATTCGTGGGCCTGGGTGACGACTGATTTCAGCGGCTCGAAAGGCAGCGCCGGAAGCGGAGCATTGTATTTGCGCGAACGCCCAGCACTGCGCACCAGAGACGCGGCTCGCACAGCGGCCACCGCAATACTGACCAACATCAAGCGCCGCACTCTGCGAGGCAACGTCGTGACCATCGGCCGGCCGGAGGTCAAGCTGGGCGATGCGATTCGCCTGCGAGGCATGGCCGACGATTCGCTAAATGCGCTTTTCCAGATTCGCAGCGTGACGCATCGCATAACCAAGCTGGGCGGGTTTACCACCACGGTGGGCTTCCGCTCGAAGGAGACCTGAGGACGAGAACTGAGGACGAGAACTGAAAACGAGAAACTGAGAACCCCGATCTACCTGGAACCGGCAGAAAGAGAAAAGAACCTTGAGCACCATCGTCAACACCATTCAGGAAATCATTCGACAGGAGTTGCGTCGCGTGCGCGTAGCCGACCTGGGCATCGTTGAGGAAGTCTATCCGCACAGTGGAGCGAGTGACGATGACAACTATGGTTGCGACGTGCGTTTGAAGAACAGCGGCCTGCTGCTCAAGCGGGTGCCGCTGACGATTGGACACATCGGTACGGCGGCTATTCCGAATAAAGGCGACCTCGTACTGCTCGCCTTCGACAAGGGTGATATCAACCAACCAATCATTATCGGCCGTCTCTACAACGAAAAGCAGCGGCCACCGATAAACACCACGGACGAAGTGATCTTTCGCTTGCCGCTCGCGGAAGCTGACGACAAGACGATCAAAGGCGCAATTCGCAACCACCCTTCCGCGTCGCCGCCGCGCGAGCTCATATTCGAGATGCCACCGAAGATTACCGTGCGCGTCACCGATGGCACCGTGCGCGCCACGGCCGGCAAGACTGAGATGAAGCTCGACCAACCAGGTGGCAGCGGGGGCACCGTAACGGTCTTTGCAGGCAGCACCAAGATCACAATGAATCAGGACGGCGACATCACCGTTGAAGCTGCCGCCAACATGTCTTTTACAGCCAAGGGCGATCTATCGATTGAAGCAATGAACGTAAAAATCGAAGCGAAGCAAAACGCGGACGTCAAAGCCGGCATGCAGGCCACCCTGAAGGCAAATATGGGGGCGACGGTTGACGGCGGATTGTCGGGCACGCTCAAGGGTGCGACGGTGGCAATCAACGGGATTACTTCGTTTTCACCAGCATAAGGTAAAGCAATATGCCAGGACCCCCAGTCAGTATCGGCGCCATGGTAATGGTCAGCCCCGGCGCGTCCGGTCCCCCGGATACCGGGACGATCATCGTGATTTTGCCGCCGGTAATCCTGGCCAATGGAATGCCCTTAGCGACGAGCGGCTCGATCTGCATGATGATCAATTCCGTCTGGGGTTTTCCTTATCCCCTCGTCATCGGACCGTTGGCCAGCACAGGAGTTATGGTGGGCGGAAAAGCGTTGGTGCGGATGGGCGACAACATCCCGAGCCCTCCCGGGATCTTAACCATCCTGGGACCACCCGCAGCGCCTTTCATTACTGATCAGTCGCCGCCCTAAGTATCACACGGTGAGCTGGCGATGGAGTGAAAAGAATGGCAATAGACCAAAAACGATTTGGAACGGATCTTCGCTTACTGCGAAATCTCGACCTGACCAAGAGCAGTCGCGATGCTGGTAACGATTTGGCGATTCGCATTCGCCAGGAGACCGGCCAATTTGATCTGGATACGATCGACAAGGCCGACAATCTGGTTCAGGCGCTCTTCCTCAGATTTCTAACGCCGCTCGGTGAATTGGAGCTTTTGGGACATCCGGATTA
>Ga0157380_10002939_pt1 | contig 11586 bp, 6 predicted proteins | sample S35metaG_FD_119757 | JGI IMG/M metagenome (GOLD analysis project Ga0157380, IMG submission 119757) | Switchgrass rhizosphere microbial communities from Kellogg Biological Station, Michigan, USA - S3-5 metaG | ecosystem: Host-associated > Plants > Roots > Rhizosphere > Soil | place: USA: Michigan...
CATGGCGCGGAAGATGCCCTCGAAGTCGGCACTCTGGAGGTCCTCGAGCTTCCGGATGGCGGCGTCGAAGGATTCGATTGCTCGGCGCTCGTCACCCGTCAGCTGATCGCCCGCGCCCCGCTTGGACTTGGCGCGCGTGGCTTCGTGGGCGACGAGAATCGCGGCGCGCACGATCTCGAGGCGTTCACCTTCGCGGAACATGTGCTCGGTGCGGCAGAGGCCGATTCCCTGCGCGCCGTAGCGGCGTGCCTGGGCTGCTTCCTCGGGCTTGTCGGCGTTGGTCCATACCTGCATGCGGCGGAGCTGGTCGGCCCAACCGAGAATCGTCGCGAGCTCGCGCTGCTCCTCGAAGCGCGCAGGGATCGTCGCCAGCTCACCGATGAAGACTTCGCCGGTCGTCCCGTCGACGCTGAGCCAATCACCTTCTTCGACGAATCGCGCGCCGCCGATGGCGCGGGCGCTCTTCGCGGCCGGGTCGACGAGCAACGACGAGCAGCCGGCGACGCAGGGTTTGCCGATTTGCCGAGCCACGACAGCCGCGTGCGACGTCGCGCCGCCGCGGGCGGTTACGATGCCTTGCGCAACCGCCATGCCGTGAAAGTCGTCGGGCGAGGTCTCGACGCGAACGAGCACGACGCGCTCGCCCCGTGCAGTCCAGGCGACGGCGTCATCGGCGTCGAACACGGCACGGCCGACCGCGGCGCCCGGCGATGCATTGAGGCCTTTCGTGAGCCGCGCTGCGCCGCGACGCGCAGTGGCCGTGAAGCTATCGCGCAGCAACTGCTCGACCTGCGCCGGCTCGATACGCGAGACGGCTTCTTCTCTTGTGATCAGCCCTTCCTCGACCATGTCGACGGCGATCTTGACGGCGGCCGCGGCGGTGCGCTTCGCGGACCGCGTCTGCAGCATATAGAGGCGGCCGCGCTCAATCGTGAACTCGAGGTCCTGAACGTCGCGATAGTGCTTCTCGAGCGTCCGCCCGATGCGCTCGAGCTCCGCGTAGACCTTCGGCATCTCCACCTGCATTTGCGCGATCTTTGGCGCCGTACGAATGCCCGCGACGACGTCTTCGCCTTGCGCGTTGGTCAGGTACTCGCCGAAGAGCACGTTCTCGCCGGTGTTTGGGTCGCGCGTGAAAGCGACGCCGGTACCGGAGTCTCGGCCCATGTTGCCGAATACCATCGCCACGACGTTGACGGCCGTGCCGAGGTCGTCGGGGATATGGTGGAACCGCCGGTAGTCGTGGGCGCGCTGCCCAAACCAGCTGCGGAACACAGCGCGGATCGCGAGGTCGAGCTGCTGCCGGGGCTCCGCGGGAAAGGGATCGCCTGTCTTTTCGTGAATGATGTTCTTGAATTCGTGAACGAGCTCGCGCAGCGCCGCAGCATCGAGCGCGGTGTCGTCCTCGGCTCCGAGCTGGGCCTTCTTCGCGACGAACGCGTGCTCGAAGCTCGCGCCGTCGACGCCGAGCACGATGCGGCCGAACATCTGCAAGAAGCGGCGGTACGCATCCCAGGCGAATCGCTCGTCGCCGGTCAGCGCCGCCAAACCGGCGATGGTTTCGTCGTTGAGGCCGAGATTGAGGACAGTGTCCATCATGCCCGGCATCGAAAATTTGGCGCCCGAGCGCACGCTGACGAGCAGTGGGCTCGTAGCGGAACCGAAGGTCTTGCCGGTCTCGACCTCGAGCGCGGTGACGGCGTCGAGGACGTCCTCCCACAGTCCGCCCGGCAGCTCTTCGCCGCTGCGAAAATAGTCGTTGCAAGCGTCCGTCGTGATCGTGAAGCCGGGCGGTACGGGCAGCCCGGCTTTGGTCATCTCCGCAAGGCCCGCTCCTTTGCCGCCGAGGAGGTCGCGCATCGACGCATCGCCTTCGGCGTGGCCGTCACCCCAGGCGTAGATGTATTGCTTGCCGGCGCGGAGCGCCTTCGCTGTCGGCCGCTCGATAGTGGCAACCATGGGATATGACCTCTCCGCCTGCGAGCGACGCGCTCGCGGGAGAATCGGAGCAAGAATCGTGCCGCAAAGTGGGTCGGTTAGCGGGCTCCGCGCTGGTGCGCGACGACGAATTCGCAGAAACCGGCCAGGAATTTTCGCAATTGATCGCGAACGCGCTCATCGACGAGTGTTCCGTCGTCGTCGAAAACCTCGCTGGCACGGGACACCTGTAGACGGCCGCCGAAGTAGGCCGCCGTGCCTAGCGTTTTAAGGACGGGCAGCCACGCCGTTTGTGAGAGCAGCGTGCCGAAGCCCCCCGGCGATGCACCCATCACCGCGACGGGCCGGTTACCGAACACGCGCGGAATATCCGCGGACGGTCGCGACAACCAGTCGATCGCGTTCTTGAACACGCCAGGTATCCCGTTGTTGTACTCGGGCGTGACGAGTAACAGACCATGTGTCGCGACGATGCGCTCCTTTAGCGTTGTAACCGCTTCGGGCAGACCCTGCGCAGCTTCGACGTCGCCGTCGTAGAGCGGAATGCCCTTGATGCTGCCGGCCTCGAGCGTGACGCCCGTCGGCATCTGGCCGACCGCGGCGCGCAGCAGCGAGCTGTTCAGCGATCCGCTGCGCAAGCTTCCGGATAGGCCGAGAATCGTCGTCATGACACGCACCTCACGGAGCAGTTCCCTAAGGTGGAGTCTACGCCGTGAATGCGCGCAGTGGCGGCTACGGACTCTGCCCGCACCACGCGTTGTCCACGGGCCTCCACGAGTCGTCGGCCGACGTGAGCAACGCATCGGCCGCCGGCGGCCCGCTCGATCCCGGCTCGTATGGATGCGGAGCAGTACGCTCGCGCAGCAGGGGATCGACGATGCGCCAAGCTTCGAGTACGCCATCCTCCCGCGCGAACAGCGACGAGTCGCCGTGCAGTGCCGCGCCGATCAGCCGCTCGTAGGCGCCGACCTCGTCAGCGCCCGCGCTGCAAACGAGAAGCTCAAGGTCGCGTCCCTCCATCTCGGCGCCGGCTCGTTTCGCGGCCGCGCCGAGTGCGATCGCCACGCGGTCGGGCCCTAAGCGAAAACGCAGGTGATTCGGCGCTCCGCTGTGAGAAAACACTCGCTGTGGCGGCCGCTTCAAGACCGCGACGACCTCGGTCGCCGTCGTGTCGAGGCTCTTGCCGGCGCGAAGATAGAAGGGGACGCCGGCCCAGCGCCACGAATCGATGTGTAGCCGCAGGGCCGCATACGTCTCGACAATCGAGTCGGGCGCGACGCCGTCCTCATCGCGATAGCCGCGATACTGGCCGCGGACGAGGTCGGCTGGCGTGGCGGTGCGAATCGCCTTGAAGACCTTTGCCTTCTCGTCGAGCAACGACTCGGCAGCCGCATTGACGGGCGCTTCCATCGCGAGATGCGCGACGACCTGCAGCAAATGGTTTTGCACGACGTCGCGAATTGCCCCGACTTCTTCGTAGAACTTACCCCGGCTGCCGACGCCAAAGGTTTCGGCCATCGTCACTTGCACGTGATCCACGTAATTGCGGTTCCAGATCGGCTCGAGGAACGAATTCGCGAAGCGGAAGTAGAGCAGGTTCTGCACCGACTCCTTGCCGAGATAGTGGTCGATGCGATAGACGGATCGTTCCGCGAAGCTGCGATGCAGTGCTTCGTTCAGGGAGGTTGCCGTGGCGAGATCGCGGCCGAACGGCTTCTCCACGACGACACTGGCGCCATCGGCGCAGCCCGACTCGCGAAGTTCGTCGGCGACCTCCCCGAACAAGCTCGGTGGCAGCGCCAAGTAGTGCAGCGGATGAGCTGCGTCGCCGAGCGCGCGGCGCAAAGCGGCGAACGTCTTCGGCTCGCGGTAATCGCCGTCGACGTAGCGCACGAGCTGTGACAGTTTTGCGTAGGCCGCTTCATCCAAGCCGTCATCGCTCGCTTCGAGACTGTCGCGGATCCGTTCGCGCAAGCTGTTCACGTCGGCGCCGCCGCGAGCGACGCCGATCACGGGGGTGTCGAGCTTGCCGTGACGTACCAGGCCTTGCAGCGCGGGAAAGATCTTCTTGTGCGCGAGGTCGCCGGTGACGCCGAATATGACGAGCGCGTCTGCGGCATCCGTGCGCATGGCGCTATTTGGCCGGAGCCGTGTTGCGCTCGAGATGGCCGCCGAACTCCCGGCGCATCGCCGACAGTAGCCGGTTCGCGAACTGGTCGTGGTCGCGCGAGGCGAAGCGCGCGAACAAGGCCGTTGCCAGAACAGGGACGGGCACCCCGGCCTCGACGGCCGTGTTCACGGTCCAGCGGCCTTCGCCGGAATCGGATACCTCGCCGAGAAAGTCAGCGAGTTGCGGGTCGCGATGGAGCGCGGCCGCGGTAATGTCGAGCAGCCACGAACGCACGACACTGCCGTGGCGCCACAGTTCGGCAATGGCTGCGAGATCGAAATCGTACGCGAGGTGCGCGCCTTGCACGGTGCGCGGCGCAGTCTCCGCATCCACGCGTGTCGCCCGCTGGCCGGTATTGGCGTGCCTCAGCAAGTTGAATCCTTCGGCGTAGGCCGCCATGAGGCCGTACTCGATACCGTTGTGCACCATTTTCGCGAAATGACCAGCGCCGCTCGGACCGCAATGCAAATAGCCGTGCGGCGCCGTGCCTGCGCTCGGCGGTATGTCTTCCGAGCCGCCGGGTGCGAGCGACGCGAACAATGGGGCGAGCCGCGTCGAAGCGGCCGCGTCGCCGCCGATCATGAGGCAATAGCCCTGCTCGAGACCCCAGATGCCGCCGCTGACGCCTACGTCGAGGTAGTGCAGCCCACGTTCGCCAAGGGCCGCGGCACGGCGCACGTCGTCGACGAAATGCGAATTGCCGCCGTCGACCAGCGTGTCGCCGGCAGCGAGGTGCGGCGTCAGCTCATCGATGACCCCGTCGACGGCTGCGGCGGGGATCATGATCCAGATCGCGCGGGGCGGTTGAAGGAGGCTCACAAGCTCCGCGAGCGACGCCGCCGGCACGATCCCGTCGCCGCGCAGGGCTTCGGCTTGAGCGGGATCGTGCGCGTAACCGACGCACTCGTGCCTACACCTGAGCCAGCGGCGCGCCATGTTCCCGCCCATCCTGCCGAGCCCGATGAGACCGAGTTGCACGGGACCGCTCCGTTGGTAGTGCTGGGGCCACTATGCCACAACCAAAAGTCGCTCGGCGGCGCGCAACGACTGTGGTAGATAGTGAGCACGGACGTGAGGGGGAACTCATGAGCTTCAGTAAGCGTGCGACTGCGGTCGCGTTGGTCACGATGGCGTTGTCGACGCAGCTTCTCGCGCAATCCGGCCCGCGCGCTGCGCGCCGCGATTTCGCAGCGGATCGATTGATCGCACCGCCGACCGATGCGTGGCCGACGAATGGCGGCAATCTCTACAACCAGCGCTATTCGTCGCTCAATCAAATCAACGCCTCGAACGTTGCCGAGCTGAAAGGCGTGTGGCGCGCGCGTTTGCGCGGGTCGGGCGTTGCGCCAAAGTACTCGGGCGAAGGCCAACCCGTCGTCCACGACGGCGTCGCCTACATCAGCACGGGCGCGAACGACGTATTCGCGCTGTCGCTCGACACGGGCGAGATTCTTTGGCAATACGAAGCCAATCTCTCGGCCGATCTGCCGTCGGTCTGTTGTGGCTGGAACAACCGCGGTGTGGCGCTCAGCGAGGACAAAGTCTTCATGGGTCGCCTCGACGCCAAGATCGTGGCGCTCGATCGCAAAACCGGTGTGCCCGTTTGGACCATCCAAGCGGAGCGGATCGAGGAGAACTTCTCGATCACTCCGGCGCCCGTCTATTTCGACGGCCTCGTCATCACAGGCTTCGCCGGGGCCGATCGCGGTACGCGCGGCCGAGTGAAGGCGTACGACGCGCGCGACGGCAAGCTCGTCTGGACGTTTTACGTCATTCCGGGGCCCGGCGAGCCTGGGCACGAGACCTGGCCGCAGGATAACGACTCGTGGAAGCACGGCGGGGGCGCAGTGTGGCAAACGCCGGCCATCGATCCCGAGCTGGGGCTCGTCTATTTCTCGACGGGTAACGCGGGCCCCGACTATAACGGCGCCGTGCGCGCGGGCGACAACCTGTACACGGTGTCGATCGTCGCCGTCGAGCTCAAGACGGGCAAATACCGCTGGCACTTCCAGCAAGTGCACCACGACATCTGGGATTACGACTCGGCCAACCCCGTCGTGCTCATGGACTTGAACGTCGCGGGCCGCGCGCGCAAAGCGATCGTCGAGGTCGGCAAGACCGGCTGGGCGTACATTCTCGACCGCGAAACCGGTGAACCGATCGTCGGCATCGACGAGCAGCCCGTCGCGCAAGAGCCGCTGCAAGCGACTGCGGCGACGCAGCCGTTCCCGCGCGGTGACGCCGTCGTGCCGCATCGCATCGAGATCGCGCCCGAGGGTTATCGGCTCGTTAACGAGGGGCGCATCTTCACGCCGTTCGCCGGCGAAGACCCTACGATCGTGAAGCCCGGTATCTGGGGGGGCGCCAGTTGGCCGCCGAGCTCTTACGATCCCGTCAAGCAGCATCTGTTCGTCTGCGCGTCGTCGGTTCCGGGCGGATTCAAGGGCGACATCGACCCGAATTTCAAGCCGCCGGTGCAGGGCGGCCGCTTCGGCATGGGTCAGACGCAGCAGGCGCGTGTGACGCGCTCGGGAATCATGGCTGCGATGGACATGACGACGAACAAAGTGGTGTGGCGCTACCGTTGGCCCGAGCAGTGCTACAGCGGCACGCTCGCGACGGGCGGCGACCTGGTGTTCGTCGGCCGTAACGACGGCCGGCTCACGGCTCTCGATTCGCGCACCGGTAAGCAACTCTGGGAATTTCAGACTGGGGCGGGCATGCACGCGCCGATGAGCACTTTCGTGCACGCCGGCAAGCAATACGTGCTGGCCTATTCGTCGGGCAATGCGCTCATCGGCTCGCCGCGCGGCGACAGCGTCTGGTTGTTCGGCCTCGACGGCACGTTGCCACCCGCCGAGCCTGGCGTTCCGGTCAACAGGCTCGCCGCAGCGATCCCAGCCGCCCCGCCGGCGGCGACAGCGGCAGCGGCAGCGGCAGCGGCTCCGGCCGCCGCGCCCTCGCAGCCGGCGGCGGATCCCCAGAATGGCAAGCGGGTCTACGAGCAAACCTGCGTGATTTGCCACGGCGAGGATGGGCTCGGCGGTCACGGCGGTGGGGCCCCGCTGAACAACGTTCCGAACGCGGCCGCGGTCGCCGCGGTGGTGGCCGAGGGGCGCAATAACATGCCCGCGCTATCGACGCTGTTGACGCCTGTGGACATCCGCGACGTCGCTGCCTACGTCGCCGAGAGTCTGGCCAAGGGGGGCGCTGCGGAGTGAGCTGAGTATTGTTAAATATCAGCGTATTAGCCAGCGTAGTGGATGTCGTGCATTAAGCGCGACGCCCGGCAATGCCGTCACGCCCTCGAGACAATTACGGATTCTTCGGATGTGGCTCCCCGGGCACGCCAATATAATGAATTAGGCCGCGCATAGCGGTCGGACGCATTTACGGGGGTCGAGTTGCCACTACTGTCGCGCAGAACTTTGCTGGCTACGGGCACGCGAGGCCTAGTGGGGGTCACGCTGGGCGCCGGCCTCGGCGCCTCCGGTCTCGGTTTGCGGCCGCTGCTGGCGCAGGCGCCCGCCGGCGGGTCGGCGGTTACCCAGCTCGGCGACGGGTTCCACGTGCTGTCGCTCGGCGCCACGAATGTCCTTGCCGTGACCGACTCGACGGGCATCGCACTCGTCGACGGCGCTCCCACTGGACGCGCCGCCGCGCTCACCGAGTTGCTTGCGACGTTGCCTCAAGCCGGCAAGGTCCACACGCTGTTCAACACGCATTGGCACCCGGAGCAGACTGGATCGAACGAGTCGCTTGGCGCCGCCGGTGCGACGATCGTCGCGCAGGAGAACACCAAGCTCTGGCTGACGACGGACGTGACTTGGCCGTGGAGCGACGAAACCGTCGAGCCGCTGCCGAAGGTCGGCTTACCAAACAAAACGTTCTTTGAGGAAACTGAGCTCACGGTCGGGGGTCGAACTGTTCGTTGTGGACATCTACGCGATTGCCCGCACACCGACGGCGACCTGTACGTGTTCTTTCCCGAGGACAACGTGCTTGCGGTGGGCGACGCCGTGAACGGCGCGGGTTGGCCGTCGATCGATTGGTGGACCGGCGGCTGGATCGGCGGTTTGGTCGGCGGGCTCGACACACTGTTCTACGTCTCGAACGAGGACACGCGGATAGTGCCGGCGCGAGGTCCGGTGCTCACGCAGGCCGATCTGCGTAAGCACTACGACATGTACAGCGTCATCTGGGAGCGGCTGTTGAAGGCGCTCTACAGCGGCGGCGGTCCGAAGGAGGCTTTGGCCGCGAAGCCCACGCAGGAGTTCGATGCCATAATGGGGCCGTCGGATGCGTTCGTGGAGCGCGCGTTTCAAAGCTTGTGGGCTTACTTGTCCCCCGATGCTTAAGTTGTGGGTTTAAACGTGAAACGGATTCGATCGATCGACACACTTACCAGCACGCTCCGCTGCGCGGGCGTGCTCGCCGCGGTCGGCGTGCTCGCCGCCTGCAACCCGTTCGGCGAGGCCACCGTCGCGGAACGCGCGCCGGAGCAGTGGCCGCTCGTCGATCGCTACTGCACGGAGTGCCACAACGGCGCCGAGTTTGCGGGCGAGCTCGACTTCGAGAAGATCGGGCCCGAGAGCGTAGCGCAGCACGCCGAGAAGCTCGAGATGGCCGTGCGCAAGTTGCGCAGCCATGCCATGCCGCCGCCGAAAGAGCCGCGGCCCGACGAAGCCCAGCTCGCCTCGTTCGTATCGTGGCTCGAGGACGCGCTCGATGAAGCGGCCGCGACGAACCACGGCTATCAAGCGATCGTGCCGCATCGCCTGAATCGCAAGGAATACGCCAACGCCGTCCGCGATCTGCTCGCGCTCGACGTCGACGGCACGGAGTTCTTGCCGCAGGACGAAGAGGTCAAGCACTTCGACAACATCGCGAGCGGGCTGCAAGTCTCGCCGTCGTTCATCGAGCAATACGTCGGTGCGGCGCGGCAGATCGCCGTGCGTGCCGTCGGTCGGCCCGATGCGCGCACGGGAGGCCAGACCTACTTCGCGCCGCCTGGGAACCAGCAAGCGCACGTGCGCGGCTTGCCGCTCGGCACGCGTGGCGGCTTCGTGGCGACGCATTTGTTCCCGTCCGACGGCGAGTACGAAGTCAACATCGCCGACATGTTCAGCCACATCTGGGGCAACGACTCGGAGTTCGAGAATACGGTCGTCGTGACGTTGGACAACAGAGTCGTGTACGAGACGACGCTCGGCGGCGAAGAGGACACACGCCTCTACGACCAGGTGCAAAACGGCGCGATGGAGAAGATCAACGCGCGCTTGAAGGACATCCGGTTCGTCGCGACGGCGGGACCGCACAAGGTCGGCGTCACGTTCCGCCGCCGTACGTTCGCCGAATCGGACGACCAGCTGCAAACGTTCGTGCCGGGCGGCGGTCAAGACCGCGTGTTCCGTGTCCAATCGTTCGAGGTCAGCGGGCCCTACAACCCCACGGGGCTGAGCGCTACGCCGAGCCGCGACCGCATCTTTGTTTGCCATCCCTCGCGCGGCGACGACGAACAGCTGTGCGCCGAGCGCATCTTGAGCGAGCTCGCCACGCGCGCCTACAGGCGGCCGCTTGCCGAAGAGGATCTGCAGATCCTGCTCGAGTTCTATCGCGAAGGCTTGGCCTTGAACGGCTTCGAGGAGGGTATCCGCAGCGGCGTTACCGGCATCCTCGCGAGCCCGTACTTCCTCTACCGCATCGAGATGCCGCCCGCGAACGCGTTGCCGGGCGAACCGTATGCCGTCGACGACGTTGCGCTGGCGTCCAAGTTGTCGTTTTTCCTTTGGAACTCGATTCCCGACGACGAGCTCCGTGACCTCGCCGTGCGCGGCGAGCTCGGCGACGAGCGAGTGCTGCGCGGCCAAATCGAGCGAATGCTCAAGGATCCGCGCGCGGAGACGCTCGCCAGCAACTTCGTCTACCACTGGCTCGATCTGAAACGCCTCGAGGAGGTTGAGCCCGACACGTCGATCTTCCCGTACGCGTCCGGCCGCGGCGATCCGCGTGAGGATTACCTCACGGAGATCGAGCTCTTCGCGAAGAGCCTCTTCGACGAGGACCGCAGCGTCGCCGACTTCATGACGGCGAAGCACACGTTCGTCAACGAGCGGATTGCGCTGCTGTACGGAATCAACAGCGTCAAGGGCGACCGTTTTCAGCGCGTCGAGCTCGAAGATTCGACGCGTTGGGGTCTGCTCGGGAAGGGCGCCATTTTGATGGCGGCGGCTTATCCGAACCGTACCTCACCCGTGCTGCGCGGCGCGTTCATTCTCGAGTACGTCGTCGGCGCACCGCCTGCGACGCCGCCGCCAGGGGTCGACGCCTTCCCCGAGGCCGAGATCGGCACGGCGAAAGCGCGTACGGTCCGCGAGATCATCGCCAAGCATCGCGAAAACCCGACGTGCTTCGCGTGCCACGGCGTCATGGATCCGCTCGGCTTCGCGCTCGAGAACTTCGACGCCGTCGGTGTGTGGCGCGACGTCGATCGCTATGCCGGGACGCCGATTGACTCGGCCGCCGAGCTGCCCGATGGCACTCCGGTTACGGGGCCCGACGACCTCCGTGAGGCGCTGACACGCAATCCCGAGCAGTTCGTGCAAACGTTCACCGAGCGCTTCCTCATGTACGCGCTCGGGCGAACCCTCGATTACCGGGATATGCCCGCCGTGCGCAAGATCGTGCACGAGGCGGCGAAAAAGGATTATCGTTTTTCGGAATTGGTTTGGCAGGTGGTGGCGAGCGAGCCGTTCCGCATGCGTGTTGCTGCGGAACCGCCGGCGTCCGTGGTCGCTCAAGCGGCACAGTAGGGAGAAAGTCATGTTCGTGACGAAGAAACATCTTTCGCGTCGGACGGTGCTCAAGGGAGCGGGGGCGGTCATTGCGCTGCCGCTGCTCGATGCCATGAACCCGGCCGGCGTCGCATGGGCGCAAACGGCAGCGGGCAAGGCCCCGCACCGGCTTGCCTTCGTCGGCTTCCCACACGGCGCCGTCATGCGGCACTTCAAGCCGGAGCAGACGGGCCGCGACTACACGATGACGCGGATCCTCGAGCCGCTGGCGCCGTATCGCGAGCACATGACGATCGTCACGGGCTTGCGCAACAAGCCGGCGGAAAGCCCCGAGCCGCATGAGTTCATCGAGCGCACATGGCTCTCGTGCGTCTCGCCGAAGGAAGCGGGCGTCAGCGGCCCCGATGCCGGCGTTACGGCCGATCAGCTTGCCGCGCGCCACATCGGCCAGGAGACGCGCATCCCGTCGCTCGAGCTCACGACGTCGCTGCGCGGCGCGCAGCTCGCGTGGCGCACGCCGACCCAATCGCTGCCGCAAGAGTTCAACCCGCGCAACGTCTTCTACCGGCTGTTTGGCCAAGGCGACAACGAGGCCGAGCGCTCCGCGATCCTCAAGGAGACGGGCAGTATTCTCGATAGCGTCATGGCGCAGACCACGAGCTTGCAGAACAAGCTCGGCGGCCA
>Ga0157380_10002942_pt1 | contig 11582 bp, 11 predicted proteins | sample S35metaG_FD_119757 | JGI IMG/M metagenome (GOLD analysis project Ga0157380, IMG submission 119757) | Switchgrass rhizosphere microbial communities from Kellogg Biological Station, Michigan, USA - S3-5 metaG | ecosystem: Host-associated > Plants > Roots > Rhizosphere > Soil | place: USA...
GATCCCGTGTATGCAATCGCAGGCGAAAGCGCCGCTCAAGCGCGCGAGCGGCTCGCTCGCAACGCGGCCGAGGCCGAGGCCGAGGTCTCTCTGCTGCGCGACTGCTTCGCGATCGATGTTCCGCCCTCACAACGAGATCGCGCGCAGCAGTTCCTGATGAATCAAGCGCCGGTGCTCGAGATGCGGATGCGCATGGGCGCCGATCAGGCGATCGCGGTCACGGCCAGCCGCGTCGAGCGAGAGGAACTCGGTGACTATCAGCTCTATCGCTTGCCGTGGCGAACGGATCTCGCCGCGCGCCAGACCAAGCAGGTGCTGTTCCTGGACAAGCCCGAAGTGCGCATCGAGCGCTTCTACGGCCTCAGGCTCGAGAGCCTCACGGAGCCGCCCAACGAGAACGTCGCGATTCCTAATCTAATCGTTCGCTTCGAGAACACGGAACGCGAAGGGCTCGGCGAGCCGTTGCCGAGCGGTGTCGTGCGCGTGTTCGAGGCCTATGGCGGGCGGGACGTGTTTGCCGGCGAGGCCGAAATCGCCGATCGGCCCGTCGGCCTCCCGGTCGAGCTCACGATCGGCCGCGCGCAGAACGTCATGCTCGAAGTGACGACCGATTGGAACGATGGCGAGCGTCGCGCCGGCAGCGGGCGGAGCGTCGCTGTCGTGACCGAGCACCGCATCATCAACAACAAGGGTGTGCCGCTCGATCTCGAGATCCGTCACGGTGTCGAGGCGTACTACTCCGACGTGCGGGTTGACGATACGAGCCGGCCGATGCGCCGCAAGTACGGGGACCTCGCGTGGCGCTTCGTCGTACCGCCCGGCGAGGAGCTGTTGCGCTATCGCCTGTCCGCGCGCCAGGAGTAGCGTGCTCCCGGCGCTGCGGTCCGCTCGCAGTCAGTTCTTGTAGTTTTTCCAAGCATCGAGCAGGGAACGCCCGCGCCCGGCGCAACAATGGCGCCGTTGCACGGTCCTCGCCCGAGGCACGGTACTTGCAACACGTCGCACTCGCCCTTCGCACGGCCGACTCCATCGATACAACCGCAAGGTCACGATTCCGGTGGCACGGCTCGTGCGCGTATCGCTATTACCGCAACTCGCTACCACCATGGAGGTGGGCAATGAACACACAGACATCGGAAAACCAGGGAAGGGTCGACGGCCCATGGCTGCAGTTTTGGAATGACGCCAACGCTGCGTCGCTCAGCACTGCTCGAATCGCGTTCGGTCAATTGAAGCTCGCCGCGCTCACTGGCCGTTTCATGACGCAGCGCATGCGGGCGTACGCGGAGTCCGAGGGACCCACCGCATCGCTCGCCCAGCGGCTCGACAAGATCACGGAGCAATTCGGGGAGGACTACGCCAAGCAGCTGCGCGAGGTCTATTCGAGCATTGGCCAAGCCGGTGCAAGCCTGAAGAGCCTGCCGACGACCGACACGCCGAAGGCGCTCCAGACCGACCCCGCGCATGCGTCCCCTCGAGCCGTTAAGGCGCGCCGCTCGACGCCCGTCGCTGCGGGCGCGAAAAGCCCGCGGGCTGGGCGCGCTCTCGCTGCCAAGAGCGCCCGTCAGTCGCGCGAGCGTCGGCCGAACCGCAAGCGAAATAGCTCGATGTAGCCGTGGCGCCGCTGCTCGTGGCTCTTGAAGGTGTCGCTATGCAGCGGCGGCTCCGCGGGATCGTAGAGCGGCAAAGCCGTCGCGCTGAAGCGGCCCTCGCTCGCGGCTTCTTGCTGCCGCGCCCGCCATTCGCTTCCCAAGTCCGGGAGCCTCCAGCCTTGGCCGATGACGATGATCTCCTCGGGCTTGTCGTCCCTCTGCACGGGAGGCGCAAGCCGCGCCGCGTTCGGCGGTCGCTGGCTGCCGAGCCCGGCTAGCGGCACGGTTCGCGGCGGCGCTGAAGCTGCCGGCGCCGCGGGCGGAGCGGGTGCCGCAGAGCTGGGGGCATCGATGATGCGCGGCGCGCGCGGTGCATCGGTATTTTGCGCGGCGAGGGGGTGCACGAGTGCGGCGGCGAGCACCGCCGGTAGTGCGCTGCCTCGTTTAACGTCGCGCCACATCGCCGAGTCGCCCGCGCCAGTGCAACGATTTGAACCAGTAGGTCGCCGTCGTCGGCAGCCAGGTGTCGGCTTCGCGGGCGACGATCCAAGCGTTCAAGAAGGCGAGGAAGTCGGGGTCGCCTTTGTTGACTGCGAAGCCGGCTCGGCTCACGAGCAGCGGCCGCGCCATCGGCACGTCGATGACGCCAGGATTCTCGAGCGCCAAGAACGTCGGCACGGGCTCGTCCTCGACGTAGCCGTGCACCTGGCCGGTGAGCAGCGCTCCGCTGGCGGCCTCGACGGATGCAAATACTTGCAGCCGCGCCCGTGGCCACAAGCGGCGCGCGAGCTCCTCGCCGACGGAGTTCTCGACGGCCGCGATCGTAAATTCTTCGCTGTCGAGCGCGCTCACGTCGGCGACGCTCGCCGTACGCTCGAGATGCGTCGCGAGAGCGATGCCGCTTTCCGCGTACGGTTGACTAAAGTTGACGTGCAAGGCGCGCTCGGGCGTGATCGTCAGCCCCGCCGCGATGACGTCGATCTCGCCGGCTTCGAGCGCGGGAACGAGACGGTCGACCTCGTAGGCGAGCAGTTGCGCTTTGACGCCCATGTCGGCTGCGAGCTGTTGCGCCACGTCGACCTCGAAGCCGGCGAGATCCCCGTCGGCGTCGCGCGCTGCCCAAGGCGCGAACAGCGTCACGCCGACGCGCAGCGTGCCGGAGTTCCGCACCTCTTGCAGGTCCCGCGCCGCGGCTTCGCCCACGAGCGCCAAGGCTGCCAAAACGATGATCGCTGTCACTCGCAACATGTGCCGCCCATTCCGCTCACCGCAGTTGAGACCTACGCCGCGTGGGTTGGTTCGGGATCCAAATGACGCGCTGTGAGGCGAGGGCGCTGTGCAAGGCATTCAGAGTATGATCCGGCGTGCGTTTTCTTCACGCATCGTAACCGATCGAACCCTCCAAGCCGACCGACCGATTGACCGCGCCGCCGACCGAGACGAAGCCCGCCGCCACGCCGGAACGCCCGAAGCCGACGCGTGCGCAACGCATCGTCGCGTTCACGTTCTTGGGGGCATTCGGGCTGACGATGCTGACCGTGATCTACACGGGCCTCTACGTGCGCAGCCCGAACGCGCGCCGCGCGCCCGAAACTCCGGCCGTCACGTTGACGATCGGCGAGCCCCGCACGATCAACCTCGTATTTGCCGCGCGCGCCTCGCTCCCGGACGTGGAGTTCACGGTGGATCTGCCGGCGGGTGTCGAGCTCGCGGAACGTCCGGGCCAACGCCGCGTCGAGGTCAGGTCGGCGCTCGCGGCCGGCGACAACGCGCTGCCACTGACCCTGGTCGCGCGCGCCGGCCGCGGCGGTCAGCTCGCAGCGCAGTTGCGCCATCGTGATGGTCGAAAAGTCTTCGTCGTCGACGTGACAGTCGAGCAGCCCTAACCGCCGGACGTCGAAGGGCGCGGGTAGCTGCGCCTAGTCGGAGCTGGCGACGGCGATCGTGCCGCGCTCCTGCGGGTCGACGCTCGCGTCCTGACCGCTGACGGCGCGAGTCCAGAGGCGGGCATCGGAACGGCAGTCGGCGTCCGTCTCGGCGCACGCAACCCACCAGTACCGCGAGTTCGGCGCGCGCGTCACCGAGTAGCTGTCGCGGTACGTGTAGGTGCGGAAGTCGGCGGCGTTGCCCGCCGTATACCGCCGGCCCAGGCGTTGGTCGCCGGTCGGCACGAGCACGTCGCCGCGTTGCTCGGAGTTGCTGCAGACCCAGCGGCCGCGATCCTTCCCCGTGCCTTGTGCGCAGCCGAATACCATGAGCGGCTCCATGCACGCGTTGATGAGACCTACGTCCACCATCTCGCCATAGTTGTAGACCGCGTCTTCGCGCACGCACTGATTCAGCGGGCCGTTGCCGGCGCTGACGGCGGTTGCCTGCGCCGCGGTTGCCGGCGCGAACTCGAGGCGCTCCGTGACTGCCTGCGGCGCGCGCTCGGCGTCCGCGGGGTAACGGCGGCGCGCGACGGCGGCCAGGGCCGCGGCGTCGAAGACGTTACGCGGTTCGGCTGAGACGACGCGGGGGCTCTCGACGGTGCCGGCGGGCGTGACGGTGAACTCGACCTCGGCGTAACCGCGCAGGCCGCGCGCCCGCGCTGCTTCGGGATACTCGGGGACGCTCGCGATGAGTGGCTCGAGGCCGTTGTCACCGTTCGCCGCGGCTTGGTTCTCTGCAGCAGGCGGCGGCGTCGCACGCGCGGGCGCGGCGGCGGCCGGGCCCGCGCCGGTATCGCGGCACACCTGGCAGCTCTGCACGAGGATGCGCGGATTGGTCGTGCGCGCGAGCCAGTTCTCGCGGTCCTCGCCGTCGACGACGACCGAAACGAACGGTTGGCCGTCGACGAAGTAGTCGACGCGCGCGCACTGCTGCTGATTGGTTTTGATCTCGAGGAATGAGCCGCGTGCGACGACTTCGGCGTCGCAGGTATCGACGACGCTCGTACAGTCGCAACGGTACTGAGCTTCGGCGGTGCCGAAGCCGGCGAGCAGCAGTGACATGACGACGATGTTCGACAAGCGCATGGCAACTCTCCGCAGTCTTCTTCCAGAGACTTGAGTGTGATCTTAGCCCATGGCGCTGCTGTCGGCGGTAGTGGCGAAGAGCGTTATGTCGAATCGCGCGGCGTGGCGCCGCGTGACGAGGGTCGGGCAGCGGAAGAGGTCAGGGAGGCCGCGACGGCCGCGCGCGCCTGCTGTTACTGGACGAAGCGAATGCGCGTGAACGAGCTCTGCTCGATTGCCCGGCCCATGAAGACGCGGGGCTCGAACTGCCACTTGCTGACGGCCTCGGTCGCTTCGCGGCGGAACAACGCCTCGTGCGATGCGTCGGTTACCACGACGTTGCGCGTCTTGCCGTCGGTGCCGACGGTGAACTCGATGTCGACCCAGCCTTCGATGCTCCGCTCGTTGGCCCGCTGCGGAAAGGATGGCGCGACGTAGGTGCTGATCTTCAGCGCCGAAGCCGGCACGGGCTTCGCCGATTCCATCGCGATCAGTTGTTCCGTGAGCGCGGAGCGAGCTTTGCGCACCCCTTCATCCGTGGCGCCGAGCAGCGCTTGCGCCTCGTCGATCCAGATGCCGGCAGCTTCGGGGTCCAGGGCCTCGATCGACTGCGCCGCGCGCGACAAGAACTCCAGCGACAGCGCCGTGCGGGCGGCCTTGGCGAGGTCGTGGTCGACATCGATGCGATTCAGCTCACCGACGTAATGCTTTGCGCTCTGCTCGGCGGGCGTCAACAGACGGCCCTCGGCCAACGCCTCCTCGAAAGCCTTGTTGGCTTCGACGAGTGGGTCGACCTTCGGCTTCGGCGGCGGCGTCGGTGCGGCAGGTGCCGTCTCGATGCGCGCGACGCGCATGTCGGGTTCCGGCAACGGCAGCACTTCGCGCGCGGACGTCACAGCGGGCGTGGCATCCGGGAAAATCTTCTGCGCGAGCGCCTTGGCGCCCGGGTGCTCGGGAAGGGTGGCACGAATGCGCTCGACGGTCGCGCGCGCGTCGTCGAAACGGCCCTGATCGAGCGCCGTCTCGCCGCGGTGCACGAGATCGTCCGCAACCTTCGTCAGACCGTCGCGGGCGGCGAGGTTGTCCGGCTCCGACTTCAGCACGCCGGCGAACAACGTCCAGGCGCTGAACTCCTCGGGCTCGATCAGCATGCCGGCCTCGTACGCGAGCTCCGCCATGCGCAATGGGTTGTCGAGCGTCGCGTCGGGGCTAAGAGCGGTAGCGTCGCCGACAGCTGCCTCGACCTCAGTCGTCAGAGCCGGCGACGCCGCCGCCAAAACCAAAGGTGCTTGCGTGAGCGCCGCATCGGGCGCGTCCGCGTCGTTGTTGCTCCAGGGCTGGGTGATCAAGAGCCACGCCGTACCGACCGCCGCGATCGCGCCGCCGGCGATCCACAGCAGCATGTCCTCGCCCTTGTTCCCGTTGGTCGGTTTCCCTGCGCTCATGAGTTTGCCCAGAATTTGAGGCCCTTCAGCTTGGCGAGCACGCTTTCCATGACGCCGGATTCGCTAGTCGTGCTGACGTCGACCTCGTGGCGTTTGGCGAGCTCGGGGTTCTTGAGCAGCAGGCGGTGATGCTGTAACGCCGCCTGCAGGCTGATCGCCGTCCGCCCCGCCGACAGCGGCTTGCGCAGAAAGCGAAAGATCTGGCCGTGATTGATCAGCCATACCATGTCGAGCACGTCGCGATGCTGCGAGACTGCGATCGTTACGAGCTGCGGCACATGCTCTTTGAGCCGCGCCGTCATCGACTGGATCGTGGCTTTGTCCTCGGAGACGTCGGTGACGAGCACGCCGGGGCGGTGCTCGGTCAAGTACTTCACGACCTGCACGATGTTGCCGGCCGTGTAGACGGGCAGCCGCCCGCGCACGGCTTTCTGCACCATGTCGACGACTTCTGCATCCATTGAGAACACGACGATGCCCAAACCGGTCGCAAGCTTCGGTCGCGAGGCGGACGCGTCCTCCGGAGCGGACGACGCCGCAAACCGCGGCTGCTCGAGCACGGCCGTGCTGGAAGTGTGCGCGGCTGATTGCTCGGACCCCAGAGTCACCTCCGTCACCGTGTCGCTCTGGAGGATGATCTCGATCGTATCGCCCGGGGTCAAAGGCTCGGGGGCAGTGGGCGCAGGCGTTTCGCGGGCCAACTTTGCGGCGAGCTCGATCGTCTCGCGCAGTTGCGCCGGCGCACACGGCTTCGTCAGAAAACGGAACACCTCGCTCTCGTTGATCGAGCCCTCGACGGCGTCGAGGTCCGCATAGCCCGTCAGCAAGATGCGCACCGTCCGCGGCGAGAGCGCGCGAACCTTCGACAACACTTCGACGCCCGTCATCTTCGGCATGCGGTGGTCCGCGACGATGACGTCGATGTCTTTGTCACGGACGATGTCGAGCGCCTCGGCGCCATGCGACGCGAGGAACAAATCGAACTGGCGCCGGAACATGATCCGCATCGAGTTGAGCACGCGCTGCTCGTCGTCGACGAACAGTAGCCGCGGTCGGGCGCCAACCTGCTCTTGCGCCAGCATGCGTTAGACCGCTTCCTGGAGCGGCGGAAATTCTTCGATCTCCGCCGGCTGCTCGGGCGCCTGTGCCGCCGGTCCTTTGATCGGCAGGATGACGGTGAACACCGAGCCCTTGCCGACGACCGACTCGACGAGCAACTCGCCGTGATGGCTGCGGATGATCTCGTCGACGATCGACAGGCCCAGGCCCGTGCCCGTGCCGACTTCCTTCGTCGTGAAGAACGGATCGCGTATCTTGCTCAAATTCTCCTCGGGAATACCGCAGCCCGTGTCCGAGATGCGGATCGCGACACGACCCGCGTCGTACAGCTTCGTCGTGATGACGATCTCGCCCTGCGTCTCGATGGCTTGGGCAGCGTTGGTGATGATGTTGAGGAACACCTGGTTGATCTGCGATGGCGAGCACCTGATCTCGGGGATCTCGCCATAAAACTTGTTGACCGTCGCCTTGTGCTTGACGATGTTCTTCGCGATGACCAGCGTCTTTCGAGACCGGCGTTGACGTCGAAGGTCGCGATCGGCGCGCGATCGAGCCGGCTGAAGTCCTTCAAGCTCTGTGCCATCTCGGTGAGCTCGCTCAAGCCCGCGATGCTGTCGCGGGTGAGGTCCTGGATCTCTTCGATCGCAGCATCGAGCTCGTTATCGCGCAGCAGGATCTTGACGTCGCGCAGAGCGCCCACGAACTTGGCTTGGTACTCGGCGCGATCCGCGTAGTCTTCCGACTTGATCGAGAACGCGGTGACGGACGCCGTGATGAAGTCGCGCAGCGGCTCGAGCCGCTCGCGGATGAGCTCGGCGTTGTTGGCGAGATAGAGCAGCGGCGTGTTGATCTCGTGGCTGATACCGGCGACCAGCTGGCCGAGCGAGGACATCTTCTCGGCCTGCACGAGCTGCACCTGCGATTCCTTGAGGTCCGCGAGCGTGCCGCTCAACTCCTGTGTGCGGGTAACGACGCGTTGCTCGAGCGATTCGTTGAGCACGGCGAGATCGGCGTTGGCGCTGTTGATCTCGCGATAGCTGCCGTGCAGGCGGAACGCGATGAAACCGACGGCGAGCAACAGCACGACGGCGTAGACGGCGAGCATCAGCCGCGCCTGCTCGATGCGGGTAACGGCGACGGTGTACAGGTCCTGGGCCGCCGAGCCGAGCGCCGTAGCGTGGTCGGCGACGGGAGTGCCAACGAGCTGCGTGAGCTTGCTCTCGATCAGCGGCTTGCCCTTCAAGATCGTGCTGACGGAGTTCAGCAGCACTTCGACGTCGCCCGGCATCGTGTCGACGCGTTGATCGCGGCCGAGGGTGACGAGTAGGCGCTCGAGCTCGCTGCCGCGAACCGAGGCGTCCTTGCCGGCGAAGTCGAGCGTTCCGACGACCAGCTGGAAAGTGTCCGCCGCCTGGCGATCGAGGCCTTGGTTGCGGATCTCTTGGATGACCCCGGCGCCCGACTCGCGCAGGAACGCGACCGCGGCTGCGTAGCCGCTCTGGTCGGCGATGAGCTCGCGGGCGAGCGCTGTGGCCTCGCCGATCGCTGTGACGAAAGTCGCATGGCTGTTACTGAGCCGCGCTTCCTGGCCTGCGCTGCCCTGCATCGAGAACAACGACTCGGGTAATTGCTGCGGCTGGCTGGCGACTCGCTCGAGGAGCGCGCGGGCGCCTTCGCCCGGCGGCGTCTGCTCTTGCCACGACGATTGGAGCGTGTCGACCAGTGCGCGGAAGTCGCCGTTCAACCGTTCTAGGTCGCCGGCGATGGTGTACTGGGCAACGTGCGTCTCGACGGGCAGGGAACGCGATTCGAGGGCGAGCGAGATCAGCAGCGCTAGCGCGGCGAGCGCTAAGACGAGTGCGATGACTGCACGCTTCATGGCTAACCGATTTACTTAATCGAGTAACGGAACAGTAGGCAAAAGTGCGAACGGCTTCAGTGATAGGCTTCACAGAGCATGAGGTCGTCGCTGACCGGCGACTTAGGGTTATGTCGAAGCCGGCGCGCCGAACGGCTATCATGGCGCCGCGCCTTAGGACCTAAGACCGCCATGCACCCCATCGAGGCCCTCAAACCCACTGCCCACGCCGATCTCGAGGCCGCGTCGCTCGAGCCGTCGGGCCGTTTCAAGAAGCTCCAGGCCGAGCTGCGCGGTCTCGTCGGCAAGGCCATCGGCGACTACCGGATGATCGAAGACGGGGACGTCGTGATGGTCTGCCTGTCCGGGGGCAAGGATTCCTACACGCTGCTCGACATGCTGCTCTCCTTACAGCGCAAGGCCCCGGTGACCTTCGAGCTCGTCGCCGTCAATCTCGACCAGAAGCAGCCCGGGTTTCCGGCGCACGTGTTGCCGGCCTACCTGACCGACCTCGGGGTCCGCCACCACATCGTCACCGAGGACACGTACTCGATCGTTACTCGGGTGATCGAGCCCGGCAAAACCATGTGCGGGCTTTGCTCGCGCCTGCGCCGCGGCATTCTTTATCGCGTTGCCGACGAGCTCGGCGCCACCAAAATTGCGCTCGGCCACCATCGCGACGACATCGTCGAGACGCTGTTTTTGAACATGTTCTTCGGGGCCCGCCTGAAAGCGATGCCGCCAAAGCTGAAGAGCGACGACGGCAAGCACATCGTGATCCGGCCGCTCGCGTACTGCGCCGAGCGCGAGATTGCGCGCTACGCGCGCGGCCGGGAATTCCCGATCATTCCGTGCAATCTGTGCGGCTCGCAAGACAACATGAAACGGCGCGAGATCAAGGGCATGCTCGCCGCGTGGGAGCAGCAGGATCCTGGCCGGACCGAGCGGCTGTTCCGTAGCCTGCAGAACGTGACGCCGTCGCACCTCGCCGATCGCGACCTATTCGATTTCGAGAGCCTCGCGGGCGCCGACGACTAGCTAGATCGCCAGGGCGGGCACGACGTCGGCCGCCGGCACAGGCGTTTGCTCCAATGCTTCGAGCGCTTCGCGGGCGCTGCCGAACCGTTGGTTCGGATCCTTCGCCAGCAGCTTGTTCAGCAGCGGCTGGTAGACGGCGAGCTCGGCGCCGAGCACCGGCAACGCGGCATTGCGATGCTGCTCGAGAATCTCGTCGGTGGTGGTTCCGACGTAAGGCTTCTCGCCCGTCAACATCTGATAGAGGATCACACCGAGCGAGTAGAGGTCCGCGCGCTCGTCGGTCGCGGCGCCGGCCGCTTGCTCGGGACTCATGTAGTAGGGCGTGCCCGCGATCTCCTGCTGTGCACCGTCAGGGGCGTCCCTGACCACATGCGCCGAGTGCGAAATACCGAAATCGATCAGTGCGATGCTGTCGTCGTCGCGCAGCATGAGGTTGCCGGGCTTCAAGTCGCGGTGGATGACGCCGGCGGTATGAATGATCGAGAGGCCGTGCGCGATCTCGCGTGCGTAGTGCAGGGCTTCCACCGGCGCCAGTCGCTTGTCGAGCTGAGTGCCCAAGTGCCCGAGCGGAAAGTACTCCATCGCGATGTAGCAGTAATGGCTCGTGACGCGAAAGTCGTAGATCTCGGCGACTGCGTGATCGTCGATGTCGTAGAGCAGCTTGAATTCCGTGACGAGGCGCTCGAAATTGGCGTCGCGTGACAGGGCACCGCGGCCGCGGTGCAGGACCTTCAGCACGACCTCCTTGCCGCGCTCGGCACTGAACGCGACGTGCACGGAGACGCTGTCGCGGGTCGCAAGGCAGCGGCGCATGTCGTAGCCGAACAACCGCACTACGCCCGTGACCGTTCCGTCGCGTGGCCCAAGCAGGCCCTTGCGGTGCAGCATTGCGCGCTGCACCGCGCTCAACACCTGCTCGCGGCCGAGCAAGGCCTTCGGCACGTAGTCGAAGGCGCCGGACTTGATCGCCTGCACGGCCGTGTATTCGCTGCCCTTGGCGGTCAGCAGCACGACGGAAGGGTTGCTCGGATCGGCCGCGACCGCGCGCAGCGCCTGCAGCGTCGGGTTCTCTGCCGTGCCGTCCTGCGAGAAATCGCACCCTACGAGCAGCACGTCGAAGGTCTTCAGCCGCTCGAGATCGCCGAGCGCGTCGACGAGCGTGCCCGACGTCGACTGGACGGCGGCGCCCTGCCATCCCTTGACGGCGTAACGCAGCAACGTGGAGCGGACATTGCTATCGGGCTCCAGGATCAGAATGCGCGGCGCGTTGTCGCGGAAGGGTTCCACAGCCCCGGAACCGTAGCAATTAAGCGACTGCGTAGCGGTGACCGCTATCACAGCAACCCCCAATGCGGCCGCTGGCCGTGGGATTCCGCGGGCCCAAACGACCGGTCTAGCGGCGAGCCGCTGCCTCGGCACGCTCGCGCACCGCCTGGATGACCTTCGGCAGGTCGCGTTTCAACGTCGCACGCACGATGAATCGGGGGATGGGCATCACCGGATCGAGCGCGAGCTCATAGACGAGCACGATGCGGCCGTTCTCCTGCGGCAAGAGCCACCAGGCGCCTTCCATGTGTGCGATCGGACCGCTGAC
>Ga0157380_10002944_pt1 | contig 11578 bp, 9 predicted proteins | sample S35metaG_FD_119757 | JGI IMG/M metagenome (GOLD analysis project Ga0157380, IMG submission 119757) | Switchgrass rhizosphere microbial communities from Kellogg Biological Station, Michigan, USA - S3-5 metaG | ecosystem: Host-associated > Plants > Roots > Rhizosphere > Soil | place: USA: Michigan...
AAGACCGACGCGCTGGTCTGGCTTGCACCGAGCTTGCGCTATCTGCCGGTCAAGCTGCGCGTCGTCAATACCGAACGCGGCACGGCCGAAGTCCTGCTCGACTCGATCCGCGTCGACGCCGCCGGCAACGCCGACGGCTGGGCGCCGAACGTCTCGGGCGTCAGCGACGTTCTCCGCCCTGCGGCACGCACAGCCGTTGAACCCGCGCCGCCGACGACATTCGCGCCCGGCGCAACGTTTCCGACGAATACCGGAAACTGAGCAGGCAACGCAGCACGCAACTGCCGAGCCTCGGTACGAGCCCGCAGTTGCGGCCCGCAGCGCTGCGGAATCGAATGTGCGAAGCGAGCCGACGTGAAAGGTAGAGTACCCTTCGCGACGTGACCGACCCACCCCACCGCGCGCGTCCCGTCCCTGCGCGTTCTCCAATTCGGTATCCGCTTTGAAGATTCGCCCGAACCAGCTCGCGGGTCTCGCCGCGGCGATCGAGCATGTGCGCGGTCTCGCCGCGCCCGCCGACGCGCTGCTGCGCGGGTTCTTCCGCCAGCATCCGCAAATCGGCCAGCACGATCGCGCGTTCATTGCCGACGGCGTGTTCGCCTACCTGCGCCGGCGGCGCTCGCTCGAAGCGCTCGCCGCAACCGAAGACCCGCGCCACCTGGCCCTCGCGTCGGTCGTGCGCGAGCACGGCGTGTCGGTGCGCGAGCTCGAGCCCGCGCTGAACACCGCGGAGTCGATCTGGCTCGCTGCGTTCAAGTCGCGGCAGCACGCGGTGCTGGCACCCGCGGTCGAAGCCGACCTCCCCGATTGGCTGTGGGAGAAGCTCGGCGGTGTGCTCGGAGACACCGCGCGCGGCGCTCTCGCGCACGTCTGGCAGACGCCGGCGTCCTTCGACCTGCGCGTCAATCCGATGAAGACGACACGCGACGAGGCGCTCGCCGCGCTGGTCGCCGGCGGCGTCACCGCGACGGCGACGCCCTATTCACCGCTCGGAATTCGCGTTGCCGGACGGCCGCAGCTCGGGGGCAATCGGTGGCTGCAGGATGGCCGGCTCGAAGTCCAGGACGAAGGCAGCCAGCTGATCGGTTATCTGGTGGCGCCGCGGCGCGGCGAGATGGTCGCCGATTTCTGCGCCGGTGCCGGCGGAAAGACGCTGCTGCTCGGCGCGCTGATGCGTTCGACGGGCCGGCTGTACGCGTTCGATGTCGTCGACACCCGGCTGGCCAATCTCAAGCCGCGGCTCGCCCGCTCCGGTCTGTCCAACGTCCACCCGCAACTGCTGGCGTCAGAGCGCGACGTGAAGGTCAAGCGGCTCGCCGGCAAGATCGATCGCGTCCTCGTCGACGCGCCGTGCACGGGCTTCGGTACACTCCGTCGCAATCCCGATCTCAAATGGCGCCAGAAGCCCGGCGACCTCGCGGAGCTCACCGTGAAGCAAGCGGCGATCATCGCGTCGGCGGCGACACTGGTGAAGCCCGGCGGTCGCCTCGTCTATGCGACGTGCAGCGTGCTTCCCGACGAGAACGACGCGATCGTCGATGCGTTCCTCGTTGCGCACCCGGATTTCAGGCGCGGCGACGTCGCGGCCGAACTTGCGCGCGCCGGCATCGCGCTCGACACCGGTGCCGACCTGCGGCTGTCCACCGCCACGCACGGATGCGATGGGTTCTACGCCGCGGTGCTGGAGCGAAAACCGGGATGAGGGGTGCGGGGTGAGCGATGAGATTGCGCCTTCGTAACCTGGTGCCGAGCTCGCCGTGCCAGATCTCTTAGGCACTCTCACCCCTCGTCCCGCTTGTGCGATGCCGAGGTGTCACGCATCTGCGTGATCACCCCCCCACCCCGTTTTTCGCGATGCTAGTCGCCTGCTAGACTCGTCGCATGTTCGGCCCCGTCGATCTGTCCCTGATCATCGCGGCGCTGCAAACGGCGCGCGGATGGATCGAGCTGGCGATCCTCGCCGCGTGCCTCGCGGTCGGCTGGCTCGCCGACGATCGCGTGTGGCGCGTGCGCAACGCCACCGACCACGCGCACCACCGGCTGCCCGGCAGCCTCGCGCGCGTGATCTTTCCGCTGACGTCGCTCGCGCTGCTGATGGCCGCGCGCGCCGCGTATCACCGATCGGGTCCTTCGGTGCTGCTCGACGTCGCGGTGCCGCTGCTGATCGCGCTGGCCGCGATCCGGATGCTCATCTACGGCTTGCGGCGAATGTTCGCGGATTCCGCGTGGCTCAAGTCGTCGGAACGGACGGTGTCGTTCACGATCTGGTCGCTGCTGTTCCTGCACTACGTCGGCGTGCTGCCGGAGATCGCCGAGGACATGGACGCGCTGCGCATCCCGATCGGCAGCAACGAGATCTCGCTGCTGACCATCGGCAAAGGCGCAATGGCGGTCATCCTGACGCTGATCACGACGTTGTGGATCTCCGGGTTCATCGAGCAGCGGCTGATGAAGACCGACCTCGACCCGAACCTGCGGGTCGTTCTGTCGAAGTTCGTCCGCGCGCTGCTGATCGTCGTCGGGATTCTCATCGCACTGCAGGCGATCGGGTTCGACCTGACGCTGCTGGCGGTGTTCGGCGGCGCACTGGGCGTGGGCATCGGCCTCGGACTGCAGAAGCTCGCATCGAACTACATCTCGGGCTTCGCGATCGTGCTCGACCGCTCGATCCGGATGGGCGACATGGTGACGGTCGGCGAGCGCACCGGCGTGGTGTCGCGGCTGACCTCGCGCTACGTCGTCGTGCGCAGCCTCGACGGCACCGCAGCGATCGTCCCCAACGAGACGATGGTGACGTCGATCGTGCTCAATCATTCATACACCCGCCGCGACATGCGGGTGGGCGTGACCATCCAGGTGTCGTTCGACAGCGATGTCGAGCTCGCGCTCGCGCTGATGGAGCAGGCGGGACGCGCCGAGCCGCGCGTGCTGAAGTCGCCTAACGCGCCGCAGGCGTTCCTCGCCGCGTTCACCGATAGCGGCATCGCCCTCGAACTGGGCGTGTGGATTCCCGACCCGGAGAACGGGCAACAGCCCTTGCGGAGCGCGCTGAACCGCGCCATATGGGGGTCGTTCCAGGCCAACGGGATCAAGGTGCCGACCCCGCAGCGGGAAGTCCGGATGGTGGGCGGGCCGCCCCCGGCGGACGTCCCGACGAGCCGCTGATCGGCCCGTCGGAACGGCAGCGTACGTAGCACATTTGCGGTAAAATGCCGGCTGGCGTGGAGGCCCCCGTTCCGGGGGTCGTAGGCGCCATACAAATCCTATATAAATCAATGACAAATGACATTCTGACGCTGCTCGGCCACGGTCTGATCGACCTTTCGTGGTGGGGCTACGTCCTGGTGACGCTGGCGATGACCCACGTCACCATCGCCGCGGTCACGATTTACCTGCATCGGAGCCAGGCGCACCGGGCGCTGGAGTTGCACCCGCTGATCGCCCATTTCTTCCGGTTCTGGCTGTGGCTGACCACGGGCATGCTGACCAAGGAATGGGTGGCGATCCATCGCAAGCACCACGCGAAGGTGGAGACGCCGGACGATCCGCACAGCCCGCAGACGCGCGGCATCAAGACGGTGTTCTGGCAGGGTACCGAGCTCTACCGCGCCGAGTCGAAGAATCTGGCGACGCTCGAGGACTACGGTCACGGCACGCCCAACGACTGGATCGAGAGAAACGTGTACACGCGTTTCAGCTGGCAGGGTGTCGGATTGATGCTGGCCGTGAACCTGGCGCTGTTCGGGCCGGTCGGCGCGACGATCTGGGCGATCCAGATGATGTGGATTCCGGTGACGGCCGCGGGCGTCATCAACGGCATCGGCCACTACTGGGGCTACCGCAACTTCGCCTGCGCCGACGCGTCGAAGAACATCGTGCCGTGGGGCATCCTGATCGGCGGCGAGGAGCTGCACAACAATCATCACGCGTACGGCACGTCGGCGAAGCTGTCGTCGCGCTGGTACGAGTTCGACATCGGCTGGGTGTACATCCGCACGCTGTCGGCGCTGAAGCTGGCACGGATCCGCAAGGTCGCGCCCAAGCTGCGCCGCTCGTCGGCGAAAACGGTGCCGGACCTGGCGACGCTGCAGGCGGTCATCACGCACCGCTACCACGTGGCGACCGACTACGCACGTTCGGTCAAGGCAGCTTGCGCGGCCGAACTGCAGGCGTTGCGGGAACGTGCGCACCGCGGCGAGCCGCGCAACGTGCCGAGCCTCGCGCGGCTGAAGCGCTGGCTGACGACGGAGCCGGAGGCGCTGGCCGACGCCGACCGCGCCGACATGGCGCACGCGCTCGAAGGCAGCCAGAAGCTCGCGAAGATCGTTGCGATGCGTGCCGAGTTGTCGGCGCTGTGGGCGCGTTCGACGGAGACGTCCGAGCAGCTGCTCGTTCGGCTGCAGGACTGGTGTCACCGCGCCGAAGCGTCGGGCATCGACGCTCTCGCGCAGTTCTCGCTGCAACTACGCCGATACGCCTAGTCGAACGGGCAAAAGTAAACCCCTACTTTTGCCCGAACAAATAATGCGCGCAACGCTTGGGGCGGCCCGGCGCGTTGCGCGCAGTAACTGCTAGGTAAACCCAAGCGCCCCATCGCGCTGCGCCTCGCCACTACGTAGCGGAATCGCGCACGTTGTTGCGTGGCCTTTTCTGCGCGAAAGGCGCCGGGCCGCCCCAAGCCTTTCGCTCACTATCCAGGTGTTGCGGGCGAAAGTAGGTTTTCACTTTCGTCCGACGAATTAAAAAGCCCGCATCTCGCGGGCTTTTTTGTTGGAGCGAAGCCGATTACTTGAGCTTCGTTTCCTTGTAGTCGACGTGCTTGCGGGCAACGGGATCGAACTTCTTGATCACCATCTTCTCCGGCATCGTCTTCTTGTTCTTCGACGTCGTGTAGAAATGGCCGGTTCCGGCCGACGACTCGAGCTTGATCTTTTCGCGCATGTCCGATCTCCTCTAGAACTTCTGGCCCTTGGCGCGCAGTTCGGCCAGGACGACGTCGATGCCCTTCTTGTCGATCGTGCGGAGCCCCGCGTTGGTCAGGCGCAGGCTGACCCAGCGGTTCTCGCTGTCGACCCAGAAGCGGCGACGCTGCAGGTTCGGCAGGAACCGTCGCGGCGTCTTGTTGTTCGCGTGCGAAACGTGGTGGCCCACCATTGGGGCCTTACCGGTGACTTGGCAGACTCGAGCCATTGCTCGCTCCCTGTTCGTGATTCGACTGGTGCCAGCGCCTGGCGGTCGCTGGCGACCCAAGCGTTGCAGCAAAGCCGATTATTATCCCCCAAAAAGCGGGTTGGATCAACCCCTTAGGAAATGGCCGCCGTCACAGCAGCCCGCGCTCCGCGAACGAGACGACATTCGCGCCGGCCACGACGAAATGGTCGAGGGTCCGAATGTCGACCAGCGCCAGCGCCTGCTTCAGTGCCTGGGTGAGCAACTCGTCGGCGCGCGAGGGCTCGGCGGCGCCGGAAGGGTGGTTGTGCGCGAAGATGACCGCGGCCGCATTGTGGCCGAGCGCGGCCTTCACAACCTCGCGCGGATAGACGCTGGTCTGCGCCAGCGTACCCTGGAACAGTTCCTCGGCCGCGACCAGCCTGTGCTGGCTGTCGAGGAACAGCCCGACGAAGACCTCGACCGGCCGCGACGCGATCGACAGCCTGAGGTAGTCGCGCACGACGTCCGGGGACGACAGCGCGTCGCCGCGTGCGACATCCTCGCGCAACGCGCGGCGCGCGATCTCGACGCCGGCCTTGATCTGCACCGCCCTGGCGAGGCCGACGCCGCGCACGCCGGCGACGTCGGCCAGCGGCGCCGCCGCCAGGCCGGCGAGACCCGCGAAACGCGCGACCAGCGAACGCCCGACGTCGAGCGCCGTAGCGCCGCGGATGCCGGTGCGCAGTACGACGGCGATCAATTCGGCGTCGGTCAGCGCCGCCGCACCCTGCGCGACCAGCCGCTCACGCGGTCGCTCGCCCACCGGCCAATCGCCGATCGCCATCGCTCGTCCATCCCCTCGCCCCTGTTGCAACGAGTGTAAACTCAGCCCCCTTTGTCACCGATCGACCGGATGGATGACGCGATGAACCGGACCGATGCCGCTGCCGCGCCACTGGCGCGCGTCGTGCTGGGCGTGACCGGCGGCATTGCCGCGTACAAGGCCGCGGAGCTTACCCGCCTGCTGGTGAAGGACGGCATCGTCGTCGACGTCGTGATGACCGCCGCGGCGACGCAGTTCGTCACGCCGATGACGTTCCAGGCACTGTCCGGGCGGCCGGTGCTGACGGATCTCTGGCAATCCGGCGCGGGCAACGCGATGGGCCACATTGCGATCTCACGCGGCGCCGACGCGATCCTCGTCGCGCCCGCGTCGGCCGATTTCCTCGCCAAGCTCGCGCACGGCGCGGCCGACGACCTGCTGTCGACGCTATGCCTGGCGCGCGAATGCCCGCTGCTGGTCGCGCCGGCGATGAACCGGCAGATGTGGAGCAACGTCGCGACCCAGCGCAACGTGGCGCAACTCGCGGCCGACGGCGTCGCGATCCTCGGTCCCGGCGAAGGCGAACTCGCGTGCAACGAAACGGGCGACGGACGAATGCTCGAGCCCGAGGAACTGCATGCAGCGCTGATCGCATCGCGACAACCGAAAGTGCTCGCCGGCAAGCGCGTGCTGATGACGGCGGGACCGACGTTCGAGGCGATCGACCCGGTGCGAGGCATCACCAATTCGAGCTCGGGCAAGATGGGATTCGCGCTCGCGCAGGCGGCGGCCGATGCCGGCGCGGCAGTGACGCTGGTCGCCGGTCCGACAACGCTTGCGACGCCCGCGAACGTCGTCCGCGTCGACGTCGTCAGCGCCGCGCAGATGGCCGACGCGGTGCTCGGACGCGTCGCGCAGTGCGACGTGTTCATCGGCGTCGCGGCAGTCGCCGACTACGCGCCCGCCGCTGCCAACGACCGCAAGATCAAGAAGAGCGCCGACGCGCTGACGCTCAAGCTCGAGCCGACGGTCGACATTCTCGCGACGATCGCCAAGCGCAGCAACGGACCGTTCTGCGTCGGCTTCGCCGCCGAGAGCCACGACGTGACGGCACTCGCGGAGGAGAAGCGGCGCCGCAAGAACGTGCCGCTGCTGATCGCCAATCGCGCGCAGGACGCGCTCGGCAGCGACGTCAACGAAGTGACGCTGCTCGACGCGTCCGGCGCCCATCCGCTGCCGAAGATGGACAAGCAGGCGCTGGCGCGGCGGCTGGTCGGCGAAATCGCGAACCGGCTGCCGTGATGGCGGCGCCGACGTCGATCGACCTGCGCATCCTCGACGAGCGCATCCGCCCGCACCTGCCCGCCTATGCGACCGCGGGCGCCGCCGGCATGGACCTCCGCGCGTGCGTCGACGCCCCGCTGACGATTGCAGCCGGCGCAACCGAGTTGATTCCGACCGGCGTCGCGATCCACATTGCCGATCCAGGTCTCGCCGCCGTGATCCTGCCGCGCTCGGGCCTCGGCCACAAGCACGGTATCGTGCTCGGCAACCTGGTCGGTCTGATCGACTCCGACTACCAAGGTCCGCTGATGGTCAGCTGCTGGAACCGCAGTGCGACGCCGTTCACGCTGCAACCGCTCGACCGGCTGGCGCAACTGGTGATCGTGCCGGTCGTGCAGGCAGCCTTTCGCGTCGTCGAATCGTTCGACGCGAGCGCGCGTGCAGCGGGCGGGTTCGGAAGCACCGGTAGATAGAAGCAACTGCGCACCCGAGCAGCTCGCGGAGCGGGCCGCTTGCGCGCATCCTGCGGAATGGTTCTTGCTTGATTGAACCATTCGATACTTCGCTTTAGCCCGCCCCCATGCCCAAGACGCTAAGGATCCTGTTTCCGCTCTTCCTGGTATCGGGTTTCTGCGGGCTGATTTACGAATCGATCTGGGCCAAGTACCTGAAGCTGTTTCTTGGCCACGCCGCGTATGCGCAGACGGTCGTGTTGATCGTCTTCATCGGGGGCATGGCAATCGGGGCGTGGATATGCGGCCGGTTCGCCGAACGAATCGGCAATCCGCTGCGCGCCTATGCGCTCGCAGAAATTCTGATCGGCGTCGCGGCCATCGCCTTTCACCGGATCTTCCTGATCTCGACCGACTGGGCCTACGCGACGCTGTTGCCCGCCACCTGTTCGGCCGATGCCGCCTGCCTGTCGTCGTGGGGTCTGGCCGCCGCGATCATCCTTCCGCAATCGATCCTCCTCGGCACCACGTTCCCGTTGATGACGGCGGGTGTGATCCGCGCGGCGCCCGCCGAGCCCGGGCGCATGATCGCGCTGCTGTATTTCCTGAACAGCTTCGGCGCGGTGTTCGGCGTTCTCGCCGGCACGTTCCTGCTGGTTCCAGCCGTCGGCCTGCCCGGCAGTTCGGTGACGGCCGGCGTCGTGAACATCGTGCTCGGCGCAATCGTTTATGCGGTTTCACGGTCGGCGTCCAGCGCAGTGCCGACCCTCGCGGACGAACCAGCGCCACGTTCCCAAACGATGCTTCCGCGCCTCCTGCTCTGGATCGCGCTGCTGACCGGCCTGTCGTCGTTCATCTACGAAATCGTATGGATCCGGATGCTCAGCCTGGTGCTGGGTAGTTCGACCGATGCCTTCGAACTCATGCTGGCCAGCTTCATCCTGGGCCTGGCGCTGGGCGGCGCATGGATACGCAAGCGCATCGACAAGCTTGCCGATCCCAGGCGCTTCCTCGCCGTCGTGCAGATCGTGATGGGGCTGCTCGCGCTGGCGACGATCGGCCTCTACAACCTGACTTTCGATGCCATGGCGTGGATGCTGTCGTCGCTCGCGAAAACTGCGAGCGGCTACCTGCTGTACAACGTCGGCAGCTCGCTGATCTCGATGCTGATCATGCTGCCCCCGACGTTCATGGCGGGCATGACGCTGCCACTGATCACCTACCTGCTGATGAAAGACGGCTATGGCGAGCGCGGGATCGGCTACGTCTATGCGTGGAATACGTTGGGCGCGATCGTGGGCGTCATCGCCGCCGTGCACGTCGGCCTGCCGTGGCTGGGAATCAAGGGCAGCCTCGTCGCCGGCGCCGCGATCGACATTGCACTTGGATGTGTGCTGGCCCGGCACCTGATGGTCGCGCCGGAGGCGCGCCGCTTCGCGCTGGCGGTCGTCGGCAGCGTCGTGCTGTTCGCCGTCGGGATACAGTTCCTGCGAGTCGATCCGATGCGCGCCGCGTCGGGCGTGTTCCGTACCGGCTTGAGCCGGATCACCGATGTGAGGGGAACCGTCTATCAGCGCGACGGGAAGACGGCAAGCATCGACGTCATCGAACTGCTCAATGGCGCCCGCGTGATTCGAACCAACGGCAAGCCGGATGCGGGCGTGCAAATGCGGCCGCCGCCGACGATCCCGGCGGACGACGAGCCGACGATGATCTTGGCAGGTGCACTGCCCTTTTCGTATCACCACGCCATCCGCAAGGTGGCGGTGATCGGCTTCGGTTCTGGGTTGACCACGCACACGGTACTGGGTGCCCCAGGTGTCACGCAGGTCGACACGATCGAGATCGAGCCGGCAATGGTCGAGGGCGCGACGGCGTTTCTCCCGCGCAACCGTCGTGCGTACCAGGATCCGCGCAGCCGCATCATCTATGACGATGCCAAGTCCTTCTTTGCGCGATCGGGCGAGCGCTACGATGTCATCGTTTCCGAGCCCTCCAATCCATGGGTATCGGGCGTCGCCTCGCTGTTCACGACGGAGTTCTACCAGCGCGCACGTCGCCATTTGAACGACGGTGGACTTTTCGTGCAGTGGATCCAGGCCTACGAGACCGACGTCGATCTGCTCGCGTCCATCATCGCGGCGCTCGACACATCGTTCGCGGACTACGTCATTTACCAGAACGTGAGCGATCTCCTCATCGTCGCCTCCAAGGATCGACCGCTTCCCGAGCCCTCCGCCAATCCTTTCAGCCTGCAACCGCTCGCGGCGGATCTCGCGGCATTGAACATCCGCGGCCTCTTCGACTTGCGTGACCGGCGGGTACTGCGGAAGTCGACCGCACACGCGCTGTTCTCCACCTCCGCAACGCCCGCCAACTCCGACTACTTCCCGTACGTGGACAGCCGCGCGGCCGAAGCGCGCTTTCGTGGCGGCAGCGTCCCGGAGTTGATGAGCCTCCATCGGTCGCCCATACCGATCGCGGAACTCGTCGAGCATCTGCCGTCATTGTCCAGTGCGACCTCCCCACCGCCTTCGCTGCCCATGGGCCCGCGACAGACGAATCGCGCGCGCGCCGCGCGTGACATGCTCGACTATCTGGCGAGGTCCGACGGTCCGAGCGCGGCGCCAGCGTCGCTGGAACCGGGCCCGCGCACCGGACTTGCGGCGTACCGTGCGATCTTCCGCGAATGCGTGCCGGAGCCGCTGGCGGCCGCGATGTGGGATGACGTGCTCGTGCTTTCCTCGATCACCAGCGATCTACCGGACCGCGACGTTCTGCGTCGATTCTGGGACGACACGGCGGCGTCAACCTGCCTGAAGCGATTGCCGGCGAAATATGGCCAGTGGGTGGACCTGTTTCGCGCCATCGGGGTGCGCGATACCAAGGCAATGCTCGATGCCACGCGTACGCTCCTGGAGGCGCGCGGCAACTCCTCCGAGCAGTTGAAGTTCCTGGTCCTGGCGGAGGTGACTTCGCTCGTCGCGGAAGGCCGATCCGCCGAGGCGCGCCGAACGCTCGGCGAAGCGTCGTCGATCTGGCCACCGGACGAACGGCGCACGCCCTGGTACCTGTTTCTCGAGCGCCTGACGCGTGCCCGGCCTGGATCGCCACCGCCGGCGGATATCGCACCGGTAGCGGTCGATAACCCGCCGACGAAGCAGGCGGCACCTGTCCAGTAATGCGGCCGCCGTTGTTGCCGCCATTCGTTGGCAGTCGAGGGACACACGCCATCGTCGATCGGCGCGCTTGCGGGTTCGTTCCGTCACCGCAGTGATGAACGCGCCGCGCCATGCATTCGTCGTTCCTGCCTATGGCGACTCGCCGTTCCTCGACGACTGCCTGCGTTCGCTACGCGAGCAGACGATGCAAGGCAGCGAGATCGTCGTTACGACGTCGACACCGTCGCTCTTCGTGGCCGCCGCCGCCGCGCGGCACGCCGCAGCGCTGGTGATCAACCCCGAACGCGCCGGTATCGCCACCGATTGGAATTTCGCCCTTGCCGCGACCCGCGCCGACCTCGTCACGCTCGCGCATCAGGACGACGTCTATGCGCCGTCGTACGTGGAGGCAATCATCGGTGTGCTGCTGCGGCATCCAGCGACGTTGATAGCCTTCTGCGACGCGGCCGAGCACACGCCCGACGGACCCCGCGCCGCGAGCATGAACGTTCGCGTCAAGCGTTGGCTGTGCGCGCGTGCCTTCGGGTCGCGGGAGTACCTCGACACCCGGAAGGACAAGCAGCGACTGCTTGCCTGGGGCAACCCGGTCAACTGTCCCAGCGTTGTGTTCGATCGGCGGAAGCTTGCGCAATTCCGTTTCGATCTGGGCTTCGCCAGCAATCTCGACTGGGATGCCTGGGAACGGC
>Ga0157380_10002947_pt1 | contig 11576 bp, 7 predicted proteins | sample S35metaG_FD_119757 | JGI IMG/M metagenome (GOLD analysis project Ga0157380, IMG submission 119757) | Switchgrass rhizosphere microbial communities from Kellogg Biological Station, Michigan, USA - S3-5 metaG | ecosystem: Host-associated > Plants > Roots > Rhizosphere > Soil | place: USA: Michigan...
GCGAGGCCGCCGCGCGATTCGGTCCGCTCCGCGAGGATTGCCGCGACCGCGCGCAAGGCCTCGTCGCCGTCGAGATGGCCCTGCGAGTCGTTGAGCTTCTTGAAGTGATCGAGGTCGATGAGCACGAGCGAGAGCGGCGTCGCGAATTCGTTCGCCGCCGCGCACGCCTCTTCCAGCGCCTCGTCGAACCGCCGGCGATTGGCGACGCCGGTGAGGCCGTCGAGATACGACAGCGTGCGCAACCGCACGTTCGCCACCGCGAGCTGACGGTTCGTGTCTTCCAGCTCCGCGGCGATGCGGCGCACGTCGTCGTACGCGCGTCCGAGCTCCTCGTTCTTCCGCTCCAGGTCCTTCTTCAGCCGCGCGAGCCGCAGCTGATATTCGATGCGCGCCATCACCTCCGCGACCTGGAACGGCTTGGTCACGTAGTCGGCGCCGCCGACGGCGAACGCCGCGACCTTGTCGATCGCCGCGTCGAGCGCGCTGATGAAAATCACCGGCACGTCGTGCGTCGCCTTATCTCTTTTCAACTCGCTGCAGACCTCGTAGCCGTTCATCTCCGGCATGTCGACGTCGAGCAGCACGAGGTCGATGGCATACGTGCGCGCGGTGGCGAGCGCGCGGCGGCCCGACGTCGCGGCACGCACGCGGAAGCGATCCTTCAGCATGCTCGCCAGCAGATCGAGGTTCGCCGGCGTGTCGTCGACGATGAGGATCTCCGCCTCTGCGCTGACGACATCGCTCACTTCGCCGCTCCCACCGCCGCCTCGATCTCGTCGAAGCGATACGCCTTCGCCAGCGCCGCGAGCTCCGCGCCGATCGCGCCGTTGTGCGTCGCCGCTTCCTCCGCCAGCGTCGCCAGCGCGTTCGTCTCTCCGCCCGCCGCGGCGATGATGATCCGCTGACGCAGCTCGGCGGGGAGCGACATGAGGTTGTGCGGACTGAGGATCCGCTCGTCGCCGGTGACGTGCTTCACGTCCGCTTCACCGCGCACGAATTTAGTCCCGAGGAGGACCTCGAGCTGCGCGAAGACGGCGTTCTCGTGGAACGGCTTCGCGAGGAATGCATCAGCCCCCTGCGCCAGCGCCTCGGTGCGCTCGTGATCGAACGCGCTCGCCGAAAGGACGACGATGCGCGGCACGCGATCCGACGTCTCCGCGCGGATCCCGCGCATCGCTTCGAAACCGCTCATCCCCTCCATCCGCAGGTCCATGAAGATCAGATCAGCCGATTCCTTCCGCCAGAGCGCGATCGCTTCCTCGCCGTTCACCGCCTCGGTCACGCGACATCCGGCCGCGCGCATCAGCTCCGCGAGGAGCAGGCGATTCTCCGGCGAGTCGTCGACGATCATCACGTGCGGCGGCGTCTGCGCGGGCGCGAGTCCGATGACGCGGCCGGACGTGCGGATCCGCGCGCGCACCGGCGCATCCGACGCCGACGGCAGCTCGACCTCGACGTGCACGGTCGTCCCTTCGCCGGCGCGGCTCTTGATCGTGACGTCGCCGCCGTGGATGCGTGCAAGTGCGCGCGAGATCGCGAGACCGAGGCCGGTTCCTTCGTTCGCGCGGCGCCCCGATTCCGTCTGCGCGAACGCTTCGAAGACTTCGTTCAGCTCACTCTCGTCGATGCCGGGGCCGGTGTCCTCGACCTCGATCACCGCGCGGCCGTCGCTCCACGACGCGCGCAGCACGACGCTGCCGTCGTCGGTGAATTTCACGGCGTTGCCGACGAGGTTCATCACGATCTGGCGCAGCTTCCCTTCGTCGCCGGAGACGGTGACGTTCGCCGATTCGTCGACCTCGATCCGCACGAGCAGTCCCTTGCTTTTCGCACGCACCTGGAAGAGCTCCCCGAGGCCGCGGAGCAGTCGCGCGAGGTTGAACGGCGCGTCGGTGCGCTTTGCGAGGCCCGCTTCGATTTTCGAAAGCGACAGCACTTCGTTGATCAACCCGAGGAGATGCTCGCCGCTGCGGCTGATGATGCCGAGGTGCTCGCGGTCGGCGTGATCGCGGCCGGGGCGGCGCTCCATCAGTTGCACGAATCCGAGCACCGCGTTGAGCGGCGTGCGCAGCTCGTGACTCATGTTCGCCAGGAAGTCGCTCTTCGCCCGACTCGCGGCCTCGGCGCGCTCGCGTTCCGCGCGCAGACTGCTCGTCCGCTCGGCGACGATCGCCTCCAGCTCCGCGTGGCGTTTGTGCAGCGCCTTGAGGCGCAGCCGCACGACGCCCCACAACGCGGCCGCAAGCAGCGCGAGCGCGATGAGGCGCGCCCACCACGTCTCGAACCAGCGCGGCTCGACGGTCATCACGAGACGCGCCTCGCGTTTGCTGCGCACGCCGTCCTCGTTCGCCGCCATGACGCGGAACGTGTAGTGCCCCGGCGCGAGCTTCGTGTACGTCGCGACGCGATTCGAGCCGGCGTCGACCCAGTCGCGGTCGTAGCCCTCGAGTTTGTAGCGGAACGTGACGAGCTCCGGCGCGCGCAGGCTGAGCGCGGTGTAGCGCAGCTCGAGCCGCTGCGTGCGCGGCGGCACGCTCAGCGGGCCGTCGGCCGCGCGCACGCCGTCGATCAGCACTTCTTCAACCTGCACCAGCGGCGCGACTTCGTTGCGCAGATTGACGGATGGATTGAAGACCGCGATGCCGCGCGCGGTGGCGACCCAGATGCGTCCGTCGCGCGAGCGCATGGCGCCCGGAAATGCACCGAGGCATTCGGCGGACGGCATGCCGTCGACGATGCCGTAGATCGTGCCGGCGAGATCGCTCTTCGCCGTCTGCATCGCCTTCAGCACGCGATCGCGACTGACGCGATAGACGCCGCGATTGCTCGTCAGCCAGAGGTCGCCGCCCGCTCCCGGATCGACGATCTGAAAGACGACGTCGTCGTACAGCCCGTCCTGCCGCGTCAGCGATTGCACCGAATTGTTCGCCAGATCGAGACGGGCGAGACCACCGCCAGACGTGCCGATCCAGACGCCGCCGCCGGTCGCATCCATCGTCAGGCTGAAGATGCGATCGCTCTCCAGGCCCTGTCCCCACGTCGCCACGCGGCCCACGTGCAAGCCGTCGGCGCTCACGCGCCAGAGACCTGCGCCGTCGGTGCCGACGAGGAGCGTGCCGTCGCGCAGCAGGAGGAGCGGGCGGAGCTGGCGATCGTCGAACTCCTTGATGCTCGTCACTTTTTTGTCGTGCACCAGCGCGAGTCCCGACGACGTGCTGACCCAGAGATCGCCGCCCGCGGTCTCGACCATCGCACGCACGCGATCGTTCGGGAGTCCGGCGCGTGTGTCGATCGTCTCGACGAATTTGTTGTCGCGGAAACGCGCCACGCCGCCGCCGTCGGTGCCGACCCAGAGGCTGCCGTCGCGGCTCTCCGTTAGCGCGTATACGGCGTCGTTCGGCAGTCCGTCCGCCTTCGTGCGGCATTGCACCGGAGCGGGGACGACCTGACAGAGTCCTCCTCCTTCCGTGCCGGCCCAGACGCGACCGTTGCGGTCCTCGAGGAGCGGGCGAATGGTGTCGACCGGCAATCCTTCGCGGCGCGTGTACGACAGCACGCGCGTGTCGCGCAGCCGCACGAGACCGCTCGTCGTGCCGATCCAGACGCTCCCCTCGCGGTCCTCGATCAGCGAGCGGATGCCGGGACTCGGCAGTCCCTCGGCAACGCCCATGGCTTCGACATGTGCACCGCGCACGCGCGCCAGTCCGTTGTCGGTGCCGATCCAGAGGTTGCCGTCGCGATCGCGGCGCAGCGTGCGCACGAAGTCGTTCGGCAGTCCGTCGCGCGTCGTCAGCCTGCGGATGATCGCGCCGTTGCGCCACGCCGCGAGTCCGCCGCCGTCCGTGCCGATCCACATCGTGCCGTCGGCATCCCGCAGCAGCGCGCGCGCGACGTCGTTGGGCAGACCTTCGCGCGTCGTGATCCGCTGCAGCACGCCGCGTCCTTCGTGCCACTGCACCACGCCGCCGCCATGCGTCGCCACCCACCACCCTCCCTCGCCGTCGTCGAGGATCATCCAGACGCGATCGCTCGGCAGGCCGTCGGCCGTGGTGAAGCGCGTGATCTTGTCGCCGTCGATGCGCAGCAGTCCGCCGCCGGCGGTCGAGGCGAAGATCGCGCCGTTGCGCGCGGTCACGAATTGCCGGATGCGATCCGATCCCAGCAGCTCGGGATGAAATGCTTCGATGCGGCCATTGCGCAGCCGCGCCGCGCCGCCGCCGTACGTGCCGATCCAGAGCGTGCTGTCAGGCGCTTCGAAGAGCCCGGAGATGAACGGACTGCGCAGCGCCGGCGCGTTCTGATGATCGCTGATCACGAACCGCACGCCGTCGAAGCGCACGAGCCCTTCCTCCGTGCCCATCCAGACGTAGCCGTCGGACGTCTGCACGAGCGCGTTGATCGTGGTCTGCGGGAGGCCGTTGGTCCAGGCCGAAAGGCGCGCCTGCGTCAGCGCGCGGTTGGGGTCGAGCGCGAGCGCGGCAGTCGACACGAACAGCGCGAACAGGAAGAGGGCCGGACGATGGCTCACTGTCCATTCATCGTAACGTGATGACGCGAAATCCGCTCACTGAGTCGGGCATCCCCGATCCCCTCGGCGAACGGCGCGAACCCCGGCAACGGTCCGCTCCAACGCAGCTCCTCGACATCCGCGAACAACGGCGCGTCGGTGCGCAGCGTCGCCAGCGTCTTGAAGAGCAGCGCCTCCTCGCGATGATCGCCAAGCACCTCGGAAGGAAACTGTTCGATCGCACCGTAGCGCTCGATCACGCGCGCCGCCGTCTTCGCGCCGAAGCGCGGGATGCCGGGATAGCCGTCCGCCGCATCGCCGACCAGCGCGAGGTAGTCGGGGATGAATTGCGGCGCGACGCCGAACTTCTCGCGCACGCCGCGATCGTCGCGGATCTTCCCGCTCTTGCGGTCGACCTGCACCACGCGGTCGGCGACGACGCACTGCGCGAGGTCTTTGTCGGGAGTCCAGATGCAGACCTTCTCCACGCGCGGATCGTGCGCCGCGAGATGCGCGGCCGAGGCGAGCGCGTCGTCCGCCTCGAGCTCGATCATCGGCCACGTGGCGACGCCCATCGCCGTCAGCGCATCCTCCAGCGGATGGAACTGCGCCCAGAGCGCGCGCTCGATCCCCTGCCCTGTCTTGTAGCCGGGCCAGAGGTCGTTGCGGAACGATTCGATGATGTGATCGGTCGCCACGCCGACGTGCGTCGCGCCCCCTTCGAGCATCTGCGCGACGGTGTTCAGCACGCCCGCAACAGCGCCGAACGGAGGATCGCTCTTGCTGAAGCGGCGGATGCCGTAGAAGTGGCGAAAGAGCTCGTACGTGCCGTCGATGAGGTGGACGATCATCGACGGCACTGTACGCGTTTTTCGCTTACCAGTTCAGCGTCACATACCCCAGCGCGCGGCGCTTGAGGATGTCGCCGCCGAACGTCTCCCAGTGCTTGTTGTCGAGCGCGTTCGCCACGTCGACGCCAACGCCGAACGTGTCGTTGATGTGGAAGTTCGCCGTCACGTTCACCACGTCATACGACGGCACCGGTCCGACGAACACGCCGGTGGCCCAGGGGAAGTCGTCGACCCAGCGATACGAGACCTTCGCGTCCATCTTCGGTCCGCGCCAGGCCAGTCCGACGTTGAACTTGTTCTCCGGCGAATTCGGCAGCAGCTGATCGCCGAGGGCCTGCTTCTTCACCTCGAAGTCGAACCACGAGTAGTTCGCGTCGAGGGTCACGTTGTTGGTGATGTAGTAGTTGAACGCCAGCTCGACGCCCTGCGTGTCGACCTCGCCCGCGTTGGCGTATGAGATGACGAACGCGGGCGCGCCGTTAGGCAGGTTGGTCATCGCCACGTAGAGCGGCAGCGGCGAGGTCGGAAGGCTCTTCTGCAGCGTGGCCAGGATCTGCGCCGCGACCGGCCCGGGGACGCTCGCCGGCACCTTGTAGGCCGGGAACGCCGGGTTCACGCCCGGCAGCAGGTCGGTGACGAAGTCGCTGAGGCGGCTCTTGTAGTAGTCGACCGTCACGTAGAACTTGCCGTGGTAGATGCCGGCGTACCCGAGCTCGTGGCTGCGCACCTTCTCCACGTCGAGCAGCGGATTGCCGAACGCCAGGACCGGGATGGCGCTGAAGCCGAGCGAGGTCCCGCCGAGGAGCGGCTTGAACGCGTTCTCGATGGCGGCGAGATTCACCGGCGCCGCGGCAGGCGCGCGGAGGAAGAGCTCCGAATAGTTCGGGCGCTGGAACGCGCGGTTGTAGCCGTAGCGGAAGATGTGATTCGGGGTCGCGCTGTAGACGATCGCCGCCTTGGGCGAGAACTGCGCCTCGTGCAGCGTCGAATCGTCGTAGCGCGCCGCGCCGACGAGCTTCACCTTGTCGCCGACGTTCCACTCCAGCTGGCCGAACGCCGCCTGCTGGTTCTCCTTCTTCGCCGCATCCATCAGCGTCTGCACGCCGGCCGGATTCGCGGTGTCGACTTCCTGCTGGTTGTAGGCGATGCCGAGGACGGTGTGCACCTTGTCCGCGAGGAAGCCCCAGTTCGTCTGGACCTCGCCGTGGATGTTGTGCGAGTCCTCGAACAGCTTCGCTCCCGAGGCGAGCGCGATCTGGTCGGTCGCCTTGCGGCCGTCGTAGTAGCCGCTGATGTTGTAGTGCAGCGCGTTGTAGTTCACGCGGGCCCACGGATGCTGCACGTCGGTCGTCTGCACGCGGCCGATGCCGGTGAGGAACGTCGGACCCTCGAGCGTCGCGTAGCCCCCCTCGAGGGTGATGACGTTGCTGTTCTCGAAGTGATGATCGAGGCGCGCGCCGCCGAAGGAGATCGTGTCCTTCTCCAGCGCCAGCGGCACCGCTTCCTTGCGCAGGCCGGCGTATTCGACCGACAGGTTGCGCGAGCGGGTGAAGTCGTCGGACTGCTGGTAGCCGCCGACGACGCGGTAGTACCACTCGCTTCCCAGCTCGCCGGCGTAGCGTGCATCGGCGCGGCGCATGTTGAGCTCACCGCCGGTCAGGCGCAGACGTCCGCCCTTGTTGCCGCGCGGCTGTTTGGTGACCATGTTCAGCACGCCCGCGAACGCGTTCGCGCCGTAGAGCGCCGAGCCGGGACCGCGCACGAGCTCCACGCTTTCCATCTCGTCGACCGGATACGACAGCGCGGCCCATTCCTGTGCGCCGAGGAACGGCACCGACGGATCGCGTCCATCGATGAGCGTCAGCACGCGGCGGTTGAGCGAGCTGTTGAACCCGCGCGTGTTGAAGTTGAAGTCATAGAGGCCGCTCTGCGTGAAGTCGACGCCGGGTGCGGTCTCGATGACGCGCGGGGCCTGCCCCGACGGCGAGACCGCTTCGATCTCTTCCTTCGTCGCCACCGACACGGCGGCCGGCGCCTCGACGATCCGTTCGGAGCGTCGCGAGGCGGAGTAGACGGTGATCGTCTCCGCGACGCTCAGCTTCCAGTCGACCTGTTTGTCGGCGTGCGCCGTCTCGCCGGCGACGACGACGACGTCCGGCACGTCCGCGACCTGCTGGCCGACGGAGAAGCGGACGGTGTACGTGCCGGGCGGCACGTCGAGCGAATACGAGCCGTTCGCTTCGGTCAATGCAGCACGATCGGCGCCGAGCGCCTGCACGATGACGCCGCTGATGCCGGAGCCGTCGGCGCGCGTGATGCGCCCCGTGACCCGGCCGGTCGGCGCGGCGAGCGCGGACACGGCGAGGAGAAAGAGAAGGAGAAACGAGACGCGGCGAAAGGCCATGGAGTCCCCCCTGTTTCGCGATATTCAGTTGTTGTGGACGAGTCCGTTCGACGGTAGCGGGACGGAAGGAAGGAGTCAATGGGTCAATGAAAGGACGGAGGGCCTCGTGACGCGGTCCGACGTGTCTATTGAGGTCATGATCGTATCCCTGCTCGCCGTGGCTCTCCTCCTCGCGATGACCGGCCTGGTCGCCGTGATCATCCTGCTTGCACGACCGAGCGGCGCCGCGGAGCGGCTGGACCATCTGATCCGCGAGGAGCTCGGACGCGCGCGTGACGAAGCGCGAGCGTCATCAGCCGAGGTCCGGCAGGAGGTCCTGTCGATCGTGACCGGTCTTGGCGATGGTCTGCGCAACGAAGTCGTCCACATGCGCGACGGCCAGAAGACGCAACTCGATGCGGTCGCGGAAGCGCTTCACCGTTTCGAGGAAAACACGGAGCGGCGGCTCAGCGAACACAGCGTGCGAATCGATCAGCGCCTCGAAGCGATCCGTCAGAACAACGACCAGCAGCTCGAGTCGATGCGCGCGACAGTCGACGAGAAGCTGAACGACACGCTCGAAAAGCGGCTCGGCGAATCGTTCCGCCAGGTCTCGGAACGGCTGGAGCAGGTGCACAAGGGGCTGGGCGAGATGAATGCGCTCGCCATGAACGTCGGCGATCTGAAGAAGGTGCTCTCGAACGTGAAAATGCGCGGCGGGTGGGGCGAGGTGCAGCTCGAATCGCTGCTCGAACAGATGCTTGCGCCCGATCAGTACGTGCGCAATCTGGTGACCCGGGAGTCTTCCAGAGAGACGGTCGAATTCGCCGTCAAGTTCCCCGGCAAGGAAGGCGATGGACCGCTCTATCTGCCGCTCGATGCGAAGTTTCCGCTCGAGGACTACCAACGCCTCGTCGACGCCATCGAAGCGGGCGATCGTGAGCTTGCCGAGGCCTGCGCCAGGGACCTCGAGCGCAGGATCAGGGGATGCGCGAAGGACATCCGCGAGAAGTACATCAACCCACCCGTGACGACCGACTTCGCCATCATGTTCCTGCCGGTGGAGGGCCTGTATGCCGAGGTGCTGCGGCGCGCCGGACTGGCGGACCAGATTCAACGCGACTTCCACGTCATGATCGCCGGCCCGACCACGCTGATGGCGATCCTCAGCAGCCTGCAGATGGGCTTCCACACGCTGGCCATCGAGAAACGCTCCAGCGAAGTGTGGCAGCTCCTGGCCGCGGTGAAGACCCAGTTCGGCAAGTTCGGCGGCGTCCTGGCGAAAGTGAAAAAGAGCCTCGACACGGCGTCGGATCGAATCGACGACGTGTCGAAGCGCTCCACGATGATCGAAAAGCGGCTGAAGACGGTCGAGACGCTCCCCGACGCCGAAGCCACGGCGATTCTGCAGATCGCCGCCAGCCCGGCGCTCGATGCCGACATCGAGGATGACGAGAGCACTACGCCGGAGCTAATCCCCGATTCTGTTGCGTGAGCCGCGGCCGGCGATTAACATCGAGCCATCCCGCTTTCATGAATGAAGGCCCTAAATGGTTCTCCCCATCATCCTCTTCGCGGTGGTCGCGACGACGTACCCCGCGGTGATCCCCGTGACGAACGACAGCGTCTGGATCACCAACGCAATCCTCCACAACACGACCGATCATCCGATCACGCAGCTCGTCGGCTCGCTGACGTTCCGCAACGGCAGCAGGACGACGGTGATCGCCGAGACCTACACGCTGCAGCCGGGTGAATACATGACCTTCGACGACCTCGGCGCGCACTGGGACCCGGGCGATCGCATCCTGCAGCTCGAATCGGGGTTGACCGCCACGGTCTTTCTCCAGTTCCTCCTCGGCGGCACGACGAGCTGCCGCCCGGCGTTCGAGCTCCGCGCGCTCTCCACGCCGCTCGTCAGCACCGGCACGAAGCTCACCTTCGACACGATCCGCATCGACGACTCGAGAAACATCGGCGCCTTCCCCACGATCCTCAACACCGGATCGAGCGCGGTCGCGATGACCGTGCTGGTGATGGACAGCTTGGGGACGTTCTCCGAGTCGTTCTCCGCCCCGCCCGGCATCAGCCAGATGCGCGTCCATCCGCAGCTCCCGAACGGCGGCAGCATCTCGGTCTACCTCGGCTCGCCCGGCATCGGCACGGGGTCGGTCCCGCCGGTGTACGTGTTCGTGGCCGCGGGTCCGGCGGATGGAGGAACGCAGGCGATCCGCTACGGCGATCAGTGAAGCGGAAAGAGGATCAGCGCGATGTCCCAGACCAGATGGGCGCAGAGCGAAGGAATGAGGCTGCCGGAGATCGCGCGCAACGCCGACCAGTAGAGACCGCACACGAGCGCCACCACGACGAGCAGCGGCGACCCGGCCGGCGCGTGCGCGAGGGCGTAAATCACCGGGGCGAGAAACAGACCGGCCTTGCCCAACGATCCCTGAAACGCGCCGCGCCACAACAGCTCCTCGGCGACGACGACGGGAGCGACGCAGGCGATCGCGACCAGCGTCGTCCGCTGCGACAGAAAGTACGTGTAGATGATCTGCGCCTCCGTTCCGACGCGCAGGATCAGGATCACGACGACCGGAAACAGCAGGTACGTCGCCGCGAGCATCACCGCCGTCGCCGCGAACGCGAGAAGCGCGATCCGCGGCGTGACGCGGAGGAGCGGACGCATGGCCACTCGATCGCGCCACGAGACGACGGCCGCCATCGTCACCGCACCGGCGAAGATGACCGGCAGCGGATCGACGAATCGCGTGGCGAGCATCAGCAGCGCCCAGAGGACCGGAATGGCGAACGTCTTCGTCATCCGCGCAGGTGCGCCACGATCGCTTCGTTCACCAGTGGCGCGTGTGAGATCGGTCCCATGTGACCGACGCCCTCGAAGAAGCGCGCGGTCGCATGCGGCAGCGCGGCGCCGAGCTTCTCCACCACGCGCCGTTCGGCGAGGGGCGAGCTGGCGCCGCCGAGGATGAGCGTGGGGGCGGTGATCGTCGCGTAGGTCGCGCGATCGGTGCGGTCGTCGACGAGGCTCGTCACCTCCTGAAACACCTTCCACCCCATCGTGCGGAACGCGCGCCGCGTCTCTTCGCCGAGGCGGTCCCACGCGCCGGCGCCGTTCCACCAGTCGACGAATGCGCGAAGCCACGCCTCATCGGCGCCGCTCGCATCGGCATCCCATGTCCGCTTCACCAGCGACAGCACGGCAAACGCGTCGGCGTCTTCGACTTCATCGAGGATGCCGAAGGCGACCGGGTCGAACACGGCGATCGACTGCACGCGCTCCGGTCGCCGCAACGCGAGCTGCAGCGCGAGGAAGCCACCGTACGAATGACCGACGAGATGCACGCGGTCATCGCCGTCGCCGAGCAGCGATTCGACGAAATCGAGGTCCTGGCGGAAATGGAACGGCACACCGTCAGGCCACGGAGCGGCGTCGCCGTATCCGAGGAGGTCAGGCGCGAGGACATCGAAATCGCCGGCGAGCGCCTCGGCGAGCTTGCGCCATTGTCGCGAAGTGAAACCGCCGCTGTGCAGGAGCAGTGCGCGTTGCATGTTCACTATGACCCGCTCTGGCCGGCAATGGCCTGAATCTGAAGGACCACGAACTCGGCAGGGCTGACCGGTGCGAAGCCGACGATGACGTTCACGATCCCGTTCTCGATGTCGACTATCGTCGTCGTGGTGTTGTCGCAAGTGACGTAATAGGCGTCGCGCGGTGTCGCGCCGGCGAATGCACCCTGTAGAAAAAGGGACTGCATGAACGTAACGGTCTGTAGACGGACCGCTTCCCACAATTGCTGGTCATTGGGCTCGAAGA
>Ga0157380_10002948_pt1 | contig 11574 bp, 9 predicted proteins | sample S35metaG_FD_119757 | JGI IMG/M metagenome (GOLD analysis project Ga0157380, IMG submission 119757) | Switchgrass rhizosphere microbial communities from Kellogg Biological Station, Michigan, USA - S3-5 metaG | ecosystem: Host-associated > Plants > Roots > Rhizosphere > Soil | place: USA: Michigan...
CCTCTTCCTGCTGCAGGAGTACCTGGCCCACGATCCCGAGCAAGGCATCGTCCGGATGGAGTTTCTCGGCGGCGAGCTGCTCTACGCGATGCGCGTGAAGACGCACGGGCGCTTCAACCTCTGTCCATCGCCGGTGTGCAATCCGGATGAGGGAGACGGCGTGTGCGAGGTGCCGGCGCACCAGGCGGCGGATGCCCCACCGGTGGAGTTCTCGCCGTTTCCCGACGTCCCGCGTGACGCGGTGGAGACCGCGAAACGGATCGTGCGCGCGGCGAAGCTCGATGTCGGCGGCATCGAGTATCTCGAGACGGACACGGGCCGGCGGGTCTTCTACGACATCAACGCCAACTCGAACCTGCGCCCATCGGTCGCCGCGGCGTTCGGTTTCGACCCGTTCGAGCGCGTCGTCGATTACCTCGAACGTCAGCTGATGGCATCGCCGGCGTAAGCCCGGTCGCCGGAGTCAAGGTGCGATCAGCGCTCCTCGCGGCGGCTTCCCTGCCGCCACTCCCAGTGGTCGCGGCGCCGCTCGATGCGCTTCAGGTGGATACGGTCGTCCTTCGCGTCGCGGTTCGGCGAGGCCCAGATGCGCACCTGGTCGCCCGCGCGCAGCGTGTTCTTGTCGATGCCCTGGTCCTGGAGGCTGCTGCGGCCGCCCCACTCGGCGGCGTAGTGGCGCCGGTTGCCGAAGGAGTCCGCGGCCATGACGTGCACCCACGAGTGCGGGTTCTGGTACTGGAACTCGACGACGTCGCCTTCCACTTCGATCGTCTCGTCCTCGAAGTAGAGGGCCGCGTAGGAGTGATGCGCGACGAGCGGCGCCGCTGCGGCCAGCAGGCCCGCAGCCAGGGTGAGCGCGGCGAGGCCCAGGTCGGTTCGCCGCCGGCGGTGAGATTCAGGGATGTTCACGTGCGCCTCCAGCCCCCGCCGTGGCAGTCTGCCGCGGCGCAGTATGCCACAGCCGCCGGCCTGACTCGCGCGCGCCCTACCCTACCGGGCGCCTTTGACCCACTCGTCGAGGTCGGCGCGCGTCAGCGGGCGGTCCGGAACCGGCGCGTGCACGGTCACGTGGCGATCGACGTCCAGCTTCAGGCGCTCGAGGTTCTCGACGAGCGTCACCAGGGACGGGCTCATGGGCTGACCTGGCCGCGGCGGGTTGAAGTCCGCGGTGAAGAGGATGCGCTCCCCTGGTAGGTAGCCGATCAGCATCGCGTCGCTGTGCTGCAGCCCCTCGACGTGGTGCAGTTCGAGCGTGCGGGTGTCGTCCTTCAGCACGCGCACGTCGATCACGCCCTCGACCTTCGGCTTCTTGCCCGACTTCGCCAGCACGTCGGCGGCGAGCGTCCGCGGCTCGCTCATCGCGGCGCCGACCCAGAACTTGCTGTTGTCGTCGGTGATCACCGTAATGCCCTCGGCCACGAACGGCGGCAGACCGAGGGCGTGGTCGAAGTGCGGATGGGTGTTGACGACGTACTTGATGCGCTTGCTGGGAAAGAGCCGCTTCGTCTCGGCGATCACCGCCAGGCCGCGCGCCTCGCTCTCGCCGCCTTCGAGCACGATCACGTGATCCTTGAACTCCACCGCCAGCGACACGTAGCCGCCCGTGATCCGGTAAACACCGTCGGCCAGCCGCTCGGACCCCACCGGAGGCAGCGCCGGCGTTGGAGCGGGCGCTGCGGTCGGCGCTGCCGCGGGCGCCGGTGATACCGCCGGCATGAACTCCGCCAGGATGGGAGGATTCGCACGCGCCTGGGTGATGGCGACGACAAAGGTCTCCATGCCCGCCAGTTTCTGCGAGAGGCGCAGCGGCACCTGGAGGCCGCCGACGTCGCGATAATCGCTGTAGGTGAACAGCACGTTGAGGTCGCCCATCAACGGATGTTCCACCCACGTCTCGACGCGCTCCACGAGATCCTGCGCGTTGATGTAGCCGATCACGCGATAGGGCTTGCCAGAGGGGGACTTCTGCGCCGGGCTCCATTCCAGCAGCCGGTACGCTACGCCCTCGACCGTCCGTGACTTGAGCGTGACCGTGGGGGCCGACGCAGCACCCTTGAGAAATCCCCACGGGGTGCCCCAGATCTGCAACTGCTGCGCCCAGCCTGGCGTGGCCGCCGTGACGGTTTCGGTGTAGTCGAAAAGCTGCGGCTCGGCTCCGCCGCGCGGGGCAGGCGGCAACGCCTCTCCCGTGGCATGCGAGGCCGGCGCCGTGAAGTCGATCGCGCGCTGGTAGTTCCGAATGGACGTGGACGCCAGGCCGAACGAGATGCGACGGCTCTGGCCGAAGTTGCCCTCCGCGGCGGAGCCGCGGAAGACGACCGACGTCAGGTTGGTCACGCCCATCGCCTTCGTGGCGGCGGCCACCACGGCCTTGGCGTCCTGCGCCTGCGCCGGGACCGCGACGAGCCACACCAGCACGGCCACGCCCCAGGTGAAGACGCCGGCAGCACGACGTCGGTCCACTCGGTGCATCATCAGCGGCGATCCTGCCCTGAGTCTAAGGGAGCCCTCCGCCTTGAGCCAGCGGGAATTCAAATGAACTGCCGAGTCTAGTGGTCCGCAGCGGGAAGGACGACCACTCCGTGGGGGCGCGCAGGTCCCGTGCTGATATCGCGATCGAAATCGACGTTGAACCTCCGGTCGAGTTCCAGGCGGTTCGGGAGCACGTTGATCACGTGGATCTTGTGGTCGCCTTCCACGTTGACGATGCCACCCGGCGCCAGGTCTTCGACGAGAAAATAGTCGGTCACCACGAGACGCTGCTCGTCGTTGGTGAGACGCAGGAAATGCGGCCCTGATCCGGCGCCGAGGTTCACGACGCTCAGCAACTGCGGGCGGTCCGGACGGACGATATCGAACATTACGACCTTGCCGGCACCGTTGAGTGTCACGAACAGGCGGGTGCCCGCCCGGTTCATCTTGAGCAACTGGGGCATCGCCGGCGCAGACGGCGTCGAGAGCACGGCGAAGTCGAACACCGGCTTGGCCGTACCCGCTTGCGTATCGATCAGATACAGCTTGTCGTCGACCATGCCCGCCGTAAACGCACGCAGGCGGGGATCGCGCGGAATCAACTGGACTTCCATCGTCCCGGCCGGCTTCGCGGGATCGCCGACGACAATCGTCTTGGTGATCTCACGGCGCGCGAGATCCCAGACCCTGACGCTGCCGCGGATATCCGCCCCGTCGCCGCCGTGCACGTGGAGCGTGCGCAGGGGACAGATGAAGTCGCTGGTGACCATGAGGTTGCGCGCTTCGTCGATCGAGATGCCGTGCGGATTGAATCCGTCCGGAGGAGGCGTGGTGGGCCACGTCTGCACGCGCGTCGTTCGAGCGTCATACTCGACCACCCGTCCCGGTTGCGCGCCGTCCGCGCCGCCCATGAACGTCACGAGAAAGCCGCCGTTGTCGAGCGGGGCGAATTCGTCGGTGATGGAAGCCAGCGGTGGATTGTCCGAGCGGATGAACCTCGGGAGGCGTGGACGGGTCACGTCGAAGAAGAAGACCTCGTCCTGCCCACGCAACACACTCAGCAGACCACCGAGCGCCATGGTCCGCCCATCCTTGGAGAGCCCGACGTGGTGCGGCTCGTTCCCGACCGCGCCGGCGCCTTGGAGTGGCACGGTTCGAATGACCTTGCCGTAGCTGCGCGACTCGCGGTCGAAGTTGATGACGGCCAGGAAGTCCGGTGCGATATGGGCCTGGTCCGACGCCCAGACCAGCAGGGTCTCCTCGCGGTCGCGCGAGGCAGCCACGGCGATGCTCAGGAGCAGCCCGATTGCCACAACTCCGCCTGCCAGACGCACGAAACGGCGCCGCATGGTTCCTGTCATCGTGAAGCTCCTTCGTTTTGACTCGTCAACGACCATCGCCTCGTTCCAGCAGCTGCCGTACCTCGAGGAGGTTTTCCTTCAACACGTACCCGCACGCGCCCGCCCCGATCGCGGCGGCCCGCCAGTGCGCATCGTCGTAATCCGTCACGACGAGGACACGCGCAGTCGGGTCAGCGGCCAGGAGCCGGCGGACGGCTTCGAGGCCGCCCACGCGGGCCATCTGCAAGTCCACCAGCACCCAGTCGGGACGCTGGGCGACGTACGAAGCCACCGCGTCGTCACCATCCGCGCACTCGGTCACCTCGTCGGCCAGCCCCGCCAGCACGGTCTTGAGCAACGTGCGAAACCCTGGATTGTCGTCAACGATCAGAACGGTCATTCCGGCCTTGGTGGGCGCGAGGGTGCGTGCCGGAATCGTGCAGCGAATCGCCGTCAGCGAATACGGAGGCCTCTGCCGTGTTCGCCCAGGTAGGTCTGCGAATTCGCGTGGGTAGCTGTACGGATATGCACTACTACTCGCGTGGAACGTGTCTCGAGTCTCTTCCAAGGCAATGTGTCCAGGAAGGCGAGCGACAGATCATGAGGGATGCGAGCGAACCCTTCGCGGCCGACGAATCACCGCAAGCGGTGGCAAAGGCAATCGAACGACGACGCCGCGCGATCGAAGCGCCGTTCTCGCCTACGACCCACCGGGGCTGATGAGCGGCTGTGGAGCGGTGGCACCACTGAGGAAAAGGGAATACCCGTCTCTCAACTCAAACCATGGCTCGACAAGCGGCGTGGCCGTCGCTTCGCACAGCTCGGAGCACCGGTTCCGGACGCGCCGTCGAGTCCGGAGATCGCTGTGGAACTCCGGGCGGCGTTGGACCGCATTCGACGCATCAAGGATGATGTCGAGCTCGCGCGGTGATCGCCTGCTAGAGATCCGATTGGTGCTTGATGGCGAACTTGACGAGGGCGTGGCTGCCGCGCAGTTCGAGCTTGACCGCGACGTTGTTGCGATGGTGTTCGACCGTGCGCACGCCGATGCCGAGCTGACCGCCGATCTCGCGGCTGGTCAGACCGTCGGCGATGAGCCTCAGAACGCGCCGCTCCGCGGGAGTGAGCTGGTCGAGCGCGGGCTTCTCCTCTGCCAGATGCGTCGCACGAGCGCGGCGGCGGATGAGAAACGACGACAACGTGGGGCTGATGTACTCGCCCCCTCCTGCGACCGTTCTGACGCAGTCGACAATCTCGGTCGTGGCGTTGTCTTTCAGGACGTAGCCGGGCACGCCCAGATCGATCGCCGCGTTCAGATAGTGCTCGTCCTTGTGCATCGTCAGAAAGACGAGGGCAGCGGCCAGGCGGCGTTCGCGGGCTGCTCGCGCCACGGCAAAACCGTCCTTGACCGGCATCGTCACGTCCAGCACCGCTACCGTGACATCGCCCTTCTGCAGGCGTTCGAGGGCCTGACCGCCGTCCGATGCTTCGGCAACGACGGTGAGGTCCGGCTGGGCCTCGATGATCAGGCGCAAGCCCTGTCGGAAGATCGGGTGATCGTCGGCGATCAGGACGCGGATCTCATTCCCCACGCCCTGGCTCCTGGCGGCGAACGCCGATCCGCACCCTCACCGTCGTTCCACGGCCCGGGACGGATTCAATCGTGTGGGTTCCACCCAGCATGTGCACGCGTTCCGCCAGCCCTTTCAGACCAAAGCCGCCCCGATCGGTCGCTCCGGAGCTCGACGCGCTCGAAGCGAATCCCTGGCCGTTGTCTCGAATCGTGATGTCGACATGGTGCTCGTGGCACTGCACGGCGACGTGGGCCTCGCCTGCCTTGGAATGCTTGACCACGTTGTTGAGGCTCTCCTGGACGATTCGGTAGATCGTAATCTCATCGGCCGGCGGGAACACGCCGTCGACATCATCGAGCTCACTGCGTATGGCGATTCCGGAGCTCTCGGTGACCTGTTCGACGGTCGCGCGAATCGTGGTCGTGAGCCCGAGTTGATCGAGATGGTGGGGCCGTAAGTTCTGCGAGATGGCGCGCACCTCCTCAAGCGTCTGCGCCACCGTCGCGCCGATCTCATCGAACTGCCTGCGCGCCGCATCATCCTGCTGCGACAGCGCTCCCAGCAGTGCGCGGTTCTTGACGACCAGCAGGTTCTGGCCGAGGCTGTCGTGCAGTTCCGCAGCAATCCGCTGACGTTCACGTTCCTGTGACTGGATCAGTTGCCGCGAGAACGCCTCCTGGGCCGCTTGATCCCGCCTCATCTGGCCGACGCGATATCTCCAGGACACCCACACCAACGCGACGAGGCTCGACGCCACCGCTGCCCTGAACCACCACGTCTGATAGAAGCGCGGCAGGACCACGATATCGAGAGTCTGTCCAGCGGCGTCCCACACCCCGTCGCCGTTGTCGGCGGTCACGTTGAAAGTGTAGGAACCGGGAGGGAGGTAGGGGTAATAGGCCGTGCGACGCGAGCCGGCGTCCACCCAATCGCGATCCAGCCCAATGAGCCGGAATCTGAACCGGATCGCTTGCGGCCGGCTCCAGTTCAGGCCGGTGTATCGAATCTCGAGGCTTTCCTGCCCTGGCGTCAGTCGAATCGGCCCTCCGGTCACGATGGGCGCGCGATTGATCGTCGCTCCTTCGATCAGCACGCGAGGAGCGTCGGTATCGCGCTGCCGGGGATCGATGACGACGATGCCCTTGGTCGTCGGAAACCAGAGCGAACCGTCACGCATCTTCCAGCCGGCGAGGTTGGCTCCCACACCTTCGCTGCTCAACATCCCGTCGGCGGTGCCATACGCAAACGATTCCACAGCCGGTCGACCGCCATCGGCGACCTCATTCAGCTGTCTGATGCTGGTCCGCCAGATGCCGCTGTTGCAGTTCATCCAGAGGTTCGCGTCATCGTCCTCGAGAATCTGGAAAATCTGGTCGTTGTAGAGACCCTGACGCGTCGAAATGCTGGCGAATCGCCCGTTCTTGAAGCGGCTGAGACCGCCGCCGTGCGTCCCGATCCACAGGGCCCCGAGGGCATCCTGGTAGAACACTTTCACGTGATTCGCCGCCAGGCCGTCACGTGTGGACCAGGACGTCATCTGCCCGTTGGAAATCCGCGTGACGCCGTTACTGAGGGTTCCGACCCAGAGACTGCCTTCACGATCCTCGAAGATCGCATCCACGGAATCGTCCGCGAGGCCGTCCTTCGTCGTCAGATGAGTGGCGTGGCCGTCTCGAAGACGAATCACGCCCTCGCCATGCGTGCCGAGCCAGAGCGTGCCAGACCGATCCTCGACGACGATGTTCACGCGATCCCACGGGAGCCCGGCGACGTCCGTGGCCAGGACGAAGCGATCGTGCGTCCAGCGCGCCAGGCCGGCTCGCGAGTACACCAAGGGGGAGCCGTCCACACCGCGGGCCAGCCTGATCCGCCCGCCGGGGAGACCGTCGTTCGTGGTGAACACCTTGAAGGCGCCGTCGACGAAGCGCGTCAGTCCGTGTCCCGTCTCCGCCCAGACGCTGCCTTCCCCGTCTTGGAAGATGTCGCCGACGAAGTCCCCCGCGAGGCCGTCCCGCTGGGTGTAGACGGTCACGCGTGGCGTCTTGAATTGCACGAGCCCGCCATCGGTTCCGATCCACAGACTGTGGTCGACGCCCGGCGCGATGACCGGGACCCGCGCACCCGGCAGCCCGTCGGCCGCCGCGTAGCCCTCGAAGCGGCCGGCGGCGGAGTAGCGGAACAGGCCGTTCAGCGACGTCCCGGCCCATATCCGCCCCTCTTCGTCGGCGAACAACGACTCCACCCGGTCGTTCGCCAACTGGTGACCGGGGCCGAACTCGGTGACGCCGCGGGAGTCGACGCGATAGAGTCCGCCGCTCATGAGCGCCACCCAGACCGATCCGTCTGGCGGCCGAGCCAGCGCGCTGACGTCCGCGCGCGCCACGTCCGCGCGCCCCTCGTAGGGGCTCACGCGGCCGTCGGCGATCCGCGCAATCCCCCGGCTCGTGCCGACCAGCACACCACCACGTCCGTCGGCGACGATGGCTCGCACGAGGTTGCTCGGCAGACCATCGGCAATGGTGTACGACGTGAATCGGCCCCCGCTGAACGCGCTCACACCGCCACCATCGGTGCCAATCCACAGCGTCCCGGCGTGGTCTTCGAACAGGCACCAGACGAAGTCGCTCGCCAGTCCGTCTCGCCTGGCGTACTGCGTGAACCGGCCACCGGAGAGGCGCGAAACCCCGCCGCCATAGGTCGCCAGCCAGAGATCTCCGTCGCGCCGCGCGAGCAGCGACGTCACGAACGAATTGCCGATGCCGGTCGTGTTGCTCGGATTGAAGAGCGTGAAGCGCACACCGTCGAAGCGAACCGCGCCTTCGTAGGTCCCCATCCAGAGATAGCCGTCGGGCGTCGACGCGATCGCGAGCACCGTGTTCTGCGGGAGCCCGTCCCTTTCCTGCCAGGTCACCTGCTGATAGCGCCCGAACGCATCGTGACGGCTCGACTGCGCCGTGGCGTCAGCCGGCCGGAACATGCTCGTGATGATGAGGAGCGAGAGGACGAGGTATGGCACGACGTCGAGGCCGCCGGTTCAGAGAGGCGATGAGTTGAGCGCGATCATACTCGGTCGTGACGCCGAATCGCCGGAATGAACCGACATCGCTAAGATCTCAACACCACTAAATGGAGGCCCGGTGATGCGGTTGACGGTTGTCGCGGCGGCGCTCAGTCTCGGACTGGTAACGACCACCGTCGTGGCGCAGGCCCCCAGACAGATTCAGATCTTCGCCGGAGTGCTCGACAGCACCGGCGCACCGGCGAAATCGCTGGACATCAGCGACGTCCATCTGACGGAGGACGGGGCCGACGCCACCGTGACCAAGGTCGAGCGGGTCGATTGGCGGGTGAAGCTCCAACTCCTCCTCGACAACGGCGTTGGCCTCGGCGGGGGGAGCATCCAGCCGTTGAAGGCCGGCGTCCAGGGGTTGCTCGCGGCGCTGCCCGGGAACCTGGAGGTGACCATCGTGGGTACCGCGCCCCAACCACGCTTTCTGACCCGCGCGACCACCGACCGTGCGGCCATGCAGCAGGGCCTCGATCTGCTGGCGTCCGAGCGCGGTGCCGGACGGTTCGTCGAGAGCCTTGCCGAGGCGACGCAACGGATCGAACGCGACAAGACCGACGCCTTTCCCGTGATCATCAGCGTGGCCACGACCTCGGGCGATCGCGACATGAAGGAAAGCGACGTCGAACGGATCATGGCGCGGCTCGCGGTCCGCCCGACGACGGTGCATGTCGTGCTCTACACCGGTGGCCCGCAAGGGGCGAGCGCTGGCACCAATCAGTTCAACGTGGGGATATCAGTGACCAAGTACACCGGCGGCACCTACGAGAGCATCAACAACGCCACGCGGATGGCGTCGCTCCTGCCGGAGATCGGCGAGAAGGTGGCTGCGGCGGTCGAAGGCCACCGCCGGCAGTTCAGGATCACCGCCGATCGTCCGGCGGGTGCCAAGGGCGATATCGGTGAGGTCAAGATTGGCGTGAAGCCGACCCTCGTGACCGCGGGGCTGTCGTTCGACGCCCCCGGGCGCTGAGCTCACGTACGTGGGGGCCGCCTTCAGGCGGCCCGAGACGTCGCCGGGCCGGTGCGTCGGCGCCACGTTGCGCGATTCAATTCGCGTCCTCGTAGAGCCCGAAGGCCCCACCCTGCGGGTCGTCACACGCCGCCACCCTGTGCCCATCGGCGGTGGTGGTGGGCGGTAACGGCAGCGCGCCAAGGTCACGGGCACGGGCAAGCGAGGCTTCCAGATTCGGCGTCCGAAAGAAGTACAACCACTGCGCATGCACGTGAGGCCGCCGCGCGATGTCGCTCGTGCTGCCGACGGGCCGGCCGGTTCCGTTCCAACTGAAGGTGACGTGACGGCCTCGCGCGCCGAGGTCCTGGCGCTCGAGCGCCGTCCATCCGAGGACTCTGGCGTAGAACTCGAAAGCGCGCTCCTCGTCGCGTGAGCCGTGGAGGTGCCACGCGACTCGATGGTCGTTCGGTGCGGCGGTTCCTGGCATGAGCGCCACGTTCGCGCCGAACGGGTCGCGCAGGACGACGCCAGCGGTGTCTCGACCGTCGGCCGGCGGCAAGCCAAGCCGCGTGGCGCCGGCGTCGAAGAACTGGTACATCACCGGCACGACGTCCTCGACGCCGATGTGCCCGAGCCAGTACGGCGGGACACCACGGGCCAGCGCGGGCGCCGGCAGCGGAGCCACATCGATACCAGTGGTCCAGAAACCGTCGCCGACGATAGCGCGATAGAACGCTCGCGCACCGTCGACGTCGGTCGTCCTCAGTTCGTAGCGATCGAACCGGCTGAACGTCAATCCGAACCCTTCATCTCAGCATCTCGGAGCAGCGAACACCCCTCCCTCGGCGCCCTGATCAACTGATCAAACGTCATCCGCGTCGTGAATACTATCGCTCGCGGCGGCGACACCGTGGGCCGCTTGACCTTATACCCTGGTAGAGGCCACATGATCGGGACGGCTCGCAAGAGGAAACGATGCGAATCGGTGAACTAGCCAAAGCTGCCAGCGTCCACGTGCAGACCATCCGCTTCTACGAGCGCCGAGGACTGCTTCCGCTACCGCCTCGACTGCCCGGAGGCTATCGGGACTATCGCGCTGACATGGTCCCGCTGCTGCGGTCCATCAAGCAGGTGCAAGCGCACGGGTATGCGCTCGGAGAGATCCGCGAGTTGCTGGCCCTGGTCGAACACGGCACACACGCCGCTGAAACGGTGCGCGACAAGGCGAAGAAGAAGGTGCAGCAAATTGAGGCTGAGATCGCGCGCCTGTGCGGCATCCGCGACTGGCTGCAGCAGTTCGTCAGCCAGAGCGAGCGGGGTGTCGTGCCACCGGAGTGCCTGGTGCTGCAACGCGCCGCCACGCGCGCGGAGCGCACACCGAATCGCTCGTCATCAACGGTCGCGAGCCGGACCAGGAGTGACAGTGACCCCGCGACTTGTTCGAAACGTCAGTCGCAGCGCGTGGCTCATCTACGGGCTGACGATCATCCATCACGTTTACGGCGCCATCGCGTTTGATACGCCCTGGCGGCATCATGCCGCCTTCCTGGGCCTCGGTGGCGCCGCAGCGACGCTCCTCTTCATGTGGGGCGCGACACACTGGCAGACGCCCGCACGGAGACACGTGGCGACCGTGCTCCTGCTTGCACTCACGCTCGTGTTGGCCGTGGGCCTGATTGGCGTTTTCGAGGGCGGCTATAACCACGCGGTCAAGCTGCTGCTGTTCTTCGGTGGAGCCGGAGCTGAGACGATGTCCCGCCTGTTTCCACCGCCGACATACGAAATGCCCAGCGATCGCTTTTTCGAGGCAACCGGGGTCTTGCAACTGCTCGCGGCTGGCGTCGCCGCTCGCGCCAGTCTCGCGCTCCGGCGCGGCCGCCAGGAGTCGGCGGCATCGCCAGAGCGATCAGCCTCTTATCGCAGTACCGCCGGCAGGACGAACACGAACCGCTGACCGTCGCGGCTGATATACCTCGTCGTACCGAGATCGCCCTGAGCATCGCCGGGGACCTCGAACAACACTCTCGGCGCGCTCGTCTGCACGCTGGGCGAGGCCGAGACCTCCACGGCCATCACCCTGAGATCAGGCTCGGTGTCCATGAAATACAACTCGCGGCCGTCGGCGCGCCACACCATCAGCCCCCCGGCGCCATCCTTCGATACACG
>Ga0157380_10002949_pt1 | contig 11573 bp, 14 predicted proteins | sample S35metaG_FD_119757 | JGI IMG/M metagenome (GOLD analysis project Ga0157380, IMG submission 119757) | Switchgrass rhizosphere microbial communities from Kellogg Biological Station, Michigan, USA - S3-5 metaG | ecosystem: Host-associated > Plants > Roots > Rhizosphere > Soil | place: USA...
AAATACTCGTCGATCCGTTCGCGATTTAGTTCGATGCCGGAAATACAGTAATCCACAAATCCCCGACAAGCGTCATGGAGCAACCGCACGGAATGCAGAAAATTGTGGATCATTACTGGTTTGAAAACGTTCAATTCGAAGTTTCCCTGTGATCCCGCAAATCCGATCGCGGCGTCGTTTCCGAAGACCTGCACGGCCACCATCGTCATCGCTTCCGACTGCGTTGGATTGACCTTCCCAGGCATGATCGAACTTCCCGGTTCATTTTCGGGCAGCGATATCTCGCCAATGCCGCAACGCGGTCCCGAAGCCAGCCATCGGATGTCGTTCGCGATCTTCATCAAAGTTCCGGCCAGAGTTTTCAGCGCGCCGGATGCAAACACTACTTCATCGTGAGCCGAAAGAGCAGCGAATTTATCCGGATGTGATTTGAAAGGAAGACTCGTTAATTCCGCAATCTTCGCCGCGGCCCGGTCCGCGAATTCGGGGTGTGCATTGAGTCCTGTGCCGACTGCGGTTCCGCCTATGGCAAGGTCCATCAAACCCGGCAATACCATCTTCAGACGCTCGATGTCACGGTCGATCAGGTTTGCCCAACCGTTGAATTCCTGGCTGACTGTCATAGGCGTAGCATCTTGAAGGTGAGTTCTCCCGATCTTTACCACACCTTCGAACTCCTTCGCCTTTGACTTGATCGCATCGCTCACCTTTTTCACTTCCGGGATCAACGCGGTCACGCGTTCGGCGGCCGCGATGTACATTGCGGTGGGAAATGTATCGTTCGAGGACTGCGATTTATTTACATCATCGTTCGGATGAACTGGCGTTTTCGAGCCCATCACGCCGCCGGCGATCTCAATAGCTCGGTTTGAGATCACCTCATTGGCGTTCATGTTTGTCTGTGTGCCAGAGCCGGTCTGCCAAACACGCAGCGGGAACTGTGCGTCCAGCTTCCCTTCGATCACTTCGTCCGCTGCGAGCACTATGAGATCTTTCTTCTCTTCAGGTAGTTTTCCGAGATCGAAATTAACGATCGCCGCAGCCTTTTTCAGAATTCCGAGGGCTCGGATCACTTCACGCGGCATCACGTCAAAGCCAATGTTGAAATGCTTCAGCGAACGCTGCGTTTGCGCTCCCCAATATGCATCCGACGGGACCTCGATCTCACCCATCGAATCCGTTTCTATTCGAAATTCCGTCTTTGCCTTTGTTGTCATATTTCGCTTTTAGAGATCCTGGCGTGTCACGAAAGATCACTCGGTGCCTGGTCGTCACACTTCACACAATTGAGTTTGTTTCCTATCTTTTGTCGGCGGCCTGATTCCGTTGTAACCCACCCCCGATCGTTCAGCGGCGGGTCATGCCTGACGTGTTGATAGTGGCCGCATTCAAGTTTCGCTCGCCAGTGCTCTTCCTCATCGACATCGAACTCCACTATTCTGCGATCCATACAGCATTACTCGACCTGTCCGCCTTCGGACTTCCACGCTTTCCAGCCGCCTGCCATCGACCAGACGTTGGTGTAGCCCATTTCCTGCAGCATGTCGGCCGAAAGCGCAGAACGATAGCCGCCGCCGCAATACAGAATAAGTTCGGTGTCTTTTTCAGGAAAGGCCTGCACGATATCGCGTTCGATGATCCCGCGACTCATGTGAACCGCGCCCGCCGCATGGCCAGCCTCAAATTCGTTGTCTTCTCGCACGTCGATCAACGTCGCTCCAGCGTCGATCCGTTCTTGCGTCTCTTCAACGCTGTGTTCCTTCACACGACTCTTTGCCTCATTCACAACGGCGAGAAATTCTTCTGAATGGATCATATGTCCGACAGTTTAGCCCTAATTCGGGAGATTAACTAGCTTGCGGAAACCGAAAACCCTATAATCGAATTAAGCAATATTTACTAATTTTTATCGAGGTTAATTACATTGGCTGAACAATTTGACGTGACTATCATAGGCTCCGGCCCTGGCGGATATGTTGCCGCCATTCGCGCGGGACAGCTTGGACTTAAGACCGCAATTATAGAAAAAGAAAAAGATGCGCGCCTCGGCGGAACCTGCGGTTTGCGAGGTTGTATCCCCACCAAGGCATTGCTCAACGCAGCACATCTTTATCAAAAGGCAGGCGAATTCGAACACTTCGGACTTACGGTCAAGGAACTTGGATACGACTGGGGCGGAGTTCAAAAATACAAATCGGATGTTGTAGCGAAGAACGCAGCCGGCGTGACGTACCTGATGAAAAAGAACAGGGTCACGGTTTACAACGGATTTGGAAAGATCCTCGGACCCGAGAAGGTCGAGGTCGCGCTCCCGGACGGAAAAAAGGAAACGATCCAAACGAAAAACATAATCATTGCGACCGGTTCCGTTGTCCGACCTATTCCTGGGTTTGAAACTGACGGAAAGCAGGTAGTGAATTCCGACCATATTCTCGAACTCACGAAAGTGCCGAAGTCGCTCGTGGTGATGGGCTCGGGCGCCGTCGGAGTTGAATTTGCGAGCGTCTATGCGCGGTTCGGAAGCGACACGACGGTCGTCGAGCTTCTTGATCGCATTGTTCCGCTTGAGGATGTTGATGTATCGAAAGAACTCCTGCGCAGCTTTAAGAAACAAGGCATCAAGTGCGAGACAGGATTGAAACTCGATAAGCTTGAGAAAACGAAATCGGGTGTCAAAGTATCCGGCAAGAACGCGAAAGGTGACACCGTGACCTTAGAGGCTGAAATGCTGCTGGTTGCAGTCGGTCGCATGGCATATCTTGAAGGCCTCGGCCTCGAGAAAACCAAGGTTAAAGTCAGTCCGAAAGGCACTGTAGAAGTAAACGAATACTGCGAAACTGCCGAACCCGGGATTTTCGCGATCGGCGATGTCCTTCCGACCGCGCAACTTGCGCACCTTGCCTCCAAAGAAGGCATCTTAGTCGTTGAGAAGATCGCGGGCAAAAAGGTCGAGCCGATCAAGCACAACCTTGTTCCGAACTGTACCTATTGCGATCCCGAAGTCGCATCCGTAGGATTGACCGAAGCGAAAGCGAAAGAAGCAGGTTACGACGTAAAGGTCGGCAAGTTCCCTTTCTCCGCTTCAGGAAAAGCTCGCATACTCGGTGAAACCGACGGCTTCGTAAAGATCGTTTCCGAAAAGAAATACGATGAAGTGCTCGGCGTTCACATCATCGGCCCGCACGCGACCGAGTTGCTAGCCGAAGCCTGCGTCGGCATGGCTCTTGAAACAACCGCGGACGAACTTGGACGTATCATGCACGCGCACCCGACCGTCAGCGAATCCGTGATGGAAGCTGCGGAAGGTGTGCACGATCTGACCATCCATATGTAGACTGTCATTACCTTGGTGGTCAGTTGTCAGTCGGTATCTGACGATTGGCCACTTTTTATGAAACCTACTCAGACATCCTATCCACGAAGTAAGATCAAGGTCCTTCTCCTCGAAGGTATCTCCGATTCGGCCGTCGCGGAGCTGCGTGCCGGCGGATACACCGAGATCGAACGCATTAACGGTGCGATAAGCGAGGCGGATCTGATAAAGGCTGTGCGCGGCGTCCATCTGCTCGGCATACGTTCGAAAACTCAGATCACCGGCAAAGTCATCGACGCCGCGGACAGGCTGCTTTCGATCGGCGCGTTTTGTATTGGCGTAAACCAGATCGATCTAACAGCGGCCACAAAAAAAGGCGTCGCCGTCTTTAACGCGCCGTATTCGAATACCCGTTCCGTGGCCGAACTCATCATCGGCCTCTCGGTGATGTTGATCCGAAAGATCGCTGAGAAAAACGCGGCCGCCCATCGCGGCGAATGGCGCAAGGAAGCGAAAGGCAGCTTTGAGCTTCGCGGCAAGACGCTCGGCATCATCGGCTACGGCAATATCGGTTCGCAAGTTTCGAACATGGCCGAGGCGATGGGAATGCAGGTGATTTATTACGACGTCGCAACCAAGCTGCCGCACGGGAATGCAAAGCAAGTGCGCGATCTGCGCGAGATCTTGAAGAAATCGAACATAGTCACCCTTCACGTCCCATCGGATCCTACAACGCGGAATATGATCAACGCCGAGTCGCTGAAAGCCATGCGGAAGGGCAGCATCCTGATCAACCACAGCCGCGGTGACGTTGTGGACCTAGGAGCGCTGAAAAAATATCTCGAGCGCGGACATTTGTCGGGAGCAGCTATCGACGTTTTTCCGGACGAACCGGAAAAATTCGGCGATCAGTTTGATTCGATCCTGAGAGGGGTTCCGAATGTTATTCTCACGCCTCACATCAGCGGTTCGACAGAAGAGGCCCAGGCGAACATAGGTCTCGACGTAACGGCAAAGCTGATCAAATATCTGGATTTTGGAACGAGCGAAGGTTCGCACACCGTGCCGCCCGTTTCTCTGCCGCCCCAAGCCGGAACGCATCGCATCCTGCATATTCACAAGAATATTCCCGGCGTTCTCGGCGACATCAACTCACGGCTTTCCAAACGCGGCTTCAATATTCTCGGCCAGTATTTGAAAACCAACGACGAGATCGGTTACGTAATTCTCGACGTGGATTCAAAGATCTCAACCGAGGCCTTCGAGATCCTCAGGGGCATTAAAGGAACCGTAAAAGCGCGGATGGTCTATTAAATGAAACTAAACAGTAGAAACGCGAAAAAAGAAATGTACTCAGTGCCGTTGTGCCTCTGCGGTTTAATTTTTGTTCTAGCGGTGACGAGTTCAGCTCAGTGGATCAAGCAAACGGTTGATACTGCCGCTTCCCTTCGCGGGCTTTCGGTCGTGAATGAAAAAGTTATTTGGGCGAGCGGTACCGGCGGCACCGTTATCAAAACGACTGACGGCGGTCAGACATGGAAGGTAATGACGGTGCGGGGAGCCGAGAAACTGGACTTCCGTGACATTGAGGCGTTTGATGCGAATACAGCTTATGTCCTCAGCATCGGCAACGGCGAAAGCTCACGCATCTACAAAACGACTGACAGCGGCGAAACGTGGAAGGAACAATTTCGCAACAAGAATGAAAAGGCGTTCTTCGATGCGATCGCGTGTTGGAACAAGAAGGACTGCATCGCAATGAGCGATCCGGTCGACGGGCATTATGTCCTGATATCAACAACTGATGGCGAAACCTGGAAACCGATCGTCCGCAACAAAATGCCCGCCGCGAAGGAAGGGGAAGCGGCTTTTGCCGCAAGCGGTACTTGTTTGATAACGCAAGGAAAGAACAATGCGTTTCTCGTTTCCGGGGGCACCGATGCTCGCGTTTTTCGTTCGACCGATCATGGGATAACCTGGTCCGTTGCCGAAACACCGATCACGAAAGGCACGCCCGGCAGCGGCATTTTTTCGATAGCCATGTACGACGACAAGAACGGCGTTATCGTCGGCGGCAATTATGAGAAGCCAGAAGACACGAAAGATAACCTTGCGTTCGCGACCGATGGTGGAGCAGTGTGGAAGTTGGGGGCTGGACTCAGCGGTTATCGCTCGGCAGTCGCCGACATCGACAAAGAGTCAATCATCGCTGTCGGAACAAGCGGAACCGATCTGTCGAAGGATGGCGGCAAAACGTGGAAAAAGATCGGCAGCGAGGATCTGAATGCGGTTGCCACAAATGGCCCGAAGGCCGTTTGGGCTGTGGGACCGAAAGGTGGGGTCTATAAATTGAAATGACCTTCGCCTGGTACGACATCCTGGGCACGCTTGGCGTCGCGATCATCATTCTGACTTACGCGTTTCTTCAGCTTGGTCGCATCAGCAGCGGGCAGGTTATCTACTCGCTGCTGAACGCGGTTGGAGCCTCACTGATCCTCATTTCGCTTTACTTCGACTTTAACTTCCCTTCGGTCGTCGTTGAATTCTTCTGGCTGTTGATCAGCCTTTTCGGTATCGGAAAATATCTGGTTGGCCGGACGGCTAGGCCTGGGCTTGAAAAAGAGCAAACCTCACCGGCGAAGAAGTAGTCCGCCGGATCTGCTTTCTTGCTTCGAGGTCAAGTTTGACCCACTCCATATGGCATTCGATCGAACCTGGAAACTCCTTCCCGTTCCTCGCGAAATCGTCGGTTAGGGCCTGCAGAATTTCCGAGTGGGTCGATCTACCCTTTGCGAGTCCAGCCAGGATGGCCTTCATCATGAGCCTGTACTTGCTGGCTTCCATCGTGACGGCCTTTTTGCCGGCGGGATGTTTGAGTTGAATTTTCGTTTTCATAGTTTTGATCTCCTTCGAGTTGGTATTTGGAGTCATTTTTTCTGTCCCAGCGAGAACCAGTTTCCCGAATCGTCCTTAAACAAAGCTTCGTAACCGTAGAATTCCTCGGTAGGTGGCTTTGTGAATTCAACGCCCTTGGCTTTCATCTCTTCGTAGGTGGCCCGCAGGTCGTCGCATTGAAAAACTCCGAATCCGAATGTGCCGTTCTTAACGAGGTCCCGCATTTTCTGAGCTGATTCTTTGTTGAACATCATCCCATCGTCGACCAACATAAGCGTGATCTCAAGATCAGGCTGGTCGGGCGGGTTTACGGTGAGCCAGCGTTTACCGGGTCCCATCTCGGCATCGGTATTTACCTTAAAACCGAGCTTGTTTACGTAGAAATCGTGTGCGCTCGTTTGGTCGAGAACAAAAATACTGACGTGGTTCATTTTTGTGATCATAGGCTTTCATTATTTTCCGCCTCCGAGTTCACGTCAATACTTTGCACTTCTCGAAAATTGCTATTTTTCTTCCAGCCCTTTTTCTCGGCAAAGCAGCCGGGAATGTGATGAAGCGGTTTAGCTGCGACAGATTCTTTGAAATTCAATTGCTCCAGTTGATATTGCCGTGGGGTCAGCCCTGTGCGGCGTTTGAAAAGCCCTGTGAACGAACTGATACTGTCGAAGCCGACCTTAAAACACGCATAGGCAACGGTTTGTCCGTCCGCAAGGTATTCCTTCGCACGCTCGATACGAACGTGGGTCAAATATTGATGAGGGGTTTTTCCGTAGATCGACTTAAATAAGCGAACAAAATGAAATTTTGAAAAACAGGCCTCGTCGGCGATCTTGTCGAGATCAATGTCCGACGCGAAATTTGCATCTATGAAAAGCTTCGCCCTTACCGTGCGAAGATAAAGATATTGTCGCGGATACTGTTCCATAGGACGATCTATTCTATATGACGATCATTTGCCGCCAAATGACGACAAGGCTATTCGGTTGATTTTCGCCTGAATTTGGTTAGTCTATTCGTGCAAGCAATGCAGGCAATGATGCAGAGTTTTACGAGCGTTCCATTTAAGACCGAGAGCGGACTGTCGTCAGTAAACGGCATCGCAAAGTTTTCGTCCGCCGGGATCGTACTTGAATTCGAATCGAAACTTTTCGGCATCCTCGGTGGAGGAGTAAAGGAAGTGCGGCTGCCGCTTGCCGAGTTGCTCGACGTAAAATTCAAGAAAGGCTTCATGAAACGGGGTGCGAAGGTTGAGATCCGTACGCGTACGTTTACAAAGCTATCGGAACTCCCCAATAAGGACGGCAAGCTTACGCTAAAGCTCGTGCCGGACGATTTCGACCGCGCCCAGGAAGCCGTTGCACAAATTCAAAAGGACCTTACCGGACACAATGACGAACTCCCTCCGCCGCGGACACCCGTGAGTGACTTGTTTGCAGATGAGTCCGAGGAAGAAACAAAGGAACTTGAAAAATAAAAGGAGAAACAGTTAATGCCAAAATATGTTATCGAACGAGATATTCCGGGAGCCGGTGGCATGTCGCCGGCAGAGCTTAGCGGTGCCTCGGCAAAGTCGTGCAGCGTGCTCGACGGGCTCGGCAACGACATCCAGTGGATACACAGCTATGTGACTGACGATAAGATCTACTGTGTGTACACCGCTCCGAGCCAGGCTCTGATCGAGCAGCACGCTCGCGAAAGCGGCTTTCCTGCAAACCGCATCTCCGAGGTAAAGGCGATGATCGACCCTACGCGAGCGGGATAGTTCCAATTTTGAAGTTCGCCCAAAGTCATTGCACGATAACAGTGTGCAGCAGGAACCAACCCTGGGAAAACTCGTCAATACCTATCCGACCGCGCCCGCCTTCGTGCAGCGTGCGGCCGTGGTCGCTATTGTCTCGTTTCTTTTCTTCCTCGCGATGCTCATTGCGTTCGGCTTGCGGAGCCAGATGCTCTATCTCGTCCTGGCCGCTGCTTTCTTTGTCGTAAATATCTTCACGCTGATCGGATTCGTCATGCAAAGGCGAAACGTCGTGACCGTTTCCCAAAGGGGACTTACCTATAAAAATAGCCGGGTCGAATGGGCCGATCTCGTATCAGTTGAGATCGACCCCTCCGGTCAACTCAATCTGCAGACAAGACAGCCCTCGACGATCGTTATCCCGAAAACGATCGCCAACATCGGCAAGCTCGACGAATATATCCGACACCAGATCCGCTAGATCGGCTCATTCCCAGGCGCCTTTTTTTTGGTTGTCGATTCTAGTATCCTGTTTGTTTAGTGCTTTTCACCAAATTGGAGACGTTATGAGCGTTGAAGTGGTAATGCCGCAGATGGGCGAATCGATCACTGAAGGTACGGTGTCGAAATGGCTGAAGCAGGTCGGGGACACGATCGAAAAGGATGAGGCAATACTTGAGATCTCGACCGACAAGGTCGATGCCGAAGTCCCCAGCCCCGGTGCCGGAACATTGCTCGAGATCCGCCATCAGGAAGGCGACACTGTGGAGGTCGGGACAGTTCTGGCTGTGATCGGAGCTGCGGGCGAACGGCCGGTGACGCAAAAGGTTGCAGTAGCCGCCCAAACTCCAGCCTCTGAACCGACGCCTGCGAATCTCGAACCTCCGACGCCACAACCGATCGCGGCTCAAGCTCAAGCCGCCGCACCGCCGGCATCCATTCCAGCCGGCGATTCCACCGAGGTTGTGATGCCGCAAATGGGCGAATCGATCACTGAGGGAACGGTGTCGAAATGGCTCAAGTCGGTGGGTGACAACATCGAAAAAGACGAACCTCTTTTAGAGATCTCTACCGATAAGGTTGATGCCGAGGTGCCTTCCCCGGCCGCCGGTAAACTGCTCGCGATCAACGTGCAGGAGGGTGAGACGGTCGAAGTCGGTTCCGTTCTTGCTTTGGTCGGAGCCGAAGGAGCTGCGCCGGCAACGAGCGCAAAAACTGCTTCTTCGGGTGCCGCACCAAACGCCGAAGTGCGGAAACCTGAACCCATTTCTGAGCCGGTCCAATCTGTCGCGATGCCTGTCGCTGCTAACGGGGGGTCGAACGGGAGCAAAACGATCGACGAACTGCGACGGACGAAATCGAGTCCGCTGGTTAGGAATATCGCAAAGGAACACGGTGTTGATATCACTCGGATCCCTGGTTCTGGATTGAGTGGCCGCGTAACAAAGAAGGATATCCTTTCGTTCATTGAAACGGGCGCCGCTCTCCGACCGGAGGACCTTCTGCGAAAGGATGCAAGTTTACCGGCGGCGAAACCGGTCGTTGGACGGACAGCATTTGAGCCGTCTCATGTCGAACCCATGGCCGGCGACCGCATCGAGAAAATGTCCGTGATGCGAAAGAAGATCGCGGAGCACATGACGTTCTCGAAACAGACGTCTGCCCATGTTACGAGCGTTTACGAGATCGACATGACGAACGTCGCCAGATTTCGCCAACGGCATAAAGATGAGTTCCAACAGGAGTACGGCACGAAGCTTACCTACATGCCGTTCATCTTCCAAGCCGTTACGAACGCGATCAAGCAGCACCGCGTCCTGAATTCGCAGGTCTCGGATGATCAAATCGTTTACAAAGCGGATATTAATCTCGGGATGGCGGTCGCACTCGATTGGGGGTTGATAGTACCCGTGATCAGAAACGCGGACACGCTATCGCTGGGTCAAATTGCCGTTACTGCGAACGACCTTGCGGACCGCGCGAGAACTAAGAAGCTTAATCCAAACGAAGTTACCGGCGGCACGTTCACCATCACAAACCCCGGCGTTTTTGGTGGCCTCTTCGGAACACCGATCATCAACCAACCTCAGGTCGCCATTCTATGTGTCGGTACGATCGAGAAGCGAGCGAAAGTCGTAACCTCTCTCGAGGGCGATGATGCGATCGTGATCAGGCAGATGGCATATTTCGCTCTAACCTACGACCACCGGATAGTGGATGGAGCGGATGCCGAAAAATTCCTTTCCTTTATGAAGGCGTATTTAGAACGCACAGAGTTTTTCTTAGAAAATTCTTGACTTACGAATCAATTTCGCTTACTGTACCGAATCAATACGGGGCATTCTGCGATGGATGCTGCTGTATAGAATAGAGACGGTTTTCTGACCTCAAGATCACGACCTGGTTCCCAATAGACTTAATAAAATCAATGAGTTAACGCGTATTTGACGCCCTCCAACGTCATGGCACACTAATTGTATATGCCATAGCAGTTTCGACCGCGGGTATTCCCCGCAAACGTGAATCGTTTCTGCTTTACTGTTCGATCTCGCGTCGATTGCCCGGATCAAGCGGTTCAATTTCATCATCAGGAGAATAAGGACATGTTCAAAAAGATCTCAGCTATTTTCATAGCACTCGTTGTTACTGCGGTAGGCGTGTTGGCTCAGGATGCACAGCTTCGCAGTATTCCGGCCGGCCAAAGGGCAAAGATCCAGGGTGTGATCGTTTCAAAGGACGACGACAACACGGTCATCGTGCGCGACCTGAACGGCTCGGATACCAGGGTCGTAGTCGGTCCGACGGCTAGCATAAAGAATAAGGCCTTCTTCGGCGGCGATAAGTACGCACCGACAGCTTTGGTTCGTGGTCTGACTTTGGAGGTTGAAGGTACAGGCGACGCCAGCGGCAGTCTTACTGCATCAAAGGTCCGCTTTGAAAAACGGAATCTCGAAGTAGCTCAGTCGATCGACGCACGGGTAACGCCGGCCGAGGCAAGGTTAACCGCAGCGGAAGAAAACGCACAGCGTGTTTCCGGCCAAATCGATGAGCTGATGGCTATCTCAAATGCGGCACGCGGTGGAGCCAAAGCGGCACAGGATTCTGCGGATGCGGCTATTGCTGGTGTCAATGCAACCAACAAACGGATCTCTGATATCGACGACTATGTTGTTCAATCGACTCAGACCGTAAACTTCCGCGTAAACAGCGCGGTTCTTTCGCCAGAAGCGAAAATGATGTTGGACGAAGTTGCGGCGGCCTCCGCTCCCCTGAAGGGTTACTTTATTGAAATAACGGGATTTGCATCGGCCGAGGGTTCGACCGCACACAACAAGACACTTAGCCAGCGTCGTGCAAAGGCCGTTATCGATTATTTGATCGAGAATCACAACGTTCCACTTCGTCGTATAGGACAGTCTTATGGATTCGGCGAACTTCAGGCGGTTGCGGACAATACAACTCGCGAAGGCCGCGAGGCAAATCGCCGTGTTGAAGTTAAGCTGCTTGTCAGCCGCGGGATGAATCAAAACGTCGAGGTCCGCCAAGTAACGGACAATTAATAATTGACAACTTCACCTCTTCGGAAAGCGAAAGCGGCTCACTCCCGTTTTCGCTTTCTGTTGCAAC
>Ga0157380_10002950_pt1 | contig 11573 bp, 7 predicted proteins | sample S35metaG_FD_119757 | JGI IMG/M metagenome (GOLD analysis project Ga0157380, IMG submission 119757) | Switchgrass rhizosphere microbial communities from Kellogg Biological Station, Michigan, USA - S3-5 metaG | ecosystem: Host-associated > Plants > Roots > Rhizosphere > Soil | place: USA: Michigan...
CCATCGAAACGGGGCCGAGGCGCCGGACGATTTCGTTGATCTGGCTCAAGCGTTCGAGATCGGCGTACACGCCGTCCGTGAACAGCGAGTCGAGCATGTAGCCGAAGATCTGTCCGAAGGTCGGGCACAGTGGCGGCACCTGCGTAGCCGGATGACTTTCATTGCGCGTGCCGATGACCAGCAGCCGCTGGGCGCCAAGATGAATGGCCGCGCTGAAGGGATTCGATTCGCGCATCGCGCCGTCGCCATAGAACTCGTCGCCCATCAGCACCGGCGGAAACAGGAACGGCACGGCGACGCTGGCCATCAGGTGATCCAGCGACAGGATCGCCGGCTCGCCTGAGCGGCGCATGCGCGTCCACGGCGTGGCTCCTGCCTTGGCTTCGAAGAAAGAGACCGAACGCGCATTGATATAACCGGCAGCGGATACAGCTAGTCCGTCGACGTGACCGGCGGCGATAGCGCGGCGGATACCGTCGAAATCGAATTGCTGGGCCAGCAGCGACCGCAGCGGCGAATTGTCGAACAGCGATTTCGGCGGCGGCAGCAGCCAGCCGCCGGACATCATCGCCAGCAGCCAATGCAGTCCCGACCGCATCATGCTCGGAGTGTCGGACCGGAACACATGCCCTACCTGGAAGTTGCGCCAGACGCGCTCCAGGTTGCCTATCGCTCCCCTGAACCTGTCGGCATGCACGGCAATGGCAGTGGCGTTCAACGCTCCTGCCGATGTCCCGGTGAGCACCGGAAAAGGATTCGAGACACGGGCAGGCAGCAGATCGGCAATGGCCCGCAACACGCCGACTTGATAGGCAGCACGCGCCCCACCACCTGGTAAAACCAGGCCGATGGTATCGGGCGCGGATGGTGAGCGATCGGTAGTCATCGTAGGGTCGGATGTAGATACCAGTATGGCACACTGTCCCTGTTAGCCTTGTCGTCCACTGCGCACCGTTCAACCGGAGCCGTTCATGACTCATGACATATTCGGGCGACACAGCCTGTCTTCCCTGCTGGTGCTCCTGTCGCTGGCCTGGCTCTCGCCTGCCTGGTTGTCGCCAGCTTGGGCCGAAGGCCCTCCACTGGGCAGTGTCGCTCCGGACTTCAAGCTCCAGGACCAGGCCGGCGCCTGGCACGAATCGAAATCCTATCGCGGCAAGTGGCTCGCGCTGTACTTCTACGCCAAGGACCAGACTCCCGGTTGCACCGCCCTCGCCCGGGACTTCCGCGACAGTTTTGCTGCGTTCCGTGACGCAGGCGCCACGGTCGTCGGCATCAGCGTCGACGACGTCGAGTCGCACAAGAACTTCGCACACAAGAACGACCTGCCTTTCCGCATCCTGGCTGATCCGAGCAAGCAGACCGCCCGCGCCTACGGCGTGCTCAAAAACTACCTGGGCGCGATGGAACTGGCCAAGCGCGATACGTTCCTCATCGACCCCGAAGGCCGCGTCGTCAAACGCTACAGCGATGTGGAGCCGAAGGGGCACGCGCAAATCGTCTTGAAGGACCTGGAGATGTTGCGGAAGAAATGACCGGGGACACTGCTAGCGGCAGCGCTGTGTGGTCCAGACCATTCCCATTGGTCATCCCGAACTAGCGATGCAACGCCTTGATCGCCAGGTCCAGGCCACCCAAGGTCAACGGAAACATCTTGTCTTCGACTAGCTCGCGGGTGAGCTGTACTGACGGTGTGTACTCCCAGCGCTGCTGCGGGACCGGATTCAGCCAGACATGGTGGTGCCATGTGTTGGTGAGGCGCTTCATCCAAGCGGCGCCGGCCTCTTCGTTCCAGTGTTCGACGCTGCCGCCCGGCTGGACGATTTCGTATGGGCTCATGGTTGCGTCGCCGACGAAGATCAGCTTGTAGTCGGCCGCATACGTGCGCATCACTTCGAGCGTGGAGATCTTCTGCACGTGCCGGCGGCGGTTGTCCTTCCACACGCTCTCATATACGAAATTGTGGAAATAGAAATATTCGAGATGCTTGAACTCGGTGCGGGCCGCGGAAAACAGCTCTTCGCAAACGCGCACGTGGTCGTCCATCGAGCCGCCGATATCGAGGAACAGCAGCACCTTGATGGCGTTGTGGCGCTCGGCCATGAATTTCAAATCGAGTAATCCGGCATTGCGCGCCGTCGAGCTGATGGTGTTGTCCAGGTCGAGATGTTCCTGCGCCCCCTCGCGGGCGAAACGTCGCAGCTTGCGTAGAGCGACTTTGATGTTGCGTGTGCCGAGTTCGACGGTGTCGTCCAGGTTCCGGTATTCGCGCTCGTCCCAGACCTTCACGGCTCTGCGATGGCGCGACTCGTCCTGGCCGATGCGGATACCTTCCGGGTTGTAGCCATGCGCTCCGAACGGCGAAGTGCCGCCTGTGCCGATCCATTTGCTGCCGCCCTGGTGGCGCTCCTTCTGTTCCTCGAGCCGCTTCTTCAGCGTTTCGATCAGCTTCTCCCAACCGCCGAGCGCCTGGATCTCCGCCTTCTCCTCTTCGGACAGGGTGCGCTCGCCCATGCGGCGCAGCCACTCTTCGGGAATGTTGGCCATGATCGCCTGGAACAGTTCCTCCGCCCCTTTGAAGTACGCCGCGAACACCTGGTCGAAACGATCGAAATGCCGCTCGTCTTTGACGAGGCTGGCGCGGGCCAGGTAATAGAAACTCTCGGCGCTCGAATCCGCGAGACGAGCGTCGAGCGATTCCAGCAGCAGCAGGAACTCCGAGATGGAGACGGGAACGCCACCTTCGCGAAGCCGGAAGAAGAACGGAATCAGCATATAGCTTTCCTCCCCCGGAGACCGGGGGAGGAAAATAGACATACCGGAATCGACAGTGACTTCATCTGCCACCGCGCCGATGCAGGAACACCAGCTGCTCGAACAGGTGCACGTCCTGCTCGTTCTTCAGCAGCGCGCCGTACAGCGGCGGGATCGCTTTCTTCGGATCGTCCGTGCGCAGGGCTTCGGGTGGAATGTGTTCGGCGACCAGCAGCTTGATCCAGTCGAGCAGTTCCGACGTCGATGGCTTCTTCTTGAGCCCCGGCACGTCGCGCAGCTTGAAGAACGCGCTCAATGCTTCGGCGAGCAGGTCCTTCTTCAAGGTCGGATAGTGCACGTGGACGATCTTTTCCATGGTCGCCGCATCGGGGAAGCGGATGTAGTGAAAGAAGCAACGGCGCAGGAAGGCGTCGGGCAGCTCTTTCTCGTTGTTGCTGGTGATGATGATGATGGGCCGCTGCGCTGCCTTCACCCATTGCCGCGTTTCGTAGACATAGAATTCCATGCGGTCCAGCTCGTGCAGCAGGTCGTTGGGGAACTCGATGTCGGCCTTGTCGATTTCGTCGACCAGCAGCACCGGCTGCACCGGGCTGTCGAAGGCTTCCCACAGGCGACCCTTGACGATGTAGTTGGCGATGTCCTGCACCTTCGCATCGCCGAGCTGCGAATCCCGCAGGCGCGACACGGCATCGTATTCGTACAGGCCCTGCTGGGCCTTGGTCGTCGACTTGATGTGCCAGCGATACAGCGGCTTGGAGAGCGACTTGGCAATTTCCTCGGCCAGCTGCGTCTTGCCCGTACCGGGTTCGCCCTTCACGAGCAGCGGACGGCCGAGCGTCACGGCGGCATTCACCGCCATCATCAGGTCTTCGGTGGCGACGTAGTCATCGGTACCGGCGAAGCGTGAGGTCATCAGGACTCCGAAAGAATTCAATTGGCCAGAGAGTCCCTAGTTTACAGGTTGGGACCGCGGCTGCAGCCGGAGCGTATATTCGGTTTTGCCAGGCAGCAGGGGTTGGGGTGTTCCCTTCACCCAAGCGTCGTGGCCGGCTCCGTAGAAAGGCGACAAGGGGTGATCCACCGGACCGCCCGGCACCTGCAGTATCCCCTCCGCCTCGCGGCCAGGTGAAACGACCAGCCGCTCCGAAGCACCGAACGCCGGCCCCTGCACTCGCGGCATCTCTATGTCACCCGGCAATGCCACGGCCGGCATGTCGAGCCAGGGTCGCAACCAGGGCACGGCGCTCGCCATCGGATGCTTCATCGACAACGTATTCAGACGGCCCCAGGTACAACTGCGCAGCTCGCCGCAGGTCTTCACCAGTTCCGCCAGCGTGCGATCCAGCGAATGCAGCAACGCATCGTTCCAGGTCGCGTGGGCCGGAGATAGCAAGTGGGCAGGCTGCTCGGTCACCAGTTGCCACAGGGGGCCCTCGAACTGCGGTGACGGTTCGAATTCCAGTTCGGGATATTTCCGGCCCGCCGCGTCGACGAGCGACTCGAAGACGGCCTCGAGGACGGTCATGCGAAACGCGCGCACTATGCGATAGCCGGCGTCGTCGACCGCGGCCTGCTGCGACCATTTGCTGACCAGCTCCAATGCCTCGGCGCGGCGAGCATCCGAACCCACGGCCTGTTGGGTCAGGAGCGATACCAGCAAGTCTCGCCAGCGGACCAGGAACAGCGCACGATCGTCCAGTTGAATCTTGCGCATGTCGTCGACTGTTGCCTTGTCAATGGCGAGCAAGTCGTCGCGAATCTGCGCGGCGCGGGCGCCGAGATCGTAGCCGCCGTCGCCGAGAAAATCGAGCCAGCTCTCCGCATCGATGATGCGATCGTTGGCCGTCCATATGCGGCCCGAGGGCGGCGCGACGATGCGTGGATATTCTTCCGGCGTGCGCCATCCGATCCATCCGGTATTCGGCTTGCGCCAGGAAGCGACGAGCGACGAATCATAGTTCGCACGCACCGGCACCTGCCCCATCAACGACCAGCCGATCCTGCCGGAGCTGTCGGCGACGACGATGTTCTGCACCGGCCCGCCGGCGCGATTCGCTGCGTGCAGTGCCTCTTCGACCGTGACTGCGTTTTCGAGATCGAACAGATGCAGGTTACTCGCATGCGCCTTGTGGGCAGTCCAGGCGAGCACGAATGAATTGCCCTGGGCATCGCGATCGATGACCGGTCCCCAGCGCGTGGTCCAGACATTGAATTCGAGCGGCGCTTCGCCGCGGACCCGGATGATTTCCCGCCGCACTCGATACGGTTCGGAACCGTCCGCGTAGAGATACTGATTCTTCTTGCTGCGGTCGGCTTCGGCGATCACCACGTCGGTCCAGTCGCCGTAGCTGTTCGTATAGCCCCACGCGACGTGGCCGTTGCTCCCCACCAGCAGCATCGGCAATCCCGGCAGTGTCACGCCGACCAGGTCGCGCTTCGCATCGCCTTCCGCATCGACGATCAGCCGCGCCCGGTACCAGACATGCGGCAATCGCAAGCCGAGGTGCATATCGTTCGCGAGCAATGCGCCACCGCCTTCCGCGTGAGCGCCATCGACGGCCCAGCTATTGCTTCCGACGAATCCCTCGGCCGACGTCAGCGGCGAATCGCTACGCGATTGCGACTGCCCTTGCGACGACACCGGTGATAACCGTGGCAACGACGACCGCTTGCGAAGATCGAAGACTTCCGCAGCGGGCATGGGTGGCGCCCGCCAGGTGCCGCCAGTCAACGGCGCATCCCACGATGTACCGTAGGGATGCATGAACGCATACATTTCCGGCGGAAGCGTGGCATGTAGCGCCGCGCGCGCCCGCTCCTCTGCACCAGTCGAATCGTTCAGGCTGAGATACATGGAGTACGCAGCCAGCACGGAATCCTCGGCGGTCCAGGCGCGCGGCTCGCTACGAAGCAGGTGGTATTCCCAGGGACGCGAATCCAGCGCAGCGAGGCCTGCGTTCACGCCGGCGACATAGGCATCGATCATTGCCTTCTCCGCAGGCTCGCTGGCTACGACGACTTGAGCTGCGACACGGCGGAAATCGTGGACTCGAAATTTCTCGTCCGTTTCGATCATCGACTGCCCGAGCAGTTCGGCCAGTTCGCCAGAAGCGGCACGGCGCATCAGGTCCATCTGGAAGAAGCGATCCTGCGCGTGGGCGAAACCAGTGGCGAATGCGAGATCGGTACGTGACCTGGCCTTGATGGTAGGCGTGCCTACCGCGTCACGCTCGATGGTTGCAGCCAACGCAAGGGCGCGTGAGGGGACGGCAACGTCACCGGAGAGTTGCGGCAGGCTGGCACGGAGCGTGAGCCAAGCGCCGCCCGCTGCGAGGGCGGTCAGCAGGACGAGCGAGACCAGAGCGAAAAGCAGTATGTGGAGGCGAGAGAATCGTCGCCGATTTCCTCCTTCCGTCGCACTCACACCCTCACTTCCAGAATCTTCATCGCGTTGGTCTTGCCAGCAACACCGGACAGTTCGCCCTTGGTGAGAATGATGCGATCGCCGACCTCGACCATGCGCAGTTCGAGCATGACCTTGAAGATATCCAGGTACAACGCCTGGGCGTCGGTGTGGGTGATGTCGAATGTCACCGGATAGACGCCGCGATAAAGCATCACGCGGCGGCGGGTCGCTTCATGGCGAGTGAATGCATAGATCGGAATATCCGCGCGAATGCGCGACATCCACAGCGGCGTCGAACCCGACTCGGTCAAGGCGACGATGGCTTTTACTTTCAGGTGATTCGCCGTGTACATGACCGCCATCGCGATCGCTTCATCGGTCTTCTCGAAAACGGTGCCTTCGACGCGGTGACGAATGGGCGTATGCGACGACTCGTATTTTTCCGCGCCGAGGATCACCTGCGACATGGCCTGCACGGCCTTCACCGGATACTTTCCCACCGCGCTTTCGCCGGACAGCATGACGGCATCGGTGCCGTCCATCACTGCGTTCGCAACGTCCGAGACCTCCGCGCGAGTCGGCACGGGATTGTGGATCATCGATTCCATCATCTGCGTCGCCGTGATCACGACGCGATTGAGCCGCCGTGTCGAGGCGATGATGTGCTTCTGCAGTCCCGTCAGCTCGGCATAACCGACTTCCACGCCAAGATCGCCTCGCGCCACCATGACTGCGTCGCTCGCGCGAATGATGCGATCCAGGTTCACCAATGCTTCGCTGCGCTCGATCTTCGCGACCAGGTGGCCGTGACCGCCTTCCTGGCGCAACAGGTGGCGCGCCTCATCCATGTCGCTGCCATCGCTCGCGAACGAAACGGCCATGTAGTCGACGCGCAGTTCAGCAGCGAGCTTGATGTCGACGCGATCCTTGTCGGTCAACGCTCCCGCCGACAATCCGCCGCCCTGCTTGTTGATGCCCTTGTTGTCCGAAAGCTCGCCGCCAATGACGACCTGCGTGTGAATGCGTGGACCATCGACGCTGGTGACTTCGAGCACGATCTGGCCATCGTTGAGCAGCAGGACATCGGCAGGCCGCACGTCTCCGGGAAGGCGCTTATAAGCAACGCCGACCGCGTCCTGGGTGCCGGCAGTCTTGCCCAATGACACGTCAAGGGTGAACCGCTGGCCGTCGACGAGCTGGATCGGCCCTTGCGCAAAGCGCTCGATGCGAATCTTCGGCCCTTGCAGGTCGCCGAGTACCGCGACCCATTTGCCTACCTGCTCCGAGACTTCGCGAACCATGCGCACGCGATTGGCGTGAAATTCGGGTTCGCCGTGAGAGAAATTGATACGCACCACGTCGGCACCGGCTTGGATCAGCTCGGCAAGCACCTTGGGATTGTCGGTCGCGGGACCGAGCGTCGTCAGGATTTTCGTGCGGCGGAGCATGGCAAACTCACTTCGCGTCAGGAGAGGTTGACGCTAGTGTAATCGCGATGCGTCGTACTGCCAGTCGAAATATCCGCGAGGCGGGTTCGCGCTCAGCCGGCCGCTCTGGCTTCGAGCGCTGCCACGGCCGGTAATTTCTTCCCTTCGAGAAACTCCAGGAACGCGCCACCGCCGGTCGAGATATAGGAAATGTCATCTTCGACGCGATATTTCTCGATGGCGGCCAGCGTGTCGCCGCCGCCCGCGATGGAGAAAGCCGAGCTGCGTGCAATCGCCTGGGCCAGCACGCGCGTGCCCTCACCGAACTGGTCGAATTCGAATACGCCCACCGGACCGTTCCAGACGATCGTGCCGGCGCTGGTGAAGCGGCGCGCAAAGCTTTCCGCAGTGTCCGGACCGATGTCCAGGATCATTTCCGCCGCGCCGACTTCGGTCACTTTTTTCACGTCCGCCTCGGCGTTCGCGGAGAATTCCTTGGCCACGACGACGTCGGTCGGCAGCGGAATATCCACGTTCAGCTGCTTGCCTTTCACCAGCAGTCCCTTGGCGATGTCGATCATGTCGGCTTCCACCAGCGACTTGCCGATCTTGTGGCCGGCAGCGGCCAGGAAGGTGTTGGCGATGCCGCCGCCGACGATCAGCTGGTCCACCTTGCCGAGCAGCGCTTCGAGGATGGTGAGCTTGGTCGAGACCTTCGACCCCGCGACGATGGCGATCAGCGGCCGCTTCGGTTTATCCAGCGCCATTTCGAGCGCCACCAGTTCGTTCACCAGCAGCGGTCCTGCACAGGCAACCTTGGCAAACCGAGCAACTCCGTGCGTGCTCGCTTCCGCGCGGTGCGCCGTACCGAACGCATCCATCACGTAGATATCGCAGAGCGCCGCCATTTTCTTCGACAGGTCTTCCTTGTCCTTCTTCTCGCCCTTGTTGAAGCGCACGTTTTCCAGCAGCACCACTTCGCCCGGCTCGCACTGGACGCCGTCGAGCCAGTCCTTCACGAGCCGCACCTTGTAGCCGAGCAATACGGATAGCCGCTGCGCCACGGGTGCGAGCGAAAACTCTTCGTTGTAGACGCCTTCTTCGGGGCGACCCAGATGCGACATCAACATGACGCGAGCGCCGCCCTCCTTCGCCGCCTGGATGGTCGGCAGCGAAGCACGAATGCGCGCGTCGCTGGTCACGACGCCGTTCTGCACGGGAACGTTGAGATCTTCGCGAATCAGCACACGCTTGCCGCGCAGGTCGAGTTCGGTCATGCGAAAGACGGGCATGGGAGGCTCCTCGAACTATTTGGAAATGACGCGAGCCATTTCCAGGACCTTGCTCGAATAACCCCACTCGTTGTCGTACCACGACACGATCTTGACGAAGGTGCTGTCGAGCGCAATACCGGCCTCCGAATCGAAAATGGATGTCCGTGCGTCACCCCGGAAATCGGTCGAGACCACTTTTTCTTCCGTGTATCCGAGCACGCCTTTCATTGCGCCTTCGGACGCCGCCTTCATCGCGGCGCAGATCTGCTCATACGTTGTCTCTTTCTTCAGCTCCACGGTCAGATCCACTACCGACACGTCCGATGTCGGCACGCGGAACGACATGCCGGTCAGTTTCTTGTTCAATTCCGGGATGACCACGCCGACGGCTTTTGCTGCGCCGGTCGATGAGGGAATGATGTTCTCGAGGATGCCGCGCCCGCCGCGCCAATCCTTGTTCGAAGGACCGTCGACGGTCTTCTGCGTCGCGGTAGTTGCGTGCACCGTCGTCATGAGGCCGCGCTTGATGCCGAAGCTGTCGTTCAACACTTTCGCGATCGGCGCCAGGTAATTCGTCGTGCACGATGCGTTGGAGACAATCGTCTGGCCGGCATAGGTCTTATCGTTCACGCCAAACACGAACATCGGCGTGTCGTCCTTCGACGGCGCCGACATGATCACTTTTTTGGCGCCGGCGGTGATGTGCTTCTGCGCGGTCTCTTTCGTGAGAAACAACCCCGTCGATTCGACGACGACGTCGGCGCCCACTTCGCCCCACTTCAATTCAGCCGGGTCCTTGACCGCCGTGAGCCGAATTTTCTTGCCGTTCACGATCAACGTATTACCGTCGATCGCAACAGTGCCCTTGAAGGGACCGTGCACGGAATCGTGCTTCAACATGTAGGCGAGATAGTCCGGCTCGAGCAAATCGTTGATGCCCACGATCTCGATGTCCGGAAAATTCTGCGTGGCTGCACGAAATACCATGCGCCCGATGCGACCGAACCCATTGATGCCGACTTTGATAGTCATTCGCTCCTACCTCGCAAGATGGCCGTGCGTTTTGGCGCACGGCGGATTTTTCATTCTCTGGAAATTCTGGATTGGAACTTCATCGATGCGGAATTCTCGATGCGGTGCTCACTTCGCGCCCAGCAGCTCGCTGGCCGCCGCGACGACGTGGTCGACCGTGAAGCCGAAATGCTTGAACAGGTCTTTCGCATTGCCCGAAGCGCCGAATGTCGTCATGCCGATGACGGCGCCCTGCAAGCCGACGTATTTCCACCAGCCATCCGCCATGGCCGCTTCGATGGCGAGCCTGCGGGTGACGGCACGCGGCAATACCTGTTCGCGATAGGCCGCGTCCTGCAGATCGAAGATTCGCGTGCATGGCATCGATACGACGCGAACACGCTTGCCCTTCAATGCATCGGCAGCGCCGACGGCGAGCGCGACTTCGGATCCCGTCGCGATCAAAATGAGTTCCGGCGTGCCTTCGCAATCGCGCAGTACGTAACCGCCGCGGCGCACGGATGCGATCTGCTCATCCGTTCTCGGCTGCGCCGGCAACGCCTGCCGGGTGAGTGCGAGGACGGTCGGTCCATCGGTACGCTCGATCGCATCGGCCCAGGCCAGGGTCGTCTCGAGCGAATCGCACGGGCGCCACAGGTTCAGGTTCGGAATGAGTCGCAGGCTCGGCACGTGCTCCACCGGCTGGTGCGTCGGTCCGTCCTCGCCCAACCCGATCGAATCGTGTGTCATGACGTAGATGACCCGCAGCTTCATCAACGAGGACATGCGGATGCCGTTGCGGGCGTAGTCGGAGAACACCAGGAAGGTGCCGCCGAAAGGGATCAAGCCGCCGTGGAGCGCGATGCCATTCATGATCGCGGCCATGCCGAACTCGCGCACGCCGTAGTGCACGTAGTCGCCCGACGGATCGCTACCGGTGAGCGTGCGTGCGTCCTTGCGATTAGTGTTATTGGACGGCGTCAGATCGGCCGAGCCGCCGAGGAATTCGGGCAGTATCGCGCCGAGTGCATTGAGAGCCTTCTGCGATGACTGCCTCGTCGCAAGGGCAGTGCCGTCCTTCGCAACCTGGGCAACGAAAGTGCGCAAGGTTTCCGCCCAGGCAGCAGGCAACTCGCCAAGCAAACGCCGCTCGTACTCCGCGGCGAGTTCGGGGAATGCCGCTTTGTAAGCAGCAAATTTAGCGTTCCACGCTTTCTCGAACTCCGTGCCGCGCTTGTGCGCATCCCAAGCAGATTTGATCTCGGGTGGGACGATGAAGGGCTCGTAAGGCCAATCGAGCTGTTTACGCGCTGCCGCAACTTCCTCCGCACCCAGTGCGGAGCCGTGCGTCGCTTCGGTGCCCTGCTTGTTCGGAGCGCCGAAACCGATGATGGTCTTGCAGCAGATCAGGGTCGGACGATCCTGGCGCGACTTGGCGGCGACGATGGCCGCCTGCACCGCTGCGGAATCGTGGCCGTCGACATTGGGAACCACGTGCCAGCCATAAGCTTCGAAACGGCGCGGCGTGTCGTCGGTAAACCACCCATGGACCTCGCCATCGATGGAAATGCCGTTGTCGTCGTAGAACGCGATCAGCTTGCCGAGCTGCAACGTGCCGGCGAGCGAGCTCACTTCGTGTGAAATGCCTTCCAGTAGGCAGCCATCGCCCAGGAACACATA
>Ga0157380_10002952_pt1 | contig 11572 bp, 11 predicted proteins | sample S35metaG_FD_119757 | JGI IMG/M metagenome (GOLD analysis project Ga0157380, IMG submission 119757) | Switchgrass rhizosphere microbial communities from Kellogg Biological Station, Michigan, USA - S3-5 metaG | ecosystem: Host-associated > Plants > Roots > Rhizosphere > Soil | place: USA...
CTCGCCGCCGCAGGCGCGACAGTGCTTGATGCTGCGGGGCGCGAACATGGCACGAGTGTAGGGTGGCGCATGGCATCATCGTCGGCGTCGCGGCCGCGCTGGCCGCAGGGAAATTCGACCGTCTTTGCCCACGAAAGCACCGTCCATGAGCCATGTCATCGCAGCCGCCGAAGGCGGCATCGTTCCCGTCGCCGGCTCGCGCGGCGAGACCTTCCCGGTCCACCGCATCTACTGTGTCGGCCGCAACTACGTCGAGCACGCGAAGGAGATGGGATTCACTGGCCGCGAGCCGCCGTTCTTCTTCATGAAGCCGGCCGACGCGGTGCTGCCGGTCGCCGAGGGCGAGGTCGGCCGCATGCCGTATCCGACCCTCACCAAGGACCTGCACCACGAGGTCGAGCTCGTCGTCGCGATCGGCAAGGCCGGCAAGGGAATCGCCGCCGCCGACGCGATGGGCCACATCTGGGGCTACGCGGTCGGCCTCGACATGACCCGTCGCGACCTGCAGGGCGAGGCGAAGAAGCAGGGCCGGCCGTGGGACATCGGCAAGAGCTTCGACCACTCGGCGCCGATCGGGCCGATCCGGCGTGCCGCCGAGTGCAAGGTCGACGCCGAGACGCGCATCACGCTCGAGGTCAACGGCACCGTGCGCCAGCAGAGCACGATCGGCAAGCTGATCTGGAACCTCGGCGAGATCATCGAGCACCTGTCGGCGGCGTGGGAGCTGCGGCCCGGCGACCTGATCTTCACCGGGACGCCCGAAGGCGTGGCAGCCGTCGGCCGTGGCGACACGCTGAAGGCCGAGGTCGCCGGCGTGGGCTCGCTCCAGGTCACGCTCGTCTAGGCCGCCGCGGCGGCGCGTCGTGCAGCTCTACAGCTACTTCCGCTCGTCGGCGTCGTATCGCGTCAGGATCGCGCTCGCGCTGAAGAAGCTCGACTACGACTACCTGCCGGTGCACCTCGTCAAGAACGAGCAGCTCGCGCCGGCGTTTCGCGCCGTCGCGCCGTCGCAGCTGGTGCCCGCGCTCGTCATCGACGACGCCGGCGCGCCGACGACGATCACCCAGTCGCTCGCGATCATCGAATACCTCGACGAGTGTCATCCCGAGCCGCCGCTCCTGCCCGCCGACGTGCTGGGCCGCGCCCGCGTCCGCACGATCGCGCTCGACATCGCCTGCGAGATCCATCCGCTCGACAACCTGCGCGTGCTCCGCTACCTGCAGAGCGAGCTGAAGGTCTCCGACGACGACAAGAACCGCTGGTACCGCCACTGGGTCGAGACCGGTCTCGACGTCGTCGAGCGCCAGCTCGCCGGTCATCCTGGAACCGGCCGCTTCTGCCACGGCGACACGCCGGGCCTCGCCGACTGCGTCCTCGTGCCGCAGATCTTCAACGCCAGGCGGATGGATTGCCGGCTCGACCACGTGCCGACGGTCATGCGCGTCTTCGAGGCGTGCATGGCCGAGCCGGCGTTCGCGTCGACCCAGCCCTCGGCCTGCCCCGACGCGACGTGAACGGTCGCGCCGACTGGCTGGCGCCCGACTGGCGCGTCGCCGGCGTCGGCGCGCTGATGACGACGCGATCCGGCGGGGTCAGCCGCGCGCCCTACGCGACGATGAACGTCGGCGCCGTGGTCGGCGACGACGCCGCTGCTGTCGCCGCGAACCGGGCGCTCCTCGGCGAAGCGATCGACGCGGCGCCGGTCTTCCTGCGCCAGGTGCACGGCACGAGCGTCGTCCGGATCGGTCGCGCCGACGCCGCGCCCGACGCGCCTGTCCACGAAGCCGATGCCGTCGTCACCAGCGAGGCGGGAGTCGCTTGCGTCGTCCAGGCGGCCGACTGCCTGCCGGTGCTGTTGGCGGCACCCGAGGGTCGCGCCGTCGCCGCGGCGCATGCGGGCTGGCGCGGCTTGTCGGCGGGCGTGGCGGAAGCGGCCGTCGATGCGCTGTGCGAGGCCGGCGGGTGCGTGCCCGGCGATGTCGTCGCCTGGCTCGGTGCCTGCATCGGCCCGGACGCGTTCGAGGTCGGCGAAGACGTGCTCGCCGCGTTCGGCGCCGCCGCGGGGCCCGAAGGCGCTCGGTCGGGCCGATTCAAGGCCAAGGGCGGCGCCAAGTGGTACGCCGACCTGGCCGGGCTGACGCGCGATCGACTGGCAGCGGCCGGGGTGGGGCGGGTCAGCGGCGGGGCGTGGTGCACCGTCACCGACGCGTCACGGTTCTTCTCGTACCGGCGCGACGGCGTCACCGGCCGCATGGCCGCCGCCGTCTGGATCGCCGCGCGCTGACGCCTCGGCGCGGCGACGCGCGGCGCGCCGCGACGGCGTGCCGACCAGGTACAGAACGATCGATCCCGGCACCAGACCGTACAGCACGAAGGTGATCGCGGCGCCCAGCCAGCTGCCCCCTGCGGCGAGCCCTTCTGCCAGAGCCATCAGGACGACGACGTAAAGCCAGGCGATGGCTACGATGTACATGGTTGTTCTAGGACGCGGCGCGATGCACGCCGCGATAATGGCGCATGGCAAAGAAACGCGAAGCCGGTCTCGATGAGACGAAGTCCCTGCAAGCCAGCGCCGATTCGCTCGGCGCGGCGAGCCGGATGGGGGTGCCACCAGGAACGGAGCTGGCCGAGCTCTGGAAATCCCTCGCCAACATCGGCGTCCCGCCGGAGGCGCTGGCGGCCGCGCAGCGCGACTACGTCAGCGAAGCCGCGACGATCTGGAATCGGCTGTTGAGGCCCTCGGGCGAGGCACCCGTGCTGAGCGACCGCCGCTTCGCGAGCCCCGACTGGGCGTCGAATCCCGCGTCGGCGTTCGTCGCCGAGATGTACCTCCTCAACGCGCGCACGCTGGTGCGGCTCGCCAAGAGCGTCGAGGCCGACCCCAAGACACAGGCACGGATCCGTTTCGCCGTGCTGCAGTGGATCGACGCGGCGGCGCCGAGCAACTTCCTGGCGCTGAACCCGGAAGCGCAGAAGAAGGCGATCGAGACGAACGGCGAGAGTCTCCTGCACGGCTTGACCCAGCTCTGGGACGACACCCAGCGCGGCCACCTGTCGCAGACCGACGAGAGTGCCTTCGAGGTCGGCCGCAACGTCGCGACGACGAGCGGCGCGGTGATCTTCGAGAACGAGTTCTTCCAGCTCCTCGAGTACACGCCGCTGACGGCCAAGGTTCACGAGCGGCCGATCCTGTTCGTGCCGCCGTGCATCAACAAGTTCTACATCCTCGACCTGCAGCCGGAGAACTCGCTGATCCGCCACACCGTCGCCGAGGGCCATCGCGTCTTCGTGATGAGCTGGAAGAACGCCGGCGAGGAGATCGCCCAGCGCACCTGGGACGATTACATCGACAGCGGCGTCCTGCGCGCGCTGGCCGTCGTCCGCGAAATCACCGGCCAGGAGCAGATCAACACGCTCGGCTTCTGCATCGGCGGGACGATCCTCGCGACCGCGCTGGCGGTGGAGAGCGCGCGCGGCCGTGCGCCGGCGACGAGCATGACGCTGCTCACGACCTTCCTCGACTTCAGCGAGACCGGCATCCTCGACATCTTCATCGACGAGGGCTCGGTGCGAATGCGCGAGATGACGCTCGGCGCGCAAAGCGCCGGCGGAGGCCATCTGCTCAAGGGGCAGGAACTGGCGACGACGTTCAGCTTCCTGCGCCCGAACGAGCTGGTCTGGAACTACGTCGTCAGCAACTACCTGAAGGGCGAGTCGCCGCCGCCGTTCGACCTGCTCTACTGGAACAGCGACGGCACCAACCTGCCCGGGCCGATGTACTGCTGGTACCTGCGCAACACCTACCTCGAGAACAACCTGGTCAAGCCCGGCAAGGCGACGGTCTGCGGCGAGAAGATCGACCTCGGCAGCATCGCAGTGCCGAGCTATATCTACGCATCGCGCGAGGACCACATCGTGCCGTGGCATGGCGCCTACCGAAGCACCCAGGTGCTGAAGGGCAAGCGCCGGTTCGTCCTCGGCGCGTCGGGCCACATCGCCGGCGTGATCAACCCGCCGGCGAAGAAGAAGCGCAGCCACTGGATCGGCAAGAGCGCCGCGTTGCCGGCGTCTCCCGAGGCCTGGCTGGCAGACGCGGTCGAGCATCCGGGCAGCTGGTGGACCGACTGGTCGGCCTGGCTCGCGCCGTTCGGCGGCAAGCAGGTCGCGGCGCCCAAGAAGCCGGGCAACGCCACTTACAGGGTAATCGAGCCGGCACCCGGCCGCTACGTGAAAGAGAAGGCGGCATGACGCCGCACGGCTTGCGCGTCGCGCCGGCCGGCCACCGTTTTATCGACAGGAGAATTCCATGAGCACCGACATCGTCATCGTCGCCGCCGCCCGCACCGCAGTCGGCAAATTCGGCGGCTCGCTCGCCAAGGTTCCCGCTCCCGAGCTCGGCGCGGCGGTCATCGCCAACCTGCTCGAGCGCGCCAAGCTGTCGGGCGACCAGATCGGCGAAGTCATCCTCGGCCAGGTTCTCACCGCGGGGTCCGGGCAGAACCCGGCGCGCCAGTCGGTGGTCAAGAGCGGCTTGCCGCAGAGCGTTCCCGCGCTGACGATCAACGCCGTCTGCGGCTCCGGCCTCAAGGCGGTGATGCTGGCGGCCCAGGCGATCCGCGACGGCGACTACGAGATCGGCATCGCCGGCGGCCAGGAGAGCATGAGCCTGGCGCCGCACGTCCTGCTCGGCTCGCGCGAGGGCCAGCGCATGGGCGACTGGAAGATGGTCGATTCGATGATCACCGACGGCCTCTGGGACGTCTACAACAAGTACCACATGGGCATCACGGCCGAGAACGTCGCCAAGAAGTACGAGGTGTCGCGCGAGAAGCAGGACGCGCTCGCGCTCGCCTCGCAGCAGAAGGCAGCGGCGGCGCAGGAAGGCGGCCGCTTCAAGGACGAGATCGTTCCTTTCTCGATTCCGCAGAAGAAGGGCGATCCGATCGTCTTCGCCGCCGACGAGTTCATCAACAAGAAGACCAGCGCCGAGGCGCTTGCCGGCCTCAGGCCCGCCTTCGACAAGGCCGGCTCGGTGACGGCGGGCAATGCCTCGGGCCTCAACGACGGCGCCGCCGCGGTCGTCGTCATGACCGCCAAGCGTGCCGAGCAGCTCGGCCTGAAGCCGCTCGCCCGCATCGCCAGCTACGCGACGGTCGCCCTCGACCCGTCGATCATGGGAATGGGCCCGGTGCCGGCGTCGAAGAAGGCGCTCGAGCGTGCCGGCTGGAAGGCGCAGGACCTCGACCTGCTCGAGATCAACGAGGCTTTCGCGGCGCAGGCCTGCGCTGTCAACAACGAGATGGGCTGGGATACGAGCAAGGTCAACGTCAACGGCGGCGCGATCGCGATCGGTCACCCGATCGGTGCGTCGGGCTGCCGCATCCTGGTGACGCTGCTCCACGAGATGGGCAAGCGCAACGCCAAGAAGGGGATCGCGAGCCTGTGCATCGGCGGTGGCATGGGGGTTGCACTGTGCGTCGAACGATGAGAGGTTCGATCCGATGACCGACCGAAGGAAGACGGCCTACGTCACGGGGGGAATGGGCGGCATCGGCACTTCGCTCTGCCAGCGACTCCATCACGACGGCTTCACGGTCATCGCCGGCTGCGGACCGAGCCGCGACCACGCCAAGTGGCTCGGCGAGCAGGCGGCGCTGGGCTATTCCTTCTACGCCTCGATGGGCAACGTCGGCGACTGGGATTCGACTGTCGCCGCGTTCGCCAAGGTGCGCGCCGAGCACGGCCCGATCGACGTGCTCGTCAATAACGCCGGCATCACCCGCGACGGCATGTTCCGCAAGATGACGCGCGCCGACTGGGACGCCGTCATCGAGACCAACCTGACGAGCCTGTTCAACGTCACCAAGCAAGTCATCGACGACATGGTCGAGCGCGGCTGGGGCCGCATCATCAACATCTCGTCGGTGAACGGCGAGAAGGGCCAGTTCGGCCAGACCAACTACTCGGCCGCCAAGGCCGGCATGCACGGCTTCACGATGGCGCTGGCGCAGGAAGTGGCGAGCAAGGGCGTGACCGTCAACACCGTCAGCCCCGGCTACATCGCCACCGACATGGTCAAGGCGATTCGCCAGGAGGTCCTCGACAAGATCGTCTCGGGCATTCCGGTCAAGCGGCTGGGCACGCCGCAGGACATCGCCTCGATCGTGTCCTGGGTCGCGTCGGACGAGTCGGGCTTCGCGACGGGCGCGGATTTCTCGGTCAACGGCGGCCTCCACATGGGCTGAGCCGGGCGCGCGGATTGCTGCGCCATCGTCCGCTCCTTCCTCTCGCATCCGATCGCCATGGCCGAACAGATCCTCCCCAACCATGAAGGGCGGACCGTGCCCGACGTCGCCTTCCGGATTCGCCGCAACGGCGAATGGGCAACGGTCACGACCGACGATCTGTTCGCCGGCAAGAACGTGATCGTCTTCTCGCTGCCCGGCGCATTCACGCCCACCTGCTCCTCGACCCACCTGCCGCGCTACAACGAGCTCGCGCCGGTATTCAAGCAGCAAGGCATCGACACCATCGTCTGCGTCGCCGTCAACGACCCGTTCGTGATGGAGGAGTGGGGCAAGGACCAGGAGGCCGAAAACGTGCTCCTGCTGCCCGACGGCAACGGCGCATTCACCGAGGCGATGGGCCTGCTCGTCGACAAGAGCGATCTCAACTTCGGCAAGCGCTCGTGGCGCTACTCGATGCTGGTGCGCGACAAGAAGATCGAGAAGATGTTCCTCGAGCCGCAGAAGCCGGGTGATCCGTTCGAGGTCTCCGATGCCGACACCATGCTGCGCTATCTCGACCCGAACGCGAAAGTGCCGGAGCCGATCGCGATCCTGACGCGTGAGGGCTGCTCGTTCTGCGCCCAAGCGAAGAGGATGCTGAGCGAGGCGGGGTACGACTACGCCGAGATTCCCCTGCCGCACACGATTCGCAGCAAGGCGCTCGGCGCGATCGCGAACGCGCAGACGGTGCCGCAGGTATTCGTCGGCGGGCGCCTGATCGGCGGCTCCGAAGAGCTCGCGCGATTTCTGCAGGAACACGATCACCGCAATCCCGCGAACGTGGGGTAACACTCAAGCGGTCGCCGTGGCCGTGACCAACGGCACGCGATCGCGAAGTTGCGTTACTCGTTGATGCGAATATCCCGGGCTCACGGGGGACCGATGCACGCGCGTCTTTCGGATACTGCGTGCACTCGCTGCGGAACACATGCAGCAAACATCAAAGGTCCATCGCATGAAGCTTCGCACTCGTCTTCTCTCCACGGTCGCCGCCATCGGCCTCAGCGCGGTCGCGCTGCCGGCCGCCGCAGTCGACTTTCTTTTCAACCTCACTGATGTCGGGACGTTCGGCGCACCGACGTACGGCACGGTGTCGCTGCTTCAGGACGGCACCAGCGTCGACTTCAAGATCACGCTCGATCCGGAGTTCAACTTCGTCTCGACCGGCGGCCATCACGTGTTCTCGTTCAACGGCACGGGCGTCGCGGCGGGCGACATCACGGGCATCACCGACTCGACCGGACAGTCCTTCACGGTCGACTCGCCCAATGCCGTGAATCCGCCGTTCGGCACCTTCCAGTTCGGAATCGCCTGCTCGGCGGACTGCAAGAACGGCGGCCCCGGCTACGGCGGCCCGCTCGAGTTCACGGTCGCCAATGCGGTCATCAACGACTTCCTGGTGTTGAGCACGCTCCCGCCGGGCACCTACCCCGCGTACTTCGCGGCCGACGTGAACTGGTTGCAGGAGACGAACCTGCCCAGGACGGGCGCGATCGCCGTCACCGCCGCCGTCCCCGAGCCCGAGACGTATGCGCTCTTCCTCGCCGGCCTCGGCGCGGTGGGCTTCATGGCCAAGCGCCGTCGCAAGACCACCTGATCCGCGCTTCTCCTCGCGCAACGGCCTCGGAGCGATCCGAGGCCTTGTCGTTTCAGGGTGTGATCGCGTCGCCGAGGACGACGCCCTCGCGCCGCGGGTCGGCGCCGCCGGTGAGCACCGTCGAGCCGTTGCCCGGCACGCGGACGATCGTCGACGTGCCGCTCGATTGCGCGCTCACCGACACCGTGTGACCCATCGCTCGCAGTCCGGTGACGAGCGGATCGCTCGCGCCGTTCGACGTGGCGTTGATGTTCGGATGCTCGCCGCCGACGTTCGTCGTCGGGCTGTTGGCGGCGCCGAAATCGACCATCGACGTCGCCTGCTGCGCGTCGAGCCCCCAGTCGAGGACGCCGACCAGCGTCTTGGCGACGTACTGGATGATCGTGCTCCCGCCCGGTGATCCGGTGCCCATGTAGAAGTCGCCGCGTGTGCCGTCGGCGGCCTTCTTGAAGACGAGCGTCGGCGCCATCGAGCTGCGCGGCCGCTTGCCGGCGGCGACCCGGTTCGCGATCAGCGCGCCGGTGTTGTCGGTCGGCGCTGCCGAGAAGTCGGTCAGCTGGTTGTTGAGGATGAACCCGTTGGTCATGTGGAACGCGCCGAACGTGCTCTCGACCGTGGTCGTCATCGCCAGCGCGTTGCCGTCCTTGTCGACGATCGTCATGTGGGTCGTGCCGTTCTCGGTCGTGGTCGACGATCCGCCCACCGGACCCAGGTTGCCGGCCGGCGCCGTTCCCATGCTGGTCGTGAAGCTGATGTTCGCGGCGCGGCTGCGCAGGTAGTTCTTGTCGAGCATCGTGTCCCACGACCCGCCCGGCAGGGCAACGAAGTCGGTGTCGGCGACGTACTTGTCGCGATCGGCGTAGGCGAGGCGCTCGGCCTCGCTGACGAGGTGCACCCCGAAGACCGCCGGCTTGCCGCCTTCGATGTCGAGCGAGGTCGGCGGATACAGCGAGAGGTTGAAATTCTCGAGGATGCCGAGCGTCTGCGCCACGGCGATGCCGCCGGACGACGGCGGCCCCATGCCGCAGACCCAATAGGCGCGGTAGGTGGTGCAGACCGGATCGCGCCGCTTGGCCTGGTACGCGGCCAGGTCGGCGAGCGTCGTCCGCCCCGGCGTGATCTGCGCGCCCGTCGAGGCGTTGGTCGTCGCCTGGATCTTGGCGACGATGGCCTGGGCGATCGGCCCCGTGTAGAGAGCGTTGGCGCCGCCGCTGGCGATCGCGTTCAGCGTCGTCGCGTAGGCGGGGATCTTCAGCGTCGAGCCGAGAGCCTTCGGCGTGAGGTCGGCGTTGAAGTAGGTCGCGGTCGCCTCGGGGTCGGCGAGCAGGTTGGTGCGCGAGCTTTCGATCGCCGCCGCCATCCGGCCGCCGATCGCGAAGCCGTTGTTGGCGAGATCGATGCCGGCCTTGAACAGGTCCTTCCACGCCGTCCGCCCGTGCTGCTGGTGCGCCAGCTCGAGCATGCGCACCGCGCCCGGCGTGCCGATCGAGCGACCGCTGGCGCGCGCGTTCGGCTGCGGCGTGTTGTGGTCGGTGACGTCGTCGATCCAGCGCAGGTAGTTCGGCGTCGCCGCTGCCGGCGCGGTCTCGCGGCCGTCGTAGCTGTCGACGACCTTGGTCTTCGCGTCGTAGTGGAGCATGAACGCGCCGCCACCGAGCCCGCTCGATTGAGGCTCGACCAGGCCGAGCACGGCCTGCACCGCGACCGCTGCGTCGACCGCGGTGCCGCCCGCCTTGAGGACGTCGCAGCCGGCCCGGCTCGCGTACGGATTCGCGGTGACGACCATGTAGGTCTTCGTCGTGACCACCTTCTTGCCGACCTTGTAGCCCGACGCCGCCTCCGGAGCGGCGGGGTCGCCGGGCAGGCCCGAGCCGACGACCACCGAGCCGGTGTCGGTGATCGCCTGGCACTCCTGCGCGGACGTGTCGACGGCAGGCGTGTCGTCGCCGCCGCCGCAGCTGACGAGGAACAGCAACGGCGCGACGAGGGCGAGCGCGGACGGCGAGAGAGACGGCTTTCGCATGGGGACTCCTCCTGGTGGCGAGAAGCCACCAGCAATCGGCGCTCCCTCGGTCGCGCTCTAAGGGGAAGTCCTCAGCCCTCGATCGCCGCCGCCGCGGCCCCGCGCAGCGATCCATCGCTGCCGTCCCAGCGCAAGGTCGCGGCCGGTGCGCCGACGCCGGCGAAGTTGCGCCGCATCGACTCGAGGTAGATCGGGTCGTAGTGAGCGACGAGCAGGTCGCGAACGACCTCGGCCGTGCGGCCGGCGCGCGCCGCGGCCTGCCAGGAATCGACGACGGCGCGGCCGCGCAGCGCGCGCAACGCGTCGAGGCGCGCGCAGAACGCGTCGACGTCGGTGACGAAGAAGTCGTAGTCGGCCATGAGCAAGGCGACGCGTGCGTCGAGCGCCAGCTCGAGCCAGAGACACGGCGAAGCGCGCATGCGCCCGATCAGCGACTCGGGCACGCGCAGGTCGCCGATCTTCTTGCTCTCGCTCTCGACGAACACGGGCCGCGCCGGATCGAGGCGGCGCAGCGCATCCCAGAGCCGGGTGTCGAACGCCTTTTGCGAGGGTTGCACGCTGCCCGGCACGAGGCCGAGCACCGAGCCGCGATGGTTGGCGAGGCGCTCGAGGTCGAGGACCTGCGCGCCCGCGGCGGCGAGCGCATCGAGCAGGCGGCTCTTGCCCGACCCGGTCGGCCCGCAGACGACGCGCCACGAGAGCTGCTCCGGCATCGCCTCGAGCGCAGCGACGACGGCGCGGCGGAAATCGCGGTAGCCGCCTTCGAGCACGTGAACGCGAAAGCCGATCTGCTCGAGCACGGTCGCGAGCGCGCCGCTGCGCCTGCCGCCGCGCCAGCAGTAGACGAGCGGCGTCCACTCGCGCGGCTTGTCGAGCACGTGGCGTTCGACGTGGCCGGCGACGTTGCGCGCCACCAGCGCGGCGCCGCGCTTCTTCGCCTCGAATGCCGAGACCTGCTTGTACTCGGTGCCGATCGCCTCGCGCTCGCCGTCGTCGAGCGACGGCCAGTTGACGGCGCCGGGCAGCCGGTCCTCGGCGAATTCCGCGGGAGTGCGGGCGTCGACGATCGTGTCGAAGCGGCCGAGATCGGCGATCGCCTCGGCGGCGCTGACGCGGATCAGCGCCACGTCATGCCGCGATCGCGTCGAGCATCTCGGTCTCGATCTGCAGCTGCATCTTGTTCTGCTGCAGCGCCGGGCCGTCGATCAGGAACGTGTCCTCGACGCGCTCGCCGAGCGTCGTGATCTTGGCGAGCTGCAGGTTGATGTCGTGGCGGGCGAGGACGCGCGAGATCGCGTAGAGGAGGCCCGAGCGATCGCTCGCCGAGACGGCGAGCAGCCAGCGCTGGGCGCGCTCGTCGGGCCGCAGCGTCACGCGCGGCGTCACCGGGAACGAGCGCACCCGGCGCGAGATCCGGCCGCGGCTCGGCTCGGGCAGCGGCCCGGTCGCCTGGAGGGCGATCGCGAGCTGCGTCTCGACGTAGGCGATCAGGTCGCGGTAGAGCGGCTCGAGGTGAGGGCTGATGACGAGGAAGGTGTCGAGCGCATAGCCGGTCGCCGTCGTGTGGACCTTCGCGTCGAGGATGTTGAAGTTGGCGCTGTCGAAGTAGCCGCAGGTGCGCGCGAACAGGTCCTGCTTGTCGGGCGCGTAGACGAGCACCTGCAG
>Ga0157380_10002955_pt1 | contig 11565 bp, 10 predicted proteins | sample S35metaG_FD_119757 | JGI IMG/M metagenome (GOLD analysis project Ga0157380, IMG submission 119757) | Switchgrass rhizosphere microbial communities from Kellogg Biological Station, Michigan, USA - S3-5 metaG | ecosystem: Host-associated > Plants > Roots > Rhizosphere > Soil | place: USA...
GGGCTTGTGGTCCTACTCGAAGTGGCTTCTCGCCTCCGCGCTCAACCTCTCGCACGCCCCGTCTGGCTCGTGGCGTTCTGTCTTGAAGAGCAGGATCGATTAGGGAGCCAGGCGTTCGTGTCCCGCTTGAAAGCCGAACGCCGTGAGTTGGCTGGTGCGATTATCTTGGAATGTGTCGGGTTCGCCAAGAGCACGGCAGGCACGCAGCAGACTCCGCCTAATATACCCATTGCGGTGCCAACCCAAGGAGATTTTCTCGCTATTGTAGGCAACGAGACATCCCGGTCCTTGGTGCTCCAGCTTGAGCAGGATGCCCAGCGGCAGGAGGTCCAGCTCAAGTTCCTGTCCTTGGTAGTGCCGGGTCGCGGGGAGGCCATGCCTCATACCCGTCGCAGCGACCATGCCTCGTTCTGGGATGCAGGTTATCCAGCAGTGGTGTTGACCGATACGGCGAACTTCCGGAATCCGCATTACCATCGTGAGACTGATGCCTTGGCCACACTGAATCTCGAATTTCTTTCCAACGTGGCGGCAACAGTGACTGCCACCGCGATTCAGATCGCCGGAGCACGACCATGACGATAAGTCGCACGAAGTTGACACCCGCAACCCGTCGTCTTGTGGCTGAAGTCTATGGCCGTCTCGACTATGGCGCACTGGGACCTGTCTACTGTTATGAAGGCGGCGATGAGTTCTGGCAAGCGAAGCGGGGGCTCTGTGAGCGTCTTGGGAGCCGGGTTGCCGTGGTGTTGAGGCGGAAACTCACACGAGGCGGTCGCAGTCTCTATGTCGGCGCCGGGGTGGCAGAGCTTCCTGCTTTGATGATGGAAATGGTGGAACTGGGTCGGACGGTGGAACCCTATAATCTCCGGAGGGCAGAAGTCTCAACGCTCAACTGTGCCTGCCGCTCGATGTCGCTCACGTTCCATGCGACTGATGCGGCTAGTGCGACGGGCCGATTCGATCATCTCTGGATGGTCAGCGTATTGAATGACCCTGAACGGTTCCCGCATCTATCGCCTCTGTCGTATGGCCGAGGTAATCCGCTCACCCTAGACGCTCTGAAGTTTGATGCAGAGCGCCGCATCGTGCGTGCGTTGGTTGCACGGTGTATGGGAATGCTTGCGAGGCCCGGACTCGTTACGACCACGACAGAAGAAGTCATATGGATTGCAGAGTGGTGCCATCGGCACCGAGTACCCTACTTGGTTGGGAAACGCTACTACGAGACCGCACTGGTGGGCGACCCGATTTGTTTTATTCAAATAGGCAAGAGAGCTAAAGGGGCTAGGCGACGCGGCTGAAGGACTAGATTCGAAAACCCGGTTTGGCTTTTGACGAGTTGTCCAAGTATTGGTTTGCGTACTTCACGTAGTTTTCCGCCGACTGCTTAATCCACACGAGTTCGGTTTCTGACACGGTGCGTCGAACACGGCCTGGCGATCCGTGGATCACACTCTTTGGCGGCACAATCATGCCTTCCACCACCAGCGCACCGGCTCCCACTACCGAATCCTCTCCGATCACAGCCCCATCCATCACAATGGCCCCCATCCCGATCAATACACGATCCTTAATCGTGCAGCCGTGGAGTATCGCCGAGTGGCCGATGGTCACCTCGTTGCCGATGATGAGCGGATGGGTATCGTGGGTCACATGGAGCATACAGAGGTCCTGCACGTTGGTCCGGTCACCGATCCTAATATAATGCACATCCCCACGAATGACAGCATGGAACCAGACGCTACAATGCTCGCCCAACACGACATCGCCGATAACGATGCCGGTCTCCTCGATAAAACAGGACGCGGGAACGGTGGGTTTGACGCCTTGAAATGTGCGGATCATGCATCGCACTGTAGGGGAATTGGCCAACGACCTGCAAGAGGGGAATGGGCCTGTGTGATTATTGCCTCCTCATGACTATTGCGCGTGAGACAACCGCGTCTGCATCCGTTCGATCGAGTGCAGTAACGCCTGATGGCTTCGGCATCCTGCAACGAGCTTCGCTTCGGAGACCATGACCGGCTTGTAGGGTGCCACAAAGCGGTCTTTCAGACGGGTGATTCGTGCAACCGACAGGTTCAACCGTTCGGGAGAAATTGCTCCTGCCTCCACCGCCTGCTCTATGGCCTTGAATGCGGCAATTTCCCGATCCCGATCTTTACAAATCAACAAGACATCGCACCCCGCCAGCACTGCACGAACCGCGGCATCCTCCACACCATAATGGTCGATGATCGCGAGCATCTCTAAATCATCCGTCAACACCACTCCGTCGTATTGCAGCTCCTGGCGCAAGAATTTTTCGATGATGGTCGGGGAGAGCGTGGCTGGCAACTCTGGATCGAGGGCTCGATAGAGCACGTGCGCGGTCATTATCGAAGCAACGTTCTGCGCAGCAGCACGACGGAAGGGAGGGAATTCAATGGCCTCCAATCGCTCCCGGGATGCCTCGACCAACGGAAGCTCTTTGTGAGAATCGACACTCGTATCGCCGTGACCGGGAAAGTGCTTCCCGCAGGCTGCAACCTTATTGTCTTGCAGCCCCGCCGCTGTCGCCAATCCCAGTTTACAGACCACATCCGGCGTGGTACCGAACGCTCGGTCGCCGATAACCGGATTGTCCGGATTACTGTTTACGTCGAGCACTGGCGCCATGTTCATGTTGACGCCCACCGCCCTCAGTTCTTTGGCAATGGTGGCTGCAGCCGCGTAGGCTAATTCAGTTGAGTTGGAGCGGCCTAAGAGGTCGCACGGGGGGAAAATTGTAAAGCCCTTCGGAAGCCGGGAGACCCGACCGCCTTCCTGATCGATTGAGATCAAGAGCGGGGAATGGGGGCTGCAGGCTTGCAGGCCATTGGTCAGGTTGACCATTTGCTCGACGGACTCGAGATTTCGTGAGAAGAGAATGACGCCGCCCGGCTTGTACTCTTTGATGAACGAGGCCAGATCGGGCGTCACCGACGTGCCGAGAAACCCGACCATGAAGAGCTGCCCGATCTTTTCGCGCGGAGTCAATTGATGCCGTGCCAATGCTAGAGACTCCGATCGATCAAATACTGCACCAGTAACCTGGTTCCAATCGCCGTCGGACCTTTCGGAATATAAGCCCGTTCCCGCTCGCTCCAATCTGTACTGGCGATATCGAGGTGCACCCACGGGCAGTCCCCTACGAACTTACTGAGGAAGAGCGCCGCGGTGATCATGCCGCCGCCACGGCCACCGATGTTGCGCATATCGGCGACATCGCTCTTGAGCTGTTCGAAATATTCTTCCCACAAGGGCATCTCCCACACCCGTTCGCCTGCCGCCTGCCCCGCCTTCCGAACCTGTTCTTTGAGCACCTGGTTGGTGCCGAACATGCCGATCGCAAACTGGCCGAGCGCCACGACGCAGGCCCCTGTGAGCGTTGCAATGTCGATCAAGGCCGCCGGCTTATAGCGCATCGCATAGGCGAGGCCGTCGGCCAGGATGAGCCGGCCTTCTGCATCCGTGTTCTGCACTTCGACGGTTTTCCCAGACAGCGTCTTCACAATGTCGCCCGGCTTCATTGCCCGGCCGCCCGGCATGTTTTCCGCCACGGGCAGGTTACTGACGAGACGCAGTGGAAGCTTGAGTCTGGCCGCCGCGCGGATCGAGGCCAGGACTTCGGCTCCCCCCGTCATATCGGCCTTCATGTGTTCCATATTTTCGGCAGGCTTCAGTGAGATCCCGCCCGTATCAAAAGTAATCGTTTTCCCGACCAGCACGACCGGGCGCTCGTCCTTTTTCTTGGCTCCGTTGTATTCAAGGATGATGAACTTGGGCGGTTCCTGGCTCCCGCGCGCCACGCCGAGTAACGCACCCATCCCCAAACGCTCCATCTCTTTCTGTTCGAGAATCTTGATCGTGATCCCTTCAGCTTTGGCGATGGTCTTCGCTTCGTCGGCGACCCTGGTGGGGGTCAGAATATTGGAAGGATGATTACAGAGGTCTCGGACAAAGACTGTTGCTTCTGCCGTGGCGATGCCGCGCCGGACCCCTTCAGTCACCTGCCGCAACTGACCCTTCCTTGGGATCAGAATCCTCATCCCATCGATGTCTTGCTCTGAGACAGCCTCGCTCCGATAGACGGTGAACCGATAACTGCCAAGGATGGCGCCTTCAACCATCGCTTGCGTCACCTCGATCCATGACATTCCGCCAGGCATCACGGTCGGCAGCGATACCGAAAAGGATCCGACCTTCGCCTGACGGACACGCTTCGCGGCGGAGCCCATCGCTTGCCGGATCGTCTCGATCGTGACGTCGTTCTTCTTGCCCAAGCCGACCAGCACCAGCCGTTTTACAGCCACTTTGCCCTGCGTGTGATACAACAAGACTTCGTTGGCCTTGCCCTCGAATTCCTTGGATTGCACCAGCTTGCTCAACGCACCTCCGAGGGCCCGATCAAGAAGTGCCGCATCCTGTTTCTCCAGCGCCTCTCCTTCACAATGCGTGAGTACCAACACCTCTTCGGAGGCGGTCTCCACTCGCCCGACCTGTACCGTGACCTGCATGATCTTCATTCACGACTCCTTCGTTTTCGTCGCTCGTTACTCTCGCGAGACTGGCGAGACACGTGAGATGGGTCGAAAGTTTCATTCTCGCGAGTTACGCCTGTCGCGCAGGTCTTGCTTGCCTCGCTCACAATTCACACTCCCCGCATATCCGGCGCCCATATGTATTTGTGCATCTGTAACTGAAAACGGACCGGCAGGCGATCAGCCAGAATCCATTCGGCCAGGTGACGCACATCGAGCGAGCCAAAGACCGGACTGAAGAGTACTGAACAACGGTTGGTTAGGTCATATTGGGCAAGAATCTCACGAGCCCAGTCGTAGTCGGCTCGGTCGGCCAACACAAACTTGACCTCGTCTTTGGCCGCCAACTGAAAAAGATTCGGCCAATACATCCGATCTGTCATGCCGCTTCCCGGACACTTCACATCCAGAATGATATGCGCACGTCGATCGACCGGCGCGATATCGACGGCTCCGCTCGTCTCCAGGAGGACGGTATAGCCGGCATCGCATAGTCTAGTCATGAACGGGAGACTTTCGGGTTGGGCAAGCGGTTCCCCTCCCGTGACCTCCACGAGGCGGCATCCATAGGCGTGCACTTTTGCCACGGTCTCATCGATCGAGCACTCGTGGCCGCCATAAAAGGAATAGCCGGTATCGCACCAGGTGCAACGAAGCGGGCATCCAGTCAGTCGAACAAACACACAGGGCTGTCCGGCGTAGCTCGACTCACCTTGAATGCTATGGAAGATCTCGGTCACTCGCATAGAATACTCGAGTCGAAAAGTCTGAAAGTCAAAGGTCGAACGTCCAAGACTTGATGGACTGATGCAATCTTGTTCACTTCCATGTGGTGATAGGCCAGCCGAGGCGTTGCGCCGTGCGTGCCATGCCCCGGATTGGGTTGACTACCAGAGGGTATCCAACCAATTCAAGAATGTCGCGATCGCCGGGGCTGTCTCCATAGGCATAGGAGGCGGCCAGATCGAGGCCCATTTCCCGAGCGTGTGTGATGATGAGTTCACGCTTGCCACGACCATAGGGCAACGGTGGAATCAACGCTCCAGTATAGACTGAGTCCTGTCGCTCTGGCTTCGCCGCGAAGACCGTCGGCACATCCAAGAATTCCGCAAGGGGTCCGATCAAAAAATCAGGCGCGCCCGTCACAAGAATCAGCTGATGTCCCGCCTGTCGATGCGCATCCAGCTTGGCGCGACCCTCCACAGACAGCTTGCCGATCATCTCAGTCTGACAGAACTCCCTCGCATGCGGTTCAATGTCTGCGGGGCGCTTGCCCGTTAGATACACTTTTCGTTCTCGGAGCGAATGCAGCGAGAACGGGGGCACGTGTCCCGCCAGCCAGGCCACGCTCCGGCTTAACTCGCTCCATCCCACCAGGCCCCGCCGCCACAGAAACCTGAAAAATCGTACCTCGCTGGCTTCTCCAGGCAGGAGCGTGTTGTCGACGTCGAACAATGCCGCGACGGACCCCTGTGCCCGTCGTTCAACGACATCATCGAGCGTGGACGTGAGGCTGGGGTGACTTTGCACAACGTTGGAGGACCCGGTGAGCATGAGCCGCCCGATTCTACCGGAGCGTCCATTGATTGACAAGGATTTTGGCCCACTTCTATAATGCGGCTCCCTCGGGCTGTCGCTCGTCATTCGTGAATTGTGAGCGAGACAAGCAAGACGTGCGTGATCGGCACGACTCGCGAAGATGAAACTTCCTATCCGTCCCGCTTGTCTCGCGAGTTCCGTGCGAAGATCGAGAGACGCTTCAGAAATTCGATCGCCGAAGTGGTGAAATGGCAGACACGCACGTTTGAGGGGCGTGTGGCGAAAGCCGTGCGGGTTCAAGTCCCGCCTTCGGCACCAAACTCAATATGCTAGTTTTCCCTCTGCTGTGAGCGCTATCCGTTCTGGCCCACTCTGTATCCCTGATACTCGCCGCCCGCATTGAGCCACCCGTAGACCCATTCGGACCTAGACATCCGGTGGCCATCCGTAGGACACTCAGGCCTCCAGACACCACTGTTCATGACGATCAGCGAGGGCCTGCGCACATGCGGTTCTTGCAATCGGGTCTGTACCCAGTAGGTACGCTAGTCATTGTGCTTCATGGAATTGAATCGCGAACGTCTTCGCTTCCCTTCCTATAATTCTCTCCCGGCTAAGCAGCGTTGGAGCCCGTCTGGCATGGACCGTTCTACTGCGACGAACGGCAATGTCAGACAGGCTTCTCGTGAACCCTCAGTCTATGATGTGACGTCGGATCCCCAGTCTCACCGTCGGCACCCGCATTCAGCCATCTCACGTGGCTATTGCACGTGGCAAGGAGTTCTATCATGAACTGCACCGATCATCTGTCGGAACTCGAATCCCTGCGATCGCAGGTGGCGGATACGTGCTCAAGAATATCGACTCCAGCCTGCTGGTTCGGTCGATTCGAGCCGTCTTCAACGGTCATTCGATTCTCAATCCGGCCCTCACCCAGCGAGCGTTGAATTGGATTAAAGCCTGGCCAGAACAGAACGCTCCGGTACGAGGACAATCCCTTTCCCCTCAAGAAGAACGCGTGCTGGTGTTGGTGGCGGAAGGTTTGACCAACAAGGAAATTGCGGCCACGATGCAGCTCAGTGACAAGACGGTCAAGAACTATATCGCCAACATGTTTCAAAAGCTGCATATCTCACGACGCGCACAAGCCGCGTCCTTCTTTGTCAGGCGTCAGAGTTGACGGCCCGCTTACGCCACAGAGCCTGAAGCGTTTCAGGCTGAAAATTTCCAGTTTCATGTTTGAGGGTTCAAGTATTCGGAGCTGTTTCCGGTCAACCTGGAACTTGAAACGTACGCGAGAAATCAGACACTCAAAGTCCGAAACCGAGAGTGCCAAGCGACCCATACAGCTCTGAGTAGGGCGCTAGACAGGTCTTTGAGTCGTTGTCGATCGGTCATCAGCACGGCCGATGACCGATCGTTTGTTTGCCCGTTGAGTAAGGAGATGGTACAGTTCAAAAATATTTACTGGAAGACACTACGCGCGGGGAACCAAGGTCTGGAGTCATTCACTGAAGCCGAGGTGCAGGATGCCATCTATTCTTGTCGTCGATGACGAAGACCAAATCCGCCATTTGATTCGCGAAACATTGGAGCAGGCAGGCTATCACATCACAGAAGCGTGTGATGGGAAGGAGGCTCTCCAGCAGTATCGGCTGGCCCCAGCGGATCTGGTCATTATGGACATTCTTATGCCCAATCAGGATGGCCTGGAGGCCACCGTCGCGTTGCGACGGGAATTTCCCGACGTGAAAGTCATTGTGATCACCGGTGGCAGTGACATGATCGGCATGCTCAATTTTCTCGACGTCGCCAAAATGCTGGGCGCCCACAGCACGCTTCAAAAGCCCTTTGAGATGAAGGCCCTCCTGGACACTGTCCAAGCTGAACTGCAAGACTAGTAGGATGCTGAAAATGTAGTTCTCTTACCCGCCGGACCTGAGGCTGCCAAGACAGCCTCTTTGCCCAGGGACGCGGCTTTCCCATGCGGCGTTCTCGCTTCGCTCTCAAGAGTCGTGAATGATGAAGTGTAGGACTGTCGAGGTCTCTTTCCCCGAAACGTTTCACATTTGACGATTCACCTCTCGCAGATTGCCGGAGGAGAGGGACGAGCTTGACCATCAGTCAGAGAATCGCTAAGGTGGGGGCTCCGTTGAGAGCCATGGGAGAAGGGCCTGCGCGAATATGCCTCGTCTCAGCAGAGGACCTCAATCACGGCGGCGAGGAACGGTTCGCCCGCATCCCTTGGTCGGGGTGTTGGGCGGAAGCAAATCCGATTTCCCAATCTTAGAAAAGGCCGTGGCGATTCTGACAGATCTCGGGATCCCACACGAATTGATGGTCGTCTCCGCGCACCGGACTCCGGATCGTTTGTTCGCTTATGCAGAGCAAGCGCCCGGCCGGGGGATCGAAGTCATTATTGCCGGTGCCGGCGGGGCAGCCCATCTTCCCGGGATGTTGGCTGCGAAGACGCATCTGCCGGTCATCGGGGTCCCGATTCCGACGGAGAATCTTCGCGGACTTGATTCGCTCCTCTCCATCGTGCAAATGCCGAAAGGGATCCCCGTCGCCACGGTGGCCATTGGAGGGGCGGAGAATGCCGGTTTGCTTGCGGCGCAAATTCTTGCGGGCCGTTATCCAACGATTGCCGCTCGCGTGAAGTTATTCCGTCAGACACAGACGGACGGCGTGCTTCAGTCTCCCGAAGCGAAGGGCCTGGTGACCGGAACAAAAGGTCCAGGCCGTCCGAGTCACAAGTCGTGAAGGCCGTGGTCGTCGAGCCAGGGTCTGTCCTGGGTGTCCTGGGCGGGGGACAATTGGGCGCCATGTTCACCATGGCGGCATGCCGTCTCGGGTATCAGGTCGCTGTCTGGGATCCAGATCCAGAGGCGCCGGCTCATCGTGTTGCCTCGCACAGCTTTCCTGTTCCATTCACCGACCAGCACACCCTTGCGCGCTTTGCCGATCTGGTCAGCGTCGTGACCTATGAATGGGAAAATATCCCGGCGGAGCTCTGTCGAGCGCTGGAGCAGCGGAAGCCGGTTCGTCCGTCGAGTGCCGTTTTGAGGGTGATTCAGGACCGTCTCGAACAAAAGGAGTTCTTGGCCTCCAACGGATTTCCCATTCCTCCCTTCGTCGGCCTGACGGCTCCCGATCAATTGGCGACCACCCTCAGGCAGGTCGGCTACCCCGCCCTCTGTAAGACGGCAACGGCTGGCTATGACGGCAAGGGACAGTGGAGAATCCCCCAAGAGTCTGATGTCCGGGAGGTGGAACGAGCATTATCGGAATCCGCTCGTCCTGGCATGAGATGGATCGTGGAGTCCTTGGTGCCGTTTGAACGGGAACTCTCGATTCTGGTCGTTCGTGGAGCCGACGGACAGAGTTGTACCTACCCCTTGGCTGAGAATGAGCATGAAGAGGGGATTCTTCGAACCACTAAAGTGCCCGCCCCAGGATCTTCAGCCATAGCCGAGCGAGCGGCCGCTCTTGGGCGTCAAGTAGTGGATCGTCTGGATGGGGTCGGGATATTTTGTCTCGAATTGTTTCAATTACCCAGCGGGGAACTTCTCATCAACGAGATTGCCCCGCGGCCACATAACTCAGGCCATTACACGCTTGACGCGTGCACCGTGTCCCAGTTTGAGCAACAGGTTCGCGCCGTCAGCGGGATGCCGCTTGGTGAAGTGCGTCTGCTGAGCCCCGCCGTCATGGTGAATCTCATTGGGGACGATGCCGCGATTGTTATGAAGGGCACAGGCGGTCGAACGTTGATGGATATTCCTGGTGCGGTCGTCCATCTCTACGGCAAGCGCGCAATTCGTCCCCGTCGCAAGATGGGACATGTCACGTTTCTCGGGGAGACGCTTAGTTTCGCCCTCGATCATGCCAAGCAGTTTCGTGACGGCCTCGCGAACGGTCCTATTCTGTCTGCATAGTCTCCTCCACTCGATTGTATCGCGCATATCTGGTATCAACCGACAAGATGTCGTGAGCGAATCGACCGTTTCGTTCGCCGTACTACCCAGGTAAACCCAATCTGTGAGCCGTTTTTTGGCTCTCTCACTTCGTTCTATTTTGTGACTTGCTGTAGGAAGATGGGTCAAGCGGTTCAGCTCCTCAGGGCATAGCCTGCTGGAAAAACATCGTTCCGTCCTATTGGGGTATCGGTATAGGACTTGCTCCACTCCTAGTCCTCGGTAGCCCAACCAGGAGATCACGCAGATGAGTAGTCTTGCCATCCCCTCTCAGAATCATGTCGAGCAGCCTTTGGTAGATTCGTGTCCCGACAGTACGATTTCGCGCCCACGATATGTTGTGCTTCAGTCTCTGGTCGGCGTGATGTTGGCCTATCAGTTATTGTCGGGAGCGGAGCTGATCGTAAGCCGTCCAACAAGCATGGTGATCGTCGGTGGGTTGGTGGCAATGGTCCTCTGCCTGTGGTATGTGCCGACCTCGATCCTACAGGCCGCGTGGTTCAGTGGGACTCTGATCGGGATCGATACGATTCTCGTGACCTCGACAATCTATCTTTCGGGTAATGCTCGGTCGGAACTCTATCTATCGTATTTCGTGCTCATGCTCATCGCCGCCTCGGTGCGCCGCCTCTCCCATATTATTGGGTTATCGCTGCTGCTCTGTGTTGGGTATGGCGTCATCCTCTATCAATGGGTTGTGCAGACTGGTTCATTGTCGCCCGGGCATCTGCTGGGAGTGCCAGTTTTGTTGGTGATGGCGACGTTCTATGGGCTCGCGCTGCAAACAATCGGAGTCGAACGGCGGCAGAAAACGCTGTTATTGGGGAGTATCGAGGCGTTGAAAGAGACTGAACAGGTATTGCAAGCGTCGCGGGATCAGTTGGAGGCCCGTATCAAGGGTCTCAAGAACGATCTCTCACGGGCGAGCGAGCATGTCCGTCAAGAGAAGAAGGAACGACAAGGCCTCGAGCAGCAACTGCAAGAGGCGCAAAAGATGGAAGCGGTCGGTCGGATTGCGGTGGGGATTGCCAACGAACTCAGCCATCTTGTGTCGGTGATCGGGAGGCAGACAGGTGTGGTTCTGTCTCGCCTCAAACCGGAGGATCCACTCTATGGGCCCGTCGATGACATCTTTCGAAGCGGGGGGCAGGCCGCAGCCGTGACCGCTCAATTGGCGGGGTTGGGCCTACACGACGGTCATGTCCGACAGGTGCTCTCGATCAAGGCCGTATTGGAGGATATCCGTGGTGTGCTTAGAGGATTGCTGCCTGCATCCATCGATCTAAGCATAGCCATTGAGGATGCACCGATGGATGTCGAGGTCGATCGTGAAGGACTCGAACAAGTCCTGCTGCATCTTGCGGTGAATGCGCGGGATGCCATGCCAAATGGTGGTCGCCTTCGGATTGAAGCGATGCAGGCGTTTCGTGAGCATGCGAGTGGTGCTGTGAATGGAAGGGTAGGGCATCTATCCAAGGTACTGA
>Ga0157380_10002956_pt1 | contig 11562 bp, 5 predicted proteins | sample S35metaG_FD_119757 | JGI IMG/M metagenome (GOLD analysis project Ga0157380, IMG submission 119757) | Switchgrass rhizosphere microbial communities from Kellogg Biological Station, Michigan, USA - S3-5 metaG | ecosystem: Host-associated > Plants > Roots > Rhizosphere > Soil | place: USA: Michigan...
GATCGCCGCGAGCGTGTCCTCGCTCTTCAGGTCCTCCAGGTAGGAGTTGCCCTTGATGTTGCGGACCTGGCCGGACTCGACCTGCTCGCGGAGGATCTCGTTCGCCGCCTCGAACTCGGCGTCGCCCCAGTCGCCGGAGATGTCGACGCCGTTCTGCAGCATCAGGAGGCCGATCGTGTCGCGCATCTCGGAGAGCACGCCGATGCGGCCCTTCAGCTCGGAGTTCCAGAGGTCCTCGACCGATTCGAGGCCGCCCGGAATCGCCTCCTTGTTCCAGCAGATGCCGGCGAAGCCGCCCTGCCACGGCACCGAGAACTTGCGACCCGGGTCGAAGTCGGGGTCCGCCAGCGCGGGCGTGAGGTTGGACAGGTTCGGGATGTTGGCGTGGTCCAGCTCCTGCGTGTAGCCGAAGCGGATCCAGCGGCCGACCATCCAGTCGGTGAGGCAGACGGTGTCGGCGCCGATGTCCTGGCCGAGGGCCAGCTGGTCCTTCACCTTGCCGTAGTAGGTGTTGTTGTCGTCGACGGCGACCTCGTAGTTGACCTCGATGCCGGTCTGCTCGGTGAAGGCGACCAGGGTGGGGTAGTTCCCGTCGTCGTCCTCGTCGATGTAGGCCGCCCAGTTCGCCCAGTTCAGGGTCTTGTCGGTCTCGGACTTGTCGGCGGCCGCGGAGGGCTTCGCCTGGCCGCCACCGGTGTTGGCGCAGGCCGCGAGCGCGAGGGCGGTGGCGCTGGCGCCGGCACCGGCCAGCAGCGTTCGGCGGTTGATCTGCGCTTGACGGGCCTGCGCGATCAACGAGCGGATCATCGGATCCTGGGGAAGGGGCCGAGCGGTCACGGGGGAACTCCATTCGGAATCGGGCGCGTGCTGGGGGTGGGTCGATACTGACACACTGGGAGGCGAGATTCACGGAATAATGTCCGAATCGTTAATTTCTGCGAACATCGTGTGCGGATTCAGTACCGATCGCGCAGGTTGACGCACGTTTTCAGTTGTCCACGTGGACAGGCCATACGCATCTCGTCGGTTCGCCGCCCGGTGGCACCAGCCAGCACTGCGCCACCGGATCGTCGAGCAGCGGCGCCGGTGACGAGCCCCTCGAGAACACGTGGAACTCGCGCGATCCGCCGTGCACGACGATCACGGCCTCCTCGCGCACGAGGGCGGCGACCGTCCAGTTCGCGGCCCAGGCGTCGGCGTCGCCGACGACGACGAGTGGATGCCCCGCTCCCCCGACTGCGACCGCGCCGATCGCGGCGCGGACGGTCGCGTCGAGGCCCGGCTCGAGGAGCACGGGCGCGAGCCCGAGGCGCCCGAGGCGCCCGAGCGTCGCGGCATCCGCTCGCGGTCGCGCGCTCACGACCGCGGTGAGCCGTGTCGTGCCGAAGCGGAGGATCGGCGGTTCGACGCCGGGTTCGGCCGGGAGCGGCGGGACGTCGACCACCTGCAGCCGACGCTCGCGCCACTGGCCGGAGCCGGGCGGGTCGCCGGCCCGCCACAGTGCGGTCGCTCCGCCGGCCTGCGCGAGGTCCGTCCGCGTCGGATGCCGCAGCAGCACGGTCGAGCCGAGCAGCTCGCGCAGGCCCGCCGGGAGGCGGTGCGCCGAGCCTGCCGACGCCGCGACGGCGAGTCCCCGTTCCCGGCCCTCCCGCAACAGTCGCTCGAGTATGCCGACGGCCGCGACGCGGTGCTCGTCGGGCCAGTCTCGGAAGGCGACGTCGAGGTCGTCGACGAGGAGGAGGACGCGGCGGGACGATGCGCCTCGGCGATCGTCGAGGGCGAGCACCTGCAACGCGTCCCATCGAGCGCTGGGCGGTCCGGCGACGCGGCGCATTTCGAACGAGGATGCCTTCGCCGCCCGCGCGATCGCCGCGAGCGCCGTCGTCCGACCGCTGCCGGGCTCGCCGACGACGAGGAGGTGCCCGTCGGCTTCGGGGGTCCAGACTGCCGGGACGTGCCGCTGCCGCTCGGGGTCGTCCAGGACCCCGAACGGGAGCCCCAGGCCGTGCCCCCGGGTTCGGGCACCCTCGGCGACCGCACCGTCGGCGGCGACCAGCTCGGCGAGCACCGACGGCGTCAGGCGCGCCGGCAGCGGATCCATCCACGGGCGGCGGGCCCGCGCGAGCGTCGACGTGGATCGCTGCAGGCGCTCGAGCGAGCCGGGGTCGACCAGGGCGGACTGGAACTCGACGGGGCACCGGTCGCCCAGGTCGACGATGCCACGACCCGGTCTGTCGGGCCGGATTGCCGCGGCGGCCTCGGAGCCCACGACCGCCACGCTGTCGGACCGCTGCCGCACGCGCAGCGACACCCGGATCGCGCAGTTCGCCGACACCTGCTCGCGCACCACGCCGTTCGGTCGCTGCGAGGCGAGCACGAGGTGCACGCCGAGCGACCTGCCCCGCGCCGCGACGTCGGCGACGACCGGGCCCAGGTCGGGGAACCGCTCGACCATCGCCTGGTACTCGTCGACGACGAGCACGAGGCGAGGCAGCACCGCCCGGTCCGGCAAGGCGGCGAGGTCGCGCGCGCCCTCCGCGAGCAGCACGGCCTCGCGATGCCGCAGCTCGGCGCGCAGGCTCAGGACCGCGCGCTCCGCCTCGGCCTCGTCGAGGTCGGTGACGATGCCCGTGACGTGCGGCAGCCCGCGCAGCGGCTCGAACGCCGCACCGCCCTTGAAGTCGACCAGCAGGAAGGCCACGCGATCAGGCGGATGGCGGGTCGCGAGCGCCGCCAGCCAGGCGACCAGGAACTCGCTCTTGCCGCTGCCCGTCGTGCCCGCCACGATCGCGTGCGGTCCGTGCTCGACGAGGTCCAGCGCGAGCGGCCCGTCGGCGGCCATGCCCACGACGACCCGGAGCGAGGTCCTCGAGGAGTCGGGCGACGGCTGCTCGAGCGCGTCGAACGCGACGCGCTCGGGCACGCCGGAGCCCGAACCCGCCTGCTCCCGCGCGGCCGCGGTGCGCATCCGGTCGGCCCACTCGGATGCCTCGGCCACGCCGACGAGGTCGGGGAGGATGAGCGTGGGAACCGCCGCCCCGCGCCGTTCGACGACCGCCCGCCGGTGGTCCGACACCCGGACGACCGTCTCGAGGCCGTGGGGCAGGTGCTCGGCCGCATCGGCCACGGCGATCGTCGCGACGGCATCCGCGTCCGCCGTCGTCCTCGCACGCGCCGTCTCCGTGCCGCGGTCCGGTCCTCCGACGACGCGCATGGCGGGCGGCCCGCTCCGGTGCGGCAACGCCGCCGACCACGCCCAGGCGTCTCCGGCCGGCAGCGCGATGCCCACCACATCGGGCCCGCCCGCGTGCGCGACCTGGACGACGAGGGCGCGGGCGAGCGCGCCGGCGACCGGTTCGACCCCGACGACGCCGATGCCGCCCGCGACGGACGCGAGCACGGGCGCGTCGTCGAGCGCGCCCGCGGAGCGGAGCAGCGCCCGATCGTCATCGTCGTGGGGCACGCCGTCGATCCGGATGCCGCTGGCGATGGTGCCGCGACCGAGCACGACCCGGTCGGGCGGTCCGTGACGCCACTCGACGGGGCGAACGTCCTCGACGATCTGCCTCGCCGACGCGACGCGGCGCCAGTGCGCAGCGCGCTCCTCCGCGTGGCGGTCGGCGACGGCCGTGCGCAGCTCGGCCAGGAGCGCCGCCCGCTCCGCGGCGCCCCGCCGGCGCGCGCGGCGACCCTGGCGTCGCGCGTCGACGACCGACGCGACGGCGACCAGCGGGCCGAGTGCGGCGAACACCAGGGAGAGGGCCGATCCCGTCACCGCCCAGAGCACCGCCGCACCGGCGAGCGGTGCCACCGTCGCGAGCCACGGGAAGCCCTGCGCGACCGGCTGGGACGCCCGAGGCGGGAGTGCGAGCGGCGGGTCGCCCGGTGCGGCGAGCTCGGGCGGGGGACGATCCATCCCGTCATCCGATCATGCGACATCACTCGCTCGGGCGCGTCCGGGTCGGGCCGTTCCGGGCCCGCGGCATCCGCTCGACTGGGGAGGACGGGACGAGCGCGTCGCCGCGTCAGGCCACGGTGAACGACTGCTCGGCCAGCTCCACGAGGCTCCCGCGCGGCACGAGGTACCGGCGCCCGGGCTCGCAGCGCAGCGCGCCGTCGTCGGGGCGGCGCACGACCGTGCCGTTGCCCGAGAAGCGGTCGGCGATCCAGAGCTGGCCCTCGTGCTCGCCGAACTCGAGGTGCGTCTTCGACACCGAGAGCGTGCGGTCGGCGATCTGGACGAGGTGGTCGAACTCCTCGCCCGGCTGGGGCAGCGGCCTGCGCCCGATGAGTCCCGTGCCGAAGACCGTGCGCGTCTCGCCGGTGCTGAACGACAGCACGAACCGGGGCGAGGTGCGCGCGGAGGCGACCGTGGTCGGCGCAGCCGGCGTCGCGGCGGGCGCCGCAGCGGGCGCCGAGGGCGGCCCCGTCAGCGCGGACGACGCGGCGGCGTCGAGCACGCGGGCGATCGCGGCATCCGCGCGCAGGACGTCACCGCCTTCGACCGCCGACGACGCCGCATCGTCGAGCACGCGCGCGATGCCGGCATCCGCTCGCTCGTCGTCGTCGTCGCTCGCATGGAACCCGTGCACCGGAATGCTGATGACGCCGCTGTTGCGGCGCGCCGGGCGCTCGATCGCGGTCGTGTCGCCGGGTCGCGGATCGGGCCGGCGGCGGGACTCGGGCGTCGCGCTCGTCGAGCTGCCGCACTCGCCGCAGAACATCGCCCCCTCGGGGAGGTCCGCACCGCAGATCCGACACGTCACGGCCTGGCTCCTCTCCGCGTCACAGCGTACCCGGCCAGCGAGTTCAGCGAGATCGCGGCGCGGAGCCGATCGCGGCGCGTGCGGGGCGCGGCGAGCCGCTCCTGCAGCTCGTCGACCGTGTCCCAGACCCGCTCGTCGTCGCCGTCTGCCGGCCCGTCGGGTGCGTAGACCGCGCGGTCGACGACCGACGCGAGCACGAGCGGACCGAGTCCGCCCACCGTCGCCGCCTGCTCGGCCCGTGTCGCGTTCTGGCGGATCGGGTACCCGTAGTCGACTGCGGTGTCGGCGAACTCCTGCCAGCCGCCCTCGATGCGCTCGACCGGGGTGGGCGCGCGCCGGCGGAGGCGCCGCCGCCGCAGCTTCGCGACGATGATCGCGAGGAACGGGCTCACGAGCACGGCGAGGCCGAGCAGCGCGAACCCGGTGACGGCGAGCGCGGCGAGCAGCGCCTCGACCCACGGCTCGACGCCCTGGTCGTGCTGGTCGAGCGTCAGGTCGGGGTCGGGGTCGAGGTCGTCGACGGGCGTGCGCTCCGCCGGCGGCGGCAGCGCGGACTGCGGCCGGGAGACGACGGTCGGCTGGTCGGGCTCGCGCTCGGGGATCTCGCGGGGTACGGGGTTGGGGTCGATCGCCACCCACTCGCCCTCGGCGTCCTGCACCTCGATCCATGCCTGCAGGTCGTCGCGCTGGAACACGACGGCGTCGCCGGCGTTCGCGGGGGGCGCCTCGGGGTCGGACAGGTAGCCCACGACGACGCGCGCCGGGAAGCCGATCTCGCGGGCCATGAGGGCGGCCGCCACGGCGTACTGCTCGCCGTCGCCGAGCATGGGACGCTCCTCGGCGAGCTCGATGATCCGGTCGAGCGAGTGGCCCGAACGGCTCCACTCCTCGTCCTCGGTGCCGTGGCTCACGAACCCGGTGGCCTTGAGGCCCGAGATCATGCCCTGCAGTCGCTGGCCCTGGGTGTCGGATGCCGGTGCCCACTCGTCGAGCAATGGTCCGAGCTCGTCGGGCATCGACGGCGACGCGGGCAGCACGCTCGTGCCGGGTCGCAGCGCCTCGAGGCGCTCGGGCCGCAGCGGGGTGATGGACTCGGCCGTGTAGCGGTCGCCGGCTGCGAGCCCCGTCTGCACCGCGCCGGTGCCGGTCACGTCGTTGTAGAAGAACCCGTCGGCGAGCACCGGCGCACGGTTGCCGCCGAACGTGATGCGCTCGAGCTGTCCGATCCCCGGCACCCACACGTCGTCGTAGCCGAGCACGAGCACGTCGATGCGCGTGGACGTCCCGTCGACGTCGCCCTGGTCGAGGCGGTACGGCACGCGCGTGAACCGGCCGGACTCGCCCGTCCCGTCGGTGCCGCCCACGTTGTAGACGATGCCGTCGTAGGTGTCGAGCGTCGCGATCCGCAGTCCCGCGCCGGGCGGCAGCCCGGTGACCTCGAGCATCTCGTCCTCGTCGGTGTCGGGGTCGAACGCCGTGCGGAATCCTGCGAGCGGGCTCTCGTGCTCGCGCGGCTCGAACGGCGGCTGCAGCTCGGCGCGCACCACGCTGCGGGGCGGCGACGGCAGGGCGACGGCGGCGGCCGTGGCCCCGACGAGCGCGACGGCGAGCAGGGCGGATGCCCCGAGCACGCGCCGCGCGTCGGCGAGCGCCGCCTCCACCGGACGGCCGGTCGTGATCGCCCGGCGCCGGGCGATGGCGACCCGCACGAGCCACGCGATCGAGGTGACGAGGAAGGCGAGGCCGGTCTCGACCGCGAGCGTCGCGTGCACCACGCCGAGCGCGATGCCCGCGAGGAGGAGCAGCGCCGGCGGGATGATCGCGGCCGCGGGGCGCCGGCTGCGCAGTGCGATCGTGACGGCGGTCGCGGCGGCGACGAGCGCGAGCAGGAAGGCCGGGACCAGGAGCGCCTGGTAGGAGCCGACGGGCACCGCGATCGTGACGAGCTGCTTCCACGACAGCGCGGCGCCGGCGAGGAGCTCGACCAGTCCGTGCGGCGTCGCGATGACGCCCGCGATCGCGCTCCCCGGCACCGCAGCCGGCACGCCGAGCGTCAGGTACGCGCCGAACACCGCGACGACGACGGCCCAGGCGGGCCAGTGGAAGCGTGCGCCCGCGAGCCCGATGGCCGATCCGGCGACGATCGCGACCGTCGCGGCCACGAGGAAGGCCGGGCTCTCGTAGATGGGCCACCACGGGATCATCGCGGCGACGAGCATGGCGCCGACGAGGGCCATCGTGATCGCGGTGGACCACACGCCCTCGGGCGCGCCCGGCCGTCGCTGCGCGTTCATGCGATCGACGCCGATCGAGCGAGCATGGCGCGGAGGTCCTCGAGGTATCCGATGCCGAACACGGTGAGGCCGGCGACGGTTCGGGCCGTGGCCTCGCCGCCGGGCGAGCACTGCACGGCGATCGCCTCGACGCCCGCGGGGAGCCGCGACGATGCCGCGCGCAGTGCGCCCGCGCCGCGGCCGGTGCCGGTGATTAGGAAGGCGAGCGAGACCCCGGGCAGGGACTCGGCCGCCGCCCGCGCGACGTCGGGCAGGAGCACGGCGGCGTCGTCGCGCTCGACGACGCAGAGCGCGTCGAGCAGCCGATCCCGCGACACCGTGGGCAGCTCGCGCATGCCGCTCCCCCGCGAGCCGACACGGCCGCGCCCGGACACGACGAACGACACCGTGCGCGCGTCGCGGATGGCGCGGGCGCCGACGGATGCCGCTGCGCTCACCGCGAGCTCGAACTCCTCGTCGTCGGCGTAGGCGCCGGGCTCGAGGTCGAGCAGCACCATGAGCCGGCTTCGCCGGGTCTCCTCGAACTGCCGCACCATGAAGGTGCCCGTCTTCGCCGAGCTCTTCCAGTGGATGAACCGGCGGTCGTCGCCGGGCACGTACTCGCGCAGCGCGTGGAACGCGATGTCGCTCGCCGTGAGGTCGCGCGTCGGCGAGCCCTCCAGGTCGCGGATGAAGCCCGTGCTGAGCGTGCCGATCGCGATCGTGCGCGGATGCACGTGCAGGTCGACCGACTGCGACCACACGATCTCGCGACGCATGAGCCCGATCGGGTCGGCGCGCACCGTGCGAGCCGGTCCGACGGGCACGATGCCGCGCCGCTCGGTCGGGATCTTGAACTGGTCGTCGAACGCCCCGCCGCGCGGGAGCCCGGGCAGGACGCGCTCGACGACCCTGCTGCCGACGGGTACCTCGAGCTGGACGCCGCCGAATCGGCGACGGCCCGGGTTCGCCGCGATGAGCCGCGCCTGCGCCTGCTCGCCGACGACCACGCGCGGCGTCGGCAGCATGAGCTCGATCGTCGACGCGCCTCGGCCGATGAGCCACACGGATGCCACGCCGACGAGCAGCACGAGCCCCCACCCGATCGCGATGAACTCGATCCACCCCCACGTGTACCCGACCGCGAGTGCGGCGACCGCGCCCGCGACGACCGCCCAGCCGAGCGGCGTGACGACGCCCTGCACGGCGCGCGCCCCGTCCCCCACGACCCCGGCGGCGGCCACGATGCCGCCGACGGCGCGTCCGATGACCACCGCGAGGAGACCTTCCCTCTTCGCCTCCTCGGGGATCGACGTGCGGGTCTGGGTGAACGTCACACGGCCTGCCTGCTGGACGGCGGCGGGGTCTCGATGAGCACCTGGGAGATCAGGTTCGAGGTCGTCACCCCGTCGAACTCCGCCTCGGGGTCGAGGATGAGCCGGTGCGCGAGCACGGGCTCGGCGAGCGCCTTCACGTCGTCGGGCACCACGTAGTGGCGGCCGCGGCCGGCGGCGTGCGTCTTCGCCGCGCGGATGAGGGCGAGCGCGCCGCGGACGCTGACGCCGAGCCGCACCTCGCGTGCGGTGCGGGTGGCGTCGACGAGGCGCGACACGTAGTCGTGGATCGTGGGGTCGACGTAGACGGTGCGCGCGAGCGCGGCCATCTCGACGATCTCCTCGGCGCTGAGCTGCGCGCCGACGCGATGGTCGTGGGCGCGCTGGTCGGCGCCCTCGAGGATGCGGATGGTCGACGCGTGGTCGGGGTAGCCGATCGACGACTTCATGAGGAACCGATCGAGCTGCGCCTCGGGCAGCCGGTACGTTCCGGCCTGCTCCACCGGGTTCTGCGTCGCGATGACCATGAACGGATGCCCCACGGGGTGCGTCTGCCCGTCGACGGTGACCTGGCCCTCCTCCATGACCTCGAGGAGCGCGGACTGCGTCTTCGGGCTTGCGCGGTTGATCTCGTCGGCGAGCACGATGTTCGCGAAGACCGGTCCGGCGTGGAACTCGAAGACGCCGCTGCGCTGGTCGTAGACGGTGACCCCGGTGATGTCGCCGGGCAGCAGGTCGGGCGTGAACTGGACCCGGTTGCTCGAGCCCGCGACCGACTGCGCCATCGCGCGGGCGAGGGACGTCTTGCCGGTGCCGGGCACGTCGTCGAGCAGGAGATGGCCCTCGCTGAGGAACGCAGTGAACGCCAGGCGCACGACCCGGTTCTTGCCGAGGAGCACCTCCTCGACCGCGCCGACGAGTCGGTCGAGGTTCGCGGCGAACCGCGTCGCCTCCTCGGGGGTCATGGTCATGCTCGCTCCTCGCTCATCGGTTCCAGTAGCGGGCCACCACGCCCGCGACCTCAACATCCAACCAGACCCGGTCCGTGGGCTTGGCCTCCGGGATCTGGCACGTCGTGGCCGTCTGCGCGGTGCGCGGCTGTCCGTTCGCGCCCTCGATGCCGCAGCGGAACACGGCCGGCAGCCCGGAGTTGTCGGGCGCGGCGGTCCACGACCACGTCCCCGTCGTCTCGTTCCACAGCCGGCTCGGCAGGGCGAAGGTCAGCGTCGGCTGGGCGTCGGCGGGGAAGATCGCCGACCACGGACCGCAGCTGCCCCACACCGTGCACGAGCGCACCTGGAACCGCGCGGCCTCGCCGAACGGGCGGTTGAGCAGCGTCCGCAGCCAGCCCGTGCCCTTGAACTCCGTGGGGCTGCCGATCTGCGCGCCGTTGGCGTCGACCGCGACGATCTGCAGGCGCGGGCCGCCCGCGTCGACGCGGTCGATGTAGCGGTCCCAGGTCTCGACGTTCATCCAGTCCATGTGGCTGTCGACGGTGCCGATGGCACCCGGCGCTGGTCGCACCACGATGCCGGCGACCTCGGTGTTGACGCAGGCCGAGCGGTTGTAGCCCCAGACGACGAAGGAGTACCGCGTCGACTCGGTGGCCGTGCCCGTGAACTGCACGCTCGAGGCATCCGGCCCGACCTGCACGACCTCGGCGACGGTGCCGCCGCTCGACGGCGCGACGACGCCGCCGGGGGCCGGGCTCGTCACCGAGCACGCCTGCGGCCCGCTCGGCACGGCGGTCTGCCCGTCGGCGAGGCGCTGCACGAAGTACCCGCCGATCGCGTCGCCGTTGCCGTTGAACGGCGCCCACGAGACCGTGACGGTGCCGGCCAGCGCGTCGCCCGTCACGGTGATCCCGCCCGCGATGGGCGGGCCGAACGGGGTGCCGGTGCCGCCCGCCTCGGTCCAGGCGGCGAGGGCGGGATACGCCTGGTTGCGCGCGCTGACCGTGAACGGGACCTGCGTGCCGTTGGGGATGCCCTGCGACACCGTCGAGCAGACGGTCGCGGTGCAGGTCGCGGCGTCGACCTCGCTCGACACGCCGGCGACGGTGACGACGTAGGAGCGCACGGCGCTGCCCGCCCCCGTGGACACGGGCTGCCACTCGATCGCGAGGCGGCCGTCGAGCGGCAGCGCGCGCAGGCCCTGCGGGGGCGGCGGGATGACGTCCGACCAGATCGGGCCCGGCGCGTCGACCGGGTCGGACAGGCCGATCGCGTTCCGCGCCTGCACGCGCACGACCACGGCGTTGCCCTGCCCGTTGCCGAGCGTGGGCACGGTGCACGTGGTGGCGGCGCACGTCGACGTGCCGACGATCCCTCCGCTCGCGGGATCGACGAGCGCGATCTCGTACCCCGTGATCGGCGAGTTGTTGAAGCCGCCGGCGCCGAACACGACGTCGAGCGTCCGGTCGCCGAAGCCCGTCACCTGCGGGGCGCTCACCGGGTCGGGACGGTCCTGCACCGAGATGGTGATCGTGCCCCACGCGTACCGGCTCGGATCACCCGTGGCATCCGCGACCTGGTACTGCAGCGTGGTGTTCACGGGAGCCGCGCCCTGCGACACGTCGACCGTGAGGGTGGCGTTGTCGGCGCTCGGCTCGATCGACACGCCGGCCGGCAGGCTGTCGTCGATGCCGCGCACCCCGACGACCCGCAGCGGAGTGCCCGGGAATGGGTTGGTGGCCGAGTCGTTCGCGAGCACGTCGATCGTCGTCGTGCGTCCGCGGGCGGCCACGGCGAGGTCGGGCGCGGGCTGGGCGAGCGGGCGGGTCGAGGGCACCACGCGGAGCTCGATGCGGCCGGGCGTGCCCTGGCCCCTGGCATCCGTGACCGCCACCGTGACGGACTGGCGCGTGCCGGTCGGGGTGGCATCGAGCGCCGAGATCTCGAGCTCCTGGCCCGTGGCGGTGACGCGGAAGCCCTCGGGCTCGGGTGCGAGCACGCTGAAGACCAGGTCGTCGACCGCGTCGGGGTAGGGGTAGTTGGTGAGGCGCACGAGGTCGACGGTCTTCGACTGGCCGGGCTCGAAGTCGATCACGCCGCCGTCGAAGGCGGGCGGTTGGTCCTCGGTCGGCTCGACGGTGATGGGGATCACGATCGTGCCGGTGCGCGCAGTCGGATCGCCGTCGGACTCGCCGTCGGTCACGGTGAACGACAACGAGGCGAGGCCGAAGTAGCC
>Ga0157380_10002957_pt1 | contig 11562 bp, 7 predicted proteins | sample S35metaG_FD_119757 | JGI IMG/M metagenome (GOLD analysis project Ga0157380, IMG submission 119757) | Switchgrass rhizosphere microbial communities from Kellogg Biological Station, Michigan, USA - S3-5 metaG | ecosystem: Host-associated > Plants > Roots > Rhizosphere > Soil | place: USA: Michigan...
ATCTGTACAGCCCCGGGCTCCAGGGCCAGTTCAGCGTGAAGTTCAGTTTCTGATTCTCGAGCGGGTAGGCAGGCAGGACGCGGGCGATTCCATGGGGTCGCCCGCGGTTCAGCCGCGGGTCGCCGCCGCGGCGGCGGCCTGCCGCCGCTCCTCTAGAAGCCCCCGCTCGACCAGCCGATCCAGGCCGCCGGCAAGGCCCGCTTTGGTCAGCGGCTTGGTCACGTAATCGTCCATGCCGGCGGCCAGGCAGCGCTCGCGATCGCCTTCCATCGCGTTGGCGGTCACGGCCACGATCGGCGTGCGGGCACCGTCCCGCTCCGCGTCGCGGATCGTGCGTGTCGCTTCGAAGCCGTCCATCTCGGGCATCTGGCAATCCATCAGGATCAGATCGAAGGAGCCCGCCCGCCACGCCTCGACCGCATGCCGGCCCGAGGGCGCCACTTCCACCTGGCAGCCGAGCGCCGAGAGCATCAGCATCGCGACTTTCTGGTTGGTGGCGTTGTCTTCGGCGAGCAGCACGCGCCAGCCTCTGCCCGGAACGGCCGCGCGCGCCGCGTGCGCCGGCGCCGGAAGGCCGGCCCGCGCGCCGTCCGCCGCCGGCGCCTCCCCCGGAAGCACCACTTCGAACCAGAACGTGGCCCCCTGGCCCGGCGTGCTGTCCACGCCGATCGTGCCGCTCATGAGATCGATCAGCTGCCGGCAGATGGCCAGCCCGAGCCCGGTGCCGCCGTAGCGGCGGGTCGTGGAGGCGTCGGCCTGTGAAAACGGCGTGAACAGTCGCTGCTGCGTCGCCGAGTCGATACCGATGCCGGTATCGCGGACGGTGACCCGGGTGCGCCACGACGGCCCCTCGGCGGCGCCGCGCACCGCGATCACCACCCGCCCCTCGGCGGTGAACTTGATCGCGTTGGCGACCAGGTTCACGACCACCTGCTGCAGGCGGAACGGATCGCCGAGCAGCCGCGGCCGGTGGCCGTCGAGGTCCACCAGCAGCTCGACGCCCCTTCGCTCGGCGACAGGCGCGAGGAGCACGCGAGCCGCCTCGGCCACGCTGGCCATGTCGAAGGCGGCGCGATCGAGCGCCAGCTTGCCGGCCTCGATCTTCGAGAAGTCCAGGATCTGGTTGATCACCTGCAGCAGTGCCTCGCCCGACGCGCGGATGATGCGGAGCTGCTCGGCCTGCTCGGCCGTCAGCGGGCTGTCCATTAGCACTTCGGCGGTGCCGAGGATGCCGTTCATCGGCGTCCGGATCTCGTGGCTCATCGTGGCCAGGAACTCGCTCTTGGTCCGGGCGGCATCCTGCGCGCGGTCGCGCTCGGCGGCGAGCTCGCGCGACTGGCGCCGCAGGGACGCCGACGCCTTTTCGAGCTGCAGGATGTACTTGGCCAGAGACTCCTGCTGCCGCCGCTCCTCGGTCGTATCCCGCACGACTGCGCTCAGCAGCCGCTCGCCGTGGATCGTCATCGCCGTCACGCTGACCTCCACGGGGAACGTGGAGCCGTCCTGGCGCCGCCCCTCCGTCGTCACCCGGGCTCGAGTCGCCGACAACACCTCGGCCGCCGCCGCCGGCAGCAGCTGTGCGATGCCCATGCCGGGCACCCGGGCCGCCTCGTATCCGAATCCAGCGGCGCCGGTATGGTTGACCGAGTCGATCATCCCGGCGGGCGTCAGCGTGAAGACGCCGTCGGACATCGTCTCGAGCACCGCGCGGTAGCGGGCTTCGCTCGACTTGAGCGAACGGGCAGCGGTGGCGAGGCGCGCATCCACGAGGGTCGCGACGAGCGTGAGGCCGACAACGATCAGGGAGCCCAAGGTGACGAACAACGCCAGCAGCGATCCGTCCAACGCCGGAACGGCGGGCCCCGCGCCGGGCGGGGGCAGGAATACCGCCGCGGCCATTGCGGTGTGATGCATGCACGTGACGGCCAGGCCCATCAGGACCGCCGCGAGACCGTGCACCAGACGCGGGCTCCCGACCACCCGGCGAAGCTGCGGGCGCGTCTCGAGCGCCACCGCGGCCAGTACGAAGCAGACCAGCAGCGAAAGGAAGAACGTGACCGGCCGGTACATCAGCCCGACGCTGGCGTGCACGGCTTCCATGCCGGTGAAGTGCATGGTGCCGATGCCGAGCACCATCGGAACCGCCGCGATCGGCCGCCGCCACGGCGATTCGGATGGACGGCTCAAGACCCGGATCGCCGCGCCACTGCCAAGGACGGCCGGCACGAGCGAGGTCGCCGTCAGCAACGGATCGTACGACACCGCGACCGGCAGGCGGAACGCCAGCATCGCGGTGAAGTGCATCGCCCAGATGCCGAGCCCCATGACCCCGGCGCCCAGCGCCAGCCACGTGGTCGCCGCGCGCCGATTGGGACTGGCGGCGATGCGGTCGACGACGGCGAGGGCGGCGAACGCCGCCACCATGGCCATGCCGGCCGACACGGCCACCAGGCCGGGATCGTGGTGCGAGTGAAGGCCCGCGGTGTGGGTGCCTGCCGGCAGGAAGCGCCAGAAACTCATCCAGTGTTGTCCGGTTCGGATCAACACCTCCAATCGGCTGACGCGTGCCGGCGGTTCAGCCCCTTTCGCGGGACTGCACGGACTGGGACGGATTCGCGACGCTCTTGGCTATTTGCCGCCGGTGCGAGCCGTGGACGGCGGCACCACGCCTTTGAGGCGCAGATACACCACCACGTTGCCGTAGTGCTCGTTGTTGTGGGTGGTATTGAAGGTCAGCACGAGCCCGCGGGTCGTCGGTTTGCCGCCGCCCCGCCCCTGCACGGTGACCGCCTGGCCCACGTTGGCATCGGTGGTCCCGTCGTAGGCGGCGTCGCAATACGCGAGCGCCTCGTTCAGGGCCTTCACGAGCGCTTCCTTCTCGGCCGTCTTCTCGAAATCGGTGGCCGACGGCATCTTCTCGCCGCGCGCCTGCGAGCAGAAGTAGAAGTTGGCGTTGACGACGTGGCCGATCAGCTGGCCGAAGCTCCGGACCTGCGGTGTCGGCTTGAAGGCGTAGTCGGCGGCCGGCATCGCGGCGGCAGCCTCGGCCAAATTGCGCCGGATGACGCCGTGCATGGCCCTCACCGAGGCCGCCATGGAGGGGGACAACAGCTGGTCAGCGCCGCCGTCCGACGTTTGAGCGGCACCGGGGGCGGCGGCGCACGCGACGAGAGCGGCGATGGTGAGGGCACGGCGCATGATGGTCTCCTTGGGGTGAGAGGGCGCCCGCAGTCTACCGCGGCGCCCCTGACGTAACTGTCTGCAGCACCGGGCGGCTGCCCTCTCGTATAATCGCCCCGGCGACGCCGCTCCCCGGTGTCTGCGCCAATTCGAAGTTCGCAGGACGGAGGGTCCCGCAATGAAGAAGCTGACGCTAGTCGTCATGACAGCGTGTGTGGCCATGGCCTCGTCGGCCTACGCCCAGACCGATCAGGAAATCATCGACCGCGCAGTGCTGGCGGCTCCCGCCAACGCCCGCGCCGACGCCACCGTCGTCAAATGGGGGGCCGACGGCAAGCGCGTCGTCGTCCGCCAGGGCAAGAATGGGCTGGCCTGCTGGGATCAGTCGACCTGGCCTCACTCGCGAACCCCCGTGAACGTCCACTGCACCGCCGAGGCGGGGCTGGCGCGTGTCGATCAGAACCGTGAGTTCTACGGGAAGGCGTCCAGTCGTGAGGAGGCCGAAAAGGCCATCCAGGCGGCCGAGAAGGCCGGCACACGCGTGCCGCCGGTGTACGGCGCCGGTTTCTACGGGCTGGCCGGTGCGGATCCGGCGACGGCACGCGGTCACGTGACGATTGCCGTTCCCTTCGCAACCACCGAGACGTTGAAGCTCCCGAGCAAGCCCACGGCGAGCGGCGCGTGGATCATGGACGCGGGTACGTCGGCCGCGCACATCATGGTGCCGGGGCACTGACACAAGGGCCGCCGCTACGCGGCGGTGAGGCGGGTAAACCAGGTGGGGCGGGGGGGTCACAACACTCGCCCCTTTTTTCGTCCGCCCGTGTCGAGTTCCTTCTTCGACGAGATCCGCGTGCGCCAGCCCGACGCGTACGCTCGCTCCCGCTGATCACGGGCCCGTGCGGTTGCCGTTCTGATCAGCAGACTCCCTGACATTACGTCAGACGGGCACGCCTGCGGCACGCGGTTTGAACACGACGGACCATGCCCGTGGTCGTGGTGATCGGCGGCGGGGGTGGCAGCACTGGCGGCGACGTGCGCGAGCAGCGGCTTCGACGTGTGTTCGACGGCTACGATCGCGTCCTCGTCCGTCTTGCTCGCTCCCTCGCCCTACATTCCTCACGGTCGATCGTCACGGGTGTCGAGTGGCGGTCATGGCACGTCCGTGTCCGGATCCGGTCACACCACGACCTCCTTCGAGGTCACCGATCGCGGCGCCCTCAATCGGCTGACGATGGGCTCTCGGATGAGGCCTCTGTGCCGCGCGCGCTCGCACGCAACGTAGGCATGCCGGGTCCGGCCTTCCGCCATCACGGGCGCGACAAACCTTCGATCGGCGCTGATCGTCATATGAGTCATTCGACAGCGCGCATAACGCCGAGCTCGACGCACGAGGCACATGAGCCGGCACCGGGAACCCGCGTGGCAGAATCGGAATCGGGCCCATGATCGCCACTCCCCTCGGCCTCTGGCGACTCGTGCGTCCGCACCGCGGGCTGCTGGCGATCGCGTTCGCCGCGATGATCGTCGAGAGCGCCGCCAGCGTCTGGGAGCCGTGGCCTCTCAAACTCATTGTCGATAACGTCCTCGGCGGCGCGCCGCTCTCGCCCGCCGCCGCCCGCTGGGCGATCTTCGGTACGCACCCGCTCGGCGTGCTCAACGCGGCGGTGCTCGCCGTGCTGGCGATCGCGGCCGTCGGTGCCGCCGGCGCCTATACGCAGAAGTACCTCGCCACCGCCGTGGGCCAACGCGTGATGCACAGCCTGCGCGCGACGCTGTATCACCACCTGCACCAGCAGCCGCTGGGGTTCTTCGAGCGCCAGCGCACCGGCGATCTGATGATGCGCCTGACCAGCGACGTGGACGTGGCGCAGGAGTTCTTCTCGACCTCGCTCCTCGGCGCCACGATGGACGTGCTGACGCTGGCGGGAATGATCGCCATCATGCTCTACCTCGACTGGCGCTTCACGCTGCTGGCGCTCGCGGTGGCGCCGCTGCTCTTCCTCGTCGTCTACCGCCGCACGCAGGACATCAAACAGGCGGCGCGGGACGTGAAGCGGAAAGAGAGCGCCATTGCCTCCCTCCTGCAGGAGTCGCTGTCGGCCATCCGCACGGTGAAGGCCTTTGCCCGCGAACCGCACGAGGAGGCCCGCCTCGCCTACGAGAGCGACGCCGCGATGCGGGCTGCCCTGCGCGCCCGCAGCCTCAAGGCCGCCTTGCCTCCGATCGTCGATCTGCTCGTCGCCGCGGGCACCTGCGTCGTGATGCTGGCGGGCGTCCGGCTGGTACTCGCCGGCCGGATCACCTCTGGCACGTTGATCGTCTTCGTCCTCTACCTCGGCAAGCTCTATAAGCCGATGAAGAACCTGGCGCGGACGACGGACACGATGTCCAGATCGGCGGTGGCGTTCGAGCGCATTCGCGAACTGCTCGACCTTCGTGCCCCGGTCGCGGAGGCTGGCGTCCGGACCGCACCGCCGCTCCGGGGCCGCATCGAGCTGCGCGGCGTCCGGTTCGGCTACCGGCCGCACCTGCCGGTCCTGAACGGCATCGATCTCACCGTGGACGCCGGACAGCGGGTCGCGCTCGTCGGGACCACCGGCGCCGGCAAGTCCACGTTGCTGTCGCTGCTGCTGCGCTTCTACGAACCGTCGACCGGCACGATCGCCATCGACGGCCACGACATCCGCCGCTTCACGGCGGCATCGCTGCGCGACCAGATCAGCGTCGTACCGCAGGAGCCGATGCTTTTCCACGCACCCGTGTGGGAGAACATCGCGTACGGCCGGCCGGGGGCGTCGCGCGACGAGATCGTCCGCGCCGCGCGCCTCGCCAACGCCCACGAGTTCATCAGCCGTCTGCCGCGCGGCTACGACACGCTGGTCGGCGAGCGCGGCGAGACGCTGTCGGGCGGCGAGCGCCAGCGCCTCGCGATCGCGCGCGCCGCGATCCGCCAGTCGCCGATTCTGCTGCTCGACGAGCCGTCAGCGGCGCTCGACCCGGAGTCGGAGGCGCTGGTCTTCGATGCGCTGTCGCGGCTGATGGCGCAGTGCACGTCGATCACCATCGCACACCGGCTCGCCACCGTGGTCCGGGCAGAGGTGGTGTTCGTGCTCGAGGACGGCGTGATCGTCGCCCGCGGCACGCACGAGAGGCTCCTGGTGACGAGCGCCGCCTACGCACGCCTCCTGGCGTTGCCGGAGGTCGCGGGCGACACCGCCGGCCTGCGCAAAGTGATGGCCGTATGACGCGCGTCCACCGTGCCGCGGCCACGGTGGCTCTGTGCGGCGTCCTGGTGATCGGACACGGGCGCGAGGCGCACGGTCAGGGCGCGGCGGCCGCCGACGCCGCGGCGGCGAGTCAGACCGACGGCAATCCGCGGCCATCGGGCCTGCGGCTGTCCGACCGCGGCCGCCCGACGCTGGAATTGCCGTTCGGCGAGATTCAGTTTCGGGGCCGGGTCGCTGGCACCGTGCAATCACCGGCACACGATCGCGGGTCCACGATTCCGGATCCGGGCTGGCAGAGCCGCCGGCTCCAGGTGGAGGGCACGCTCTTCAAGCGGCTCGAGTTCGAGGTGTCACGGGAGTTCGGCGACGCCGAGGAACCGGAGCGCGACACCTTTGCCAACGTCCGTCTCAGCCGGGCTTTCGAGCTTCGCGGAGGGCAGTTCAAGGTGCCGTTCGGGCGCGACGCCCTCACTGGCGGCGCCAACCTCGATTTCGTCTACCGCTCGCTGATTGGCCGGCACCTCGCGCCCGGTCGCGATCTTGGCGTGATGGCGCACGGCCGCGTGGCCGGGCGGCGGGTTCTCTACCAGGCCGGCTACTTCCTCCACGACGGCGACAACGCCCGCAGCGACGAGACGCATGGTGGCGACGATGCCGTGGCGGGCCGGGTCGTGGTCACCCCGCTGGCGGGCCGCGACGGCGCGCTCGCGGGGCTTCAGGTGGGTGCCGCCGCCGTCACCAGCAGTCTCGAGGACGCGCTCGGCCTGCGCGGCCGCACGGTGTTCGGCGAAGGAGTGTTCTTCGACCGCGTGTTCGTCAACGGACGGCGGCTGCGCCGCGGTGTGGAGGCGGCATGGACGATGGGGCCGCTGTCGCTGTCCGCGGAGCACATGCACGTGTCGGATGAACGCACCGGTATGGGGACGTCCGGCACCGCGCTTCCCACCGTGACGGCGCAGGGCTGGTACCTCGCCGGCACATGGGTGGTCACGGGCGAGCGCAAGGACGGGCGAGTCGATCCCGAACACGGCCTGTTCGGCGATGGTCTCGGCGCGCTCGAGTTGACGGCACGGATCGAGCGCCTGACGTTCGGGACGGAATCCGATCCGCTGGTGCCGGCGCCGCCGGCTCTCGGCGTGGTCCCCGTCGCCAACGCCGATCGCGTGGTGACCTTCGGGCTCTCGTGGTACCTGACCCGCCATCTCAAGATCGCCGGCAACGCCGTCTTCGAATCCGTGCTCGATCGCGAACGCAGCCCGGCGCCGCAGGACGGCGACTTCCCGACTGCCGTGGTGCAGTTCCAATTCGCCCTCTGACCGATGACAGGCTGGCTTCCCCATCGGGCCTGGTTGGCACAGACAGTGGTGTGCGCCCTGCTGCTCGTGACCGCTCGCGCGACCGCGGCGCAAAGCCAGGACGAGCTCTTCGACGACGGGCGCCTGCACGACCTGTTCCTGACGGTCAGCTCGCGCGACTGGGAGGCGCTCCGGGCCAACGCCGACGATGACACCTATTACACCGCCGATCTGCGGTGGAACGGCCTGACGCTGCGCAACGTCGGCATTCGCTCGCGCGGCACCGGCAGCCGCAACGGCGTGAAGCCGGGGCTGCGGGTGGATATGAACCGCTACATCGATCAGACGTTTCTCGGGCTGCGTGCGCTCGTGCTCGACAACAGCTACACCGATCCGTCGGCCTTGCGGGAACTGCTCGCGATGAAGACGTTCGCGCGCGCCGGGCTGCCGGCGCCGCGCGAGGCCTACGCGCGCCTGTTCGTGAACAACGAGTACGCCGGCCTCTACGTGATCGTCGAGCCGATCGATCGCACGTTCGTCACACGGGTGTTCGGCGCCGCCGAGGGCAATATCGAGGCCGGCGGCTATCTCTACGAGTACACCTGGATCCGCGAGTACGGGTTCGATTACCTCGGGCCGTCACTCGAGACCTATGCCGAGATCTTCGCACCACGGACGCGCGAGACCGACGCGGTGTCGCGGCTGTACCAACCGCTCGAAATGCTCGCCCGCGCGATCAATGACACTCCGCCCGACCAGTTCGAAACCACCGTGGGCGCGCTGCTCGACCTGCCCGCGATCGTGAAGTTCCTGGCCGTGCAGCGGGTGAGCGGCTAGATCGACGGCTTCATCGGCAACTGGGGCATGAACAATTTCTTCCTGTATCGCTTTCGCGATGGAAGCCCGGCCCGGTTGCTGCCATGGGATGCCGACCACTCCTTCTGGGCGCTCGACGAGCCGGTCGACCATCGCCTCGACACCAACGTGCTGGTGCGCCGCGTGATGGAGATCCCGGCGCTCCGCCGGCTCTATCTCGAGACGCTGGTATCCACGGCGCGGGCCATCACCGAAGCCGCAGCGGGCGACGGCCCGGGATGGCTCGAACGCGAAGCCGAGCGGCTCGCCGCCCTCATCGCGCCCGCGGTCGCGGCTGATCCGGTCTCGCCGTTCCCGTTTGCCGAGTTCGAGGGCAACGTGCTCGGTTTGCGCGGCCTGCTCCGCACCCGTCCCGCATATATCGAGTGCGCGGCCAGAGCCCTGCTCGACGTCGACGCGCCGCAGTCGTGCCCGCTCCCTTCGCCGGTCGAAATCCCGGCCGCAAGCCCGCTCACCGCTAATACCGGAGAGGTAGAGCGCGCGATGTCGGGGCCGCCCTCGGAGTCGCCCTCCGAACCGCCCTCCGACCGATAGAGCGTGGCTTTGACAGTTCTTAGAGCGCCCCGCAGGGCTACAATGATTTGTTCGCCCGGCCGCTGCGGCCGCGCTCCGTGCCTCGTGACGTCCTCATGATGAATCCCGTTTCAGTGCGCCTCGACGGCAGCGTGGCCGTCGTCCTCATCGACAATCCACCGGTCAACGCGCTCAGCCCCGAGACCATCGACGGGATCGCCGCCGCGCTGGCCCAAGCCGCGGCCGACCCCGCCGCCAGGGCCATCGTCGTCGCCGCGGCCGGCCGCACCTTCATCGCCGGCGCCGACATCAAGGGGCTCGAGAACGTGGTGTGGGGCGGAGACTCGGGCGCGCCCGAGATGCACGACCTGCTGCAGCGCATCGAGCAGTGCCCGAAACCGGTGGTGATGGCGATCCACGGCACCGCGCTCGGCGGCGGGCTGGAAGTGGCCATGGCCGGCCACTACCGCGTCGCGGTCGCCAGCGCACAGCTCGGCCTCCCGGAAGTGAACCTCGGCATCATTCCCGGCGCCGAGGGGACGCAGCGCCTGCCACGGATCGTTGGCGTGGACACCGCGCTCACGATGGTCGTGTCGGGCCGTCCCGTGAAGGCAGCGGAAGCGCTGCAGTCCGGACTCCTCGACCGTATCGTGGACGACCTCGTGCCCGGCGCCGTCGCCTTCGCCGCCGAGGTCGCCGCCAAGGGCGGCCCGCACCCCAGGACCAGCGAGCGGACCGACAAGCTGCCGGCGGCGTCGGCGCTGCCCGCGATGGTGGCGGCGGCCCACGAGCTGGCGAAGAAGGTGCGCCGGCACCAGCACGCGCCGGCCGCGGCCATCGCCGCCGTGGAAGGAGCCGCCACGCTGCCCTTCGACGAGGGGTGCCGCCGCGAGCGCGAGCTGTTCTACGAGTTGATCAAATCGGGTCAGGCGAAGGCGATGATCTACGCGTTCTTCGCCGAACGCGCGGTGGCCAAGGTGCCCGGGGTCGGCAAGGACCTCCCGGTGCCACCGGTCTCCACGGTCGCGATCGTCGGCGCCGGCACCATGGGCAGCGGCATCGCCATGGCGTGCGCGAACGCCGGCATCACCGTCGTGCTCACCGACACCGAGCAGGCCGGCCTCGACCGGGCGATGAGCACCATCCGCAAGAACTACGACAGTTCGGTGAAGAAGGGGCGTTTCACGCCCGAGGCGGCAACCGAACGCATCGGCCGGATCTCGACACAGACGGGGCACGGCGGCTTCGACAAGGCCGACGTGATCATCGAAGCCGTGTTCGAGAGCATGGCGCTCAAGAAGGACGTGCTGGCGCAGCTCGACGCGGTGGCCCGTCCCGGCGCGCTGCTCGCCACCAACACTTCGACGCTCGACATCGACGCGCTGGCCGGCGTGACGACGCGGCCGCAGGCGGTGATCGGCACCCACTTCTTCAGCCCGGCCAACGTCATGCGGCTGGTCGAGATCGTACGCGGGGCGAAGACCACACCCGAGACGATCGCCGCCGCGCAGGCGCTCGCCAAGCGGCTCGGGAAGGTCGGCGTGGTGGTCGGCAACTGCCCCGGATTCGTCGGCAACCGGATGATGTTCCCCTACATGTACGAGGCGCAGTTCCTCGCCGAGGACGGCGCCACGCCCGCGCAGGTGGACAAGGCGCTCACCGACTGGGGCATGGCGATGGGCATCTTCGCCGTGGACGACATGGGTGGGCTCGACGTCGCGTGGCGCGTGCGCCAGGAGCTGAACCAGTTCGCCGATCCGACGCAGCGCAAGCCGCTCGTCGCCGATCAGCTCGTGGCGATGAATCACCTGGGGCAGAAGACCGGCTCGGGCTGGTACATCTACGACGAGAACCGCAAGGCCACGCCCGACCAGGAGGTCGAGGCGCTGATCGAGCGCACCGCGACGGCCGCCGGCATCGCCCGCCGCAGCTTCACCAGCGAAGAAATCATCGAGCGCACCATCTTCGCGCTCGTGAACGAGGGCGCGAAGATCCTCGAGGAGGGCTTCGCGCTGCGCGCCGCCGACATCGACGTCATCTATCTCACCGGCTACGGCTTTCCCAGCTACCGCGGCGGACCGATGTTCTACGCCGACTCAGTCGGCTTGCGGCACGTGTACGAGCGCGTGGCCACGTTCCATCGCCATCACGGCCCCCGCTGGGCACCGGCGCCGCTGCTCGAGCGGCTCGCGCGCGAAGGCTCGACCTTCCGCGCCTTCGACCAGAGCCGCGCCGCAGCCGCGGCCAGCGCCTGATCCATGAGCACCCGAACTTCCAGCGAATCGCCGGCTGCCCGGCGCGTACGGCCGGTTCACGTCGCCGACAACAAGGCGGACGTGCGCCGCGCGCCGGACGGCACCATCTACATGCGGTCCACGACGGCCCTCGAGCCCTACCCGGTCCGCATCACCGATCGGCTCGAGCTCTGGGCGGCCGAGGCGCCTGACCGCGTGTTTCTCGCGCAGCGC